>TARA_B110001454_G_scaffold219203_1_pt1 | contig 118796 bp, 105 predicted proteins | sample TARA_B110001454 | Tara Oceans TARA_B110001454 (sample SAMEA4397004) | marine metagenome | biome: Polar Biome; feature: [MES] marine water layer (ENVO:01000295) within the mesopelagic zone...; material: water (ENVO:00002006), including particulate matter (ENVO:01000060) such... | reverse complement strand
GAAATTAAATCTCCCCTTAGCTGCACACTAAGGGGCCAGTTCTTAAAAACTTATAGGAACATTTCTAGCAGTTTAGGATATATGCTCTTAAACGGTTCGCGCGAAAAGTAGTCTTTCTGACCCATAAAATATTTTTTAAGATCCTCTGGGGCATCGATCATGGCTTTATAAATTACATCTTCACACATGATAAAGGCCGCGCTCAATGGGGATATTTTAAACGACGCCAATCCCAACGGAAATCCTCGCCCATCAGGGCGTTCATGATGTTGACGAATGATAACATCCACATCACTAGGGCACATAGGCCAATTCAACGTTAACTGTGCAGCATCGATGGGATGCGACAGCACTTTGCTTTCCGGCGCTGTTTCTTTTAAATTAACAATTTCATCGTGCATCAGTAGCGTCTGTTTGTCGGCGAACAAATCATCATTCAGCTCAATATCATGCAAAATCGCTGCAAATGTGAGCTTTTCGATTGTTCCTTGAGATGCCCAATTCATACGGGTGGCAAGCTCAGTCAGCATAAATGTGAGCAATATCGTATGCGATGCTAGCTTTTTATTTTTATCGTTCTTAAGCATCTCGCCCCAACGCGCAAAAGCTGGTTCTGTTTTTACTACATTTATAACGTTGGAAATATTTTCCTGAGCCAATGCTACTACGGCTGGCGACCATCCGAAAATACGCGACGCTTTTCCAATCAGCGCTATATCATCGACTAAAATTTCAAATTTTTCTTCCGTTTTAACTTTTTCCCATGCTAGCCGGGAAAATACATTTTTTCTGTAATCCTTAATGAAGTTCTCGAAATCAATTTTTTCAATATAAAGTTCATCAATAGCTTTATCTGAAAAACGGTGAACTTCACTTTGATTAAATTCTGAACCAGGATGCAGAACCTTAACAAATTTTTCGCTAGAAATTTTCAAATATAAAGACGTATTTATTTTAAAAAGTCGTTGAAGGGCCATCACGTCAACGGGCACATAGTCTTTCGATTTTCCCGGTGATGTTTTAATACCCGACTGAATTTGAACAATACGATTACTGATGTCTTTATCAGAAAAAGGTTTATCAATATGGTAGAAATTCGTCGCGCCTAAAAATTGTTTATGCTTTTTGGGGTCCTCAGAGGTAATCAAGATAAAGGGTGTTTCCGGATAGAGCTGGCGGACTTCCAAGTACAGGTCGCCACCATTTTTAATTGGCATATTGAAATCCGAAAAGATAAAATCGACCCCCTTTAAAACATTCAATTTTTCCAAAGCATCCTTGCCATCGCTTGCGATAGTAATTTCTGCTTCGGGAAATTCCAGGGAAATAAAGATCTGAATCAAATCAGCTACATCTATTTCATCTTCTACGATCAGAACTTTCATTCGACATGCCCCATAACACATAGGGTAGGAATTTTTTGGATGCCCGTCTATTGGTTTAGACTATACTAGACTTTTTGCGCAGGAAGTTAGCTATAGTAATTCACTACAATCGATCTATTTTACTCTTAAATGTTTCAGGAAGGTTTTCAATCACTTCCAGCATTTCATAATAGAACATATCGAACGATTGCATTCCGATTTTTTTCTTAATTAGCGACAAAACAAAATCTAGAGTTAAAAATTTACTTTTATAGCCTTTGTATATCTTCTCGCCTAGCAGCGACCCCAACAAGTTTGCACAACGAATGTAACTTGAATTACGCTTCACTTCCATCTTGTTTTTCAAAACTGGTCGTCCTGATAAAATCATCACTTCTTTTGTTTTTTGAAACAAAGCCAACTTTAACGGCTCTTTTTTAATCTCTTTTGTGTCTGAATCCAAAATTCGTTTCTTGATGTCAGTGATAGTTTCAGTTTTACGCTTGGGATTTATCAATTTAGTGCCAAAGTAGCTGACAGCCTCAAGCCAAATCAAACTCAGAAAATGATCTGGTAGCGAGTATTTGATATCTTTAATTTTATTGAGTTCAAAATACACATATTGCATCGCCAGCGAAGAAGCCTGATTGATCGTGGATCGCCCTAGATAACCAAACCCTAATCTCGGAATATAAAATGTTCGCTCTTCTTCAATCAAAAGCTTGTAGAAACTATACTCTTCTCGGGTCGTATTTTGTTGCAATCGTTTCAAAAACGAAAAATCAAACGACGAATACACGCTTAGATTTTTAGAATTGATATTAATTTTTAATTCTTGCGAGATAAGCTTGATGTACTGATCAATATAATCTGTAAAATCAAGTGATTCGTTTTCGATTTCATGATCGTATTTTTTCTCAAGGTACATCAAATGTGACTGCCACTTCACCCACGGCGGAACATTCATAATACAGTACTCATTCTTATTGAACCGAACTACATCAATATCGTCTTCTTTATTAAGATCCATCAATTCAAAATATATCTCATCGATATTTTGAAAAATCTTTAAGTACTTTATTTTCTGCTTATCAAAACCCTTCATCAGCGCCATGGAAGCCAAATGAGATTCCCCATATATAACAAAGATTGGGGTTTGCGACTTTTCAAGTTCCGCATTTAAAATTTGATTAGCAATCACGTCCCGTTTCTTTAGAGAATCTTTCAAATTGCGATGTTTGACGTGATTAAGAGCAATAATCTGGATTCTATTCTGCTTAGCCCAATGGAAGATCTCTTGATAGTTCTCCCAAGGAAAACCCCATGTCTTCTTCCATTCTACCCTTTTCAAAAAATCGGCTTCAGAAATTTGGTCCGCCAAATACTGATCAACGTATTTTTGATGCTGAAAAGCTATGCATTCGAGGGCAATACGAAACGATTTTAGCTGAATATTTTTTAAGATACGCAAATGAGACCGCTGAGACTGATGCAGAGAATGAAAATCCCCCATAAAGATCAGCTTATTTTTACGAATCGCTTGAAACAGTTCGTCTCGGTGAGAAATCTTCCAAGTACGGTGATTTAAATGGTCATATTTCTTCTTATATTTGTTTATTTCTGAACGCGGGCTACCCGAACGCAAATTCACCTGATTCAAAACATATAGATAAAGATCCCTTTTGATTTGGACCCTATCGCCGCCCCCCGTCACTAAACTTCTCCAAGAAAATGAGTACTAGAAATAAATTCACCTCGGCACTGTTTTATGGTCTCATTAAGAAATGGAAACAAAAAGCAAAAAATTAATTTACGTCGCGTTTTTATCAACTTTAGCTTCTATCGGATTGCACGTCTATCTGTCGTTCAAATACTACGGCTTAAAATTCGGACTCGGTTCTTCCAGCGCTTGTAACATAAATGAAAAATTCAACTGCGACGTAGCTTCCTCTAGCCAGTTTGCTGATATATTTGGCGTTCCAATCGCAACGTTAGGAGCCCTCACCAATGCTGGACTTTTGATCCTATTACTAAACTTCTTCCTAACTTCAACAGCAAGTCGCCGGGCGTTCTATTTTGGCTACTTACTTTCTGGCTTCACCCTTCTAGTTTCCGTGGTGATGGGAACGATCTCGATAGCTTTTTTAAGCTCATACTGCCCTTTCTGTATAGCTGCATATGTTTTATCGATCATCACATTCCTTTGCCTTCATTTCACAAAAGAAAAAGGTCAAACCTTGGCAGGCAACCTGCCGTATCTATTCACGGAAAATAAAGGATCACTTTACATTTTAGTCGCTATTCCGTTACTTGGCCTGTTTATAAACTGGAATATAAACAAACAATTCACAAATGACCGCTTAGAAATGTACATTGCGGAAAGCATTCAATCTTGGAAATCTAAAGAGCCAGTTAGTTTTGATTTATCTCGTGGCATTTCAAAAGGGGCCGAAGATTCTAAATTTGTAATCGTAGAATTCGCCGACTATCTGTGCCCACACTGCAAACATGCCAACAGTCCACTTAAAACTTTTATTAGCACTTATTCAAATGCTAAACTCGTGTTCAAGCCTTATCCCTTGGATGGAACCTGCAACACTAGTCCGGGTTTACAAGGCGCCGGTGACGGCATTCGTTGCCGACTTTCATTCGCTACCTATTGCGCAGAAAAACTATATAAAGAAGGTTTTAAGTATCACGATTACATTTTTGAAAACCAAGAGTTCTTCCATGGCGTTTCTAAGAATGAGGAAGTCGATCAAAAGATTTGTAGTATTGACGAATCTCGTTGCACTCAAATGAAAGAATGCATGAGTTCTGAAGAAACTGTCAATTGGGTTAAAACAGCAGCCAAAGAAGGCGAAGACGCTAAAATTACTGGGACCCCTACAATATTTGTTAACGGCAAAAAACTGGACGGCGGTCAAAACTTTATGGTTTTAAAATCGCTCTACTCGAACATTAAGTAGTCGAATTACAACTTAAGAAAATCTAGAGCAGCATCCACCCATTTAGTGAATGTCTCCTCTAGAACGACAAAACTAGTTACTGCAAGTCCACGATAAATTTCAACTGCAAACCAAGTTACCAATATGGCTAAAGCGGCTACCCACAGGGCTCTGACAACATAGATCGTACTACGCGCATCTTCTAATTCTAGATCACGCTCCACTTTTTCAATTTTCCTAAGCATAAAAATAAGCTCATTGAAATGATCTTTGAAACGATCACGCAATTCTTGCTGTTTAGCGCGGGTCAGCTGACTGATTCCCGGGAAGTTACGCTTAGCTTTAATGGCATAGATTAAATCAATACAGTGATTAATATAACGTTCTACACGCTGATTAAATGTGGGAAACACACTTTCAGTTTTATAAAAAGTCCTTAACTCTTCAATCGCTGGTTCATAATTCTCTTCCATGACTTGCACCAAAATACGATAACGCAGTTGATCCGGTTTACCGAAATCGTTCGGATCTATACCCATTTCAAAAATTCGCTTGGTTTCGTTTTCAGCAGAGAATGCGAGCTTGAATTGACTCATACTTATTCTTCGGTCCAGGTCCCGTTACTCTTTAGTCTAGTTCTTTTGACACCCGAGGTGCCGACGATGCGCATTCAGAGTTACACTCACATAAATGACCAAGGTCTAGTTTTAGGACCTTGGATTGTGAAAGCATCCCGTTTTGATACAATAAGTTATGGACACAACTAATCTATTTCATACGCAAGCGATTCACACAGACAAAAAAAACAATGATGTCGTAACCATGCCGAACACGTTGTCTTCAACTCTGACAAACTTAAATCCTAATCGCGTACAAAAAAATGGCAATTCGTTGTCACTAGAAACGCTGCTTTCGATCCAAGATCAGAACAATGAAAAATTAAAAGTAACTCTTCGCCGTCTTTCCATTTATGAAAATGAAATCCAAGATTTAAAGAAAAAAATTGAAGAGCATGCGCATGAAAAATCAGTACTTGGTGATCAAATCTATGTCTTACGTGAGAAAGACAAAGCCTCTCGATTATCAATTTCAGAGCTAACGGAAATTAACGAAGTTCTTGATGTTAAAAACGCGATGCTGACAGAAAAAACCCAAGCTCAGTTTGTTGAAATCAGTCGCCTTCAACGTTACCAGGAAAAAATCAAAACTCAGGTAAAACCGTATTTTTCACAGCTCAAAGATTACTCCAAGTCCCTAGAGGCACAACACAAACGCGTTGTTGAACAATTAGCCCAAAAAGAATTGGCTTTGCGTGAACTACGTACGCAAATGAATGAATTAATCAAAAACTATCAAGCCCAAATCGATTCCGATAATTTGAAAATTTCGAAAATCACCGAATCATTTGAAAGCGAAGTTCAGCAGCTAAAAAATGAAATTTCAGAAATACAGGCTAAACTTGAATTCAGCGAAAAAGTGGCAGCTGAAAACAAAGACTACTACAATAAATTTTTAGATTCCGAAAATCAAAGAATAGAACTCGAACGTTTAGTGGAAAATAAACAAGCTGAAATTGCCCAAATGCTAGAATCTTTCAAGTCGGCTGAATTGGAACTAAAAAAATCCAACTACAAGCATGAATCCGAAAACAAAGATCTAAAAATAACGTTAAACATGCTGAACAAAGAAAACCAAGATCTGGCGCAAAAAAATTTAGATTTAGAACAACAACTAGAATCTATGAAGTTTTTGTGGAATCAAAAAAACAAAGAGACCGACAAATTAAAATCGGCTCTGGACAGCTTGGAAAACATCAATCTTGAACTAAGCAAGCAATTAAACTCAAAAGGCTAACGTTCGTAGCTTTAGCGACGAGATAGCCGTTTTTTCTATGCGCATCTGATAGCATTAGCATTTGTGTGGATTCCCATTCTATATGCTCAAGAGTTTCTACTTCTCGATTGCTAATTCTATATTTGACTCCGGGGGCATCTTTCTTTTCAACAACGAATTGCAAGATACCATCCGAATTATGGCGCAGTTTAACCGAGTTCCCCAACAACTTTTCTATAACTAAAAAAAGAGTATTTTTCGATACTCTTTTTTTGCTTAATATAGCGGACCGGAATATTTCAAGCAGCGTTTGATGTTTCTGTTTTTTGAATGCCTGGGTTGGTTTCCAACCATTCATCTTCAATGAGTTCCGTAGTTTCTGTTTTTTCAATCGTCGTCGGCAAAACACTCACAAAATCAAAAGCCAAATGAGAATAATTATAGGACTTAACGATTTTCTTAAAATCTTCATTCAGACCGTTAATTTGAAATTGAATCGAGCCTAACGCAGCGACTTCGTTTACTGTAGTAAAAAAATGTAAAATTCCGTTTGATCCCACAAAACTTAAATTTTTAAGATCAAAGCTTACGCGCTGGTTTTTAAATTCTTGCAAAAGAACATTACGCAAATAGTTAGTTTTCATTAAATCCAGCTTACCGGTAAAGGTAATATGGTACCCATCGCTTAGTTTTACAGCTTCTGTCTTCATAGCACTCCTTGCTTTTGTAATCTATCGTCTCAAAATGGAATTTCCAGTAGCCGAGTTTTGTTGATTTTCCTAATTTTTAGACAAAAGAATTATCTAGACAAAGGCATACGGAAATGTTGTCATTTGTTACGTAACATGCGGCAACTACTGGTTTTTTTTTATTATTAGCAACCTCCCCCCTGTTCGCAGAAATCATTAATGCGAAGATTCAGGGTCTGGTTATTCAGGCGGATAGTCTAGACCGCGATGAAAATGAAATCGTCGAGCTTAAAGGCGGCGTTCAGATCGTATATAAAGACTATCACATCAAGTGCGATCGCGCGAAAGTTTACCTAAAAACAAAACGGGTTTACCTCAGCGGTCGAGTCCTTATGACTCAGACAAAGTCTACCATTGGCGGCGATCAAATCTGGTTAGATTACGAATCTAATACCGGCGTAATTTCAAAGGGGTTCGTTCAATCGGGCAACGTCATTTTCGAAGGTGAGTTGATCAACAAAACAGGCGAGAATGACTACTACGTGGTCAAAGCTGACTACACCACCTGTACGAATTGCCCCGCTTCGTGGAGCTTTCAAGGCGCTCAGATTCGGGCCGAATTAGGCGGTTACGCCTACATCAAAAACTCGTTCCTAAAATTTGGATCGGTTCCCGTTTTCTGGATTCCTTATTTGATTGTCCCACTGAAAAGCGATCGCCAAACAGGGCTACTAACACCTGAATTTGAATCATCGCAAGCCGGCGGTTTGACGGTGTCTCAACCCTTCTTCTGGGTGATTTCACGTAACGAAGATCTAACGTACACATTTAAAAACTATGAATTGCGTGGCGCTAAAAATTTGGTGAACTACCGGTACATGTTGAATGCAGAAAGTTATGGTGAACTTAGCACCGGTTGGCTACGTGATAAGGTCTTTCAAAATGAGGATCGTGTAAATAGATTTCGCAACGATGAACACAAAGGTGATGGTTTTAACCGTTGGTTCATCAAGTACGATCATTATACTCAGCTACCGAATGATTATATCCATCGCATGCAAATCAACAATGCCAGCGATTTACAATACCCAAAAGATTTCTCACGCGAAACACGCAATCACAATGAACCTTCTTTCGAAAATCGCATGAGTCTGACGAAAAATTTTGAAAACATTCACGCTAACGCCGACACCGCTTATCATCTAAATATGCTAAAAAGTGACCCCCTATCTGGTAATGATGAAAGTGTTCACCGCGTTCCCGAAATTCGTGTATCACAAATGACCGAACCGTTATTTAAAAATTCATCTCTGCTTTACAGTTGGGACCTGAATTATTTAAATCTAGCTCGTGCTGGTAAAAGCTATGACGATATGACTTACGATAGTGTAAACAAAATACGCTACCCAACCAACTCATGCAACTCACCCGATTACGATCGCGATCCCGCGTGCTCGCTGATCAGCGACGGCGAGTACAATCCATACACAGATTTAATACGAACAGGCCAACGCTTAGATTTCAAACCTACACTAAGCTACCCGATTAACTTAAATGATACGGTCGATATTTTACCAAAAATCTCGTACCGCGAAACGCAATACCAGTTTCAATTAACCGACGACTATTCTCGCCTCTACCGCCGTTACTTGAAAACAGAAGTCAGCGCCCGTACTCAACTGACTCAGATATATTCGTCTTCAAATGATCTAAAAGGAACCAAACTTCGCCATGAAGTGATTCCTCAGGTGACTTACACAAAAACTCCCTGGGTTGATCGTAAAGAACATCCATTCTGGGGCTTTGACAAAGACAATCAAACAGAAATTCCCTTTACCAGCCAAGACGGCATTTCAGATGGGGATTTAGCCAGTCCATATGGTTTACAATTCGATTATCTTGATCGCAGTTTAGATCGCGAAATCGTCACGTTCTCGGTCTTACAACGTCTAACCGAAAAATCTTGGGAAGGAAGCACTCCTATCTACAAGCAATTAGCGTCGTTAAGTTTGTCTCAATCCTATGACGTGTACCAATCCAATTTGAATTCGGCGACGAAACAACCATGGTCGAACATCGCCGCCTACTTGAACGTAAATCTAGATTCATTTACAACATCATCGCTGTTCAACTACTATCCGTATCAAAAAGTAACCAACGTTTCTTCATCCGCTCGCTTTACTAACAAATTTGGCAATTTCTACGAATTGGGTTTGAATAAAACTTATTCTATCACCCCAGGAAAAGACGTTGATGCAAGTACGCGTACAGAAGATTACATATTCAGAACAGGTTTAATTACGAAGTATTTCAATTTAATCGGACAGTTTGTTTACGATGGTAATTGGCTGAACAACTCTAAAAACAAACGGATCAAATCGTGGGCCTACGTTAGTCAATTCAAACCACCCGGCGATTGCTGGTTAATCACATTAGCCCAATATCAGGTTACTTCAGGTACACAAGAACTAAAGCTTTCATTTGAGTTTACATTCGATGGAAATTCCAAACCGCCTTTGACGATCGAGGCGCTGGATCAGATTATTAACTAAAATCTAAAAACGTAAATGGTTTCAATTTTGCCGTCGGCCGTTGGGAAGACGAATAATTTATTCGCCGGTAGTTCAACAATATCGTTGCTTGGTTTTTCGTTGGATTCATTCATAGCGAATAATCCATAGGCCATACCTCCGTACAATCCAAGTGAGGCTCCCCGTGCAATATTGGCATAGCTTTCGTTTGGTTTCTTTTCAAATACCAAACTAGCCAAACCTAGACCCGCACCAGCTAATGTTCCATAACCGCACGATTTTAGAAATTGCTTTAAGTCTTGCGAGAATGCAGACTGGGCGAAAAACATCAATAGTACAATACCGACTTTTATTTTCATTACGTTTAGTCTCTCAACAATCATTTTCAATTTCAATAAATAAAATATCGCCACTAGCAGGAACTAGCGCCAATTCCAAAGTGATATCTAAGGCATAACGCCGCTGAAAATAGTGATAAACGCGAATCAGTCGTTGTTTTTGACTGCGGGAAACTCGATAAGCCACAAAATCCCAGTTCGCTATGGATTTAACTTCTATCATTCGCAATTCATTATTTTTTTGAAATATCAGATCGATTTCGGCCAATTTTGTTTTGAATCGATGATGAAGCAGTTTCCAGCCCTGACGCTGCAATTGATGTATAACTTTATGTTCGGAATTTAAACCTTTAAGGTGCTCATAGTACATGCTCCTTAACTCCCTTAAACGACTTTCGATGAATCGAAGTCACGCCTAAGGCAGCAATAGCATCTTTGTGTCCCTGCGTAGGATAACCTTTATGATCAGAGAATCCGAAACCAGGAAACTGATTTTCAAAATCTTTCATCAGCGTATCACGATGAACTTTAGCCACGATCGAAGCCGCGGAAATTAATTGAATCCACAGATCTCCTTTGATCACAGCCATTTGATCATAACCCGGCAAATCACCAATAAATTGATTTCCATCCACCAACACCAATTTTGAAGCTGAGGCTGGCAAATTCAGTTTTTCAATTGACCGCCTCATGGCCAACAAGGACGCTTTTAAAATATTGATCTCATCAATTTCAGATTGATCGCACCATCCTAGGGCATGGACATATTCATTTTGAATTTTTAAGCTAAGTTCGTTTCGTTTGATTTCCGAGAGAGTTTTAGAATCTTTAAAAGTCGACCAGCTAGATGTTTTCTCTTTAGTAAACACCACACTGCCAGCGACGACAGGTCCAGCCAGACAGCCGCGACCTACTTCATCTACCCCGATTATGTAATCGTAGGGCAATTCCATCCAAGCTAGTTTACTAGCTTGGAGTGCATCTAATTTTTTTAACATTATTTAATAACTAGGCTTCTGTTTTAGCAGCCGCCGCAGTTGTAGCTGCTGAACCGGCAGTCACCAACTCAGATTCGATACGTGCTGATTTACCATCTAGATCTCTTAGGTAGTAAAGTTTTGCGCGACGTACTTTACCTGTTGATAGTTTTTCTACGCGTTCAACAAGTGGGCTTCTGAATGGAAATGTTCTTTCAACGCCAACACCAGAAGAAATTTTTCTTACGGTGAAAGCTTTAGCAGCGCCAGATCCTTGGATCTTGATAACTACGCCTTTATAAACCTGAGTTCTTTCTTTTTCGCCTTCTTTTACTTTAACGTATACGTTAACTGTGTCGCCAGAAGAGAAAGTGTCCATTTGTTTAGTGATAGCTTTAGCTGTTAAACGACGGATAAGTTGCTTACCAGTTTTTTCACCAAGTGTGTTTTTTGCTTTTTTAGATGCTGCTTTTGCCATGATGCTATTTCCTTTTTTTTCAGAACTATGACAGCTACCACGGTCCAAGTAAACGGTCAAGACAGATACTCACTGCCGATCGAACAGAAAGATGTCGGTAGTCGCGGGGTGGGGCGCCTCGGATGCTCTCTAACACATAATGACAATTTTTCATAAATTCATCCGTTAATCCAAAGCCCGTCCCGAACACCACAAATACTGGTTTTTTCTGGTCAAACATGATTTCTCGAGCCCCCGCAAAAGTCAGCGGTTTAGCTCCGTTCACCGGCCGAGCATGGGTCGCAATCACGATAGGATCTTCACCGTCCCATGATGTATTTTTTTTCCAGTCCGCAATCGCTTTCTGCAAATCTTCGGCGGTTCGAACAGGATCCAAAGCTGTCTTACGAAATGGGTTGAATTTAGCCCCTTGGCCGACCCGCCAGTGATCCAAAATTCTCTCCACAAACATCAGCTGTTCCTTCATTGGGTGAACGATGTAGTAGCGTTCAACCCCGTATACCGTGGCAGCACGAGCAATATCGTGAATATCAAAATTAGTTACGTTGGTGGCCACGATGTCTTTCTCGCGATCAATGATTGGATAGTGAACTAAACCGATCGCTACTTTAGGAACATAGGGGGTTTCAGATTTCATTAAGTAAATTCTCCAAATTATCTAAAGCACACGACTTTTTTTCTTCGATCGATAGCTGATTATAAAATTCTTTAAGCTTAGACTTATCCTGCCACTTTAGACCTAGCGAACTTTTGGGATCTAATTCCGCCAACAAATCGGGACGTTTTTTCAAAGTCACCAACAACGACATCCATTCATTAAAGTTTCTAATCTTGGCGTGATCCCCGCCCACAATGATTTCAGGCACTTTCAGACCATTCCACACTTGGGGGCGTGTGAACGCCGGCGACTCTAAAATTCCGCTAGAAAACGAATCAGCTTCTAACGACACCTGATTCCCCAGAACACCCGGCACGTGCCGCGCAATTGCGTCCATAATGATCAACGAGGGCCACTCGCCACCGCTGACCACATAGTCCCCGATAGAAATTTCTTCGATTTGAAAATGAACTAAAACGCGCTGATCGACGCCGGCATAACGACCACATAGGAATGTGATTTCAGCATGGGAAGATAACTCTTTAGCCTTAGCCTGAGTCAACAGCTTTCCCTGCGGTGAAGGAAATAGAATTTTTGTATGACGTTTATCTTCAAGAGCTTTACCCAAAACTTCTGGCTTCATAAGCATCCCATCGTTGCCACCAAATGGTTTATCATCGACAGAACGATGCTTGTCCGATGCGAATTCACGCAATTGAATGACGGAACACGAGATGTTTTTATTTTTAATGGCTTGGCCAATGACACCGAAATTTAAACTCTCGGTGATCAATTCAGGAAAAATAGTCAAAAAGTTAAACAACACGGTTGATGTCCATCAAATCCAATGGAAAATTCATTACGATCGTTGATTTTTCGAACTGAATTTCAACGATGAAATCATCAACAAAGGGAACTTCATATGAAAACGTTCCGGTATTGATAATCAGTAAGTCTTGAATACTGTTTGAATTGAAATCTTTGATTTTACCTAAGGATTTTCCATCTTCACTGACGACTTCGAAGTTTAAAACTTCGCGCAAGTATATAGTTTCGCCTTCTTCAGACACAAAGTTTTCATCGGCAACGTAAACGATAGCACCTTTTAGCTCTTCGGATTGATTTCTGTTATCAACACCTTCAAACTTTATCAAAGCGCCATCTTTAAACGGACGAAATGTCGTAATTGTAAAGTTTTTTTGACCGCCAACTTTGTACGACTCTAATGTTAACTCAGCACCTTTTTCTAACCAGGAAATATCTTTGGCGAACGAAAGGAAATAAACTTCACCTTTTAACGAGTGAGCATCAATGATTTTTCCAACTTTAACAGATTCTGTAGTCGACATGAGGATTTAACTACATGAGTTTTAGACAAAAAAAAAGGCCTTGCTCAGGCCTTTAGAAATAAATATCTGATGTTTTAGTATTATTCGATAATATCTAAGTGATAACGCTTGTTCAGCTTAGTACCGGCAGCACGTATGATAGTTCTCATGGCAGCAGCAGTTTTTCCCTGTTTACCAATCACCTTACCTAAATCTTCTTTATCAACTTTTAAAGCTAACAATGTAGTTTGCGGACCAGGAATTTCATCGACTTCAACATTATCAGGTTTATCAACTAAAGACTTTGCCATGTGTTCTACTAATGACTTTAAGCTGTCCATCGTAACTCTCCTCTGTATCTGATTTCTATCAGACCTTCTCTCTATGAACTTCTTTCCGAATTTCCACTCAATTTCAAAAAACAATCGAGTAGCTGCAGTTTTTGCAATTTATTACTACCCGATAAATAAATTATTCACTGAGTCTACAGAAGTTTACAAGTCCTATTTTTGAGTCTGGGCTAATTTCACAACATGCTTAACACGTGGTGAAGGTTGTGCACCTTTTTTTACCCATTCATTGTACTTATCAAGATCTAATTTTACTTTGATATCTTTTCCACGAGGAGTAGGAATGTAACTTCCTAATACTTCGATAAATTTACCTTTTACAAATCGTCTTTGGTCAGCAACCGTGATTCTGTATTTAGGATCATGTTTTGCACCCAAGCGCGCTAGTCTAATAACAACCATTTTAGCTCCATCCTTTTTGAGACCTATTCTATGTATTTAAAAAAATAGACTTTATCAAGTCTAATCTAATGGGGTTAGAATAATTTTTTCCCCATCATGCCTTTACCCATCCCCATTTTCATAAATTGGCTCATCATTTTCTGTGCTTCCTCGAACTGCTTAACCAATTTATTCACATCTGACACCTGGGTGCCGCTTCCTTTTGCAATTCTTTGCCGGCGAGAACCGTTCAAAATTTTGTGGTTACGACGTTCCTGAAGGGTCATTGAATGGATAATAGACTCGATTTTCTTCACTTCATCATCGGGTGGTGCCATATTTTTGATCTGTTTTGATAGCTCGCCCATTCCAGGTAAAAATTTCATGATGGCTTCAAGACCACCCATTTTCTTCATTTGTTGAATCTGCGCTAGAAAATCTTCCAGCGAAAATTCATTTCTTAACATTTTCTCAGTCGATTTCTGGGCCAGCTTTTCGTCCATCACTTCTTGAGCTTTTTCCACAAGGGAAAGTACATCACCCATATCTAGAATTCGGCCCGCTAAACGATCGGGATGGAATACTTCCAGCGCCGAAACTTTCTCGCCGATACCCATAAACTTAATGGGAATTCCAGTGACCTCACGAATGCTGAGAGCCGCACCACCACGAGCATCCCCGTCCATCTTAGTTAAGATAAGACCCGTCAAAGATAAACGTTGGTGAAAGCCTTCAGCGACTTGTACCGACTGCTGACCTAACATCGCATCTGCCACCAACAAAATCTCTTGGGGTTTCCAAATGTTTTTCAAGTCAGTTAATTCATTCATTAACGCTTCATCAATTGTTAATCGTCCAGCTGTATCGACAATGACAACATCGAGTTTTTGCTCTTCAGCCCATTTGCGTGCTGCTGTTAAAATTTCTTGTGGAGTTTGATTCACCGTTGAGGCGAACGTCGGGAAATTGTTTTGTTTCCCAAGCGTTTGCAATTGATCGATCGCCGCTGGACGATAAACATCGGCTGGGACCAAGCCCACCTTCTTTTCTTTTTTGGAACGAAGATACAATGCTAATTTAGCAGCAGACGTTGTTTTACCCGCCCCTTGCAAACCAACTAAGAATAAAACAGTCGGTTTTTCAGAAAGGCTTAACTCAATCGCCTCGGAACCAAGTGTTCGAACCAATTCTTCGTGAACAATTTTAACGAACATTTGTCCAGGATTTACATTTTCGATAACTTTTTGACCAAGCGATTTAGCTTTCACTTCATCGATAAATTTCTTAACGACTTTGAAGTTAACATCCGCATCGAGTAAACTCATGCGGATTTCTTTGATCACTTCTTCAATATTGGCTTCCGAAATTTTTTGTCCACCACGAACTTTTTTAAGCGAGGCTAAAATTTTATCTGAAAGATTTTGAAACATTTAAGACCCTTTACTACCAACGTGAAAAATTAGCTTTCTTTAGAGCTAAAAACGCAAGGCCGTAAAGTAGCACAAGGCCCGCACCCGAGACAACTATCGATTGTGTTAAATCCACATCAGAAATGCCTAAAACGCCATAGCGCATGCCATTGATCAAATAAAGTACCGGATTATAGCTAGAAACTGTCTTAGCCCAGGTCGGTAAAGTCTCGATCGATACAAAAACACCGCCTAAATACAGCAGAGGAAGCAAAATAAAGTTCGTGAAGGCCGCCATATTTTCGACGCTTTTTGCCCAGAACCCAACACAGATGCCTAGCAAACCGAATACGAAGCCACCTACTAATACGAAATAAGTCAATACGATGGGATGCGAGATTCCTAAAAACCCATTGAATTGGAAGTAATAAAAAATTACGCCCACTATATAAGTCACCAGCGCCACTGTTAAGCCTCGAATGACCGAACCCAAACCCATCGCAATCAAAATATGATGATGCGACAATGGCGTTACACGAATGTCTTCTAGATCACCACTGAATTTCATAACCGCAATCGAAGACGACTAGTTTTGAAAGGCATTGTTCATCAAACCCATCATCATTAACCCCGGAATTAAGAACGCCAGGTAAGACACGGCGTAGCCGTCATTCATTTTCGAACCCAAGCTGACACCAAATACGATAAGGTACAAGAAACTACTCATGAACGGAGTCACAATCGTTTGCATGATAACTTTAAGAAAACGCTTTACTTCTTTTTTAAATAGAGTCCACAATGCGACCATAAATACCTACTTAGAAACGATCTGTTTAAAGGCTTCTTCTAAGGAGCCTTGTTCGGTTTTGATATCTTCTACATCTTCTAAAGTCAGTGCTAAATCACGGAACAAGTTTCCCATCGACTCCTGAGACGGAATTTGAAATTCAAAAAAACCATCTTTTTTCTTAAGAAAATTTTTATGCGCAATAGTTTCGCGATCTTTACGTAGTTTAATCATGATTTTTTTCGCAGAAAATTGTTCGATGATTTGATTCGTCGGTCCTATAAACTTTAATTGTCCGCGATCGATGATACCCACGTGATGACATAACTCTTCTGCTTCCATCAAATAGTGCGTCGTCAGCAGAATTGACATACCTTCTTGCTGTAATTCTCGAACATAGCTCCATAAGTCTTCGCGAAGGGTGATATCGACACCCGCAGTTGGCTCATCCAGCAGCAGCAAAGCGGGTTTATGGACCAAGGCTTTAGCCACCATCAAACGACGTTTCATACCGCCCGATAGCTGTTTTACTTTTTTATTACGATGCTCATACAAACCAAGTTTATGCATGATATAGTCTATACGTTCTTTGTTTTTCAAAATGCCGTAGTAGCCGGACATGAATTCTAAGATTTCAAAAACATCGAAGAAACCAGAATTGACGACTTCCTGGCCGACAACACCGATACGACGTTTGGTTTCCATCGCGTCTTTTTCTACGTCGTAACCAAATACCTTAACTTGACCCGATGTTGGTTTTTCTAGTGTTGTGATAATGGAAATAATTGATGTTTTTCCGGCACCGTTGGGTCCTAATAAACCAAATATTTCTCCTGGTTTGATTGATAGGGTAACGCCCTTGACTGCTTCCAATGTTCCGTATGTTTTCTTTAAGTTAATCAGCTCTAATGCAAGTTGTGACATAGGCCGTAGCTTAATTCAGCGCTTTTGCATGTAAAGTTTTATTTATAAAGACTGTTGTTTGACTCAGCACAGGGATCATCCGTAGCTACCCTATGCTTGTTCTTGTTACCGAGATCGACTGATTGAACTTTGGAATTCCACATCCGGGTTTTCACGTTCGGCCCATTTTAGATCCCATTCTTGATTGAGTAGAATTACCGGCTGTTCATTCATATCACGATATATTTGAATGCCGCCTTTTAATTCCGATACGGGCTGCCCCGACACTTTGTCTTTAGGCCAACGAGCTACCGAAAATGGTAGACGGTTTTGTTTTACTTCTAAATTGTATTCATCCGCCAAACGATGCGCCAGAACCTCGAACTGAAGTTCCCCGACCGCGCCAATAATAGGATCTTGCATGCCTACATACGGATCGATGAATAATTGAATAGCACCTTCTTCAGCTAAGTGTTTCAGTGCCTCTTGCATTTTAGTACGCTTTAAAGCATCTCGCACAGAAAGTTTAGTGAATAACTCTGGTGCAAATTTTGGAATGTCTTCAAATACAATTTTTCCTCTTGAAGCGATACAATCACCGATCGAGAAATTGCCCGTGTCGTTGACACCGACGATGTCTCCCGCATAGGCAACGTCGACCGTTTCACGATCAGCGGCTACGAATTGATTAGAGTACGCTAAACGAAGTTCTTTTTGCAGGCGCATATGCTGCACTTTCATACCGCGTTCAAATTTTCCAGAACAAATGCGAACAAACGCCACGCGATCGCGATGTCGGCGGTCCATATTGGCCTGGATTTTAAACACAAAACCAGAGAAGTTATCTTCGATCGGGTTCATTTCCGAACCTTCTCGTAATTTGCGGGGCTGCACACCTGGTGCGTATTTGCAGAAGAAATCGAGGAATGTGTCTACACCGAAGTTTTGTTTAGCCGAACCAAACGTCACTGGCGAAATTTCGCCATTTAGAAAGGCTTGCACATCAAACGGAGGCAAGGCCGATTCGATCAGTTCCAGCTCATCACGCACTTGCTGAGCCGTTTCGCGATCTAAAAACTCATCTAGTTTGGGGTCATCGATACCTTCGAACGGATATTTAGTGACTTCGTCACCTTCGCGGCGCTGATCATAGAACATCAATTCTTTGCTCACGCGATTGTAAATACCCTTAAAACGCTGACCAATACCTAATGGCCAAGTCACTGGGTAGCATTGCATCCCCAAAGTTTTTTCGATTTCATCGATCAATGTTAGCGGGTCTTTACCTTCACGATCGAGTTTGTTGACGAATGTGAAAATTGGGATTTGGCGATAACGGCAAACTTCGTATAGTTTCTTCGTTCGTTCCTCAACACCCTTGGCAACGTCGATCAACATCGCTGCAGAATCCACCGCCATCAATACGCGATAAGTATCTTCCGAGAAGTCTTTATGGCCGGGAGTATCTAGTAAGTTAATACGTAACGAGTTATAATCAAAGGTCATCACAGACGAAGTGATCGAAATCCCTTTTTGGCGTTCCAGTTCCATCCAGTCCGATGTCACAGCCTTGGTGCCTGATTTACCCTTAACTTCTCCAGTTTCGTGAATCACGCCCCCATGATAAAGCAATTTTTCCGTCAACGTCGTTTTACCGGCATCGGGATGGGAAATAATCGCAAACGTGCGGCGTCTTAGTATTTCTTTCTGGGTAGTAGCATCTGTAAGCATGAAAGAACCCTACCTGAAATATTTCCTATTGTCATTTATTCCGAGTTATTTTATTTAAGGTGAATCATCTTTAAATATGGGTTTGGAGCCCAATTTTGTTAAGGAGTCATATGAATCAGCACGCCAATGCGGCCATCCCTTCGTACTTTATCACCACTTTCTATCATTTTTTTCCCTTAAAAGACCTTGAGACAGTTAAAAGTGAGCTGAAAGTTATTGCAAAAACACACAAAACACTTGGTTTGATAGTTATTGGGCCGGAAGGTTTCAATTCTACTGTGGCTGCTGAATCAGCTGACGACTTGGCTACTTTTAAATCAGCCTTACAAAAACACTACGGGATTACGATTAGCAACTTTAAAGACTCGTTCTCGGATGTCGCTCCTTTCCGCCGTTTTAGCGTGAAAGTGCGTGACGAAATCGTAACCGCTGGAATTCCAGGACGTTCTCCTGATCCTGGCATCAATCATCACTTGTCCCCAGAAGAGTGGGATCATGTTTTGAAAAATGAGACAGACTTTGCGTTGATTGATACACGTAACTGGTACGAATATAAAATAGGTACATTCAAAGGTGCGATTAATCCTAATATCGAAAAATTCACGGAATTTCCTGCGTTTTTTGAATCGCAGCAAATACCTAAGGACAAAAAAATTCTTATTTTCTGCACGGGCGGCATTCGCTGTGAAAAAGGAATTTTAGAATTACAAGACAAGGGCTACAAAAATGTATTCCAGCTGAATGGTGGCATTTTAAAGTATATGGAAGAAAAACCACGTGAAGAGTTCGAAGGCGAATGTTTCGTGTTTGACAATCGCGTCGCTGTCGACGCGGATTTAAAACCAAGCACGACCTACAAATTGTGTCCGCATTGTGGTCAGCCGGGAAACATCAAGATTGAATGTAAACGTTGTGATGTTCCCGCTTTGCTATGCGAATCCTGCTTAGAAATTGAGTGGAAAAAAGATACGTGTTCTAAAAACTGTGCTTACCAATACGAACTTCATCCAGATCGGAAGGGCAAACATCAAGTATTACACTATGAAGCCGCTCGAATGAAGACCCCTACACCCTAGAGGCGTCTGCGTAAAAGTAAAAAGATCACCCAGACACATTTTGAACAAAAAACCTCAAGATAGTTTCTTACTATCAAAAACAAAAAAAAGGCTCGCCTTTAAGGACGAGCCCTTTTAGCATTTTCATTTTAAATCTTAATTAAAGAATGATTTCCATCATCAAGTAAATGACCGCCGTTAAAGCAAACCCACAGCCGATAACGCCATTTACTGTCGTCATTGGCCCCAGTTTACCTTTCATACCGTTGAATTGTAATGCTCCCCATACGATGAACATCGCGATCCAATATGTAGCGACATTATTTAAATCCATAGCAATCGGCAAGTGAGACGCACCAACCATGAAGAACAACATTGGGATCGAGAACATTGTATTTGTTCTTGAACCTAATAGGGCACGCGCTCCGGCTGCTGCTGCGTCTGGATTAGCGGGTTTACCCTCCGCTACGTTTTTTGCATTTTCGATTACGATTTTTTGCGCTGGCCAAATGATGAACCATACGTTGAACCACATTGTGATACCAAGCAATGAACCTGTTAGGATTTTAACACCCCAATCACCTTGCAAGCTAAAACCAGTGTAGCTGGCTGTATGAAGCATCGCTAAACCAGTGACGAACGTCCACATCGCGCCCCAACGGAACCACCACAAAGCAATTGGCAAAAGTTTTTGCTGAACTTGTGACTTGGCAGGAGCGTCGGTCTGAGCCATGAACGCGCCTTGAGTGAAGTTAAAATAGTACAAATGACCAATCCAAAGAATACCAAAAAATATGTGTAACCACTTTAGAAAGAAATGAATACCTACAACGTTAAACAAAGCTAAATCCATGTTAGTTTCTCCTTTATATTTAATCTGTACATTTAAGTAGTAACTCGAGTTTTTGAAAGATTCAAATTGAATATTGTGGGGTTTTCCACCCCACTTTGATGACTAAATAGAGAACACTATTTATTTTTGATTCTGGAAATTTCTATTTTTCTACAACTTCAAGTCGGAAAGATGATGAAAAGGCGGTCATTTCTGGTGCGTACATGGACTGAATCGTTGCCGAATTGAACTTATAAATTCCAGCCGTTGTAGCCTTAAATCTATGCTTCATCATGTATTCACCTTTAGGAATATTGTCGAAGAAGAAATTCATCAATGAATCCCTAGGCTCTTCATAACGGCCGATCATACTCCATTGATAACCACTCAGTAATGAATTGCTTTCAAAACCAGCACCGCGTGGATCTTTCAAATGAACATACTCCAACTGTGATTTGGATTTAATCGTCAATAACACTTCGATCTCATCCCCGACTGTCAATTTATCGCCCACTTTCAAAGGCGTCAGTTTATCACCCGGTTTGACCAGGTAAAATTCACGTTTTAGATCCATAACCGATGAACCCGACGCATCGGTTATTTCATCAGAACTATAAATCCAAGTTAACCCAGCGAAAACGGGTAAGGCGCCCGTTTTGGTAATTTTAACTTCGCCATCATTTGGTTTGATGTTTTCCGTTTTCAAAATCCGCAGTGGTTCTTTTTGATCAATGTCCAATGGATCTAGCTTAAGAGTTTCTTTTTTTGATCCCCATTCGATCGCCAGCTGAGTTTTATATTTGAAATTCGTTCTGGCTTTTAAGTAATGCATTAACGAGAAAATGGCTTTCGACGTTGCCTTCGTTGATTTCCACTCGTTTCCTTTTCGATTGAACAACAACCATTGCGCAATCGCATCGATCCGGTCATCGCTTGGTTTGAGTTGAATTAACGTCTGCAAGAAGAATGCGTGTTTTTCAACCGTATCATTGTACCATAACCAAGAACGTTCTTCCGGAGCCCAAGAATAACCAGTGAGTTCATCGTTTTTGCCACCATCCAAAGCACGTTTTAAACTTGAATCTGATTTCTTAATATTACCGATGCGCTTATAAATATGGGCCATGTAGGCATGCCCAAGTGGCGTGATCAGGGTAGCGTGTTTTTCAATGAACGGAACCCAAACATCTGCGATCTGTTTGTTGTCTGATAGCTTATTCAATTTAGAATCAAACGAAGTGAATACATACATACCGTAGATCAAGAACTGCATTTCGCCAATTTGCGCCTTCAAATACTTCGGCAGTTCACCATATACGTAGTTTAACGCTTTTTCGAACAGATCTTTTGGGAATGGGACTCCATACATCGCCGCTTCACTTAAACCTTCAAGAACGATCAATGTTATATATAAATCTTCCCGCCCACCTGAAAACCACGAAAAACCACCTGATGGTAGTTGACGCGATTTCAAATCTTTAAAGATCTCTTCCTTCAATTTTTCGATAGTTTTGGCATCCAAATAGGAAATCAATTCGTAAGGTGATGTCATCCCCTTAGAATTGGCGATCCAAGGTGTTTCGGTCAATTCCATCAAACGTCGAGGATCCTTTTCTTCCCACGGCAGAGTGACGGTTTTTCTAGTTCCTGTCTTCGCCAATGCTTTCTTTACAGCATCCTGCAACTGGGGATTTTTTTGGTACATTGAATTGATGATCGCTAAAGGAACGTACTTATTAATTAACTGTTCCGAACAACTGTAGGGATAGTTAATTAAACTTGGGACCGAATTCAAAAGCATAATCGGAAGCTGCGGATCTATCTGCAAGCTGACCAACTCATTAACTCGAGTCGCGTCCTTCCTGTCCCAGTTTCTCAATTTTAAAATATTTTGTTTTTCTTTCAAAGACACCAATGTGTTTTCAATCAAACGCTGGCGCGACGGTAAAATAGAAATAGTTTTCTCTTCAGCATCTGTGTCTTTACCAACGGTCACGATGCCTTTGATTTTAACAGCGCCTAACACCGAAGGAACTTTTATCTTCCATGCTTGAGTGTAACTATCGCCTGCCGCGATTTCGACTGTTTTCTTTAGATTTTGGCCTTTAAACAACTCAGACGCATCAATTCCGTCACCATTAACTTCCAACGACAAACCAGCCGACATCTTGCCACTGGTCATATTGTCGACTTTAAGTTTGATTTCTGTATTGTCACCTTCACGTAAATAGCGAGTCACTAAAACGCGAACGAAGAAATCTTTTTGAGACAAGATGACTTGTTCGTCTTCACCAATACGTCCATCGTTAGAAATAGCCAATAATTTAGCTTTCCATGCTGTTAATTGATCTGGCGCTTTGAAATCTAGTTTATTCATCTCTTTAGAGATATTGAAGAAAGGCTCAAACACCGCTGTTTCTGCAAAGTTCTTTCTGACTTCTATCGGCTTTGTATCCGTCGACCCCAGTCCCTTTGGTTTTGCAATCTCTGATTCTCCGGATTTTCTACGTTTCTCAACTCCAGATTCTGCTGGGGATGCCGAATCGGTTAATGCAGACCCTGACATCATAGGAGCCGCAGCCGCAATTCCACCAGCACCGTGCATTCTATTTCGCCCAGGTACCATTTCTTTGTCCGAACCTCCCTCTAACTCAGACAACATTCCTAGAGCATAATCATTTTCTTGTTGCAGGCGATCAGCATCGATCAATAACAACGGTCGATACTTAATACTTTTATTCTTTTTAAATTTTTCTAGCATTGATTTCAAATCGGGATGTACCCATGCCAACGCCAATGCACTTAAATATTCATGCTGAAATTCTATATTTTGAGATCCATCTCTATTTTGATAGATTTCACTCAAATAGTTATGATTACGTGATGCATAGAATTCTAGCGATTGATCGTACATTAAAACCATAGCTTCTAAACCTGCAGCTTTTGATTTGTTCATGATTTTCAATTGTGAATTCTGACCCGGTTTAATAGATGATGTCTTGTGAAATTTTACATCGAGTTTTTTATGTTCATTATTCACGTTGATCATCACACGACCTTGAATAATTTCGTTATCAAAAACCGAAAACCAAGTGAACGAAGATCCGTTAAACATCGATTCTGTCACTTTTACGTCGTATACCTTGACCCCTTGATTGGTCTTAAAAACAGGATTTTCTATTTGAAGTTGATTTTTCATCAAGAACCCAACCACGTGTCCTGAATATTCTGATGAGCCAAATAGAATTGATACAGTTTCACCCAGTTTAAATTCAGATTTAGACAGAAGCGTGACCTCTGGGATGTAGTACTTACTAAGTTTCACTCCATTTTCTGCTACCATCAAATAAACTTCAGTGTCGACTTTTTGCCCATGAGAATCTTTTGAGTGCATCTTTATTTTATATACGCCTTCAGCGAGCTCACGGATGCCAAATTCTGATTTATCTTTTGTAATGGACCAAGTGCCTTTGGCCATAGACTTAGTTGCCAATTTTTCGAATCCACGTTTTAAATCCACATTGCCATAGCCACCACGATAACGATAACCATAGGAGTAGACAGGTTCAGCGAGCTCCGCTTTCAGTTTCTTTTTTTCGTCAGGCGTTGGTGGAGCCAGCTCAAACACTTCATAGTCCACTTTGCCGTCAAAAAGAGCTCCATTTAGATCTTCTAGTTTTACCGTGAACGTTGGTTTTTCTTTACTTCTGAAGAAATCTTTAGTGGCGATGGAGTTGATGAAAAATTCTTTAGTCGAAGCCGTGTACGAGGCCGTTCCATCAATTGAGCGACCGCTTTCATCAAATACGGACGCCGTTACGACAAATCGACGTGAATCACTGCCTTTCGATTTCGGAGTGTACTTTATTGTATACTCACCCTTGTCGTCTAAGACGGCTTCACCGGTAGCAAAATCATCGCCACCTTCGCTTCCACCACTATAGCCAGAGTCAAAGTACCAAGGGTAATACACCTGTGACGATATTTTATAAACAAGACGACCTTTTTTTACGGGGGCGCCGTAATAATATTTTCCAGCCACTTTAATACTGACTTCTTTATCGAAAACCCAAGGATCTTTGGATTTTTCAACCTGCACAAAATAATCCGGACGTTTGTACTCTTCCACGCGGAATGAGTCCGAAAAGTTTCGGGAATAATCCTCGCTATTGACTTCAGGTGAAGTGGCCGACAATTGCACCTGATAGTAACCAAGCATACCCGTCATCGGCAAATCGTATGCCCAACTGATGGCGCCTTGAGGATTTGTATCTATCGTTTTTTCAGCCACAGTTTCATACTGCGGGTTTAACACTTTAATCACCACTTTAGCGGCAGGTAAAACTCGAAAGCCAAATGGCACTCGTTTTAACAATGTGGCCTTGATGTTAATTTTTTGCCCCGGACGGTAAATGGGACGATCAAATTCAACGACATATTTTAGGAATTGTATCACTGGCCGATAGACATAGTCATTTCGATAACTTGAAACAGAATCTTGGATCTGCGCCAAACCGATAACAGACGAATATTGGCTATTATTTTTCTTATTTTGAAAATCCCAAATGTCATTCAGAACAATAGATCCATCTTTATCCGTTTTTCGAGTGAATTCTTCTTTTTGAATCGATCCCTTCATAGGAATTTCGGAAAGCAGCTTTCCAGACTCGTTATCAAATACATAAAAATGGTGCGATGGAATCCTTTTTTCTTCTGTTTCACCTAGTGACTTTTCTGGATCGTAAACACCTGCCAATTGATATAAAAGCTGAATATCGCTGATGCGAATCTCCGCACCTTGAACAAAAGATTTGCCTGGTTCGATTTTCTCAGCGTCCGATATGACCACGCGATACAATCCAGGCACCTGTTTACCCAAGTTAAATTCACTTTTTTGATTTAAATAGATACTCTTTGGTTCAATACTGAACTTCTTAACAAAAAGGGGCTTCTGGGAAACCATTTTTTTCAATTCAGATTCTGTAAAATCATTTCTATTTTGCGAAATCTTTAATTGTGCGAAATTCTTTTCGATGTCGGCCGTTTCAGTTTTAAATACGCGAATCCAAACTTCTCTCAGGTTTCGGGTCGTCGTTGGCAACATTAAATCAGATTTTGAATTAAATCTATTTTTTGTAATTTGAACTTCTTTGTTTTCTATCTGACGAATAATGTTTAAACATTCCGTCGTCGAAACACCTTTATACACTTCAACGGCTTCACGGCATTTTGACAAAGTCGTTTTTGGATCAAAACGACCATAGTATTTCGCTTCATACACTAACCATTCGCCACGACCGCGAGGCGTTTCAAGTTTATTGGCGACTTTGGCTAGTTCAGCAATTGTCGTTTTAAAATCGGGTGGATTCGGAGCCACGCCATTCGCATTAGGGTCAAAATAAAACGATCCACCACCGGAAGTGGGCACACTTGATTTTGAATACATCATCCGCCAATAGTCGCGAATGTAGCTACGATATTTATCCGTACCAACAATACCTTTTTCAATCGCAGCCAATTTGTCTTTTTGGTTTTCGACACCCCAGTAATAATTAGATATAACTTCGTTGACCAACCAATCGTAAACCGTTGGCATCGCATCGATATCGATATCCTTATAATAGAAAAATGATTTCACAGTTTCTAGCTTAAGACCTAAGAGAAACGTATCTTCTTTTAATAAGTTCAAAACTGATCTTTTAAGTTCTCGGCGCCAGTATTCTGCCGTTCGCTTGATTGGCTCAGTTTCGCCCTTAATTTCAGTGCGGGCCATTTGATAGGAATAAGCATTAACAAATTTTTCGATCGATTTCAGATAAATGATTTGGTGTAAAATATTCCATTGCTTGCTTGAAAACTTTGGCGCCTTCATCGCTTTCTTCAAAGTATTTTCGAATTCTTTCAGCATTAGGCGCGATTGTAACCCTTTTACAAAGCTCTCTTCCGATTTAGTGGCCTCAAAGTCCTTTTCAAACCATTCCGCAGCTTCTTGATACAGTCCTTCATCGTACTTTTTTTGTCCGTCATTAGATTTGGCCATACATAAAACTGTACTGAACAGCACAGCAACCAGCAAACTTAAAGATGTTTTTATTTTCATAGTTACAATAAAGACTTCATCTGTTTCACGGATTTTTCAATCCCTTTTTCAACAGAATCGCATATTATTGAATGGCCAATATTTAACTCGGCAAGATACGGAAGTTGTTTAATTTTCTTTACATGTTCAACATCAAGTCCATGACCAGCATGAACACGCATACCTAGTTCATGGCACAGACGAGCAGCGTCTACTAGACGCTTCCACTCTTTACTTTTTTCTTTTTTATTCTTTAGCAAAACCCATTTGCCAGTATGAAATTCACAGGCATCAGCCCCTAACGCAGCGGCCTGTTCCACTTGACGCAGGCTTGGTTCGATAAACAGAGACACTTCCATTCCCCGCGGTTGAACCTGACTGATGACCTTACGAACACGACTTTCTGATTTGAAAAGATCCAGACCACCTTCCGTAGTCAATTCAGCTCTTTTTTCAGGAACCAAACACACCCAATCTGGAAGATACTTGATCGCGATTTTAGTCATGAATTCGGTGGCACCCATTTCTAGGTTCACATCGACAGAACTTTCGCGCGTAATATTACGAACATCAAATTCTTGAATATGACGACGATCTTCACGCAAATGAATTGTAATTTGATCTGCGCCACCTTTGATGGCTAACTTCATCAGCTTCACTATATCGGGATACACGGTCGTGTTACCGCGAACTTGCCTTAGCGTCGCTATGTGATCAATGTTTACGCCTAATCGAACTTTCGGTTTCACAGCCATGTCGTACTAAGCCAATTCTTTCTCTAAGAAGTGGGCCAACTTTTCAGCCATTTCTGTAATTTTCATTTTATCGAAGCCTTCTACTAAAATACGAATTAACGGCTCGGTTCCTGAATAACGAACGAAAATACGCCCTTCGCCATTTAATTCATCTTCGACTTCCTTAACAAGAGCCGCATAGCCTTTGATTTCATTCAAATTCGTACGATTCTTAACTCGGCAATTTATTAATACTTGTGGCACATCTTTGATGAAGTCATTAAGTTCGGATACTTTTTTCTTCATCTGCTTCATCACAGCTAAAACACTGAGCGCCGCAATACAACCGTCACCTGTTGTCGTGTGATCTAGGAAAATAATGTGCCCCGATTGTTCGCCACCCAAATTGTACTGATTCTTTTTCATTTCTTCGACAACATATTTATCGCCGACTTGCGTTTTCACTAGCTTAATTCCATTTTCAACCATGGCTTTTTCTAAGCCAAAGTTACTCATCTGAGTGACAACCAAAGTATTATTTTTCAATAAATTATTTTTCTTCATGAACAAGGCACAGATTCCAAGAATATGATCGCCATTCATGACCCGACCCAGTTCATCGACGATGATCACGCGATCCGCGTCACCGTCTAAAGAAATACCGATGTCCGCGCGGTAATTCATAACCTCTTCAGCTAACTTAGCGGGATACAATGCGCCCACCTCGTCATTGATGTTCGTGCCGTTAGGATCATTACCAATTTGAATGACTTCAGCACCTAGTTCTTCAAAAATGGCAGGAGCCACACGATAACTGGCACCGTGAGCGGTATCTAGAACGATACGCAGTCCATCCAGTGTGTATTCCAAAGGAAATGTAGATTTCGCAAATACGATGTAGCGACCTTGAGCATCGTCGATACGTTTCGTACGACCGATGTTAGCCGACTTAGGTAGATATTTATTCAAGTCATCTTCAAATACTAAACGTTCAATTTCACGTTCTAGCGATTCCGCGAATTTGAAGCCATCAGGACCAAAAATTTTGATACCATTATCTTGATAGTGATTATGGGATGCACTGATAACAATACCTGCATGCGCACGCATAGATCGAGTTAAATAGCCAATACCCGGGGTCGGCAGCGGACCAACTAATTGGACATGAATCCCCATCGAATTTAAACCCGATGATAGCGCCTGCTCAATCATATAGCCCGATAAACGTGTATCTTTTCCGATAACAACTTTGGTTAACGGCGACAGCCCTTCTTTATTTTGTTTATTTAAGATCACACCGATCGCTTGACCGATTTTAACAACCACATCTGCGGTCATAGGAAACTGGTTGGCTGTTCCGCGAATACCATCCGTACCAAATAGTTTTTGGACCGCTGTTTTAGTTACTTCCTTTTTGGTCATAATGTCTCTCTCATCGTAGGTTATAAGACATCTAACTAGAGGCGAAGGAAATCGTCAATAATTTCCGCTAACTATATGAAATTTAATGTATAAAAAGATCTACTCGTCAGCGGGAGGCGAGTCAGACTGTGGCTTATCCACACCATGAAATACCTTACGTTGAACAACGGTAGCTTCGACTTTCTGAGGCTTCAGACTCACGACCCGCACACCCAGCGGCAAATCAAGTTTCTTTTCAGAAATGGGGATTTCAATTTTACCTTCACCCATTGATGAAATATCCAGCAACATAGCTTGATTAGAGTTAGACTCCATAAATTTTTTCAACGACGCCCGAGGTCCCGTTACGCGAACGCGAACAAAAGGATGGGATTGTTCGATGACTGATAAATTAGATGACGTCTGAATTTCAAGATCGATATTTTTAGAGAATACGAAATCACGACGACCTAAAATCGTTAACCACAAAATGAGCGAAATAAACAAAGCGACGATTTTATAAGATCCATTTTCAAATAGCGATTCAAAGAATGTTTGACGCTGCTTCATGGCGCCACCTCGTATTGATAGCCTTTGTATTTCAGACCAAACGCTTCATACAATGCCATTCTGATTTCATTCTGATCCGCATTTGGTTTCAAGATTCCCGTTTGCACAATACCGATTGATTTACTTTCTTCACTCACGACGAAAACCAACGCATCAGTTTCTTCTGTTAAACCAATCGCTGCTCGATGACGAGTCCCTAGATTTTTATCAAGCGCCGGGTTTTTACTTAGCGGTAAAAAACAGCCAGCTGAATAGATTTTACCAGCGCGGATAATAACGGCACCATCATGCATGGGCGCATTGGGATGAAAAATACTGGCGATTAACTCTGCCGATACACGCGAATCGATTTCAGTTCCAATTTCGATATGATAATCCACGATAATTTCGCGTTCTATCACTACCAGTGCACCAAAACCTTTTTCCGCAGATAAGAATAAACCTTTAGAAATCTCTTCAATCATTTGCGTATCTTGCGCATTCGATGATCCAGTAAAGAATGGATTAGCACCAATGTGCGCTAGGGCACGGCGAATCTCGGCCTGGAACAAGACAACGACAATAACGAATAAATTGCTGAAGAATTTCTCTAAGATCCAATTAAAGGTATAGAGTTCAAGCCAGATACTCATAATGTAACCAATCGCCAGAATCCCCAGCCCCGATAACATCTGAATAGTGCCTGTTTTACGAATTAATATAAGGATGCGATAGACGATAAGCCAGACAAGAAACATGTCGAGAATATCTTGAAACCGCAATTGAGAAAATATCAGAACTGTACTTTCCCACCAATATTTCCAATTCAAGACAGATTCCCTTTCTCGTGCAGCTCAGAGATCAAGATATCCGATACCTAATATCGGATATCTGAATGATTAAACCGAAACAGGACCTGGATTACCCACTGGGTCTTTTCCACCACCTGATGTTTTTTTAGCTTCAACACCAGAGATACCTAGTCCACCATCGCGCTTGTTGTTTCTCATCTTTTCGATTTCTTTAACTTCAGCGCCATTCACTAGCATATCTACCTCAGCACCATCAATTGTTTCGTATTCAAGCAACGCTTGAGCTAATCGATCTAATGCGCCTTTATTATCTCGTAAGATTCTAACGGCAGTTTCATATCCTTCTCGGATGATTGTTGAAATTTCTAAATCGATTTCTTGAGCTTTTGAATCAGAATAATCTTTTTGGGATTGCTGACCCTGCATTCCTAGGAACACCGGACCTTCACTTTTTTCATACGCCTGAGGACCTAATTTATCACTCATACCCCATTCGCATACCATCTTGCGTGCGATGTCTGTTGCGCGCTCGATATCGTTACCTGCACCCGTTGTGATGTCTTGAAATTCAACCACTTCAGCGGCACGACCACCAAACAAGAACGCAATCATGCTTATCGCTTTGGATTTAGTAAAGCTGACCGATTCCTTTTCAGGCAAAGTCTGAGTTAAGCCTAAAGCCATACCGCGAGGGATAATCGTAACCTTATGAATCGGATCAAGACCTGGCAGTTTTTTACCCACCAACGTATGACCAGCTTCATGGAACGCGGTTACGCGTTTGTCCTCTTCTGAAATAACCATCGACTTACGTTCGCTACCCATAATGACTTTATCTTTAGCTTTTTCGAAGTCTTCCATTTCAAGATAGTTTTTACCTGAACGAGCCGCTTGAAGAGCCGCTTCGTTCACTAAATTTTCCAGATCAGCACCACTAAAGCCTGGGGTGCCACGAGCAATTTTAGATGGCTCAACATCTGGACCCAGTGGCGTTTTTCTCATATGGACACCAAGGATTTGTTCGCGGCCTTTAAGATCTGGTTTATTAACAACCACGCGTCTGTCGAAACGACCCGGACGTAGCAACGCAGGATCTAGAACATCAGGACGATTTGTCGCCGCGATCAAGATAACGCCTTCCGTGGATTCGAAACCATCCATTTCAACTAGCAATTGATTTAGTGTTTGTTCACGTTCATCATGACCACCGCCCATACCGGCACCACGATGTCTACCGACCGCATCGATCTCATCAATAAAAATCAAGCATGGCGCATTCTTTTTACCCTGTTCGAACAAGTCACGAACACGAGATGCTCCGACGCCGACGAACATTTCCACGAAGTCAGAACCCGAAATCGAGAAAAACGGAACACCCGCTTCACCCGCAACGGCTCTGGCTAATAATGTTTTACCAGTACCAGGAGATCCCACAAGTAAAACCCCTTTAGGAATACGGCCACCTAAACGCGAGAATTTTTTTGGCTCTTTTAAGAAGTAAACGATTTCTTGCAAATCGTCTTTTGCTTCATCCACACCGGCTACATCTTTGAATAAAACCTTGTGTTTGTTTTCAGTAAGTAATTTCGCTCGACTTTTACCAAAGCTCATCGCCTTGCCACCGCCGACTTGAATTTGGCGCATAATGAAGAAGAACAAACCCCCTATTAAAATTAATGGAAGCCAGTTCGTAAGGAAGCTAACGAAAAGATTGTTTGTATCTGAACGTTCGTATTTTGGAGTGATTCCTTTTTCACGAAGTTCTTGGTAAACTTTGTCACCCGGATTTCCGATAAATTGAAACTGAAGACCATCGAATTCTTTTTCAAACTCAGGCTTCACTTCACCAAAGAATTCACCCGTATCAATGTGAATCGTTAGTTTATCAGGATTGATTTTATTTTCAGAGACCGCAGTCATGAATTTATTGAAATTAAAATTCGCGATCGTTTTTTGATGCTTCTGTTGATAAAACTGAAGAAACATGACGGACAAAATTACGATAAAAAACCAAAATGCGAGTACTTTTTGTGGAGGCTTCATCAGGATCCTTTCTGTGAAAGCTTGAAGTTCTTTTTCAAGCCCCATGCTTAAGAATAACATTTTTAAAAAACCGTGAGCAACAAAAGATGAAAAAAACTTCAACTTTTATGTTACTTCACGACTTTGAAGCCGGTCTTGCTTTTGAACTGTATTAACGATTTTTACCCACGTAAGCTAATAACCAATTGCCCTGCGTTAACCAGACATTCAAACGTCTTAAACTTAATGTGATAACGATCGCTGTCTTTGTCCAGCTGCCGAATGATTTCTTTTAACTGACTCGCTTTAATACTAGAAATGCCTTTTGAACTTACAAAATAAGCTAGGCAGCGCAGCTTTTCACTTTCAGCTAATGATAGAAAATAGATGAAATCAATTGAGTTAGTTTTAAAGTCCCACGGGAACTCGGTGGCCTGCGGTTTAAGCTCAGATAGAGAGCTGATTAATGACTTTGCAAGCCGCTTAACCGCGCCAGGTCTAGTTTTCTCGAGCCTAGGCAACCAATCGTTGCGTAGCCAATTTCTGAAGTATTTTGTGTCACGGTTACTGGGGTCGTCCACAAACGGAATTCCTCGGCCCTGTCGATATACATCAATTGCCTCCCTTTTTTGATTAGAAAATGGGCGCCACAAGGTCAACTTTCTGGTTTCTAAACGGGACCACTGAAAACTTTTACGTAAAGACGCAAAAGAACTGCCTCGAATCAATTTTATCAACTGGGTTTCTAACCAATCATCTAAATGATGAGCTAAACAAACAATATCTGTACCGTGTTGCTCTGCAGAGTTTTGCAAACAGGTTAACCGAAACGATCGATAGTCAGCCTCTGATTTCAAATCTGCTTCCGATTTGTAAATATCGCACTCTACCCCATTCTTTGCACAGTAGTCAGCCACCAAATTTTCGGCTTCATCGCGATGTACTTTATTATCATTGTCTCCATGATGGCAATGAATCACAACTAACCTATCCGACGGAAAACACGCCTGCAGAGCCGATAGTAAGGCCATGCTATCACGGCCACCAGAAACACTGACTAAAATTTTGCCTTGGAACGAATTTGGATTCTTCTTTGTCCACGAATTAAAAACAACATGTTCTAAGTTATGTTTTGCTTTCACTTAATTCCTAATGATTGCGTATTACAAAATTCACGAATACCAAATTCACCGGATTCGCGACCATAACCAGAATCTTTTGCACCACCAAATGGCACGCGAGCATCTGATTTTAGAATTTCGTTTACGGATATCATACCTACATCAAATTTTAAATGTAGTTTTTCTTTTTTAAATTTCTCGGCATCCCCCACCCAAACCGCACCTAAACCATACGGACTATCGTTCACTAGCGACCATAGTTCTTCATCAGCACCATAGGTCGTCACCATTCCTACCGGGGAGAAAATTTCTTGAGTTTGAAAAAAACGATAAACTTCAGACCCTTTATCGTTCATTCCTTTTTCTAACAAGAAAAACAATGGCGATACGAAATAGCCTTTATCGGCAGATAGCGATAAAGATTCCGTCTGCAGACTGGCTATCGATTTTAAAAATTGAACATGATTTTTATAGTCATCAAAAAAACGCCGATGGGCCAGTGGCCCTAGATTTGTTTTTTTATCTAACGGACTGCCGACAACGTATTCATTGATTTCCATCTGAACCGCATTCATAAAATCAGTTTCTTTGCCTCGAGGAACAAAAAAGCGCTTGGACGCAATACAACTTTGTCCATTGTTCAGCAGCCGACCACTGACGGCTAGTTTTGCAGCTTTGCGAATATCTGCCGTCGTATCCACAACGAACGAATCGTTACCCCCCAGTTCCAACACCGATTTTTTTAAATACTTACCACAGAGTTCCCCAATACGACGTCCGACTTTAGAACTACCGGTGAACGTCACGGCACGAACAGACTTATGGGCAAAGATGAATTCAGATTGGTCAGAGTTTAGAATGATGGTTTGAAGCAAGGTAGGCCCTTGAGTTTGCTCTGCTAATTTCTCTAAAAATAGACCCACTTCTGTGGTGATTTCGGAGTGTTTAAACAAAATGACGTTACCTGCCAGCCAAGCACCGACGGCAAAACGGAAAAACTGCCACGCGGGATAGTTCCACGGCATCACCGAAAATACAACACCCATCGGCGCAAAATTCACGCGAGTGTCTGGGTAGTGAGCGTCCACTGATTTTTCTTTAACCAACTCCGGGCCGTTCTTAATATAGTATTCAAACTGCGTAATGCATTTTTCAATTTCTAGTTTGGATTCTACCAACGGTTTACCCATCGTTTCAGTGACGATGGCTGACAATTCAGGAATACTGCTCTTTAAATTATTTTTATAGGATTCCAACCATATTATTCTTTGGTCAATTGACATTCTTTTCCAAATATCAAAAGACGAACTCAATTTTTCAATTTTACGAACGATGTCCCGTTCCGACATGTAGGTGTAGGTATTTATTTTCTCTTCAGTTGCTGGGTTCCAAGTATCAAAATGATTCATGGAAAAATTGTATACCTAAATCCTAAACCTTGACAGGAAAAATATCAAACTCATGTTTGCTATGAAACAAAGGAGAATTAGAGATAATTCTCTATGACAAACGAAAGGAGATCGTTATGAGTCTAATTAGACGCAGCTATTTAAGCCCAACTGTCAATTCAAACTGGAATATCTGGCGCGAATTTGACGATATGATGAGAAACTTTGGCCGGGATTACGATGTGGAAACCACAACACCGGGGAAGACGTTTTCTCCTCAAGCCGAATTAAAAGAAAATGAAAAAGGATATCTGCTAAGTTTCGACGTTCCAGGTATCACAGAACAAGATATTAAAATCGACTTTCATGATTCTGTGCTACGCATTTATGGCGAACGCAAATCTGAACACAAAGATGAAAAAGATGGAACTTTTCATACAGAAAAATATTATGGACATTTCGAAAGATCATTTAGATTACCGGAAACTATTGATGACGCCAACATAGAGGCAAATTATAACAACGGTGTATTGCAAGTGTTTCTACCTAAAACACCAGCAAAAGAATCTAAAAAGATTGAAATTAGAAAAGGTGAAAATACAAACTTTAGCTCGGTGACTGCAAAGACACCGGATTCTCACTAACCCCTTCACAGACCCGGGCGTAGCTGTTGTGGCTACGCCTCCCCCCTCTTGGAGCGACTCGGCCAATTCTGGCCTACTAAAAAAGAGTCGCTCTTTTTTATTCGATAACAGAATATATTTTATTAACATCAGGTGTGATCATTCGAATTTTTGACTGATCTAAAACAAATATAATTTTTTGATTTGGATCATAAAAGGCGTCTTTTAATCTCAGCGAACAGGCTGAATTTGTAACTCCATTCGCACAGTAACCAGATCCCCAGCTATTATTTCCAGCCAGCGTTTCCCACGTTGCTGAAGTGAAGTTATACTTTTTAAATTCACTAGAAAACCCGCTCTTGGCAAACACGTCTTTGCCATTTGGGCTTTCTAAAATAAAATTGCCACCAACTGCGAAATTTGAAATTTGCAGACCAGATTGAGCCGACCCTGTTCTATCAAAACCCAATATTTGCGGATTTGCGCACGTCTGAACCGAAGCCACCGGCAAGGTGATTTCGCAGACTCGTAAATAGATATTAAGAATGTCTTGGTAGCTCTCGTCAAAGGTGATGGCCGCAGAACCCGCACTGATTAAATCTTTTCCAGAATGGCTAGCAATGTCGTATACATTTTTAGTACTTAGATACAACGTCTGGATTTTTTTTGATTCAGTGGATTTATAAATCCGCAACTTATAGCGGGTTGCGCTGACAGTATTTAAAGCCGCTTCAGGGTCGCTCGATTGAAAAATAAGCCAGCCATTAGGCAAACTTTGAAAAGTTCCATAAAAAACCAAATTATCAGAGTAATCAATTTTAAGATCCACAGCCGATTCTATAGAATCTTCGGTGCTGGCCCCACCACCAATCACTGTTGATAATACCGGAGACGCATCATTAAAATCTACTTTTCTGATCACTAGTTCAGAACTTGCCGTCGCTTTTCTATCTAGAATCCACAAAACGCCAGAACTTGACCAAGTCATCCGAAGGGGTTCAACAACCTTGGCTATGCTACCCACTGCACCGTCAACACCGCTTGCTGCGATACCTATCCAAATGGAATTGCACGGTTCACCCGAACACATATTCACCATATCAATTTTTCGAATTCCTTTTATCCGGTCACGAATCAAAATACTTGAGTTTGGCAAATAAACAATGGCTCCTGGATCAATCGATTGCGAGTTACCTTGAAATCCCGTGTAGCCATAACCTGTAGACGAGTTTTGAATTGTCAGACCCAACCATTTAGAAGTGTCTCCTGACGATGACGCTTTATAAAACGCATCCGATGACGTTGGGATCGTTACCGCCGTCTGCGTGATCGATATTTTATCTGTCGCTGCCGTATCGGTATTAACCCGCTGATTACCAGCACGATCTTTCAATTGCAAATATACATCTTGAGTCGAATTCAACATCCCTGCGAAAAAAGTCAGAGTCGAACTCGTCACATGAGATTTTTTTCTCCAGCAGTCGTCGTCCTCATCAATCGCCGCGCTACTTGAATTTAGACAATAACCACCAATACCAGACAAATCATCGGTATCGCCAGATACGGATAAATTCTTGAAAAACGTGAAAGGCGTGACTGGCAAACTGCTATTGAGGGTTAATCCACCGGTCGTTAGTGTTGGCAAAACACCATCAATCGTAAACGGTGACGTCGATTCGATTTGTTTCGTAGCTGGAATTTTTCCATAAGTCGTAATTCTAATTTTAAAATCACTTCCTGAAATCCCTACCGGGATATTCCAATTTACAGATGTCAACTGATCCGAACTTGACAGCACCTTAGCTTGAATCAAATTCCAAGTCGCTTCAGAGTCGCGTTTGTATTCGATGACATTCTCGTTAACACCCATAACATCATCAAATACCTTGAAATTGATTTTATACGTCGAATCAGCTCGATACGCATCACCGCCCTTGAAGTTATAAAGGGTTATATCGGGACGATACGATAAACCGGTTCCATTGGGCTTGTCGACCTTTGGATCAGTAACGTTGCTAGAACAACCAACCAGAACCAATGTAAGAAGGAAGGATAAAACTACAAACTTCATAATTTTATCTCACCAACACCCATTAAACCATCATAGTTAACCGGGAAATACAGTTTCTTTTCAGAATCCGAGTATTCCATCGAAACGCCCGCGCACTGATAACCAATTGGCAATTTAATTTTTACGCTACTTACATTGGTGGCTTTCGATCCATCACCTGTGTGACTTGTCATTGTGTTATCAAATGTATATTTATATAACTCACCATTTGCGAAGCAAATATAGCCTGTGAAACTTGGCGATTGCGCGGACTTATAGATAAAATGGTGACTTCGTACCAATGTTGGTAAACCACTGATCAGTGTTCCTACTTTGCCTCCACCTGTTACCTGATTGGATCCATTTCTGACTAACGAGATATATCGAATCCGTGTTTCATTTAGCCAGGATTCACTGGCGTAAGAAATGATATAGCCGGTTCCATTGAAATCCAGGTACTGCGCCTTAGCCGAACTTCGCGGAAATGCACTTGTTCCCGCGACAGCGGTTCCATCAGCTGGCCATGTGAATTTCAGCCCTGTCCACCAATCCGTCATAGTGATATTTCGCACCAGAGGGCCACCATCAACACTCGTTCGCGTTAACTTCATGCCGCCTTGGCGATCATATTGGTACCAGGTCCATGTTGAAAATAAAACAAACGGATTCGAAGCACCTTCAATAGGCAAAATGCCTTGAATTTCATAGGACCTATCAATTGTTTCACACATCGCCGGCGACGTCGCAGTCGCCTCACATGCATTTGAGTTCAATTCATAAATACGCTTCGTTGGGTTCGTTGCCGGACTTCCCAGGATGACTTCCCAATAATCCTTGTTCGCTCCTGTGGTTCGATTCAAACGTGCAAAAACTCTTGAACCAGCGCGTGCATAGATATTACCTACTGAATCCGCATACACACCAGAGTTAAAATTAAGATTTGTCTCGGTCGCTGTGGCATTGGAAATTAAGCTTCCATTATAAGTCGGAGCAACCGTTTTATAGACATTCCCGGCAATTCTATTGATTTTGAATTTTAATGGATCATCCGGATCCATTGAAAATTCACGAACCAGGCTTTCCCCCTGATCATGCACTATAAGTTTCGTATCAGAACTATGCAAGCTGACCGAACGAATATTGTTAAACCGAGCCGACAAACTATCACCCAGTAACGGCTCGGAAGCATCATAATCACCTTGTGACTTTGAAATCCCAAACAAGGTCACTACGATCGAATCTCTGTAACTTGACGTTTTCCTCACCAACACACGCAATCGATCACGGTCGAAAAAATATATATTATCATTCTCGTCAATAAATGCGTCTTGGATATCCACGGCACATTCTAAGGCTCTAGTCCCATCTTCACATTGTCCGGTTCCGCCAGTTCCTAATATACGCTCAAACTTATTTGTTGAACCCATATATTTAAACAGACCCGCCATGTTCCGGTTCATGCTATAGAGCTCTCCGCGACGGGATGTAATTAATCGAATCGCATCGCCATTCCAATTTTCCGGAATGTATTGAGTTCCCTCGCCCACACTACTGCCGGACTTTGGAGAATAGTTAGCCGATATATAGAAATCACGACAAAGCGAAGAGTAGAACGGACATCCACGAGTGTGAATATTCAGTAGTTTATTTGTTTGATAGTTAAATGAAATTTGCGGATTAACCAAAGGAGCTAACGATTCGAAAGTTTGGTTTATGTATAATGTACCAAATCCTTTTGACGTATCCCCAGAAAATTTGTAATTTAACGAGCCTGCACCTTTAAATGGAATCAAACGAATTTCTGCCGCTTTAGACGAAGTCGCGGCCGAGTAATAAGCATACCACGACGGACCAGCACCTCGATTAGCCTGTTTAATATAATTTCCACGACCAAAACCTAATTCACGACTATGAAATCCTTCCAGGAAAAAATCGCCATTAGGAAGCGGTGTAATCGTGGGTTTTTTCCCAAACTGACAACCCGGAGCTGCCGTGAAATCCATTTTTAAATTCTTAAATTCATCTTCGTAGAAAATATTTTCTTTTTTAATTTTATAGTTAGTATCCGATTGACGATCATAGTTTTGCTTGTCGATATTGTTTAAAAGCAAATTGCCCGCAGAATTCACTTTGTAAAAAGCATTTTCTAACACAAAATCAGATTCAATGAATTTAGTAGGGTCTTGAGAGTAACCGACGTATGGTCCATAAGCCGGGCTCGCTCGCAAATCGTTATTATGCGCACGCATGCAACCACGTATCGGAAAAAAGTTTATTCCCGTACTCTCTGGACCACCGCCAAGCAGTGTGTATATTTTTCCGTCGGTATCAATTCGACGAATTCGATCTTTCTCGATAATTAAAAGACGATCTTGATAGTCAATCGTCATAGTATAAATACCCTGAGTGGTCGCGCCCGCAACCATGCCGCCATCGCCACTTGAGGCCGTGTTGGCGTCTTTCTTTAAATAGACTGAAACTGATCCATCATCTGGATTTAATAATAGGATGCCTTTGCGAGCGTCATTGATATACGCACGACTTTTAGTATCGATAACAAAACTAGCTTCACTAGAGGGTTTGAAGCCCGCCGAGTTGGCAGAACCGCCCAATCCCAAATCCAAGTTGCCGGCGATCAGACGGAACTTTCCACCATTCAAAGGAGGTGATACCGAAGTTGAAACCATACCCAATGCCGATGTCGCTTTGATCCTTACTTGGAAATCGGCCGTCGATGTATAGGAGAACTGTTTACAGAAATCATATCCAGATTTTGGTGAACACGTCATCGATGAAATCGGCGATCCATATGTATTACCACCATCTAAAGAAATAGTTAATTCAACTGCTGTTGGAACGTCGTCTGTTTTATATTGAACGTAGACAACAGAACCACCACCCGTAAAATCTTGCTCCGTACTGGAAGGCGGAACTTCGGGATTACTTGTATTTGCAAAAAGAACTTTTTGGAACTGAATCGCCTTAGCTGGACTGTATGTATATTCTTTCTTATCAACACCGGCTTCACCTAAACCTGATCTTAATACCGAAATGTTACCCGCTTGATCCTTTGCCCAAATACGGAATACATAATCGCCGGGCAAAAACCCAAGCACGTAAGGAATATTTTCTAAGTTGATGACTTTGGATGCCGCCACACTAAATTCGGATACTTTTTTCCAACACGCATCTGTTTCCGTAGGGATAACAGATTCCTGCGATGTTTTATTTAAATTTTTCGCACAAATGAATGCGATAGGTGATGTTGCGTCCGTAAAACCAACATTGTAATAAAAATAGCTTTTTCTAATTGGCTGATTGTTATTCAACACCAATGAAGTATCCTTAACTATCGGAACGTCGTTATCTAAGGTGAATGGTGAATCCGATTGCGTCGATTTTTCTTCACCCGATGAATTATTAATCGTTACGCGCAGAAGGAACTTATCGCCGCCGCTAATTTCTGGCACACGCCAAATATAGCTAACAGCATAGCCACTGAGAGCCGGAATTCTATAAGCGCCAGGGACTTGTTTCCACGAAGCACCTAAGTCGTCGGAATACTCTACACGACTAGAAAATAAACCATAATCGTTTTGATTTTCTGGTTTTAAAATCCAACGAATTTCTTGATCACTACCAGACCTAACGAATTCACCGCCTTTAAAATTAAGCAGGCTTAACCCTGGCGGAGCCAAGTCTTCTTCGCTTGGAAGTATAGTCTCACCAAAATAGTCATCACCTAGGAGTCCTGTTGATAGCTGTGGGTCTGTAACTGACGATGAGCATCCGGCTAAGAACAATACTAAAGAAATTAAGTTCGCGATGATAAAATGATTAGATAGGAATTTCACTAGAACCCCCTACCGATACAACGTGCGGCTAGTTTTAAACTTCGTGTTTTAAATGATTTCTGCCCACTGGCAGATTGAAACGTCCAAGCTTTTGAACGATCTGAAGAATATACCGAAGCCGTCCATTCTTCGTTGGCATTTGAATCGGCCATATCTGGCAGGACAAACTTCATCCCGTTATAATGAGCGATTCGATAATCATAAAGCGTTGGCAAGCGCCAATAAATTTTCTGGGTCGAAGACGAATGAATTCCAGCTTTGCCCGCCGCTTTGCCTGATGGCACGACTCCGTGAACAAACTGAGGCACATCAGAATAGTTGTCACTGAAACCAGTATCTTCAAAGCAAGCACTGATAATATTTTGAGATACATTTTGCTCTTGGTTAGCCTGCAAATTACAAATGTTGGACGGATCATTTTCCGCCAAATCTGGCAACTTCTGATTATTGCTACTGCCAGAAGCACGGCACCAATTTATGTTCGCAGATACTCGAGAACTCCAAAACATTTTAGTATTTTCGTCTCGCCACACCTCTACATAGCCCACACCGGTTGCATTCACGCGTGTGATTAATTTCCAAGTGCCAAAACCTGAATTACCCACACTGCCATCGCCATTCCATGTTGATGTATTACGATTTGTTTGTGCAACCGAGGCACCTGAAAGAGCCGAATTTATAACAGAGACGCAATCACTAATACGAGTATCCACTGTGCCTGTAAGTCCACATTGCGAAGTACCCCAAGACGTTCTATCAACAAAAAATGCACTCGATTCGCCATCATGATCAGTACCTACTACTGGTACCAGCCTGTGAGCCGTATTGGCAACACAACCAGAGGCCTTAGTCCACTTCATATCTAAACCGCAATAAGATTCATCCTTGTAGGTACCCTTAATGGTTCCATTATTTTTCGGAGCTCCTGTACCCCATTCTGTAGGGTTACCATCATAGGTACCAACGACTCCAAATATGTCGACGCCGGTCTTAATATTCGAAGCGATTAAATTAACACCAATACCAGAGCTTTTGTTAGCCGAAGCAAACCAACAATTAGATACATTCGATACAGCATCGCATGCGACACCACGACCGCCATATAATTCTGAGTAGGGATAATTTCCCGCAGTTACATCACAGGCCACAGTGTTTGCCGAATTAATTGTGCAAGCATTGGTTACTTTGTAGTATGTTTTATCATTCGGAACATAGCATGACGTTGTATTGGCAGAACCGGCAGGGCTCGAATTGCAATTACCACTTTTGCCGTTGTAAGCAGTTGTATAGTAATATGAATCCGTCACACCCGGATCATCTTTTGGAGCTAAACAATCTTGTGAAATTAAACCCGTTGGATCCACTTTTGTACTGCACATTGGTAAATTTGAAGGACCGGCTAAATAGACGCCGGTACCTGTTTGCAACCAACATTTGGCCGGATTCATTGTTGTCGTCGCTGTCGGAATTGCGCAGTCAAGAGTCCGAGCACCATATGTATTTGGACTTCTATAAATAAAGTGGCTAGAAGTTACTTTACATTTATCAGTGATCGCCACAGGTGATCCCAAAGTTCCATAACTACATTCATTTAAAGATCCACTTCCTAATGGGAAACCAGAAACGCCAAATAATGTAAGGGAACTATCAAAGTTACCCGGTGAAAACAGACGACTGTCCAAGCTGGCAGTCTTTCCCTCATACCAGCCAGCGGGTAAAGTTTGTTCTAAAACGTTGGCTGTGAAAATAACATCGGATCCCACGGTACCACGTCCACCGTAAGGCAAATCATATACGTACTGGTTTGTTTTTGAGGTCACACACACTTCGGTGGTTGGCCCAGCATCAGGGCAGACCGGATACGCTTCCGCACCCACGATAAATCTGGTCAACCGATCGGTGAAGGATTGAGCTTGAGTGTAGTTAGAGAATGAAATCAGAAAAAAGATAGTAATAATAAATGATCTCATTATTGATATCCTTTTTCACCGACACAGCGAACAACAATAGTTGAATCTGTCCGAGTTCTTACATCTGTGGCACCATTTCTAGAATCGAACACCCAAGCCTTGGTTAAATCCGTAGCGCGTGTCGTGCCTGTCCATTCCATATTTCCATTGCCTGACATATCTGGCATGACATAGCGAATACCATTGTAGTCAGCCACTTCGTAGTCGTAGATTGTAGGAATACGCCATTTAACGTTAATAGGATTTGTACTTGTCTTACCTTTAGCTAAAACATCGATTCGTGAATCCGTCGACGTTTCGTTTGTTCCTTCATAACAAGCCGATATGGCTTTTGTTATCCCGACTGGCTGAGTTTGATAAGTAGCGCTGTTGCAAAAGCCAGAACTATCGGCTGAATGCACGCCCGCCGCCTGGCACCAATTTAAAGTTTTAGAAACAACAGAGCTCCACAGTAACCCTGTACGTTCATCTCGCCATACCTCGCGATAGATGCCATCACCAGAAACATTTCCTGCCCGAGTCACTAATCTCCATGTTCCCTGACCGGCATTACCTTTAGTCGAACCCGTCCAGGTTGCATTGAAGTCATACTTATTCGCACAATCTATAATCCTATCAGAAATAGCTCCTGTAATACCGCAAGTAGAATTCCAGTTTAGTCGTAAAACTCCCGCGTCCAGTACGGACTGACTACCTTCATCGTCCAAAGCAATCGACGGAACCGACCGATAGCCCGCTGGCAGATTCACTTTATCTCGATAACTGACAGATTCCGTGCTGAATGAAACCTGAGTGACATCCGATTCACGATGAGCCGCACTGGCCCACACGCCGTCGCCTTCGAACGAACCCATTACATCGAAAATCTTTACACCATATTTAATATTTTGTGGTGACAAATCCGCATCAATCTCATCATAACCAACTTTGAAAAAACAGGATCCGTTATTGTCAGCGATACAATTATTACCTCGTCCGCCGTATGCAGCTGAATATACATACCAAGTTGGTGCCGTAGTTAAATTAGTGCGGCAAGAAACTGAAGTTGTGAAGCCAATAGAACGCGCATCCACGCAGCTATCTAAGGCTCCCATGCTAGATGCTGAGTCAGAAATTGTAACCGATCCACTTGGAATATTTAGCCAGCAACCTTTCAAAGATGTCGATGTTCCACTACAATCTGTACGACCACCATCAACGGCCGAATACCAATAGTTAGTTGCACGCGCCGTACAGTTGTTAGCAACAGCCCCAGTACTTGAACAATCCAAGTCGTTGATCGGAGTTGTCGTGTTCATGCGCGTATTAACAGAATCAATCCAACAATCTGTAGTTAATTTCCCAGACGCATTCAAAGCACAAATCGTTCCGCGACCACCATACTGAGATGTGTAGGCATAAAAAATACTCGACGATGTTCCCGAGACCATGCAACCGCTATCTTGTTCGTTGACACATTCGTCAGGCAAGCTCGTTACCATACTGCCATCAATGCCTAGAATATTTTTTCCTAAGCGGATTTTGCTTTGATTTGAAGAATTCAGATTTGCTTCTGTGAATGTGACTTTAGTTTGTCCATCGTACCAACCCAGCGGAATGGCTAAAACAGAAAGGCCATTAGCACCCAAAAAAGATTTTCCAACTTGCGAACGGCCCCCGTAGGCAGAATCGTAAATGTAAGATCCAACTTTATCGACAATACATTCATTGGAATTGATTTCATTTGCTTTACACGACTTAGAGGCCACTAAACCAGAGCCATCGGTCTTTGTTCCAAAGGTGCTAACGCCCGGTCCACAGCCAAAATTTAAAAAGCTAGCAAACAACACTGTTGTAGCTAGTTTCAAGATCTGGTTTCTAGGTCTAAAATTTGAAACGATGGTCATTAGCATGTCATTGATCTATCGTCATTTTCTCAAGATTTATTGAGCCTGTCGCCACGTCCAGAAAATTAAAAATGCCGCCTCATTATGAGACAGTTTTTATGACGTAAATATTCCATTTGCCTAAGTCTGTGATTTAATTCAAAGTCATCATTTCCATGAGTCAAACAATACCAATATTAGATTTAGGTGAAGAGTTCTTTGTTCCCGTTGTGGGCGGCCCTTTCACAGATCCCATATTGAGATATCGAAACCAAAAACAAGCCGTTTTTCTAGGTCTGGGCAAACTGACTGATGACGAATGGGTCAATCATTTCGGAAAATTTCGACCTCTTGAAAACAATTTACTGAATCCTTTAGCGATGAAATATCATGGTCATCAGTTTCAACATTACAATGCCGATTTAGGTGACGGTCGAGGATTTGTTTTCGCGCAATTTTTAAAAGGTAAACATCTATTTGAACTGGGCACAAAAGGTAGCGGACAAACACCCTATTCACGACGAGGCGATGGCAGATTAACTTTAAAGGGTGCGGTTCGCGAGCTCTTAGCGACTGATTATTTAGCCAAACAAAGGGTGTTAACCAGTCACACATTTTCTATCGTCGAAACCGCCGAAAAATTGGTTCGTCATGATGAACCATCTCCGACACGTTCGGCGGTTTTGTTTCGCTTAAGTCGCGGTCATATTCGTATCGGAAATTTTCAGCGTGCCTTGTTTTATCAAAACCGCGAAAACATTTTTAAACTTTTAGATTATTCACTAAAATATTTTTATCCCGAATTACCTATCACTGCCGATCCGAAAGAAAAAGTGGAATTACTTTTCAACAGCGTGACTTTGAGACTGGCGGATTTGTGCGCTTCCTATATGGTAGCCGGTTTTGTCCATGGTGTACTTAACACCGACAACATGAACGTTTCTGGTGAAAGCTTTGACTACGGCCCCTATCGCTTCCTGCCACACTATGATCCCTATTTTACGGCTGCTTATTTTGATCACGAAGGCCTTTACAGTTTTGGGCGCCAACCCCCTAGCTTTCTATGGAACCTAAATCAACTACGCGAGGTTCTTGCCTTTGCTGAACCAGCAGCCGACATGTCGCAACTGAACGACATTTTCGCGTTGCAGTTCAACGTTTTCTTTACATCTCGCTTTTTTAAAAAATTAAATTTAAAACCAAATGTAGCAGTCTCTGAAAATGATTTACTGACTGCCTTCATGTCGCTCTCGCCCGATTACTATTCAACGTCTGATTTTCCAGTTTTAAATATAAACTCATTAAACGTGGCACCTATAAAGGAAATTAGCCAATCTGCATTTTTCGCTAATATTCAAAAAATTATCGAAAGTTTTTTCCAAGACCTATTTCAAAACAAAACTCGAGATTTTGAAACAGCGTTTTTGCAAATATTGAATTGGACACAAAAAGGACAACTAACAAGTTATTTTACAGATGACACTTTGGATTTAATTAATCAGTATGCGACACCAATTAGTCAATTGACCGATGCACAGATTAAAATTCGAGATCAAAACTTGGTGATGGACGAGATAGAGAAAATTTGGGAACAGATTGATCAAAACGATGATTGGACTTTGCTCAACCATCGTTTGTCTTAACTAACTGATTTTACTTTTTGTCTTCAACTTTTTTATCTTCAACTTTTTTATCTTCAGCTTTTTTATCACAACCGCAATCTTTGTGATCTTTGTGTTCCATTTTACAAGAACCGTCTTTGCAACCACCGCAGCTACCTTTGTGTGCACACGCACCGAACACTAAAGACATACCTAGTAAACAGATCATAAATAAATTTTTCATAATATTCCTTTATACGTTTAAAACGTCCGAAGTTATCACACGAACGCCTTTTTGTTTTAAGTCTTCCCAGCGGAACTCCACTTTTTCTTCTGCTAATTTATAGGTCGGACATAGATCTCTAATCAAGGTCATTTTGTAACCCAGCTCCATGCCATCCAGTGCTGTTTGAGTAATGCCCAAATCAATAGCGTTACCCAATACATAGACTTCTGTGATTTTTTTAAATTTTAGATATTCATCAAACAGAGTCTTTTCACCTTTACCTTTATCAAAAAACGCACTCCCTGTATCGTACATCGGGTTCATGCCTTTTTTGATAACATAGCTAAAATAGTAAACATCAAGAGCCGGATGAAATCCAGCCCCCGGGGTATTTTGTACGCAATGATCCGCCCATAAAATTTGGCGATCATGATGCAGTTCAATTTTATCTTCTATTTTTTTGCCGGGATTGTTTGAAGCAAATGCATGATGCTGAGCTTTGTGATAATCTTGAGAGGCCACAACCGCATCAAATTTCTTTCCAGATAGACGAAGCAACTGATTGACTTTATCTACAAAGTCTAACGACTTAATAGACGGAATCGGACCATGAGAGAAAAAATCATTTTGTATATCGTGTACTAATAAACATTTCACTCATTTAGTTTATTTAAATCTTTTAGGTTTTTAAATACTTTTCCTGAATCTCGAGGATTTCGCTCTCAAATGAGGACATTAGTACAGGATACCGGCACCACGTCTTTGGATCTAGCGATTCATCATCTAAATGAAACGCCGGCGCGTATCGCTCCCTTTTCCATTGGTTACGCGACCAAAGGGTAAGGAACTTGATAGTGTATTTAGCCAAGTCCGTAACAGAATAAGATGGGAAATCAACTTTTAGCACTTCAACAATGTCCGATGGCCGTTGGCGATCACGAATGAACTCTTTTTCGATCGCGTTCAAAATATCATACGGCATTAAATCTGTTTCATCGGTTTGCTGCATTTTAGTTGGACGCAGTTCCGCTGTCGGTGGTTTCATGAACACGAATTTTAAGCTCATCAATGAACCCACACCTTGTGGACCGATTTCATTCATCCATTTTAGCCATCTATTTAAGAATGATTTATCGACACCAGCGATCGGACTAAAACCGCCGGATGTATCACCGTCCATTGTTGCATACCCCACCGCGGCTTCTGAACGATTGCTGGTGGCCAATAACAACGCATTTTTAATATTCGCCATCATCCACACACCAGGCGACCGAACGCGCGCTTGAATGTTTTGAAGTGCAATATCGTCAGCTTCCCAAGACAGCTTTCTTTGGATCACTGTTTCAACGAGTTGCTTATAATTTTCTTGAACCGCAGCGATACTCCAGTCATAGAAACTAGTACCTAGTTCTTTCGATAATTCTTGAGCCGCCCGTTTTGTTTCCACCGAAGAATTTTCTGAGCTTTGATATACAGTAGTCACTAGTGATTTAATAACATGCTGAATATCCCAGTCGGTTTTAAAAACCGATGGACCTAAATACTTTAATTTTTGAATGAACTTATCTTTACCTAAATATTTAAACGCTTCCGCTAAACACTTAACGGCCATGATTGTTACGACAGATGAATCCACGCCACCACTTAATGAAACCATAAATCCATGAGAACGACTTTTTCTTAAATAATCAAACAACCCCAAACAAACCGCACGGTAGAACTCTTCATTTTTTAATGGCTCCACACTCTCCCAAGCTGGATTTTCCATTTTAGCGCGAACCGGAGCTAAAAACTTCCAGTTAAAGTCAGACGCAATTTGAGATTCTTCAGGAACACCCAATTCAGGTTTAAAGCTAGCTGTTTGCAAACGACGAATACGATTAGCTTCGACATCGATAACCGCATCGTAAACTTCAAACTCGTTGAACGAGAATCGAGGACTTTCCATCACCAGCACACCGTTACTTGCGATCAAGGCACCGCCGTCAAAAATAATTCTACCCGATTCATTGCCTAATAAATTCGAATAAACATAAGCTACGCCAAAAGCGCGTGAACCTTCGATTACGAAACGCTTACGAACTTCTTGTTTCCCAAATGCAAAATGCGAAGCACTTGGATTTAAAATAATATCAACACCTTTGCGCGACAGACTGGCCCCTACACGTTGAGCCACCCAAGCTTCTTCACATATTTCTAAACCGATTTTCAAACCACCGATTTCAAAAAAGTAATCGCCGATTTGAACGTCTTCGGTTACCTGTCCTACTTTTAAGGTTAAAGTCTCTAGAGCTTGATTTTCCCAAGGACGGAACCAACGGTTTTCATAATGAACGCCATCGCCAGCTAAGAATTTTTTAGGAACCAATCCTTTTAAATGACCATCAACGATGACTGCGTTCACATTAAACACGCTGCCTTTAAAAAACAGAGGTAAACCCAATGTGACTACTTTACCTCGGGTGAACGGCAGCAATGAATAAAGAACTTCCAATGATTTTTCGCCTACAAATGGAGAGAAAAATGCATCTTCACAGCCATAACCTGAAATGCAGAGTTCAGGAAAACAAACGATTTGGATACCCCGTTTGTCACACTCTAAAAGTGATAGCTTTATGTTTTCAAAGTTGCTTTCCCACGCCAGAGGTGTTTGATTTAAACTCACCGCTGCGACTCGTACATTCTTCATTTAAGACTCCTAAAACAACACACTTAAACGTATAGAGGGACTCAATACCGAGACATTTTTCTTTTGATCGGCAGATTCATTAATACCATCGAAGTATTTTTTATACTCGATATCGATAAAAGTGAATTGAAATCCAATCAACAACCAGCTCGATACGCGATCTAAGAGACAAATCGAAGCATAGTAGCCTTTACCTTCGCGCCATTCCTTGGCCTCATTCAAATCGGCTTTTTCTGTCGATTTGGAAATGGGCCCCCCTTCTAGCAAGAAAGGTCCTAGTAAAAAACCAATATTGGGAGCAAACGATTCTCGATGCCCACGCACATCGCCCGATGAAGACGTCTGGGTCATTTGAGTCGCTCCCACAAGAAAGCTTGAGCCCATAATGAACTGCAAACTAAAATCATACGAAGTTATACGTGTTTCTGTATTTGTGCCGACATTGATTTTTTCGTCTTTTGAGTATTGAAAGTAATTAACACTGGTTAGAATTTCAGCGCGCCCAAATTGACTGAAACCTACAATTGTTAGTACAACCATACATGTTTTTAACCGGCTGAAAATCATCATAGAAACCCCAAACACATACGCGTCGCCGCAAAGTGTTATAAATATTTTTTGACTCTATCTTCTCTACTGTGATTCAAGAGGTCATGCAATTGGTTCTTTTAGTAATAACTTTATTTTTAACTTCGATTTCAAGTTTCGCTGTACAGACATTTTCGGGCTACATCGTGCAAAATGGCAATCAGAGATCCCTAAAATCTGGTAATCAGCACTATGTTCTAGTAGCCGACAATAGCGATGTTAAAACTCAGTTACACAAACTAAGAAACAAAGACTTCATTTCTGGCATTGGTAACATGCTTGGCAGTAAAATCGTTCGCTTGGAAACAATCGATTTTGTTGGTTTAAGTAACTTCTTAGGTTTATGGATGTCACCAATGGGCATATTCCAAGTCACTGATTTTAGTAGTCTAAGCTTATACAAATCGTCATCAGGTTCTGGCAAATCAGCACTTAATTATTCAATTACTCCGGCTGATGGCGCTTCTTGGGGCATGTTCTTGACAGACGCTAATCAAATTTACTTTTCAAATCTAACGATAACTGAATCCAAAGCGTCGATTCGATTCTTTGACACTCAGACTGGCGCTTTCCAGAGAGAAGTTGCACTAAGTAAAATTTCACGATGAGCCTATTTGCTCTTCCCGATAAAAAATTATTTTTCTCTAAAAATGATCCTGGTGATTTGCGCTTAGGTGATGTTGTTGTTGCCGAAGCGAACCTCGAATCTGTCAATAACAAACTCGTTGTCGTTGGCTATCCTGACGATCGTGGTATTCAAGCCAATGGTGGCCGCCTTGGAGCGAAAGATGGTCCGACAGGCATTCGCCAAATTCTGTATAAACTGGTAGCTCCGGCGGTCTTTCAAAACCAGATAACCGATATTGGTGATTTTTCTAAACCCAAAGATTTAGCTAATGATCAAACTTCAGTCCTTAGTGCCCTTGATGCGTTGAATGCTGGTAGTAACCGCATCCTATCACTTGGCGGCGGTCACGACTGGGCCTACTGCGATGTTAGTTCGTTTATCACTCGCGAACTGAAAAACAAACTGCGACCTTTGGTTATTAATATCGACGCTCATTTAGATGTTCGCTCGGATAAGAACGGCATCAATTCAGGCACTCCATTTTTTAAAACCCTTGAGAAATTTCAGGATCAGTTTGACTTAATTCAAATCGGTATACAGCCTCACTGCAATTCTAAGAAACACCTTGAGTACGCAAAAAATAAATCCGTTGAAATCATCATGAAAGATGACGTGGAAAACAAAGGCATCAAAGCCGTGATGGATGCGATAGTAAGCAAACACAAATCACAGCCGGTGTTTTTAAGCTTAGATATTGATGCGATCACGGCTAGCGAGGCTCCTGGTTGTTCACAATCTTGGCCCGGCGGTTTAACATTCAATACCGTAAAGTATATTTTGACTCAGCTAAATCGCTTTTCGGCTTGGAACCATTTAGGTATTTACGAAGTGGCGCCGCCGTTAGATGTTCAAAATATCACTCAAAAATCAGCGGCTCTCGCTGCTTATGAATTTATGATTCAAAGCGTGGGGTCACAAGGAGTTTAATTTTGGAATCAAAGCCGGTACAATTTGAACCGAAAGGCTTCGGCAGTGATAATCACGCCAGCGTTCATCCCGCTGTTATCCAAAGTTTAATCAACGCCAATATTGACCATGCCCACAGTTACGGTCTAGATCCCCTGACAGAACGTGTAGAAAAAAAAATCTCTGAATTATTTGAAATTAACGCCAAATCATTTTTTGTATTCAACGGAACAGCTGCAAATATCTTGGCATTAAAGGCCTGCACCCGCAGTTACCAAACGGTTTTATGTTCCGATGTAGCTCATATTCATGTCGATGAATGCGCCGGACCTGAAATTCACGGTGGCTACAAACTTATTCCAGTCAAATCAACCAACGGCAAAGTCACAGTTGAAGCCTTGAAGAACCAATTGATTCGCCGAGGTGATCAGCACTTCTCGCAAGTTAAAACTATATCATTAACTCAACCAACCGAACTTGGAACCGTGTATTCCGTCGACGAACTGAAAGCAATTTGCGACTGGGCCAAGTCAGAAAATTTGTACGTGCACGTAGATGGTTCTCGCTTTGCCAATGCCTGTGTCAGTCTGAATAAAACATTCGCTCAAATGACTACCACCGTTGGGGCCGATGTCGTATCACTGGGCGGGACTAAGAATGGTTTAATGGGGGCCGAAATCGTCGTGTTCTTGAACGCCGATCTAGCAACTGATTTCAAATACATCCGCAAACAACTCGGTCAACTGCCTTCAAAATCACGCTATTTAGCTGCTCAATTTGATGCTTATTTGCAAAATGATCTATGGAAAGAAATCGCTACAAAAAGCCTAAAATCGGCGACGGTCTTCGAACGGGGCCTACGTCAATTGACAAAACTAAAACCAGAATACCCGATTCAAAGTAACGCGGCCTTTGTTAAGTTTCCAAAAGCTTGGATTAAAGAGCTTAAAAAAGAAAGATTCTTTTATGTGTGGGACGAAGCTACTTTTGTCTGCCGAATTATGTTTTCATGGGATACGACGGAAAATGAAATTCAATCATTTCTAAACAAAATCGTACAGCTAGAGAAAGGGAGTTAGTCTATGAAATATGAACCAGTTCACTATCACGATTACTTGGGACTTGATAAATTATTAAACAGTCAAAAACGACGTTCAGAAGAATTTGGAAAACCAGCACACGAAGAGTGGCTATTCATTTCCGTTCACCAAGTATATGAAGTTTGGTTTTTTCAAATATTAAAAGAAATTCAGTCTTTAGTTCCTTTGTTCAATCAACCTGTGATTCCAGAACGCGATATGGGAACTATCGATCATCGCATCAATCGTATTCTTACCATCTGCAAAAACTTAACAAGCCCATTAGATATATTAGAAACGATGACACCTCATGAGTTTCTAGATTTCCGCGATTACTTATATCCTGCCAGTGGTTTTCAAAGCGCACAGTTCCGCATGATTGAAGTTTTATTGGGACTTAAAACAGAAAACAGACTCAAACTTACCGAAGCGCCATTTTATGATCACTTGAAAGAACCACTGCGCACGGAATTAATTGAGTTAATGAAAGGCAGCACACTGTTTGATGGCCTAGAGAATTGGTTAAGCCGGACACCATTCTTGAAAACAGCAAAGTTTGATTTTGGCGCTGAATACAAGACTGCACTGCAAAATGTTTACAAAGAAGATCTAGAGGTAATCAAAAGCAATCCTCGTTTAACGGAAGCGGACAAAGAACGCAGTTCAAAAAATATTCAAGCGTTCATGGATCAAATCGATATCGTATTCGACGAAGAAAAATACAACGCCCTGAAAGCTCAAGGTCAATTTCGTTTCAGCTTCAAAGCATTTCAGGCGGCATTGTTTATCTCGCTTTATCGAAATGAACCAATCCTGCAAGTTCCGTTTAGCATACTTAATTCATTGATGGATATCGATGAAGCTCTAACAACCTGGCGCTATCGCCATGCTTTGATGGCTCATCGAATGCTTGGACGAAAGATTGGGACCGGGGGATCTAGCGGTACTGATTATCTAAAAGATACCGCAGAAAAACACAAGATCTACACAGATTTGTTTAATATGAGTTCGTTCCTAATTCCGCGTAGTAAGCTACCTCCCTGTATAATCTAAACAACTATTACTTTGGTCAAGTTAGTTAAAAAAACTAAGTCGTTGAGCTAACTTGACTCTATTTCTATCCGCATTTGGCCGATAGAATACCATGCTTAAGCGCATTCTCATTCTGTTTTTTACAATTGTAGTTGGTTTTGGTAGCGCCGTTTATTATCTAGGCCCTGCCTATTTAAAGCGAAAAATAAATTTATTCGCCTATGCGTCTATGCGCCTTGAAGCTAATTACGATCAGATAAAAGTTGAATCGTTCAATCCGTTAAAAATAAATGTTTCAAATATCACTATTAAAAAAAATAAAGATTTCTATTTTTCTATCAAGAAATTAAATTTTGATTTGAATTTAAAAGACATCTTAATGAACTGGGGTAACAAATCCATAAAATTCCAACTCTTTGCTGATGAATTCAATGCTTCTTATAAGGATGTTCCGATTCCAGGAACTGAAAAGCCAACGGAAATGCCTAAAAATGTAAGCGGTGAAGCTGCGGCTAACATGCGTGATTACCTAAAAACTAGTTACGGCATCAATGCCCTAGACCTGCTGATTAAGATTGGTAAATTTGACTACCAAATTAAAACTGGCTCTGGTGCCTATCGCTTGTATGGTAACAACACGACGCTCAAGGTTTCCAGCCTAGAAACACCAATCGAATTTACATTGAATTCGTATCTCTATAGTGATGCCAATTTAGGCCCCTTAAGTAAAACCTATGTGCCGATAAATATTCACTCTCAAGTTACGATCAAAGATGCCACTGCCAATATTTTGAAAAGTGAATTCCAAATCGCCGGTATTAGAAATACATTTGCAGGTTTGGTGAGTTTGAAAAATATGGACTTTGATACGACTTTAAAAACTCACATTCCAAAAATTGAGACACTTGATTTTTTAAAAACGTACAAAGATAAATTTCCGGTGAGTGACGCACGCGGAGCAGTGAATTTAGACATGGTCCTTCGCGGAAACATAAACAACATCTTGGCAACTCAAATAAAAGGAATATTAAATTTAACATCGGTCGAAGCATTTCTAAAATACAAAACCCCAGATGCCACCGCTCATGGCCCAGTCAACTTAACTATGTCGACGTCATTTGTACTGACTAATTTAGTTCCGTCAATTTCAACCGCATCATGGAAATTAAAACTAGACGATTGCACGCTGGCGTATAAAGATATGTTTTTAAAAGAAGCTGGCATTACATTGTCTTCTGAAGGCACTATATCCTATATTACGAACTTGAATATCGATCGTTTCAAACTTCAGTTCCACAGCTTGGATATTTCCGCTAAGGGTTTCGCTAGCTATGATCGTTCGTCCGACATCTCGTTTAATATTAAGCCATTTAAACTGCAAGATTTTAAAAAATTCCTGCCTAACAATAGAGATCACGATATTTCTGGTGATGTGGAAGTTGACGCCCAGATAAAAGGATTTTTAACTCAACCAAAAAATTTGTCTGCTAATATTAAAAAACTTCAAGCCAGCAATATAAAATACTTTCTTAAGTATAAAAACGATCAAGTTTCGCTAGAAGGGCCGGTTTCGCTAAATTTATTTGGCGTTCTATCATTAGAAAGCGCGCAAGTTTTAAAAGGTTCAATTACGGGCAATAGTGATTTAACCGGATTGGTTGTAACGCAAGATAAACAGATACGGAAAACCAATACAGATATGTTTAAAATTAACTGGTCCATTCAAGCGCAAAATGGACGCTTAAACATTGAAAAGTTAAGCGTGAACACGTTCTTATCATCATTTGTACTGAGTGGCCGACCGCCCATGGGACTAGATGACAACTTTGATTTGAAATTAAATTTAGAAAATTTAAATTGGAAGAAAGCCAAAACCTATCTACCACCAAATGAATGGTTAAATACCGTTGCGGATATGACGAACAAAGGGACTCTTCAAATTCAAGGCAAGTTAGATCCATTTGAAATTCAGCACTCTAAATGGTCGTTAAATACTGAACTAGAAACGAATATCACAGGCTTGGCTATGCCATTCAATTTCCACTTATCAAACACCCCGGCACCAGGTAATTCAGCACCCGAGGCTCCACTGACTACCGCGCCCGCATTTATTAAAAATAAAACTCTTTTAAAAACAGTTCGTTGGAATCACAAAGTAAATATCCAGAAAGTCACATTCAAAGATTCTACTGCCCAGTTTCAAAATATCTCTTTAAACGCCAACTTAAATGATAGCAAACTAACTATGGCAGGAGAGATCGGTCACATCTTCAATGGTAAAATGGCATTCTCTGATGTGATAGTTCCGCTGGTTGAACCGGATCCAAAAATTAACTTTAAAATGACGTCCTCGAACCTTTCCTTTTCGCCTTTAGTGGAATTCGTTCTACCCCAGTATAAAGAATTAATCACAGGCGTAAGCAGTTTTAACGTGGACGGGAAAACTAAAATACCAGGAACGCTTAATTTTAAAAAAGACCTTGTGGCAAAAGGAAATTTCGTTATCCCCGTCTCTGAACTTCAGACTTTGAAAATCATCAACGAAGTTAAACAGCAATTCTCGGCCATCAAAGATTTTGGCGTACCATCGATGGTTCCAGTTAAAAATTTAGGTGCTGCGACTAAGTCCGAATTTGAAATCAAGAATTTGGCATTACAATTAAACAAATTCAACGCCACTATCCCTGGCGGTGACGAACTAAATTTAGATGGCCTAGTTAAGTTTGATTTAGACAGTAAAATAAATGCCGTTTTAAAACTAGTTAATCTGCCCGTTCATGGTGACTTCATGTTAGCCAATAAAAGCCAATCTGGTGGTCTTGAAATTCCAATAACGATCGAAGGCAACCTAATGAAGCCAAAGTGGAGCTTTGCAGGAAACACGATCCAGAAAATGACACAAAACTTTATCGAGTATCAAAAAAATAAAGTAAGACAACAGGTCGACAGGAAAGTCGCCGAGGTCAAAGACCAAGCACAAGCCGAAGTGGAAAAGAAAAAGAAAGAAGCTGAACTGGAAATCGAAAAAAAGAAAAAAGAACTAGAAAATGAAGCCATGAAAAAGCTGAATGGTCTATTCAAATAAGGCTACTTCATTCTACTTTGTTAAAGAATTTTTCAATTTAGTATCTTGCATCCGCATGTATTTTTCACCCCACTGAGCCATTTGTTCAAGAATATCTACCAAGGATTGCCCTTGCTTAGACAGTTGATATTCGACACGAGGTGGAATTTCTGGATAAGCTTTACGAGTAATCAATTGATCTTCTTCGAGTTCGCGCAATTGCATCGTCAATACTCGTTCTGTTACGCCTACAACAAGACGTTTCAGTTCTCCAAAACGTTTTTTCTCTTTTAACAAATGAAAAAGAATTGTTGGCTTCCACTTTCCACCAATCAATGCGACTGTCACATCAACAGAGCATTGGTATTTTCCTTGTTTTGCCTTTTTAGCCAAGCTTATCTCCATTTCGAAGCGGAATTAAATTAAACAATGCAACACGAATATTCTATCGCCAAAAGTTCCACCAAAGCAATTTATTCCATTACTATCCTTTTTAATACCACCGGTTAAATTTGTGCGTACTTTTTTTATACCAACCTAGAGGTATTCTAATTTTCAAGGAGATATTATGAATCAAAATCAAATGTACACAGCAACCCCAGCTATTTTGCGAAGCAGTTTTATGGCTCTAATGATTATGTTAGTTAACTGTTCTGCCTTGGCGAAGACGAATACAATGAAACCAGAGGAAATCAATGCTCGCTTTGCTCAAGCCTTTAACTCCGGAAAAATGGAAAACATTTTGGCTCTTTACGAAAAAAATGCCGTAGTTCATTCTTCTGCTACTCAAGCGGATCAAGGACATCAAAAAATTGCGGCCGGACTAAAACCTCTTCTGGCTTTAGGAGGACAAATGCAAGCCACGAATGTTTTTGTATCGCAATCAGGCGGCATAGCTCTTTTACGAGCGGACTGGAAATTAACCGGTGCGAAAAAAGAAGATGGTTCACCGTTAGAGCTTGGTGGAACAAGTATTGAGGTCGTGCGCCAACAACCAAACGGCACGTGGCTGTATGTGATCGACCAACCTTTTGGAAAATAGTTTTCTTAGCGCCTCGATAATATTCGAGGCGCTTGTCTAGACAACCTAAATAAAATCTTTAGGTTGTTAAACTCATCTAGACAGAGCTGTGTCGACCAAAATCAAATCTAAGTCTATTCAAATAAGGCGATCAATTCAAAATCAAACTTAGGTTTAACGTTGTCGGGCCATAAACTGAGAACGTAACCGCCGCCCCCACTACCCGTTGGCTTAACAGCCAAAGCGCCATGCTCTTTTAGAAAATTAATATGCTTATCAACGGCACCTTCAGTTAAACCCCATTCTTTAAAGCACTCGTAGCCTTGATTTAAAATCGGAGCTAACTCAGAGGAATCTTTAATCGTGTTAGGGTTTGAAAATAATTTGATCGCATCCAAGGTTACCTGAATCATTTTATCATCCACACGTTTTCCTTTTTCGGGATCTGCTTTGATGAGTTCATTCACTTTAGTAACACAATCTTTAGTAATACCTTTTTGTCCCGTATGACTTAGGTACAAATTAAATGTGTTCCTAACTGATAGAGTTTCGATAATATTCGGACGTTTAAAAATCAAAGGTTTAGCATGTAAAACAACAGCAATATCCACACCGCTACTTTCACCATGAAAGATATTTTCAAGCTGTCTTGCAAATTCATAGATGTCGCTTTCCGCAACTAATCCCAAATAATGCAACCAGCGACTAAAAGCAACGCATAGGCTAGAACTTGTACCTATACCCGAACCCAACGGCAATTCGTTCCTAAATACAACTGTGCCGGTAAGTTTATTATTTTTTCGATTTAGTAGTTCAAGTGCTTTAGCAAGAACTCCAGGAAAAAGTTCTACAATGTCTGATGCATTTTCACCGGATGCGGTGACCGACAAAGGCGCTGACGAGGCCGTATATTCTAATTCTAATTTTTTAGTAAACAAGGGGAATACCAAAGCCGGCCCCCCACGTAGAACTGTATGTTCACCTGAAAAAATGGATTTTCCAAATGTCGTCGTTTTAAAACTAGACACGCACAGCTCCGGCGAAGTCCCACGAATTTATAAACTGACCCTTGGGAAATGCAGTCGCCAATCGTTCCAGATCGTTTCTATTTTCAGGCAAGGTCATCAAATGAATGTTATTACCCGCATCCATCGTAATTAACATTTTGTTTTTCAACTCAGTATTAATCGCCAGTAGTCGTTTTAACGTCAACATTGTGTCTTCGTTACGATAGCTAAAACTAGGAATGCTGGTTTCAAATAACTGATGCATTTCTTCGAATTCATCGATCGCAAGATCACAAAATGCGGTCCAATCCTGACGTGAATTGGCCAGTTGAATTTTCTCTAGGCGTTCCTTTACACTCACCAAACGTTTAGGGAACAAAGGACTTGTCGTCACACGCACATGGGCATCAGAAGAAGACACATCTTTTTTCCCCGAATCAAGCAACATCACTGTGTGATTTAGATTTGAAAACTTACCAGCCCAAGCTTGGGCGCCATCTGTTTCCCAAATAGCCCACGGTGAAAAGAAACTACGGCATGAAGAGCCCGAGCCCAAACGTGATATCTTAGACAGGGTTTCAAGATGTGTGTTACCGCCCGGCTTAATTTTCTCTAGTTCCGTTGCCGCCGCCATCGTCAGCGCTGCAAAACTAGAACTCGAACTAGCGATCCCACAATCTGAAGGAAAGTTATTTGCAGATTTAACTAAAAAACTTTGTGATACACCCCATATGTCTTTGATACGCGCCAAATGATTTAAAAATTTAGTTTTTCCTTTTTCACTTAGCTCAATTGATAGCAAGCCTTCACCGACTAACGGTTGCCATTGATCACGTACACCTGAAACAGGTTCTAACGTAACAAACGATCGTAGATGTTCTAACGTATAAGATATAGACGCGTTCGTTGGTAAGTTCTGCTGAGCGCTGATCTTACCCATGTATTTGATAATAGCAATATTCGAAGGCGCTGAATAAACGTGTGGTTTTAACATAACTGCACTCTGACTTCCTGTTCCCAAAGATCTTGACGATCGTAGGCTTCATTTAGGCCAAGCTCATTCAAAATCGACTTAACTCGTTCCCCGTGTCCCTGCTTAAACGCCAAAAATAAAATATCGGCACCCAAAGCGCCGCAACCTTTAGCAAATACGATCTCTGAAAACCGATTTAATTTACTGAGTAATTCTTGAGTGTGAGGATGAACCAAGTCCAATGATTTTAAGCTATCATTCCAACCGTTCAATCCCTCTATAAATCCATCGCTGTCTTTAGCATGCAAAGACACCATCATTTTGTCTGATAACTGCGACAAGCCTTTTAAAGAATCAGTATTTAGCTTTCCCAAATGTACATGAGTCGCAACCTTGAACCCCGTCGGTACAATATAGAATTCAAGCTCCGAGAACGGCCAAACCATACGTTGGTGATTAAACTGAACATCACCGTTCGTTGTGATTCGTTTAACTGTGCAGACAGCACCAATCAGCTGTGCCCACAAATCATAACCACTTGGCAATTGTGCCGGCAGCAAATCAGGATTTAATTGTCTATTCACGTCCTGATAGTCTTGCCAGATCGATTTATAAAATGAACTTTGAGAAAAAGTTGTATCAGCAGCCTCAGTTTGGCGTTTAAAAAAAGACAAACCAATAAACTGAGCCGTGCTGGCACCGAATCCACCGCGCCCATCATAGTGATCTTTAAAGGTTACTTTCCAAGACGAATAGAAGTCTTTGTTGTTTTGATAATACATTCCCGCTGGCGATTCAGGATGGAACGGACAAATTTGTTTTTCTGTCGAAGCTTCAAATTCCATATCAAAACCGGGCTTAGTCGTGATCAAGAATGCAGAACCGCCAACAAGAGCGGCGTACTCTCCGAAACAAAATGTTTTTCCTGGAATTTGAAGGTGGTATTTCAAATCATCCTACTAACAGCTACTGCGGCGATGACGTGCGCATCTCTCGGAGCGCTTCGACAGCGTTGGACATAGTTATACGTTTTTTAGAGACCAAAATTTCTTCTAGTTTCTTTTGCAAAATAGGAATTTCTAAATCCGTAGCACCCGCGCCCAACGACAAATTTTTTATATGAAGTTTCATATGTCCTTCAATAATACCAACTGTAGTTAGAGCTCTTAGCGCACCAAGATTTTGAGTTAGACCAACTGCACCGCAAATACGACTTAGATCATTTGAAGTTTCAACATCTAAAATCCTTAACGCTAGTTTAGAAGTCGGATGTAATCGAGTCACACCGCCAACAGTGCCCAATATAATAGGGGCCTTTAATTCCCCGCTTAGAACACCTTGGCTGTATCTCCATTTTGAAAGGGATGTGTAGTGACCAAAACGTGCTGTATAGGCATGCATACCCGCTTCAACAGCGCGCCAATCATTGCCGGTCGCGATCACGATTGGGTCAACACCATTTAGGATACCTTTGTTATTGGTCGCTGCACGGTAAGGATCAAGCTCTGCAAACAAGCTGGCTTCTTCGATTTTTTCACCCAGTTCTTGATCGACTTTGATGTTAATATTTACCTGAGTTAATTTAGAATCCACCAAATTTGAAAGAATACACATAGTGACTTTCTCACCCGTCGTTTCTTCAATTGGTTTCTTTAAGTATTCACAAACTTGATTAATTAAATTTGCACCCATAGCTTCACAAGGGTCCATGTACACATGAATGATACCCATGAATAAACCATCCGGACGTGCTAATTTCCTAACTTGGATATCCCGTACACCGCCACCACGAGATACCAGCGATGCCACCGCATCACGATTGGCAGAAGAAATAAATTTTTCTTTATTTTTCACAATAGTCGCTTCAAAACGCGCAAAATCTTTTACTTTAGCTAACTGAATTTGTCCGATGATTTCAGAACCAGTCACTTTGGTTTTAATCTCGCCATTTTCTTTGACCCATTTAGCCGACTTGCTAGCCGCTGCGATGATAGAAGTTTCTTCAACAGCCATTGGAATCAAACGATCGACGCCATCAATACGGAAATGGGTAGCTACGCCCAGAGGCAATTGGAAATAACCAATCGCATTTTCAATGAAGTTTTCACCTAGCGAAATATCTTTGATTCCGCCCGTAGAAAGAAATGTGATGTCTTCATCTTGAACGAAACCCATTTCGCGCAAACGAAACAGACGTTCTTGATAATCTAACTTAGAAAATCCACCGAACAGTTTATCTAAGTTAACCCCAGAGCTTTGATTTTTATCTAACTCATTTGACATAAAATGCCTTACTTTTCCTAAACGATTCTACATCGGAGTACCCACAACAGAACATGGCAATCTTAAGTTCTCGGTATGTTTTATCAAAAAAACTAAACAGATTATCTGGACTTAGTTTTTTCTTTTTCATATCGATGACTAAACTATTCAACCAAGGTTGAGCCATTCCGACTAGATGTGATCCCAATGCTAACATTTTAGCAGTATCAAGGCCGCTACGGACACCCCCGCTACCCCAAAACTGATAAGAAACACTGTCCTTATCGTGGAAATCCACCCACTCCGTTATATCATAACCCCAGTCAGAAAACACAAATCCTGTATCTAATTCTAAAGATTTTTTTGGGTACCGAAGAGCTTCAATTCTAGCCCAATTGGTTCCACCCTGCCCTGAAAAATCTACTGCATAGATTCCAGTCTGATTAAGACGTACCAAGTCCTTTTGGGAAAACCCAAAACCGACTTCTTTGACTATGACGGGAACAGCCAGCTCAGAGGTTAATTTCTCGATCGTTTTTAGGCCATTTTTAAACTGAGGGGTACCTTCTTTTTGAATACATTCCTGAAGAGCATTACAGTGAATGATTAAACCCGCCGCTTCGATATTATCGGTAATACGTTTCACCTGATCGATCGGAGTTGTGATCAATTGGCTAAGACCTAAATTCGAGAGCAAAATCGCTTTGGGATATTTCTTACGAAGACGTTTCCATTCATTCAGCGCTTTATCATCGGTAAGTTCCTTACGCTGCGAACCCACGCCCATGATAATTTGTTTTTCCTGGCAAAGTAGAGCAAACGCTTCATTGATCGGTTCACCCAGAGCCGTTCCCGACGTCATAGAGCTAATAAAAAAAGGCGCTGATAATTTACGTCCGTTAAATTCAGACGAAAGGTCTACCTCATCGAAATTAATTTCTGGAAATGCCGTCGCTTTCAAAGAAACGCGATCCAGGAATCGATTGTAAGTAGTTTGAGTGACGTTATCTAAAGATAAAGAAAGATGATCGGCTTTACGAGAATCAAACGAAGGATCATGTGATGATTTTTTTAAAGACTTTTTTTTGAGAGACTTAGAGGCAGTTTTTTTCGGCGTGCTTTTTTTCAAAATTTATCCCCAAAATAAAAAAGGATCTTCGAAGAAGATCCTTTTGAAATTTCCGTTCTTGTCTTCTTTAACCACCCAACCAAGGGCGATTAAAAAGGTCAAGATCGAGGCCGCACAAGGAAGGGCAACCGGAGGGCTAGCAGCGCTAGCTCGTAGGGCGCCCGCCCGCGGAGAACGAAGAGCTTGGCCTTTTTAAGCGACCGCTCTGGGACTACTTCATCGCAAATGCGCAAAGTTTTGCGAATCCAGCTGCATCATTCAATGCCATTTCCGCTAGATTTTTACGGTTCACTTCTACACCCGCTTTGATTAATCCACCAATTAAACGAGAGTATGTAGTTCCATTCAAACGCGCACCTGCATTGATACGTTGATTCCAAAGCGTACGGAAGTGACGCTTGTTCATCTTACGACCTTTGAACATGTACGCCATCGCACGGTCTACTTTTTCAGTAGCGTGGATGAATGCACGAGAGCCAGCTGAGTAAAAGCCTTTTGCTCTTTTTAATACCTTTTTGTGTCTTGCTTTATTTGTTTTACCTGATTTTACGCGTGGCATGTCGGCTCCTTAAAATACCAATGTTCGGCTTGTTTGGTACATGTTAGCTGAATGAACATAAGTCACGTCGCCTAAATGTCGTTTTGTTTTTGATTTCATGTGAGAGTTCAAGTGGCGCATTCCAACTTGTTTACGCTTCACTTTACCGCTGGGAGTAAGACGCATGCGTTTCTTAGCTCCTGAGTGTGTTTTCTGTTTCATTGTATACCTTTCTCAAACGAGGCGTCGTTTTTAAAACAAAAACGATCTTTTGGGCCTGATTGGTGATCCCTGTTTCTAATAAAAGTGACAGGGATTGGCAAGGTAAAATTTCAGGAAAATGAAGGGTTTACAGCTTTACGTTTTTGCACTCAGGGCCGACATAGGCCTGAGGGTGAACGATACATTTTGTCTGTAACTTCAAGGCTTTAAGGACATTACAGTCCAAACGAGCATGCCAGTGGTTACCGTGAGCATCGTCTTCAACGATTAACTTGGTTAAAATCTTGGCAGCTGGGGATGCCGTATCTGTTTTAGACGGCAAATCGCCCGCTTTTAAGGCTTGTTTACACATTTCATTCTTCACATTGCGGTTCACGTAGATAACTTCGATGTGTGAAAATTCGTGTACGGCTTTGATCAAGCGCCATTGTTCTGCTGCTAGAAATTCACTGTGCGTGTAACCGCCTTTATTTGGAATATCGATACGATTCATGACCAGTTTTGGATTGCGTGTTAAATACGCTAGATCGATGTCCATACCGGTTTTGTGACTTGCATGACTACCGATGCGACCGCCAGACCGAGCCGCCGTATCAGCGACCGACAATATCACACCACTCACATTTTCACGCAGCCATGCACCAATATTAACGACCATTTCAACCACGTCATAGGTTCCATAGTGACGTTTCTTAGTTGGCCATAAAACTTGGAAGCCCGCATTTGGACCCAGCTTTTGCGCAGCTTCCAGAATACTGCTGGATTCAGTCAGGTATAACATTTTTTTAATATCCGCCATCCAGCGACCCGTGTTTGGCTTACCCCAGGCCTGATCGATTGGGCGTGAACCGTCGGGCGTCGTCGGTGTCACCGGCGGCTTAGGGTTGGCAGGTTTAGGGGCTGGGGTCGTTGTCACTGGCGGTTTCGGCGCCGGTGTTCCTGGCTTAGGCGCTGGCGTCGGCGTTACCGGCGGTTTCGTCGCCGGTGTCCCTGGCTTAGGAGCTGGGGTTGGTTTTGGTTCAGGTTTTGTTGGTGTGCCTTGCGGCTTGGTTTCTGGTTTAGTGTCATCAAAGTCAGGCAACGGTGGCGGCTGCTGTCCGTCTTTTTCCGGAATTTTTTCTTCACCCGTTAATTTAGGAACGGCTTTGATTTTCTTTTGTGTTTTGAAGAACGATTTTTTCTGTTCTTCCACTTCTTTGCTAACATCAGGATACAACGTCGCTACGTCATCGATACTTGGCTCAGCAAAATAGTATGGTAGTTCATCCATAGAATTTGGATCTGACACGCCTTCAATTACCCCTTTTTTCTGAGCTTTCTCGTAGTCCGATAATTCTTCATCAGGAACATTTTCAAAGATAGGATCTGGAATCGTGCTAGGCGCATTCTCATTTTTTTTGATTTCACTATAAAGAATATCTTTTGAAATTAATTGATCCGTGTAGAAAGTATCTTGATGACGATAATAAAAGTCGATCGTTAGACGACGACAGAAATCACCTGTTGTATCCAACTTACCAGTATCATCGGCAGAAGCACTGGTAGAACAAACAGCTTTTGCACGAAACAAATCTTTTATCGCTGATTTTTCATCTACGATTTTTAATGGAATTTCTCCGCTAGAAATTGGACCACGTAAAATAAATTCGAATGGATTGCCGTCATTGAAAACAACGTCCCCTTTAACCTCGAGCTGGTTAGCTACGGAATCAAAATGGTGAGACACTTTGCTAAGCCTTAATTTTCCGCGGATAAGTTTCAATGTTTTGCCGGAGTCTTGACCCATGGGCATTGAATCGATCACTTGATCTTTCTTCAGTCCAGGAACCTCTTTGATACGAAAGAAATCGCCAACATCGTCGTATTTGTTAGGAATATCTTGTACCCAGATTTCTGAAACAGCCGCTGCTTGTTCTTTTTTAGAATCTGAATTTCCTGAATTCGCAGGATTAGTCGAATCTGCCGATGCCGGTGGTGTTTCCAACGCTTTAACTGTAGAGGGCTCTAATGTTTTAAAATTGCGTCCGCAGGCCGCTACATAAGCTAGAATTATCAGGTAGATTAGATATTTAATTCGGCTCAATTGATTCACAACAAACGCTCCTCGCAGCTACTTTCAATAGCCAGTGCAGATCTCATACCTAACGATAAAGAGTATTTAACAATTCAGACCGCTTTAACTGCCATTGGTTAAATATTGAGAGCCAATTTCAGTAAAACTGTCTAGCCAGAATTGTCACTTCTTAATCGTTAGCCAGTCAAAACAAAATAAACAGCTCCTCTGCGTGGTATTAAAGTTGTTTATACAAACCAGATCGGAGCTCACGTGTGTTCAAAAACCGGTCTGTATCTATATATCGTCGCTGCCTGTTTATTGTTTCAAGCATCGACCTTCGCGTTAGACCTCACCCCCGAATCAAAACTTAGAAAAATCAGCTATCAAATGCGAGGTACGCCACCCAGCCAAGCTGACTTTAGCGAACTTGCGAAAAACAAAACGAGTGAATCGGCTCTAGATTCCTTTTTTAACAAAAAAGTTGAAGAATATTACCAATCACCATGGACAGCGTCTCGGTTGGCTGAAAAAATTTTTGAAGATTGGCGCATGGAAAATACCGGTGAAGAGCTAAGTCAGGCCCAGGCGGAACAAGTCGGTTCAGACTTGGTACTTAAGCACCCAACATCATCGACATCAGATACAGCCCTTATTAAGAGTATCCAATCTTCGTTGGCTAATGGAGATTCATGGAATCAGGTATTGATCTCCACGGGATTTTTAAAAACTTTGAAGCTGGCGAATGTACTGAACCAACTTAGCTCTAGTTTCAATTACTACGGTTCAACACGAATTGAATCATTTAAACAAGATGCCATTAATAAAGGTAAAAAAATAGACACGGATGCTGACGTTTTAGCGTTAATGGACGAATTTGAAAAATCAACTGCGACTCTTTCTGATACCGAACGAGCTAACAATTTTGCAAGCTTTTCCTTGCCCACGCCATTTTATAAAAATTCGCATTTAGATAAAAAATTTGCCGTACTACTATTTCAAGGCGCCCTCAAAACAACATCACCAAGACATCCTGAACTTTTAAACTATTTAAAACAACTGCCAGATGTTGAGGGCTTTATTGCAAAAGTGGGATCTAGTTACTATATAAAATCGCCAACGGAAACGACTCAAACCACCGTAACCAGCACTGCCGAACTACCTCAATTGATTTTCAGTCATTCAAGCGTGACGGCTCGATATCAAAAAACAATTTACAGCAAAGCAGCGGCTTTTTTTAGAATCTATCTTTGCGATGATATGCAACAAGTAGCTCTTCCAGGACCGGGATCAAAAAGCCAGGAAGTTTTTAAAATTATACACATGCCCCAGGCGGCAAGCGCCCCAACGTCAGGCTTAGAATCGGCACCACCACCACCCACCTCTGTGACTACAACACTTTTATCCGCAGAGGCAATGAAAGCCAAACAACACGTTCAGCCACAGTGTTTAGGGTGCCATAGTAAACTTGACCCGATGGAATCAATTTATAATAACAAATTTAAACGCCTGTCTCCGACGAACGCTGCCCCTATACCATTTAACTTTGTTTACGATGATTACACGGGAAAGTCGATTACGATAACCGTCCCCAATATCGATGACTTGCCAACCGTGATTTCTAAACAACCACAGTATATTCGTTGCCAAAGTGAAAAATTTTGGAATTGGTATATTGGTACGGATGTGCCGTTGAGTCCAAAAAATCGTGCCGATTTAGAAAAAGTGTATGTAGCAAATGAATCAAAACCGCTAGAAATCATCAAGTATTTGGTGAACTTAAAATCTTACACTTCAGACTCTTTTTTGTCTGAGCCCAGACAATTTAACAATGTTCGTCCTATTTTTCAAAAATGCCATGGCTGTCACAAATCAGACACAACCATCCCATCTTTACTAGAAACTCCGTTCAATTTAAATAGAACCACTGACGCTGAAAAAATGGCCGACCATTTTGACATAATGAAAAGCATAGTTAAGTTAACCAATATCTTGGGTGACCAAAAAGGTATAAAGATGCCTACTAAGGATGCCGGATGGAAAATTTCTGAAGCAGAACGAAAAACATTAATCAAATGGATTGCTGAAGGGGCCAAAGACGAAAACGGCGTGGATACGCTAACAGTCGAACAGAAAAACAAAATTTTAGCCCCGGCTTCTGCCGCCTTGATGTCAACAATCAACCAGCCCAGCGTCGTTGAACCGACGCTACGACCGACATGGCAACATGTTTTAAGCTACAGCGAAATTTTAAAAACCGTTCCAGTGAAAATTTTCATAAATACGACGACAAGCGAATCTTGTTTTTCAGATATTATAAATAAAAAGTATGTTTTAGGCCATATTGATCTGTACACGGCCCTACCAATTTCAGATCAACCTGACAATGCCTATCGCGAAATTTACAGAAAATGCGTTATCAAATTATTAAATATGTCTAAGACAAGTTTAAAAAACGGACAGTTGATGGCAATTTCGAGTGAGGATGTTTTGAAAAACACAGATCTAGCTATGCGCCTTCGCGCGAGCGGACTTTTGAAATTAGCGACTTCGACATTCGCCACTAACGGAAACGAAAATGTGTTTAGCATTCTTTCAAAGACGAAATGGAACGATCTTAAAACGGAACAAAAGCTAAGCATTATCCAAGAACAAATCGGATTTATCTTAGGACCAAATTTAAATCATGTTCCAGCTGAAATGGATTTAGATCAAAATATTCTAAAAGCTGTCGATCGTGTCTCGGTCAAAAACGGCTCTGATGATGTTATTTCCGCATCGTATTTCTCGCTTTACTACATTTATAACTCTAACTCATTCTTGGTCTATTAGGTGGTCGCAAATGATTAAAATGGATAGACGACAATTTATTCAAGCTGCCATCAATGCTGGTTTAGTTTATTCAGTTAACTCGTTGATGCCATCCTCATTGCTGGCGCAGGAATCAGATCCTGACAAACTTCTTTTGATCCTTAGATTTAATGGTGGTTGGGACACATTGATGATGGCAGACGCGCGTACAAAAGAATTTTTAAACACAGCTGCGTTCTCGACATCCGAGTTTCTAGCATTTGATGAACGTGCGGCGGTAAAACAGTACAAGGATGCCCAATTGGGAGTCTGCATGGAGCCACTGTCCGGCTACTTTGATGACCTATGTATTATCAATGGCATCATGATGAATTTGCAATCCAGCGCTCACGAAACAAATCGTGAATACATGGCATCTGGAAATATAACCTCTAGCACGACATTTTTTCCTTTTGCTCTGGCGCAAGCAATGCAGAAACCCAGTTACCGCATCGGCTATCATATGGAATACGAAACTCTGCGGGACGGAAATTTTGAAGAGAAAGTTTCCACCAAAAATTTAAACTCATTTTCGGAATCCACTGAAGACCCTTACGAATCGGTACTAGACGATGATACGCCAGCGGCATCCTTCCAGAAAAATGTTCTAGCTCAAAAGCGTAAAGAAAAAGAGACCATCGAAATACTTAATAAACTGGTCGATAAAATAAACAAAGACGCTCCAGCCACTGAAACGGGCTTGGTTCAATCTTCGCTGGCATTAGCGGGACTTGGCTCAGGCTTTCTGAAGATGGCTCAAGTCGATATCACTAACGATTTTTCTCTAGATACACATAGCAACCATAAGTCTAATCATATAAAAAATTTGAGTACTGGTTTTGAACATGTAGCAAAGCTCATTAAATTTATGAAAGAAACCCCGTACAAATTAAATTCGTCGTTAAATAAGAGTCTTTTTGACGTCACGACCGTTGTAATGACCAGTGAATTTGCACGGACGTCCTCCCCAGACGGGTTTGATGGCACTGGCCACAATCAATATAACAACTCATGCATTTTGTTTGGCGGGAACGTAAGAGGCGGCACTATAATAGGCGGCTCACACATCTATAAAACATCAGAAATAAAAGCATCCTCTGACATCAGTGGCAGTTTGTATCATGCACTGCCGTTTAATTTTCAAACTCAAAAACCAATGACCAAAACCGAAATATCGGCCATTGCTTTGGATACTTTTGGCAATTGCAAACCAACCAGCTGTTATGATTATATTTATCCGGAAACTATCTGGCGCACCATTGCTCAGAACTTTGGTGTGAATTCGGTTAGTACGTTCCCGACTGGAACGACTCTAAAAAACGTTTTTAAAAGCTAGTTTGTCTTCACGGCCCACCGTCTTCATTGGCGAGGTAATACTGGAAGTTTGTGGTATCTGATTCGAAATAACACAAAAACACTGGCCATAACCGCCATAAAAACCACGGTTATGGTATGAAAGCGGACTTTTGGAAGCTCCGCTAGTAAAAGTTTGAAATTCTATTCTTTGTCGTCAGCTTCGTCTTCTTGATCTTTTTTCGGAGCTGCGTTTTTCTTTGGATGTTTCTTTTCGTATTCTTTGATCTTTGCTGGATCTGGCGCAAGCAACGTGTACATTTGCTTACCTTCGAAACGTGGCGTTGTTTCCACCATCGCTAAGTCTTCAACAAACGCGATCGCTTTTCTCATTAGTTCCATACCAAATTCTTGATGAGCTAATTCACGACCTAAGAAACGCATATTGATTTTAACCTTATCACCTTCCAGAAGGAAACTGCGAGCATGTTTCATTTTAGTTTCGAAATCGTGGATGTCCGTACGCGGGCGCATTTGAATTTCTTTGATCACAATGACTGTCTGTTTTTTTCGAGACGCCGCTTGTTTCTTTTTATTTTCGTATTTCCACTTGCCGTAATCCATGATTTTGCATGTTGGCGGCGTAGCCGTTGGAGCAATTTCTAACAAGTCCAGGCCTTTTTCTTCAGCGATACGAATTGCTTCAGGAACTGTCATCACGCCAAGCATTTGCCCTTCATCATCGATCACTCGAATTTGTTGAGCACGAATCTCGCGGTTAACACGAAGACCATCTTTGTCCTCTTTTTTCTTAAAACGATCGCCACCTTTTGAAAAACTACCTCTGTTTTCGAACTTATTAATGGGAAACCTCCACTTATATTGTTTAAAGCCTTTTAGGGTACCTCCTAACATTCTGGTACCCAGCGCGTCACCTCAATGACACGCTGGGTACCAGAATGTTAGGAGGTACCCTGTAGTGCTCTTGTTTTTACTTCGTTTACTAACTGATCTATTACTGTTTCCAGTTTTAGATTATTTATAATTTTACCGCTCTTCGTACGAAGAGATAATTCACCCTGTTCGGCTTCTTTATCACCGATGATGATCATGTAAGGCGTTTTTGCCAATTGTGCTTCACGGATTTTGAAGTTCAATTTTTCGTTACGGCGATCAAATTCTACACGAAGACCTTTATCACGCATCATTTTTTGGATCTTCTCGCAGTGTTCATTCACGCGATCGGTAACGTTCAAGATCGTCACTTGATTCGGCGATAACCATAACGGCAGATGTCCTGCTGTGTGCTCAAGGTAGACGCCGATAAAACGTTCTAATGAGCCCAGAATAGCTCTGTGAAGCATCACTGGTCTGTGTTCTTTATTATCTTCGCCTGTGTACTTAAGATCGAAATTTTGAGGCAAATTGAAGTCACACTGTAATGTGCCTAACTGCCACGGACGCCCAATGGCATCAACGAACATGATATCTAGTTTTGGTCCATAGAATGCGCCATCTCCAGGATTTACCGTGTACGGCAGATCCAATTGTTTAAGTGCATCGGATAACGCCCCTTCGGCGCGATTCCAAACTTCATCACTGCCCATGCGTTTTTCAGGGCGCGTGCTTAAATAAATTTTGAAATTATCCATACCTAGCGTTTTGTAGACTTTGTCTAGCAACGTCATGAAGCTAGCAATTTCTGATTGCAACTGATCGACGCGACAGAAAATATGAGCATCATCTTGGCAGAACGTACGAACGCGAGTCAGTCCATGCATTGCGCCCGATTTTTCATATCGATGCAAACGACCGAAGTCAGCCATACGAACTGGTAGATCACGGTAAGAATGTTGACCATTGTGGAACATCAAACAGTGAGACGGACAGTTCATCGGTTTGGCCGAAAAATCACGTTCGTCCACGCGAGTGAAATACATGTTCTCTTTATAATTTTCGTAATGGCCTGATTTATGGAATAAATTAACGTCAAAAATTTGCGGAGTGATCACTTCCCCATAACCAAATTCAATGTACATTTCGCGAATAAAGTTAACTAACTGATTATAAACCAGCGCACCTTTGTTTGTAAAAAATGGCGAACCTGGTGCCCATTCATGGAACATAAATAGATCCAGTTCTTTACCTAGTTTACGATGGTCACGCTTTTTTGCTTCTTCAATTTGATGAAGATAGGCCTCTAGTTCTTTTTTATCTTTGAATGCCGTTGCGTACACACGCTGAAGCATTGGATTTTTCTCATCCCCGCGCCAGTAGGCACCAGCTACGCTTAACAACTTGAATGCCTTTACTTGATTGGTATTCTGAATATGTGGACCACGGCACAAGTCGAACCATTCGCCTTGATCATAAATACCAACGGACGTTTCGCCTTTTGCTTTTAAATCTTTGATAATTTCAACTTTAAAGCGCTCGCCCATTTTTGTGAATGTGGCTATCGCTTCATCAATTGGTACGTCCCTACGAACTATTGGAAATCCAGCATCGATCACTTTCTGCATCTCTTTTTCAATTTTTTCAAAATGCTCTTCAGTGAAAGCAAATGGAGAGTCAAAATCGTAGAAGAAACCATTTTCAATAACAGGACCGATCGTCACTTTAACTTCAGGCCACAAACGTTGAACGGCTTGGGCCAGAATATGCGCGCTCGAGTGACGGATAACTTCATTCGCTTCGTCACTTTTTACTGTGATGATAGACAGCTTACTGCCGTCTTTAAGTTTTTGTCGAAGATCTATGATGTCACTTGTGCCATCGATTTTTCCACCAAGAGTATCCTTGGCTAAGCGCGGACCAATAGATTCCGCGACCTCCAGAACCGTGGGTTCATGGTCGAATGTTTTCTTAGAATTATCAGGTAGAATAATAGAAATAGAAGACATTAAGAAGCCGTTAACACTGTGAAAGAAGCTGATAAGATATTAGATAGATTCATCATTAAATAATGCGCCATTTTTCAGAAAAAGTAACATAAAGGGTTATCTTTTCAAATTCTTTAGCCAAGTGAGCACGGCGCGTCATTTTCAACGAAATCAGTTTAGACCAACCAAACCAGACGCATACGAACCATCCATTTATGAAGGGTGTCCACATTTTTCGCAATCCACACCTTAGCTGCGCCCAAGTTAGGGTGCGTACGGATCGCATGGTATTCATCAGATCCCCAAACGTGAGAATCTTGAATCAATTGATCCACAAAAGACTTAATCTTTGCCGAATGATCTGGGCTGACGATAAACAGCCCTAATTCTGAGTTCAAAAACTGTGAACGAGGGTCGGCATTGTACGTTGTTACGAACGAAGCCTCCAGCGATTTCATGTGCGCACCTTTAGCATGCAATTTCCCATAGGCTTTATCGCCGCCAATGTCTTTAGAATCCAAGCGGCCATATTCATACAGCTCGACCTGTTCAGCTCCGTAAGACTTAGTCTCGCCCTCAGCAGTTAAATATTCACGGTTTAACACCAATTGAGGCCCTAGGGTCGCGTCCACCAGAGTTTGCGCCGCCATATTGTCACTGGTCATAATGGAATTCGTTACGATCGTAAGTTTGCGCTCTGGATCGCTGCCCAGCCAACGTTTGATACGGCTGACTTGTTCCGGTGATAACCATAAATAGGGCGATACAATGGTAATATGTTTATCTTCCGACGATAAGTATTGATCCAACTCCTTATTGATATGATTCATATTCAATCCACGTCGTTTTTTCCCCGAAGCTTCATAAGGACTTTGATTTGTATCACGCATGACATTGTCGATAGTGTAGGATAAATCTACGCCACCTTTATCAAAACCTTCAGTTAAATACCGTTTACCAAAATCGGCTGAAGCGAAATCTTCCCCCAGCAATTCTTGCGATTCTTTTGTGATTTCGTCCACCGTCTTTGCGGCAGAATCCATCAAGGCATAGTGTTTTTTAAATTTCATGAAACGACTGACAATATTAGTACTGACCACACGGTTACCAGAATGGAAGTATAACAAATCATACAAACTGCCGATATCCGTCGTGATCACGTTACGATGTTGGCCGCGAACCAAGCTGGGGTTGTTTTTCACTATCACTTCCAAATCTGTAAATGTGTTTTCATCTACTTTAGGAATGCCGTAATAGTGGTTCCCAACGTTTCGACCACCAACGATGGCAACAGCCAGTTCTGGAAAATTCTGATCCGTAATTAAAATTTTATCATGCGAACGATGGTTAGGATTTACAAAGATAGTGTCTAGTTCTGGTTTACCAAACATTTTTAAAAATGAGTTCACTAATCCACGCATTGTTTTACGAACGACCCCCACAGCCAACTGAGTTGGGTTAAGTGATCGGAACGATACGATTTCAACTCGGGCCTTTTGATCAGTGATGTTACCGTATTTATCTTTCATGAAACCGGCATTTTTTTCAGCGAAATCCACTAAAGCTTTAAATTCTGGATGAGTTAATCCCGCAGGATTAAAAGACCCCATTGAGTCAAACATGAAACGAACAGAAACACCCCGACGGATAGCTTCTTTTAATTCGTTTAAAATAACATAGCCACTTTCATCATTCTTATAAATATAATAGGTTAAATCGACCGTGTACTTTGCTTGACGAATCATCATGATTTTAGCCAACAAAGCTTCCTGAGGTCCATTAACCTGCTTTACCAGGGCTTCTCTTAAAGCTAAATCTTTCTTGAATGCTTCTTTTAACTGCGTGTGGTTTGCAAACCATGACTTGAATTCACGCGTGTCTAGCATCTTCTCGACACCAGAACGCTCATCTGATTCTTTATCTAATTTGAATTTAAAGACAGTCTTAAGCATCGTACGGAGGTTGCCATCAGCACGTGATTCCATACGAGATTTATGAAAAAGAAGGGCCCTATCACCAGAATAGAATTGCCGACATTCTGACGCCGCCCCATGAGCGAACTGGACCAGCGGCAGGACGACTAGGATTAAAAATAGGAATTTTAGCTTTTTCATTCTAAAAAGAGAACTGCCAAAGGCATACCTTAATAAAATGAATTTTACGCGGTAATGATGATTTAAAACTGTCTAAAGTTTTAATAACTTTTGCGCAACTGTCTTAAAATTAGACAACTCGAGAGATAAACTGCAGTCCACCGATCCAACACTTGTCTCGGCACTGAGTCCAAGCGACTCGCGATTGCATACGAATTTTTTTACCGTCGTGGCTGACGTAATCGAGGACTACGAAGTCTTTCTTCTTGAACGATTCGTCGTTCATTTCGATGCGAGCACCATGAGCACTAAAGTGACTCACATTAACTCTAACGGCGTCATCTTCGCCTGACAATAAACTTAAAGTTCCACTGGTAAGTACTTGAAATCGCTCCCAACGGCGAAACAAAGGCTCTGGATTATGAAAAAATCGCTTTAATAAAATGTTGGTGATATTACGCTCTTCGGGGCTAATCAAAAGGATCTCTGATCCATGCAGTTTATTGATGATCGGCGATGGTTTTAGAGTTTGATAAAACACGATGAATTTAATTTTTTTTCCATATCGCTCGCCCATGGACTTTAATTCAAGGTATTTTTTCTCGTTCACCTCTGAAAGTTCCATCAGGAAATGACGGGCCTTATCGGCGGGCTGACCAAGGATACTTTTTAGAGTATCCTCATCAGGAACGGATTGAATGTTCCATTTTGAGATGACGTTAACGAGAGAACTATTTTGAGTCTGATGACCAAGCCAATATGCATTCATATATTGATAAGAAGCAAAGTGGGTTCCTAGTTAAAAATACTCTAGTTGAACTGGATGTAATTTTGTAGACAGTTGTCATGGAATAAAAAACACCCCACATACTTTAGGCGAACCATTTCGATCGGTTCAAATTACTCTTGCGCCAAATCTAGACAAACTAACTCTTCAAGCTCGGCAATCTGCTCTGAAACATCCAAGGTATTGGTTAAATCGTATTTAATAAACTCAGACGAAGAAGCCATGGGCGCTAATCCGTAGAGCTTGCGACTGTCTCTAGAGAAATGAAGTTTCACCCCTGTAGCGCTGCCAGGAAAAATCCTCACTGTCTTTAAACTCTTTCGGCTGACCACAAAAACACGTACTAAATTGGGATCATTGACTGCAAACCACTGACCATCGGGACTCAACGCCAGATTAAAATCCTGTTGAATGCGACACATCTTGAACCGATCCACGGGTGACCAGGATTTTACGTCGTAAACCAAAATTTGAAATCGAAAATTTTCATAGCCCACTACCCACAAAGTTTGACCATCGTCCCCAAGTTGCAGACTGGATGGACTAAAATCAGCCAGCGGTGTAGTTTTTATGATCTTATTTGTATCCCCAATATCGATAATTGCGATTTCATTTTTGGTCGCGTTCACTGCATAGAGCTCGCTGCGCAAGGGATTTATCTGAAACCCGATCGACCGCCCAAACGGTTGACCAGCAGCACCGTCGACCTCTGAGTCTAAGGCAATAGTCTTTAACACAGATTTCGTTTGAACATCGATCACTGATACTGAATTATCAGCCCCATTTATCACAAAAGCACGAGTCTCATCTGGACTCAAAAAAACATCTCGGGGAAATCGCCCTAATGAAATAGACGCCTCGACCTCACCAGATACTAAATTTACAAATGTAGCCTGGTCGCGCACCATCGAAGTTACAATGGCCCAAGATTCACCTTTGTTGACTGCGACTCCCGCCGCTCCTTGACCACGACATAGATTATCCGAACATCCAGAACTCCTATCTTTTGGAAATCTCTGACCTTGAATAGTTTTGATAACTTTAAGATTTTCGATATCGACAACATAGAGTGCATTTGAGTTGATATCTGTTAGATAGGCACGATCTAGTTTTTCATTAAAAACTATTTCCTCTCCACCCGTAAGACTTAGTTTTTTTCCCTCTGCACGTTCACGACTGACTCCGGGAAGAAAGGAACGTTTTTCTAGTTCTGCCATTTCCGCATAGGCTTTGATTTTTAAAATGCGAGCCCGTTGTCGCTGAATAAAACTCAATTCTTCACTAACAGACTGATAGGCCGATTCCAGCCGTTCGCTGGAATTCCCCCGTAGCAAAAGAGACAACCCCGACACCGCAATCAAAACAACCAACCAAGAACGAAAGCGACTTAGGATTAAAGACGGTAGCGGAATCAAAAAACCAAAGGCGATCAACATACCCGATACTAACCCGCCCACATGACAGGCGTTATCAACACCGGAAATTGCAAAACCCATGACCAGATTAATACCCACAACCTTAAGCAAGGCCTGAAAATCCACTCGAAGAGATGACTCTCCATCGATGACATTTTGTTCTACTACTTTTAATTTTGAAAATAGACTATGCACCAAACAAGCACCTGATATACCCATCAATGCACCAGACGCGCCAACACTGACGATGTAGTTAGCATCTGCCCAGTGTCCATACCATAGAGCACTAGTAAGCGATGCAAACAATCCACTCAGAACATAAATCAACAGAAATCGCGAACTCCCCCAAATCATTTCAGCCAGAATCCCGATCTGGAAAAGCATGAACATATTCAATGCCAGATGAAGCAGTCCACCATGCATAAACAGGGAGGTAAAAAGTCGCCATGGCTGCCCTAATAAACTAAGAGGAGCTATATTACCTCCCCAATAAATCAAATCTAAAGGCACCGGAGAAATAGCGCTGACACCATAAAAAACTAAAGTGGAATAAACAGCGACGTTTACTAAAATTATCCAATTTGACATCCAAGAAAAAAATGTCCTAAACGAACCCAACAACATCCCTCCCTACCAACGAAAAAATTAAAACCAAGAACTACCAATAAAAAAGGCTTCCCACAGGAAGCCTTTTTTAACAATTCAGAGGTTTAAAATTTTAAAAACTAAAAACCCTTATCTTCGATCAATAAAAATGACGAATAAAAATTTAGTATGTCACGTGATGGTTGATCGCTTCGTGTAGACGTGGATCTTTCAAAGCTACCATAGAGTGTTTCTTGAAGAATGACGTTACACCCAACAAGAACAAACCTAAGAAACCAAGGAACAGTCCGATTTCAAGGAAGCCGAATTTGATTAGACCATCATTGAAGTTCGGATAAACCATCCAGTAGATGTCCACATACTGCATAACCAGAATCAAGACAGAAACTGCAATCACGTGATTTTCGTTACGTTTTAGACCGCGAGGTAACAAAGCGATAAACGGAACAATGAATCTAAAGATCAATAGCAAGAAAGAAATTGCCAACCAGCCATTTTGTGACCGCATGATGTAGTATTCAGTTTCTTCTGGGATATTGGCATACCAGATCAACATGAACTGAGAGAACGCGATGTAAGCCCAAAATACAGTGAAACCTTTCATGAATTTCACGATATCATGTTGGTGTTCTACAGTGACGTAGCCTTTTACAAAGCCAGCGCGCTTGATAAAGATAATCATCAATGCAAGAACTGCAAACGTTGACTGGAACATACCCGCAAAACAGTAGATACCAAAAATTGTAGAATACCAAGTTGGCAACAACGACATTAACAAGTCTACGCTGAAGAACGAGAAAGACAAAGCAAAGAACGCCACAAACGCGATGGAAATACCGACGTTTTTAAGAGTCAATTGATGATCGCCCGATTGATCTTGGTGTAATGAATTGCCAACGATGAACCATTTGAATGCAAACCAACCAAGGCAGCAGATCACAATACGTGTCGCCATAAATGGAACATTCAAATAAGCTGTTTTCGCTTTGATCAACGCGGATGAATTGATCACGTCCTCATGAGTCCAAGAGAATAGTACTTTTGAGCCTAACAACAAAATCAAACCACCGACTAAGATAAATGGAATGAATGAAGTCATCGCTTCGGCATAACGACGAATCGAAGATGACCAACCCGCTTTAGTGATGTGTTGGATTGCTGCGAAGAACAAACCACCCAAACCTAAGCAAGAAAAGTAGAAGAACGACACTAAGTAACTGGTCCACGTTCTACCTTCATTAAGGAACAAACCTAAACCGAACGAAATAAGTCCGATACCGATCAAACCAAGGATCAAAACCTTCAATGTGCTTGAAGTATCAAATGGTTTTACTTGTAAATCATGAGAGTGACTAGCCATAGATATTCCTACTTCTTATAATTTTTTTGTAAGTGTCTGATGTAATTAACTAACTGCCAACGGTACTTTTGAGGTACATGATTCGCGTACGGGCCCATCATGCCTTGTCCACGCGAAATCACGTAGTACAAGCGTACATCAGACCAACCACTGACCTTATCATTAGTGATAACCGGTGGTTTTAAAGCCATGAGTTCAGTAATTCTGTTTTTGGCTTCAACGCCGCCTTCGCCTTTGTGTCCATGGCAAAGTGCACAGTTCGTTTCATAGAATTTTTGACCTGTCCAAAGAACGTCTTTAGACATGTCACCCGCAATTGGGTTTTTCATTTCTTTTTCAGCCACAGCTAAATCATCAAGTGGTTCAGAAACGAATCCCACAGGAACAGTTCCTTTTACAGGTTCACGTCCGCTGATGTGATTAGGTGTGCTTGGATCGTACTCTTGAGGCTTGATGGCTGGTGATTCCATCATGTCTTGAATCAGATCAAAGTTCGGTTTGCTTTTGTCGAAATGGCACGCAGTTAATCCACTCACTGTAACTAATACTGCTGCCGCATTTAGAAGAAGAGATTTCATTAGTACGCCTCAACTTTCTTAACGGATTCCGCGCCCAAACCTTTGTAGAAAGTTTCAAGCTTTTTGGCTTCATAACCCGTTTCGTTTTCAGGAACAAAAATAGCAAATTTATGTGATGTTAAATCGGGATCGATCGTCGGTGGATCAACACGTGGAATACCACAGTGATAAAACAAAGCGCCTACTGAACATAAAGCCGCAAACAATACCGTTAATTCGAACATGATCGGAATAAACGCCGGTAATGAAAACGGTGGTTTACCCCCGACATTGATTGGCCAGTCATAAACAGACGTGTACCAAGTTAGCGCTAAAGCAGATAACAAACCAGTAGTGCCCGCAACAAATGTTACATACGGGATACTTGAGCGTTTGATTCCACACGCTTCTTCCATTCCGTGAATTGGGTATGGCGAGATCGCTTCGAATTTTGTCATACCAAGATCGCGAGACTTTCTAGCGGCCTCAAGGATTTGGTGTTCTTCAGTAAAAATAGCGGCAAGGCCTGGCATCAACTTAGCCATTAGTGACCTCCTTTATGATCATCTCTGCCCACAGGAAGCATTGGTTTAATCTCAGCGATCGAAATCGCAGGGAAAACACGTAAGTATAATAAGAACAATGTTAAGAACATACCGAAACTTCCGAATAGCAAGGCGCCATCCCAGAAACTCCATGCGTAGTTACCCCAGTTCGACGGTAAGAAGTCATTGTGCAATGACGTGATCGTGATCACGAAACGCTCGAACCACATACCGATATTTACAAAGATAGAAACGACAAACATCACGGCGATGTTACGACGAGCCCATTTCGACCAGAAAATTTGAGGAATAATAACGTTACAAGTAACCATGATCCAATATGACCAAGCGTAATCACCTGATGTTCCTGGAAGACCCGCGCGATTCATAAACACATAACGCTCGTAAGGATTACCCGAATACCAAGCCACGAAGAACTCAGACGCATAGGCGTAACCAACCATCAAACCCGTCGTCATGATGATTTTGTTCATCACTTCCATATGATCTAGAGTGATGTAGTCTTTGAATTGAGGAAAACCGATACGAACCAACGTCATCAACGTAACAACCATCGCGAAACCAGAGAAGATCGCGCCCGCAACGAAGTACGGAGGGAAGATTGTTGTATGCCATCCCGGAAGACCCGCTACCGCGAAGTCGAAGGATACGATCGTATGAACCGAAAGAACGAGCGGAGTCGATAGACCCGCAAGGATCAAATACACCATTTCATAGTGTGACCAGTTACGTGCCGTTCCTCTCCAACCAAGAGATAAAACACCGTACACTGTTTTACGGATTTTGTTTTTTGCGCGGTCCTTAAGCGTAGCAAAGTCAGGAACTAAACCGATGTACCAGAAAACCATAGATACAGTCGCGTATGTTGATACGGCGAAAACGTCCCATAATAGTGGTGAACGGAAGTTAACCCACAAAGGTCCACGTTGATTTGGATACGGGAATAACCAGAAGTCTAACCAAGGACGACCAGTATGTAACAACGGGAACAAACCTGCCGTCATAACCGCGAATACCGTCATCGCTTCGGCTGTACGAGCTACAGATGTTCTCCATTTTTGGCGAAACAAGAACAAGATCGCAGAGATCAATGTACCCGCATGGCCGATACCGATCCAGAATACGAACGTGATAATCATCGTTCCCCATCCGTTCGGATGATTCACGCCTAGTAAACCCATACCGTTAGCAACGATCATTCCCAATACGAAGATGTAGAATAATAACAGTGTCTTCGCACTGAGGAACATCCCTACCCAACCTTTACCAGGAAGGGTTTCCACCGGCTGACAGATATCGTCTGTAATATCTTTCAGAGTTTTATCGCCAAGAATTAATTGATTACGTTTCATCATTAGTGACCACCTTCGTGAGCGCCTGACGCAGCAATTTGGTCTTTACCGTTATTTCTAATTTTAGCTTGGTATCTAACTGAAGGAGCCGCATGCCATTCTTCAAGAAGCGCATAAGATCTTTCGTTTTTGAATAATTTAGAAACTTGCGAGTTAGCGTCATTCATATCACCAAACACGATAGCATCGGTTGGACATGAAGTTTGACATGCTGTTTTGATTTCGCCGTCTTTTAATGGGCGATTTTCAAGTTTCGCATTGTTTTTACCTTCTTTGATTCTTTGTACGCAGAATGTACATTTTTCCATAACCCCGCGGACACGAACGCCCACATCTGGGTTCAAGGCCATGTTACCCGGAGCTGTGATTTTCTTAGCGTAGTTGAACCAGTTGAAACGACGAACTTTGTATGGACAGTTGTTCGAGCAATAACGAGTTCCTACGCAGCGGTTGTATACCATTTCGTTTAGACCTTCGCTTGAGTGAACCGTCGCAAGAACCGGACATACTGTTTCACAAGGCGCATTATCACAGTGTTGACACATGACTGGTTGGAATACGGCATGAGCATCTTCTGGTTTTCCAGTGTAGTAACGATCGATGCGGATCCAGTGCATTTCACGACCTTGCATAACGTATTTCTTACCAACTACTGGGATGTTATTTTCAGACTGGCAAGCCGTCATACAGGCAGAGCAACCTGTGCATGAATTTAGATCAATCGCCATACCCCATTTGTGTCCGTTGTACTGATGTCCAGACCATACTGACCAAATTGGATGTTTATGAATGATGTGATCTTTTTTAGTTTGATATTCTTTTAGAGTCGCTTCAACAACGATTTGACGACCTTCCATTGAATGGTGCGTCTGTGTGTGAGCGATTTCATATTTTTTACCAGTTACTTTTACTTCGGCTTTAACGCCTGCGAAAAGAACTTGGCCTTTTTCATTAGTTTGAACTAATTCGTAGGCATTTTTACCGATACCGTTACCGACTGAACCTACATGTGTACGTCCGTAACCAACTGCGATCGCGATGACGTCATCTTGCAAACCGGGTTGAACTAGCACTGGCAATTCCATTTTGTCTTTGCCAACAGTGATTTCGATCAGACTGCCTTCTTTAACTTTTAATTTCGCAGCCGCTGCAATTGAAATCGAAGCGTAGTTATCCCAAACTGCTTTAGTCACTGGATCTGGAAGTTCATGTAACCAACCGATGTTAGCTTGAGAACCCATACCGTCACCAAATTGGCTAGTTGGATATAGAACTAATTCCCAGCCTTCAACGGCCGCTGGTTTTTTCAAATCTGTTAAACTTGATACCGAGAAACTGCGTGAACCATCAGAGCCTTCAACGTCACCGATAGATCCTGTTTGAAGAAGATCTTGCCAGTTTTTATCGAAGCTTGAACCTTTACCATGCTTAGGGAAAATTTCTGTTTTCCAGTAATTTTTCAAGTAGTCATAGTACGATTCAAATTCTTGAATGCGCTTAGGTCCCACTTTAGCTTGGAAGCACCAGTTCATTAACGTGATCTGCATGCTTTGCGTATCATACATAGGTTTGATCGCCGGTTGTTGGATCGCGAATACTCCCGATACCATTTCCGCGTCACCCCAGTTTTCCATTGAGTGATTTTCAGGAAGTACGTAATTCGCCCACATTGCCGTTTCGTTCATACGATCGCCGATGTAAACGACTGTTTCTACGTTTTTCAAATGTTCTTGGAATTCTGCCTTAGCTGGCAAGCCGTAAGCAGGGTTCACACCGTGAATAACAAGAGTTTTAACTTTCTTGTTTTTCATCGCATCGATCAATGAAGTCATATCAGCGTGTGATGCTGATGATGTCATTGAACGTTTGTGCTGAACGGTTTTGCCATCATTTTCTAAAGCTGAGTTTAATAAGTTCACTACAACTTGAAGTGCTAATGATGTTTCTGATTGAGTTTTCAAACCACCCGCCACAACTAACGATTCGCCTTTAGCGTCCCATAAGTCTTTAGCGATTTCTTTCAATAATGCTGGTTCGATATTTAAACCTTCAGCTGGGTTACCGAATGAATTCAACCAGTTCTTAACATCAGAATTACCTGCGTAGGATGATTTACCTTGTTTCACGATCAATTCTTGCGCTAACGCCACCGCCACTTTTAATTGTTGCGATGGTTTAATACGAACGCGGATATCCGCGTTGGCGCCAGTTAACGAGTAGTTCGAATCAAATGCCACCATACGTGACATGTTTGCTAGATCTTTACGAGTTTTTGAGTATTGCTTAGTAAATACCGTTGGCGCAATCCAAGTTCCCAAGAAGTCAGCATCGATCGACACTGTCATTTTCGATTTATCGAAACGGTAGAACGGAAGGACATCAGTGCCGTAAGATGCTTTTTGGCCCTTACGAACATCGTCATTCGCTAAAACTTCCCACGCTACGTGAGTCGCTTTGAAACCCTCAGAGAAATCTTTAACGATCGCTTGAGTTGATGGCGATACAATGTTTCCAGTTAGAACGTAAACGCCACCTTTTTTCAAAGATTCTACGATCGCCGTATCTGCGTTTTCCCAAGAGACAGAGATTGTGTCTTTGTTTGTGCGTTTTTCATTGAACAAGTTTTTCTTAGGCGCTGTTAAACGATCTAAGTCATATAATGATAGAATATGAGCTTGTGAACGAACGCTTGTTCCACCTTGATTTAATGGATTGTTCGTTAAGCTTTCCAATTTTATAGGACGACCTTCGCGTGTTTTAATCAAAACACCAAGGCTTTCTTGCCCATCAAAGAATGTAGATGTGTAGAAGTTAGGAACGCCGAACGTTACTTCTTCTGGTTGTTTATTATAAGGAACGATTTTTTGAACTGGGCGACGGATGCAGCTGGCAGTTGAAAGCGCCATTGAAGCACCCATTAATTTTAGGAACTCGCGACGAGCCCATGGGTTTTTCGCCTCTTCTTCACGTAAAGGCGAAGACATGAATTCTGTATCCACTGCTTTTTGGAATTCAGGATCTTGCATGTATTGGTCAATGCTTAACCAATGGTTGGCTTGGTTTTTTTCAATCTTTGGACGAGCAGCCTTTTTCGCTGCTAATTCCGCTTCATCGTGCTGGTGATCATTGTGATCGTGGTGAATTTCAGACATCGGTTACCTCAGATTAATGGTGACACGTAGTGCAGTTAAGAGGAGCTTTGTTTTCTTCTTGTCTATGGCAGTTGATACAAAAGCCCATCGACAAATCAGCTTGCTGAGTCACTTTTTCCATCGTCTCGATTGGACCATGGCAAGTTTGACAGTTTACGCCTTTAGTAACGTGCGCCGAGTGATTGAATTGAACGTGATCAGGCAACATGTGTACGCGAACCCATTCAATAGAGTTACCCGCATCATACGCTTCACGCATTTTTTGTATGTGTGGAGAATCTGTTTTCACTTGTAGGTGGCAGTTCATACATGTTTGCAAAGTAGGAATATTCGAGTGTTTAGAACGTTCGACTTGGTTATGGCAATACTGACATTGCATACCCAATTTACCCACATGTAGTTCGTGTGAATAAGGAATCGGCTGTTCAGGCTTGTAACCCGTATTGTAGCCCCAATCTGGTTGAAACTTACATCCTATCACCAGCGACGACAGGCCCACTAAGGAACCTAAAAAGAAAAGAGAAACAAGCGCTTTCACCACTCTCTTTACTTCTAACTTTTTGAAAAATATAGACATGAATTATCCTAAATATTTTTTAGTTTAATAATAAAAAAAATTTGTTAATGCTCTATTTAAAATACCAAATCTGCGATTTTGCAAGATTCTTTTTGAAAACCAATTGAAATTTTTGAATTTGAAAAATACTGCTAAATAAATAAGCACCTCCAAGTTTTTCACTTCTGCCCATCCCATTTGCATTTTCAAAATCCAAACAGAAAAAAGCAAAAGCTTTAGCTCCATCAAAACCAATCTCAACCACACCGTAAACTCAAGAAAACAAAACTTTCAAAAAGCAAAAACCTGCCAAACAAATATACCCCGTAAAAAAAGTCACACTACCACCAACATCCACTTCAAGATTTCTTGAACACCACCAACTCCGCACACAGACGACCACACGAATGAAAACCAATCTCATTCGCATAACCACAAAACCCTCACCCACGTCGAAACCTTTCGAAAAAGCTCCCACCAAACACCATTGGGAGTGGGCGGCTGGGTTGGTTTTAAAAACCGCCAAACACAAATCACTTTTTGGGGTTTGAAAACCAACCCAGCCGCCCACTCCCCCTTGCGTTATAACTTTTTCAATTTCAGGATTTCGTTAATGTTCACAAACCCCCAAGCCGAATCCAACACTTAACCAAAGCCCGCCACATAGCTGTTTTCCCTCACCTTTTGGGAATTGAAAAATCACCTGTAAAAAACAAATACACTTGGGACGAGCGACATCCTTGTGTTATTTCTTCGCGAGTCAAAAGAGCTCGGGGTGGGCTCAAAATTTAACAAATCTTATTCGGGGGAATAATGAAATCAATTATCGCAGTCGCACTTATCAGCACACTATTATTAGTAGGCACAGTTATGGCCGAACCATCACCTAATTCAGATTGCAGCATCCGCCGTAACGGTAGCTACACAGGTGAGGTTATCAGATGGAACCAATTCTTTTCACGCGTAGACCAACACTCTCGCAGTTATGGGTGTTCAGTAGGAAAGATCTCTTACACGGCAGAAAGCGGTCGTATGTATATAGATGGACGCAAAGTCGGTTCAAACCTATCAAATTCAGAAGTGGCTCGCATGAAACGTATTTACGGTTATTCTGAATACTCGTGCCCTACTTTCACGTGCGATGAAACTGGCTACAACTCACCGTCGTATCCATCATATCCTACTTATCCAACTTATCCTCCGAGCAACCTATCTTCATGTATCCGCAAGCACATGAATCAAGGTTATTCAGCGGCGACAGCACGTCGCTTATGCGGTGGCTACTAGTAGGAATTTAGTTTTTCTAAGCATCGACGGGCTGGATTCAGTTCGTCGATGAGGTTTAAAGTTTTGGGGTTAGTTTTTCAAATGGGGTTATCAATTGGGACATAAAAACAGTGTATTTTCAAAATTCAGATTTACGACAGCACTAGCTGTGGCGGGTTGGCTTTTGTTAATCGCTAATTTTGCCCATGCGGTCGTGACCACCCAAGCTGTTGATAAAAACCAGTGGAACACTTGTCACGCCGAACTTGCCGCCAAAGGTTATTCGGTTCAAAAACGAAGTGATTTCTGTCGTCGCCCATCTCCGGCGCAATGGACATGCTCACAAACTATTTTAAGAAAATATCATTCATTAGAATTAGCTCAAGAAACGTGCTTAACCGCACGAACGAGCGAACTTGGTTGTTTTAACCAAGTCCTAAATCGTAATTTCGATCCTTACGTTGCCAAACGCGTCTGCAAAATAAAATAGATCGCCAGATAAAAACTAAACTTTCGCCGTTTTTAATCGTGAATTGCGGATAACCGTTGTGTACACCACTAATAGTAAGTGCGCGACGACAAATCCGCTGACGTACTCGACACCACCGGCACCGAAGCCGTAGGAATGAAGTCCAGCACCTAATACGAAATTCACTCCGTACCATGCCATGATCACCAACGAGAATGTCAGAACGCCGCAGGCGACCATTCCGAAATCTCGAACCCAACCCACTAAACGTCCGTGAATCACGGCTAAGTATCCTAATAACGCGATCAATGCCCAAGTTTCTTTTGGGTCCCATCCCCAGAAACGGCCCCAAGAATAATCGGCCCAGATACCACCCAATATAATTCCCGGCGCTAAAAACACGACACCAATTTGAATCGAGCGATAAATCGACATAACAATCGCTTTGATTTTGTCTTTGTGTTCGTTTTCACCTTTTAAGAAATAGATCAAACCAATATCACCTAATGCGAACGCCAAGAAAAATGCGGCATAGCTGACCGTGATCGTCATCACGTGAATTGTTAACCAGTAGTTACTACGCAGTACTGGCTCTAACGGCTGCAGTGAAGGATCTAACACAACCGGCGCGGTATCGGCAATAATCATTCCGAACGAAGCAATCAATGCCCCAGCCATCAAAATGAATTTGAATTTATAAATTTTCTCTAAGACAGCGGCAAAAACAATACTGCCCCAGGCTACCCAAACGACCGTTTCATACATATTCGTCACAGGCGCACGATCCATTAAATACGAACGCAGTCCAAAACCTAAGGTGTGTAGCACGAAACCAACGATGACTAAGCCCCACGCCGGATTCATCACCTTGTGTTTGCTTGTGATCCAAGAGAACAAAATTACCACAGCGCCTAAAAGATAGAAAATGTAGGCCCATTTAAACGGATGAAATCGATTGTAAAACGACTCGACATCAATTTTATTTTGATCCGCATATTTCTCGGGGTTTTCGGCACGCGCTAACTCCTGAAACGCTGTCACTTTAGAATCTAGATCTTGTCTTGCTGTTTTGATTTCAGATTCAGCACGACCTTCTGCCATTGCGCCAATTAATGTGATGAAACTTTTTGTTAAATCTAAAAATTTCTCTTGAGCTGGCCCTTGTTGCATATCCGCAACTGAAATCCACGTATTGCCTTCTTTCGGAGGAAGAACACGAATCATACGACCTGTCGCGATTTCACTGAATACAAAGTATTGATTTTCTAAACGACTTAGAGCTTGAAAATACGGAGTTAGTTTTTCCTTCGTTTCCCGTTTTGCCGCGAGTTCTGCACGTAGTTCAGAAAACTTTGCGCCCGAAAACAACTCTTCGCCTTTATAATAACGCTTCTGAGAATCCAATCCCAAACGATTTAAAACTTCAAAATTACGAACTTCAAATAACTCTTTGGCCTGCCAAGTTTGCGGCGCTAACATCCAAGTCAGAATGATTTCATAAGCGTCACGTTTTTCGTATTTTTGTTTACCGTAAACTAACTCCAGCATTTCACGGGCAAAACTATCAAAGGGTTTGATACGTCCATCGGCTTGAACCGGAAGACTTCTTAAGGCCTCGCCTTCCTTTTCGCTCATAAGGCCGGCGTATGAGAACGACGATGTTAAAGAAGAGAGTAAAAACAAACCAATTAATAGAGCTTTCATGGGCACTCCTTACGATTTTTTAGCGTGCGTCCCGGTACCAAGTCTTTTGAAGTAAAACAAAAATATAATCCCCAAGGTCATAATTAACGAACCTAAATATTTAAGCCATCGTCCTGGGTCTTTATTGATAGAAAACACAGATGCCACCGGTTGTCCCATCGGGCCATCTTGGAAGCTGGCTTGATAAATCGTCAAACCGTTATGTTTAAGCGGCTCGTTCATGGAAATTTCATGCTCGCCGATATCTTTGATCGTAACGACCGATTTATAGCTCATCGCGCGTGACGTCCCTTGATATTTTTCCATATGGAATTGATTCAAGAAAATCGGAAAACCGATATCAAAACGGCGGTTACCATAGCTGACAAAGAAAGCGGCATCATCGGCAAAAAATTTCACCGTATCGTTCACTAGCATCCAGTGTTTAGTTTTACCTTGGAATTCCACTTCGACTGCTTCCGTTGTCAGGGGAGTCGGTTGCGAACGTTGTTCCACTTTCCATTTCTCTTCGGCTTTAGGAAGGTAGCGCAGAATTCTTAATTCTAATCCCATCCAACCGGTTGGGATCGCTTGGCCTTCGGCTATGGTTCCTTCTTTTTTGGGATCGATGGCATCTTTTGAAAAAAGGGCATACTTAATTTTATCGCCATCGACTTTCATGTAGATTTCATTGGCGCCCGTTCCCGCTAGGGGAATTGTGCCCAAGTGAACTTTCAGGGGACCAAGATCAATACTTACAACGTGAGTTGGATTACGTTGAACTAACCATTCAATAAAATTGGCCTGGCCATTTGAAATTTGAAAACGAATTCCTGACCCTAACTTAGGATTATCGGAAGCCACCGTTTCACGGCTGGCTACCGCGTATGGGTAGTAATTAGTGAACCTAATACCGATTTGGTCTTTATATATATTGTAGGGTTTGTCAGGCGTCGGCGCAGCTTTAAAAAAATCGACTTCTTTTTCAAAAATTTTCGAATAATTTGTACCATCATAAGATGCATACACAGTAACATCAGTTTGCGGCAAACTGACAAAGCGATTTTCATCACCAATGCCGACGCGCATACTGCCGTCGATACCAAATTGATTGGTTATCAATTGCCCAGCCATGATACAAAGAATTCCCACATGAGCGAAAATGAACGAAATGTGTCGCAGTTTCCATGGCCAACGATCCACCATCACCGCAATCAAATTGATTGCGAAAATGCCCATCACGATATTCATGTAAATCGAATCGTAAACTAATTTTTTGGCGGCCGCCGCATCGTACTTGGACTCAACAAAAGTTCCGATGGCCGTTAATGTGGCGATGCTGATAATCACCAGTACCGCGAGTTTTATAGATGCTAAAAATTTCAACACTTTATTGGACATGAGGTCCCCTATTATAGTCCCCAAAAAAGCCGTAAGTCCATTATAAATTTTCTTGGATGTAGCTCAGCGCTTTCTTTAAATTCTGTGAAACTTTTTGATAGTCGGGATAAATTTTTTTCGTTTCTTCATTCATATAAAGCGCGCGACTCATCTCAACTTGAAGCACTTGCTGCCCTTCTTGTGGCTTTCCGTACTCTTCTGTTAGGCGACCACCCTTATATGGCCAATTGTAACCCACTTTGAAACCAGCCGTGACATAGGCCGCTATCACAAGATCACGAAATGTGCGCGAACAGCTGCGCTGATTCGAGTCAGAGATAACAATGTCGGCCCGCTTTTCTCCGGGATCTAGATGCATCGAAGTTCCCAGAGACGGCATAGAATGCAAATCCAAATGATATATTGTCTGCTTCCCCGTCCGCTGGCGAAGCTGCGCATACATATCTTTCACTTGTTTGTGAAACGGTTCGTAAATTAGGTTACGGAGTTTGACGTGCGTGTCAAAGGACATGGGCTCAGAGATTAGTTTTTCTTTGAAGGTAGTGACCGACCAATGGAAACCCCGCTCAAAACCTTTGACATTCGTCGATCCCACGACCGAGCTTTGATCTATATCTTGAGGCAATCGATTTAAATCGACAGCGTAACGATGCCACTCTGTTTTCACGAGCGGTAAAGACAAAGATTTAATTGCATCATCGTAGAGAACGTCGACATAACGATCCACATCGCGCATTAACATCGGTTCCGATAAATTCAACAACCAAGGCGTCAGGTCTGGGATTTTTTCGCCGGAATGAGGAATCGTTACAAAAAAAGGTTTTTGACTCAATCGAGCCTCCTTGCCACAATAATATTAGCATGACTGACGGGAATAAAAAATCAAAAATTTACACACGAACAGGCGACAAAGGCTCTACCCGTTTAGTGGATGGATCTAGCGTAAAGAAATTCAATTTGCGCGTCGATGCCTACGGCACCGTTGATGAGTTAAATTCCTACCTCGGCATTGTACGATTGCATTGCGAGCAGCACAAAATAGAAAACGATTTCTTAGCGACCATTCAACATCATTTGTTTCGCGTCGGCAGCTTGTTGGCGTGTCAAGACGCTGCGACTTTGAAAATGCTGCCACAAATTGAAGATCGCCATATCGTAGCGCTCGAAAAAAAAATTGACGAACTAGATGCCACACTACCCGCTTTGAAAAATTTCATTCTGCCTTTCGGTGATGCCGCCAGTTCGCATGCACAGTATGCACGCACACTATGTAGACGTGCGGAACGTCGCGCGGTGGAAGTTATGGAAAATTTTGATCAAGATTCGCAATTGTTAAAAGATGTTTTGATCTATCTTAATCGATTGAGTGATTTGTTATTTGTATACTCTCGTTGGTTCAACTCGAAATCTCAACAGCCAGAAATGATCTGGGACAAAGAAGTTTAGAAATGCGTTTAGAATTAGCTCAAATGTCCAACAACGAAGAACTTCTGGAATTCTATGGCCGCTTCCCGCTCGAGAATTACATGCAATTAAAGCTAGATCGTGGACGTGATTTTTTCAAATACTACAACATACAGTCGGATCAGTTTGTTTCCTACATTTTACGTGATGAAAAATCAACGATCTTGGGTCATGTCGCTTTCTTGATCGAAACCGTTTTAATTGAGGGCAAAACCACTCGCATTGCTTGGTCACGGGACCTGCGTATTTCCCCTGAGCGTAAAGCCATCCTGCAATGGTCGGAGCACACCAAGGATGTCTTCGCGGAAGTTAGAAAAATTTTTGGTGTAGAGTACTTCATGACATCTTTAAATATGAACGAATTGGCCGCACTGAATACGTTCATACGCCCGCGCTCGCAAAAACGTTTCATGCCTAGATATTTTTTATATCGCAAATTCGACTTGGTATCGCTACATGGCCAGTTCCCATTCACGTACGCGCCCGATTCAAAACTAAAAATCCGCCGCGGCAATCCCAGCCAAGCGGATCAATACATCAATTACTTATTAAAGAAAAATCAAGACTACGCTTTTAGCTTGTATACGAACAAAGAAAACTTCTTAGAAACCATGGACCGCTGGACATCACTTAGCTGGGAAGATTTCTTCATCGCATTTGATTCCAAAGACAACATCGTCGGGATGATGAGTAGCTGGTCCAGCGCCGGTGTTCAAGATTTCATTCCTTTGCGCTACTCACTGCTAGCTCATAATTTTCGTCAATTCTTAAAATTCGGAAAATTATTTTCATGGAGTCGAACACTAACGAAGCCGTATCATCGAATTAAAATCGAAGCATCACTCAACTTTAGAAGCCTGAACCACATCTATGTGGATCACCCGGATGTTTTTCACAGTTTGCTGTGGAAGGCATACGATGAAGCTCGTGATAACGAATTCTTAGTTTACGCTCGCGATAGAAAAAATATTAATTTAAAACCACCATTGGGTTGGATTTCGGCAGAGCAAACGTACGGATTGTATTGCACGGTTTTACCAGATGAAGAAATTCCGTCGTTCCTGCACCCAAGCCATGAAGGTTTGATGAACCTAGAGACAACGCGATTGATTTAGGCTGTCTCGAACACTCTATTAAGTATAAGAACTTCTTTTTCACTCATAACCTTTATGAACACAGGAACGTGAACCCTACCCTACACGATATTTAATAATTTTCTCGACATCGGGCTTACATGTTCCACATGCGGTGGAACAACCTGTCCAGCGACTAGCCAGCTCATGCGTGTGAGCTCCGTTAACAATTGCCTGATCCACCGTTTTCGTTTTCACGTGTCGGCAATGACAGATTTCTTCGTCTTTATAGGGATAATCCCAAGTGCCTTTGAGTTTTAAGACAAACTCACGGATCACCATTTCCGAATGAGACGTGCCAGATGGCACAGGCCATTTGTAAACATCGTTACCAAAATTAGCACGATAGTTTTTCACCAATTGCGTAAACTCAAAACAACCAATGAAGGACACTTTATTTTGACTGTCTACAGATTCCAATTTGATTTGGTCTCTACCGTCGACTTTGGCTTCTACTAATTTTTTTGCGCTTTCCATAAGCCTAAATTATACTCGAGTCCTATGACGAAGGAAACAGTACTGGACTGCGATTTTGTAATTTTGAACAGAATACCTAGTTTGTATTCAGCACAACGCTTTCAATCGGAAATAACGCGACTTAATCGCAAAGCCAAACTGGTAACGCCGGAATGGTTGATCGAAAATGCATCTCAATTTGAAACACGCGGCCTAGGTCTGGGGGTACTGTACCGTCAAGGCGATCTCAATTTTTGGTCGACGCACACGGCACTTGCTAAACTCCCTTTTAAAATCATCAACTCGCCAAGTGCATTTTTAAATGCGCGCGACAAGTGGCGTACTGCACAGTCTTGGCAGAAGCAAAATATTCCGATGCCTAAAACAGGTGTGCTAACAGATTATTTTTCCTCAGTACCTACTTTGAACATCTCTGAACTCTTTCAAACACTGAAGGAAAAGTTTGGTTTACCGTTTATGATTAAAAAACGATTCTCTAGTCAAGGCCACGGCGTTTTTCTGATCGATGCCGAATCGACTTTGACCGAACTTATCGATCAAGATGCGCCTTTATTTAGTAGTACGAGCGCACTTGAATTGAATTATTTCAAATCAGAATTTGATTCCGACAAAGCACCTCCACCCATTTGGATTCAATTGCGACGCTGGATTGCCCAAGAATGCATACAAGAGAGCCTCGGAACTGACACGCGAGTTTTCACAATTCAAAATGAACAATTCTGCGTCACACGTCATAACACGCAGTCATTTAAAAGTAATTTACATCAGGGTGGCCAAGCTAAATCCACCATACTAACAGCGCTAGAGGCAGAACTCAGTTACAAAATTCATCAGCAATCCGGTTTAAATTACTCAGGCATTGATTTTTTAAGAACAAAGACAGGGCCAAGATTTTTAGAAATTAATCCTAGCCCGGGATTCGAAGGTGTAGAAACTATCTATAGAGAAAATGTCGCACTGAAACTGATGAACGAATTCAGCAGTTAGTTCAGTTTTTTCTCAGCACTGGTTGGATAACAACCCAGCTGGACCGATTTAGAATGAACAATCGCGGTTCGAGTCGTTAAACCATATCGTCTGGTTTTTTCTGCCTCTTTACTTTTAAGACCAGACTTCGAATCATCGTCTTCAAGGCCCACGTGGCCCACACAGTTGGAAATTACATATTTATCCATATTCGACTTAATCAAACCCGAACTACGCAAGTAATAACAAAACAAACCCGCCGAATTATAAACTTTATTTGCGCTGTTTGATTCAATTACTAAATCCTGCAATTGCGAGCATGTATTGGTGGCATCCCTCTTAGAAGCCCCTTTTATGAACAAAGCCGGTGTCAAATTTTCTAAATTATACTGCCTACGAGAAACTTGAACCTTATTCTGAAGTTCCATATAGGCAAATTGGTTGTTTCTGTTTTTTGGATCAGAGTTAAAAGCGTCAATAATTTGTTTTATATAGGCTGTATTTGATGAAACGTTTAACGATGAAAATTTATCATTAAATGAATCTACGATATCATCGTATTCTTCTAACCTATGCTCAAGCCATTTACCCGCTAATGATTTAGAGAAAAATCCATTGGCCCCAAACAATTGTCTATCTAAATCACGAAATTCAATTATCAATTCAGCCTGAGGAATCAGTTGAGACACATCTCCCGATTTAGAAATATAGGCATCAATTTTTTCATACAGGACACTGTCCGCTTCTAGTTGGGCAGCGTTTTTTCTCCATTCGTTAAACACCCTATCTGCCAATAGTCCATCATATACTTTTTCGGAACGACCTTGAATTTCGCTGCCAAGCTCGCCCAGAATAATCGCTACATTAGCTTTCCATTTATCAATTGCTTTAACGCATAGACCATATTGGAATGTACGGTGATCGTATCCTGGCGTTCCTGGGCCTTTTGCTTTAGCTGCCGCCAAAGCTTCTGCCATTTCTGTTTTATTTTCCTCAATAACTTTAAGAAGTGCCACGGTGTGATCTTCTTTCGGCATTTGCAAATCTTTAAACACGCCATTCATGCTGACAAAATTGTTCGCCACCGAACAACGGTATGAAGGGTCATCGCTTTTGATGTAAATTTGATCAAAGTCAGCTAACTTTTTTCTAGCGATAAGAATTTTTTCAAAATCATCTTTAATTTTACTTTTCAGTCCGTGATATTTCACAATCAAGTCTGCAACCTTTGGATCTTTTTTCCTATAGAAAACTTCTAGGTCTGCAATGCTTTTTAATGTGTCTTGATATTTTTTGCTATAATCAATGCGGCCATTGTTAAATTTTGAAAGTTCACGGATTTGTTTATTGATACGTTGATAATCACAGATACTTTTAGCAACTAAGTTTCTATGTTCAGGGTTTTTCATATCCAAAGGGTTATCTTTGTCGTTAGCTAAATCAGAAACTCCTTCAATGACCTTAGCACTCACACCAACAAGTAAAGCTAATGTTAATGATTTACCAATCGGCAATTTAGAAATTGCGCCCGTTGCTATTTTTCCAACTAAACCCATTTGACCTATCATCGGCATAAAGATGGTCGCGGCCATCAGTACCGGCGCCAGATTCATAGTGACATCTGATACGCTGGATAAAATCGAAACCAATGTATCTTTCTTATCTTTTGATTTTAAGCATGAGCCTGCAGATTTCAAAGATTTCGTAATTGAATTCACGGAATCGATTGCCGTTTGCGCCGCCGTACCAAATTGTGTGGCATCCATAGCCATCGCCTGATTCGTTACAAATTCGTGTAACTTACCCGAAGAGTCCTTTAAGCCGTCAACACTTTGAAAAGCTTGTCGAGTTCCTTCCGTTTTACATTCTTCAGGAACTAAGCTTAGTTTTTCTTTCAGTTTTTTAATCGACGTCAGCAAGTCAGCATGCTCTGAGCTGTCTAAAACACACGCTTGTCCATATGATCGCACAGGGCTAATCACCAAGGTTAGAACAACAATTAGAATTCCAGCTAATCTGAACACTATATACCTCTATAAACCCGAATACATTTATTAGTTTGAGTTACCGGCCGAACCTTAGCGATAGCCGACAACAATTGAAACATTTGATCGTTCGACAATCGAAGAACATCATTTGAAGTAATATCTACCTTCTTATTTAAATTATGACCTTTTAATTTCAGCTGCGCTTTTCTCCAAGCCCAGATGCTGACTTGGAATGGGCTTGTGACGACATCGATCGCTAACGAAACCGTTGCGGCCGCCGCGCCAATGATGGCCGTCGGTGCACCTGCTGAAACAAATATAGATACGGCAGTATTGGTTAAATTTAAACCCGGCTGCATGTTAACTTTACCCTTGGTATTTGAAATTTCAGTTTTAGTTTGATTTGAAATATCGTCTAGTTGTTCCTTCGTAAATTCGCCCGAAATTTCACGCAATTCGTCCGGTTTACCAAACGTTCCCGTCGTGATTACAACAAACTGAAAATTATTTGGACCAACTTGGCGTAATGCCATAGTTCGTCCTTGAGCCGTTAAATGAACACCCACTAAATTAATTTTATGGCGAAGATCAGAAATGTACTCGGCATCCATTGTGCGATCGGCATATTGCCCGTCGGTACTTAACGGCAACTGAAAATTGAACTTTTTATTGATGGGCAGTGCTTCCGCACCAAAGGCATAGCTATCTCTATTTAAATCAGCTAGTGCCGCTAAAACCTTGGGATCATTCTTAATTTTTTCTACTAATTCAGGCAACGCTGCCGAAGGCAAATTTTGTTCTGCGATCAGAATACTTCGCCCCAAATCGAGTGGATCATTGTTGGTCCGAACCGCCTCATTCAACATCTTTGAAATCAAAAAACTGACTCGCTGACTGACTCGTCTTGTATTTGCCTCATCCATTAATTTAGTGATTTCAGGAAGTAACACCGAAGGTTCAGCCGCCAATGCCGAACTCAGTGTGACCAAACTAACTAAGATATACGTCTTCAAAAGCTTCATTGGCGCTCCCTGTTTTTCTATCCAGCAAGGAGTACAGCGATACCAGTGCCATCTTATTAGCTTATGGGTTGTATTTGAGTAAATTTTACTGTCCAAATTTTAGACAATGAGACGTCTACCGCAGAACAGTCGATCTAGCGCTTTAGAAGGCGCTGGCTAAGGACTTTGCGAAGCATTCCATCATCATCCTCGTCGTAAATATCGCCGACGATTTCTTCGATGATATCTTCGAGTGTAACGATACCGATGATTTCAGAATTATTTTCGACAAGCGCCATATGTGTTTTCTTTTCCTGCATAAAGCGTAGGGTCTTTAGAATACCTTCAGTTGGGCGAATACGAATAATTGGGCGAATGATTTTCTTCCAGTTTTCATCGCCCGACGAAATGAACGTGATAAATTCTTTCGAATGCAAAATACCGACAACTTCATTTTCCGCATACACCGGCAAGCGCGTGTGGCCACTTTTCATGACGAGTGATAGAACTTCGTTCAAACTGTATTTTAAATCCAAGGTATTCACCTGTTCCCAAGGAACTAAAATATCACGAATTTTTTTAGTTTCGATGTGAACCAAATTGATTACGTACTGCTGGTGAGCATTGGATAAATTTGCGATGCTAACCGATTGTGGATCCTCTTCCTGTTGTGCTCTGGATTTTGTCGAAGGCAGCATAATTTTTAAAAAAAACTGAGTCGACACTTCTAACATTTTCACAAACGGCGAAAGAACCGCTTCCGCTACGACCAAACCATTCACCGCCGCCAGTGAAATCCTCATCGGATGTCTAAGCGCAAAGGATTTCGGCACTAACTCACCAATCACTACATTCGTATATGTTAAAGGCAAAACTACGATAATCAATGACAGGATTTCAGCCCAATGTTCCGACATTCCGGTGGACTCAAAATAAGGTGATAGTTTTTCTTCGGCACCCACGCCACCAATGGCCGCCGACAAAGCACCGACGATCGTGATACCAATTTGTAAAACAGAAAGAGTTCGTTCGGGATGTTCACGCAGTTTTAGTAACCGAGCCGCATGGTTATTACTTTTCGATAAACCCTTCAGCTCAGATTTGGATACACTGACAAACGCCATTTCAACTGAAGACAAAAGCGCATTAAAAAGAATACAAAGCGAAATAACCGCTAATTCAACCATGACGTACCTAAGTGTATAGAGGAATTTTACAATAAGGTACTATAATAATAACAGTCGAAAGCAATAATTATGTATCGCAAAAGGCGGAAAATTAGAATATTTGCCTATTTCGCCAGCACTGCTTGGGTCAAAGCATCTTTAAGCAAAGTGTATTTGAACTGAAAGCCATTATTCAACGCATGAGTGGGAGAGGCTTTTTGATCAGCACACATAATTTCGGCCATTTCCCCAAAAAGAATCTTTAGAGCAAACCTAGGAACCGAAGGTCCTAAAGGACGATGTAAAACATCTGCCAGTGTTTTTGAAAATTCCTTATTCGTGACCGGATGCGGAGCCACACCGTTAAAGGCACCAGCGATATTTTTCTCGAATGCAAAAATCATCATCGCAACCAGATCCTCGATGTGAATCCAGCTCATGTATTGCTTGCCACCCGCCAGCGCGCCACCAACACCCATCTTGAACGCCGGCAACATCTTATCTAGCGCTCCGCCTTCAGACGACAGCACTATACCAGTTCTGATTTTCGCAACTTTAGCTTTCGGTTGAACTAACAAAATCTGATCGGCTTCTTTTTCCCAGGCCACACAAACATTAGATAGAAACGAGCCATCGAAGGAACTTTGTTCAGTCAAAGAAATACCGGGTCGATCGCCATAAATACCAACACCGGATGAAGACAGATAGAACGAAATTGAATCCGTTAGACTCGCATTCAAATTACGCGCACTTAAAACCCGCGAATCTAAAATTTCTTTTTTTACGGCTTCATTCCAGCGCCTAGCCGTTACATTTTCACCCATCAAATGAAAAACAGCATCGACAGATACTTTTTCTTTTAATGGGGCTTTTCCTAAATCACATTCGATAACCTCGCATGGAAACGGCAATTGATTTTTCGCTTTTTTAGAATCTCTCGACGTTACTATTATGGAATGGCCTTTTCTATGAAGTGCTAAACCTAATTGTTTACCAATTAATCCTGTCGCGCCTGTAACTAATACTTTCATAGATTAATTCCTTTTTTATATTCCGCAATCGCCCGCGTTCGCGCGAATACATGATCTACAATTGGTTGTGGATATCGTGTTGTCCCGAATTCCGGGACCCATTTTTTTATATAGATATACTTGGGATCAAATTTTTCTATTTGTGTGGTGGGATTAAAAACTCGGAAATACGGAGCTGCATCACACCCTGTCCCCGCAGCCCATTGCCAATTTCCATTGTTGGCGGCCAAATCATAATCCAGCAAATGTTGAGCGAAAAATCGTTCCCCCAAATACCAATGAGTTAGCAAATGTTTAGTCAAGAACGAGGCGACCACCATACGGACCCGATTATGCATGTGACCCGTCTGTAAAAGTTCACGAATGCCGGCATCAACCAAAGGATAACCTGTCATTCCCGTCGACCACGCCTTGAATTCCTTTAAATCATTTCTCCAATTTACATTTTCATACTGAGCACGAAACGATTTCGTCTGAATTTTTGGAAAGTGCCACAGAATCTGCATGAAAAATTCTCTCCAGATCAGTTCAGATAACCACACATCCGAATTTTTGATGGCTTGCTTAACTAGCTCACGCACGCTCACCGTTCCGAATCGAAGATGTAGGCCCAAACGTGAAGTTCCATTTTCTATCGAAGGAATATCCCGCTGTTCTTTGTATTTCTTCATTGTTTCAACTGACCAGTCACGAGGGGGAAATACAAGGCTGTTGTTTTCTGCAAATCCTAGCTCGCTTAATGTCGGCATTTTAAATCTTGCGTTGGTTCGATGAAAATTTTCAAAATACGCTTGCGAATTTTTCGGGGCATAATCACTGGGCTTGAGCGTCGCTAGCCACGTTTTTTTGTAAGGAGTATACACTGTGTAGCTTTTCTTCTGACCCGTCAGGATCTCGCTTTTTTCAAAAATTACCTGATCTTTGAACGTCAGGAATTCAATATTTTGGTCAACTAAAACATCATTGACTTGGGAATCACGTTCTCGGGCATACGGTTCATAATCACGGTTGGTGTACACTGATGCAATCGAATAGTCTTTGATTAACTTTTTAAAAACTGAAACCGGGTCACCATTTAAGACTAGCAAATCACTACCCATGGCATTCAATTGGTTTTTAATTCGCTGAAGCTCACGGTGAATGAAAACAACCCGTCGATCTGAGGGGTTGTTAAGCGCCGCCAGTATCTTAGTATCAAATATAAAGATAGGTAGAACGTTTTTTCCGTCTTTCAAAGCTTGTAGTAGACCCGTGTTGTCTTCCAAACGAAGATCACGTCTAAACCAAAATACAGTGAACTTTAACATAGGCCCCACAATATAAGTTTAAAAATCCCTAAACTTCATGTAGAACAAAACTATATGTCCGACGTCAATAGCAAAAAATTGGATCGAATTAAAAGTAACATCTTTTCTCGAACCGTGTCGCTCGCCAAGTTCTCGATTAATGCCGGTGCCGGTTTAGCGGGTCAGGGTTTAAGCAAGATTTTCAAAAGCGAAGAAGACGGTGCTATTAGCTGGAACGAATTCATTTCCGAGCAAGCCGAAAACTTTTCTAAAGAAGTAGGTGAATTAAAAGGCTCGATCATGAAGGCAGGCCAAATGCTGTCGATGTACGGCGAGCATTTTTTCCCACCCGAGGTAAACAAATACTTCAAAACCCTTCAACAGGACTCCGCCGCTTTAAAATGGGAAGCCATAGAACCACTGATTATTAAATACCTAGGTGCTGAAAAATACAACGAACTTGAAATCGAACAGGAACCCCTGGCGTGTGCTTCGTTAGGTCAAGTTCATCGTGCGACAATAAAAAAGACGGGCGAATCTGTGGTATTGAAAGTTCAATATCCCAGTGTAGATCGTGCCATAGATAGTGATTTGCGGGCCATTAAAACATTTATCCACTTACTAAAAATTCTACCGCAGGACACAACACTGGATCCCGTATTTGATGAAATTAAAGAAATGCTTCTTCAAGAAAGTGACTATGAACAAGAGGCTCTGAAAACAGAAGCCTTTCGCCTACGCTTGGCCAACGATCCACGATTTATTGTGCCTAAAATCTATCCGGAGTTTTCAAACAAGCGTATTTTAACCTCTTCCTATGAAAAAGGACTTCGCATTGAAGACTCTTTGATTCAATCGTTGTCTCAAAATCGCCGTAATCAGCTAGCAAGTGATTTCCTAGATTTGTATTTCCATGAACTCTTTATTTGGAAAGACCTACAAACCGATCCGCATGCAGGAAATTACAAAATCAGAATTGGCGCGGATGGCAAAGACCAATGGATACTTTTTGATTTTGGCGCCACTCGCAGTTACGACGATGCGTTCCTGAATGCCTATCACCGCATGATCAAGGGTTCGCTTAATAATGACAAAGACATGTTTCGTAGTGCCGCCAAGGATTTGAAATTCATCTATGACAATGATGATCCTCTGTTAATAGAAAAATTTGAGGAATTCTGCAATGAAACCGTAGAACCGTTTCTAAAACAAGATGATTCCAGACAACAAGGCCCCGTGGATGCCGAAGGCAATTACGATTGGAAAACGACCGACTTGCCTCAACGTTTATCAAAACGCGTACTAGAAATTATTAAGAACTTTAAATGGCGAACACCACCTCGAGAAATTCTATTTTTAGATAGAAAAACAGGAGGCGTATTTATTATATTGCTATTACTTAAAGCCAAGATGAACGCACGCCCATTGATAATGAAATACCTAGAGAATATCAAATAACAAAAATTTTAAACAAATCTAGTTGAGCCACTTTGCGAGTTTCTTTTTCGACTCGCTATTGAATCCTTTGATGCGCGCGACTTCTTTCCAATCTTTGTCTAAAACGACCATCATGGGAATGGCGTCAAAGTTTAACATTTCCATCATTTTCTTTTTCTGATCCCAAAGAATGGCGTTCTTTTGAGGATATGATTTCAAAAATGTCTGCGCTTTTTCTTCCGAATCGTCTAAGTTCACGCTGATCAAAACTATTTTTTTATTTTTCTGAGCTTTGATTTTCTCGTCGTAATAGGCAAAGCCTTCTTTGCAGGGTTCACACCAGCTGGCCCAAAAATCGATCAGAATTAAATCGGCTTTTTCATTCTTATCAAAGGCTTTGGCACCGATGCTTTTCAATGGTTCCAGTTCTTTCTTAAAATCGATGTCAGCGAAAACACACATGGAAACTAAAAGTGTCAATATCACTGATTTCATTCTAACCTTGCTTGGCCTGGCTATAAAAATGATAAAAGAAAACGCTGGTCGACCACAATGAATGCGCTAACAGCAAGTGAATCAGTTTCAATGGAACTGGCGATAGCAAAAACAACGTCATCAATCCAACAACGATTCCAAGGGCAATCAATCCCGACGCCAGCATCGAAATTTTTGACAAGAATGTATTCAGCTGCGAACTCATTTTATACAATCCAAAACTCAAAGAGCCACCGATAAGCAAGGCAAACAATGGATGCAGTCCACGAATTTTTAAAACTAAATGACTACTAGATTCCATATCCTTCATTAAACCGTCCAGCAAACTGGTAGAGGGAAACAACGTTGTTGAAAGGGATGCCCACGCGCCCGTCACAGCAATCACTAAGAAACAAATTAGAAACGAAGATTTAGAAAAAAAATCCGGAGTTAGTTGAGGCGCCTGATTACGATATGTTTCTTTGTAATAGGATTCATACGTAGCGCCCAAAAATCTTACAGTAAATGCAACCAGCATAAAACTATTAACTTGATGCAGACTCATCACAACTAAGCGCCAAATCGATTGATCTGTGTTGACCAGACCAAACAAAACGAGTTTTGCCCCTAATGCGGCTTCAGAAATCATGAATACCAGAGTCCATGTCATCCATCGGTACGCTGATTCTAACCCACTTAGCCGTTTACTTAACTTTCTAACCCAAAGAAAAATTCCGATAACAACAAGACCATACAGTCCACTTGTGAAACGATGACCATATTCCACCCACGTTTTCCCTCGGGCCGCTTCAGGAACTAATTTGCCGTTACACAGCGGCCATGTATCTCCACATCCGTCACCTGAATGCGATATACGCACCCACGCGCCCCATAAAATCACTAGAATTGTATAGATTAGTAAAAAATAGGCCCAACGACGTAAACGTAGTTCAACAGCTTTAAGTTCCATAGCAGAACGGTTACAACTGAGCGCCCGACGAGTCAATATTAGATCTAAATAGTTCCGTTAGAAAGAATCAATCGATAGATAAATTCAATCTTCTCATTGATATCGTCCATTTCTAGAACGACTTGCTGAAGATCAAAATCTTTTATCAGATAGGCTGAAAATGCTGAAATAATAGCCTCCGGGCCATCCAGCTGACGAAGGAACATCTCGCTTTGCATAGAATTGCTAAAGTACTCTGTAATCCATTTGGCCAACACACGATTGATCAAATGAATCTTTTCATGCAGGTCAGGATTGGGTACCAAATTTTCTAAAATAGGGGTCGCTTCACACACCAAATAGGGCGTTGACGAGTTTTGAACCGTTCCTAAACGCGCTTTTCCTAAACCATGAAGGAAAACCAGTAAAAACCCGTTCTGGCGTTCTTCAACGACTTGGACTTTGCCATAACCAACGATTTCATTTACAAAACCAATCTTTTCACCAGGACCAACGGGAGCAATTTTATTGGGATCATCAATGAAGCCAATAGCAATAGGAACATCCTTAGCCACAGCATCTTTGATCATTTGCAAATAGCGGGGTTCAAAGATATTTAATGGCTTGGTTGTCTTTGGAAATAGGTTCACATTGACTAACGGAAATACGAACAAGTCCATATAGCCAGGGTAACGATGGGCCCGCCTGACGTCCACTCATTTTTATTTATAGGACTTATTTCTCACTAGACCGCAATTGTTTCACAAACTCTTTATCAACAGACGACATTGGAAGCTGTTTAATTTCATTTAGGTCCGCCCACACACAACTTTGATGTTCCGAGAGAACAAACTCTTCACTGCCAAGTGTGGCCGCCACAAAATGGATACTATAGGTCTGGCCTCGGATGTCTTTAGGATAGCTGGATAGGATGCGAATGGGTTTCACAGCGACATTCAATTCTTCTTTGATTTCACGAACCAAAGCTTCGAAAAATGTTTCACCTTTTTCAACTTTGCCGCCAGGAAATTCCCACTCACCGCCTTTTTCAACTGGCCGTTGAGCAACTAAAAATTTTCCTTCTTTTTCAACGACGGCTGCAACCACATCTACCATGTCTCCATTGTAGAATGAATCTTCACTCTGGACTAGTTTTTTTCACTGCAAGATTTATAATTAAGACATGTTCGTAGATCTGATAAGTCAACCTCACTACTCTCCAAAGAAATTTGCTCTATGGAACAGTTTAGCCTTTCAATCAGGCTGCGTGAACGTAGGTGGCCTGCTGGCCTGCCACCGATTCGTTACCCATACGACCGGTTTTGCCACACATTTCGGAGTCGAAATGGCGGCCGGACATCTTCAGCAAGCCGTGGGAATTATTTCGGTCCCTTTATTCTTCCTAATGGGAAGTTGTATTTCCGCATTCTTTACAGATCGTCGCAGCATTCGTCGAAAAGAACCAAATTACACTGTTCTATTTTCCTTAATGGTTGCGTGTTACGCGCTGGTGACGTTGCTAGGATTGAACAACAGTTTTGGAGTTTTTGGCACCGAACTATCAATCGCCGACGACTACTTTCTATTGGGACTTTTAAGCTTTAGCTCCGGTGTACAGAATGCCATGATCACATCTATTTCGCATTCCGTAATACGCACGACTCATCTGACCGGACTAACTACCGATCTAGGCATTGGTCTGGTCCGCATTTTCTCGCACGAAAGCAATCATCAACTGCGTGATCAGGAATTGAAAGCGACAGGGATGAGGATCGGGATCATTGTGAGCTTTATATTTGGCAGTTGGATGGGTGCGAGCCTGTATTTGAAATATCAATACTATGGATTTATAGTTCCATTTGTTATTTCGAGTATCTATTTGCTGTTGTGTTTGCGAAAAAAACCAACAGCTACTTAAGTGGCCTTACTTTCTGGGTCGCGATCTCGATCGAATCAAATTCTTCACTGAATTTTTCAAGTACCATTTTCCCAAAATCGTTAACATTAATTTTGAAATCATCCAACGCAGCAGTTTTCACGGGAGTGTTTTTATTATTCACATTCACCGCAAAATGAATTTGAGTTGAGACCGCGCTGATAGATGCAATACTGATACTGATTTTTCGATCTTCCCAGAAAACATCGTCACCGTCACGACGAAGTCGTACTGAACTTTTTGGATTCAAACGACTTTCAATTTCATCTTTCACGATGCTGGCTAATAAGCGCTGCAAAGATACCGCTGAAAATAAATTTTGATTAAACACTTCAACGATAAAATGAAGCATTAAATCGCCGCGAATAGGACTCTTCGCAAGCACGTCTTCCAGATCCACCATATGTTCAAAAGGGATTTCACAAGGACCAATCCAAGCAACAATCGAATTTCCTAAAACACCATAATTCTCATAAGCAAAATGAGACCGTAATTGTTCGCCCGTATAGGGAAAGAATTTTTTAATAAATTTAGTTTTCATTGGGTCGGTCCTTTATAACCAGGTAAGCCAGCAGCCCTAGTATCCCTAGCCAGCTCTTTGCCTTGTTTAAGAGCTTTCTCATGGTCAGCGAGAATAAAATCGGCTGCAATCAACGTGCGAAAATAATCGGCCCACATAAATTCCATAAACGGAGTATCTGTTTTGCTATAGCCCCCACGGTCACGAACTTCCGCAGCGAAGGTACGATACAAATCATCCGTTAAACCAGTGATATCGTTCGGCAGATCTTTAGGCTCAATGACTTGCCCCTTGTCTTTCAGATACACTCGTTTAGTTTCAATCATCTTGTTCCAGAATGCCGATGGATCGACAATGTTGGAATAATTATCAACCACTTCGTAGTATACCGTTTCGATCTTTTGCTTGTAGGCCGCAGCCAAGAAATGATGGCCATCAATCATGTATTTTTTATCGCCTGGTCCTAAAACAACAGGAACAGTTTCCAAGCGTAAATACTGCTCCAGTTCCCCGCTCGCTTTTTTTTTGGCTATTTTCTTGGCTTTCTTTTCAACTTCTTTAAACCCCAAATTAGCCTGGGTCGGACGAAGGTCCTTAACAGCGATTTTTAGAATTTGAGTTTCAGCAAAACTCGTTACCGAAAAAACTAAAGCAAAAATGACGGAAGCTATAAATTGACGACGAATCACGACCATTCTCCTTTCTTAATCTCTATACAGTTTTGAAATATTTTTTTAGATCAAGGCTATTAGCTTTAAACGCGCGCTTAGAACGCTGACACGATTCACATTCACCGCACCAGATATCACCAGCGAAATAACATGGCCACAATAACTCAAGTGGTAGTTTCTTTGCTATCGATACTTTTAGAATCTCGGTTTTCATCATATCGATGGTGTAACACTTCGTTTGAACTTTATTCGCAGTCGAAAAGGAAAAACTACCGTTTAATGCGTGGATAAAATCTTTCGAATTATCTGGAAACGTCGATGCCTCTTCTAAATTAAAACCTGGAATCACATAGTCACAATCCATGGACTCGGCAAAACCAGCCGCAACATTCAAAAAGATACCATTGCGATTAGGCACCCAAACTTTAGATGCCGTTTTCGTCGATGCCGATTTATCATCAATTTTTACATCTGTTGTAGGCACATCGATCGTTTTGTCGGTCAAAGCCGATTTGCCAAATTCACCCACCCATGGAATTGATAGGATCTTGTGTGTCACACCGTAGTACTTACATAAAGCGGACGAAGCTTGAATTTCTTTAGGTGCCGCCCGCTGACCATAGTCAAATGTGATGGCCAATTTCACCGTCATCTGTTCAAGGGCCATTGCCAAATTAGCAGATGAATCTAAACCGCCGGATAAAATAACGACTGCTGCACTCATATCGAAATAGACTCGATGATAAACTGAAAACGTTGATTGTAATTAAACGTATCTTTTTTGATTTTAAAACATATATCAAATTTTTGATTAAGGGCCGTTAGCATTTGACGTTGCTCTTCATTTGAATTGAACAGAACGAAATTCAACGCTTCCCGGTTCTGTGGATTTACTACATTTAACTTAAAATGTTTTTCCTTCATAACTTTGATGGAAAGAACGGCAACATCTTTTAACCGAAATACTGGTTCAGGAAATTGAACGCCAAACGGTTCTAAAAACTGCACCCATGTGAAAAAATGAGTGTTTAAATCAAACCAATCTAAATCGATAGGCTCTATATTTACCGAATCGACAGCGAAGGCAGTTGTTTCATCACGAGTTTGTACTGCCCTAGAATCTTTAAGGTTTTTCAAAAACCCATTTGCTCCCTGCAAAATAATTTCTTCATTGGATTTCAAATACTCAAAACCCGCGGCGCTTGCGTGACCACCAAAACGTATCCACGTTTCCTTACTGACCGCCATCATATCAACTAAACTGTATGAAATAGAATCTGGCTTGCGTGACGATCCCACAACGATATCACTATCAGCAGTTTGCGCACCAATAAAGAAACTGCCACCATATTGCTCGACCATTTTCGAAGCGATCAAACCAGTAACACCGTGGTGAATATTCGCCGAGGCATAGAAAAACACCCGATAGTGATCTACGGTGTCGACAGAATTTGTTTTTAAATACTCTTCATAGGCCTGTTTAGCTTCTTGCAACCCGGACTCTTGCAATGCTTTACGCTCTATATTTAATTTCAAAATATCTTTAGCGAATGCTTTCGCGTCGGCAGCAGATTTGCGGAACAACAAATCAATCGGTTTTAATTCAGAACTCATGCGTGTGATCGCGTTTATCTTCGGTGCTAATTGCAGTCCGATATCACTCGAATCCAATTTTTTATCGTTCAAATTCAATTCCGTTAGCAACGCCTTCAAACCAAAATTAGTCACATTTTTAAAAGCATCAAATGCAAATTTCAAAAGCGTGCGATTGTCTTTCACTAAGGGAACCATATCCGTAACCGTCGCAATCGCAAAATATGGCAGTACTGATTTCAGATCAAACTTAACTGCCGTACCTTTTTCAATCCACTTTTTACATAAACCACGAACAAGGTAAAAGCCAACACCGCAGCCACATAAATAACCTAAACCAGACGTATCTCCGGGCTGATTTGGATTCACGATGCAATAGGCGTTCGGTAATTCATCTTGAGCCAAATGATGATCAGTAATGATCACATCAATTCCCAATTCCTTAGCTTTTTCGCACGCAGCATTTCCCGTGATACCCACATCCACAGTTACTACGACATCAATGTTCTTTTCAGCTTTTAATTTTTCTAAAATAGACACGTGCAGTCCGTAACCATCGTTGGCCTTTGAAGGCTGAAAATAATGAAGGTTACTGAATCCAAGCGCCTTAAAACTGTCATACAATAAAATGATTCCTGACGTTCCATCTAAATCGTAATCACCATAGATCAAAACGTTTTCTTGGTTAATCCAAGCATTCCACAAACGTTCCGCCGCTTTTTCCAAGTTTTCAATTTTATAAGGATTTTCTAGAGTCGTCAGTTTTGGCTGCAAGAAATCAAACATTTGCTGAGGAGTCGTTTGATTGAACTTCTCCAAATACCCGCGCAGCTTAGACGGGATCTGGTTGTAAAAATCCAGAACGGCTGATTTCTGAGCAGAGGAACCATTTGACTGGTTCCCGTTCTGGATAGTTACGTCGGACATGTTCTATGCCTTTGCTAATAAATTCATTTTTTCCATTAAGATCATCATTGGCGCTGCCACGAAAATCGACGAGTAAGTTCCAAAGAACATCCCGATCGTGATCGCAAAAGCGATATCCGAAACAGTTCCTGTCGAGAAAATCCACAGGCACAATGCCGATGTGAATACAGTTCCCGAAGTGATGATGGTACGACCCAACATATCGTTAATGGCTTTGTTGATAATGAATTTTGACGATTTACCATGGTAGTGAGAGTCCGTTTCACGAATCCTATCGAACACAACAATGGTATCATTCAAAGAGTAACCAATTAGAGTTAAGATCGCCGCCAAAATAGATACGTTCACCTCTTTACCCACCAAAACGAAGATACCTAAAGTTAAAATCGCATCATGGGCCAAACACACCACCGCACCTGGTGAGTATTTGTAATCAAAACGAAGACCGACATAGATCAAAATCGCTAACAAACTATAAAATACGGCTAACAACCCGTTACGTTTTAACTCAGCACCTACTTGAGGACCCACTGTATCAACACGGCGAATTTCAGGTTGTTTGTCTTTGAACTGAGTATCGATGACTGATTTCACTTTTCCGATCGCTTCGTTCAATTTTACATTTGTTTCTTTATCGTCTTTACCCGCTTCACCTTGGAATCGGATGATAAATTCATTGCTGTCACCAAAACCTTGAATCCCAACTTCACCAATACCTAAACCCTGAGCGGCTTTACGCACATCATCGATAGAAACAGTTTGCCCAAATTTAACTTGGATTTCAGTTCCACCTTTAAAATCGATACCGTAGTTAATGCCACCAATTGCTAGATACAGCAACGATGCAATAGTTAAAAGTAACGAGATACCACCGAAAAATGGTGTTTTACCGACGAAGTCAAATCGTCCGAAGTTTTCTTTTTCTACATTTACGTTATTTTTTTGATTCATATTCTACCTCTACGCCTTAGCCAAACTCTTACCAGATAAACCGATAGAGATATTTTTAACATTCCATTTGTAGATCAGGGTATCTACGATCACTTTCGAGAAGAATACGTTCGCGAAAAGAGTCGTTGCGATACCAATTAATAATGTTACCGCGAAACCACGAATTGGACCCGTACCAAAATTAAGCAGAATAACAGCAACTGCGGCGACTGTTACATTGGAATCCAAGATCGCCGACATAGCACGGCTGTATCCTTCTTTGACTGCTAATTTCCAACTTGCACCTTTAATTAGTTCTTCCTTAATTCGTTCTTGAATCAGAACATTCGCATCGACGGCAAAGCCCACGGTTAAGGCAATACCCGCAATACCCGGCAGAGTCAGCGTCGCGCCCAGAGCCGTTAGCAACCCTAAACCCGACAAAACGTTGATAGCGATAGAAGCTGAAGCCACTACGCCCATCGCGCGATAGTACAAGATCAAGAATAAAAAGATCAAAAACGCACCTGCGTAGGCACCCATTTGAGCCTGTTTAACTGAATCGGCACCTAATGTAGGACCGACACGACGCTCTTCCAATTGTTCTAAAGCTGCTGGCAAAGAGCCGGCTTTAAGAGCTGTCGAAATCATTTTCGCTTCATCCAATGACTCTTGGTGATTTCTTTGACCCAATGTGATTACTGCGTTTCCGTCACCAATTCGCGTTTGGATATTAGGAGCTGATTTAACGACGCGATCTAGAACGATGGCCATACGTTTATTAATATTGTTTCCTGTAATATCTGCAAATTTACCGGCACCCAAAGCATTGAAACGAAGAGCGACCTGCGGATCACCGTATTGACCGAAAGAAATGGTCGCATCGTCAAGATCCGTTCCACCTAGTCCCGTGTCGGCTTTTAAAACATACGCTAATGAACCGGCGTCCATGGTACGTGCGTTTTCCGCTTTACCAAAATACACGACTGATTTTTCAGGAATTTTACCGCGAAGAGCTTCGTTGATTTTATTTACATATTCAGAGTATTTCACTGTCGCCATTGTAAAGTTACCAGCGGTCTCTGCTTCTTTAATCCACTTTTGAACATCGCCGTAGTTCACTGAATCATCAACGATCATGAAATCCAGTTTCGCCGTCGTATTGATCAATTTCTTAGCTTGTTCCGCATCTGCCATACCAGGCAATTGAACCAAAATACGGTTATCACCTTGCTGAGAGATACTTGGTTCAGCAACACCAAATTCGTCGATACGATTACGAATCGTTTCTATAGACTGAGCGATTACTTTTTGTCTCAGTTCAACTAGGTAATTATCTAAATAACGATAGATTGTGAATTTATCTTTGCGTTCAATCGTTTGCAAAACAGTACCATATTGATCGCCCATGTACTTGTTCGCAGCGTCGGCATCAGCAGCGCTATGAAATTCAAATTCCATTTCACCATTAGCTGGATTTAAAATTTTGAAATTAACTAGCTCAACTTTTGTCGCCGCTTGCGTAGCCAATTCTTTTTTTAAACTATTAGCCTGGCGAGTGGCTGTCTCTTGCATGACGCCGTTGATGTCAACGCCCATCACAAGATGGATACCACCCTGAATGTCCAAACCATAATTCAATTTTTTCTTAGCTGGCCACCAACTCATTTTGGTGGTGTCCATGAAGTTAGGAGTTAGCAAAACAATTGCAGTTAAGATACCGACAATTGCGCCCACTACTCGCCATCTGTAATTTTCCATAATTTCCCCTTACTGACAGTTACGATGTAAATCTCTGACATTGTGCTAAGTAAGGGAATAGATTGTCAAATACGAAAGAAGGCTCACGTGTTTCCCCCATTATTGGGGACACTGAGCCATTCTTAGAATAGTTGCTGCTTATTTAAACAGAATTATTTTTTCGGAGTTTCTTTTTGCGCAGACTGAATTACGGACTGAGCACTGCCAGCTACTTGCGAGCGAAGCATTTTGATGCGTACGCCATCAGCAATTTCCAAAGTCACAAACTGTTCAGTTAAACCCTCGATACGACCTAAAATGCCGGTTTGAGTGATGATCTCATCTCCACGTTTAATAGATGAAACAAAGCTCTGGTGTTCTTTTTGTTTACGCATTTGAGGGCGCAATAGAACAAAATATAGAATCACAAACATGATCACAAATGGGAATAATGCTTCTAGCATACCTGGCTGTTGCGGCGTTGCGGTTTGAGCCAATGCCAATGCGGGAGCTAAAAATGGTAACAAAATTAAAGATCTTTTCATAATTCACCTCGTTAAAAGAAACCCCTTGTACCTAAAGGAGTTCGGTTTGAATACACTATTCTGTTAAAGTTTTAGTCTTGCTAAAACGTGTCATACAATCTTGGAAGTACTCCTCCCAAGTGCCGTTTTCAATAGCAGTGCGGGCCCGTTCCATCAATTTCATATAGAAATAAATATTGTGAATCGTATTTAAGCGCGCGCTTAAGATCTCGCCACTTAAGAATAAATGGCGTAAATACGCTTTGGTATAGTTCTTACACGTATAGCAATCACACTCTGGATCTAAAGGTGATGGATCGTCCTTATACTCGTTTCGTTTGATCGAAACTTTACCGCTCCACGTGTAAATGGTTCCATTTCGGGCCACACGAGTTGGCATTACGCAGTCAAACATATCAACGCCCGCATTGACAGCGATCAGCAAATCAGTGGGTGTTCCAACACCCATTAAGTAGCGTGGCTTATTCGCGGGCATACGAGGTGCCACTTCAGGCAAAAGTTCATGCATTAAGTGAATGGGCTCACCAATACTGAAACCACCTAGCGCGTAACCGGGTAAATCTACGGATGCGACTTGGTCTAGCGATCTTAGGCGATGTGGAAGACTCAAACCACCTTGAACAATACCAAAAAGCATACTTTGCTTGCGAGTCATCGCTTCTTTTGAACGTTTAAGCCACCGATGGGTTAGATCCATTGATTTTACAATTTGCTCGTCGGTGGCTGGATAACCAAGACATTCGTCAAAAGCCATAATAATATCAGAACCAAGATCCATTTGGATTTCCATGCTTTTTTCAGGCGAGATAAAATATTTGCTGCCGTCGATGTGCGAGCGAAACTCAACACCTTCCTCTGTCATCGTACGTAGCTTACTTAGCGAGAACACCTGGAAACCACCTGAATCTGTGAGTATCGGCTTTTTCCAATTCATAAATTTATGAAGGCCGCCCATCTTTTGGATTAATTTTTCCCCAGGACGCAAGTGTAAATGATACGTATTTCCCAGAAGAATCTGGGTGCCGCAATCGATCAGTTCTTCGTTCGTCATTGCTTTCACGGTCGCGCGCGTTCCTACGGCCATGAACACGGGAGTTTGAATGGTACCATGAGCCGTGTGAAGTTCACCCCGACGAGCTTTGCCAGCCGTTGCTTTGACTTTAAAGTGTTCGCCTTTTTGCACTAGATCTGCGATAGGAAGCAGATCCGATGCTGATGCTGTATTTGAATCTGAAACTAAACTCACGATCTCTCCCAAAACGTCAAATCACCGTAACTAAATAGTCTAAATTTTTTCTCGATCGCCCATTGATAAGTAGCTAGAACATTTTCCTTACCAGCAAACGCCATCACCAAGGCAATCAACGTACTTTGCGGCTGATGGAAATTAGTAAGCAAACGATCTACGATTTGAAATTCAAATCCTGGGCGAATCATAAGGTCGGTTGTGCCAGAGTAGGCATGGTGGCGCAATTCAAATCGCCCCAGGGCCTGACTTTCCAGGCTGCGAACAACGGTCGTACCTAAGGCCCAAATAGAATGGCCATTAGCTTTCGCATCTTTGATTTTTTTCCAATGGTGGGTTGGAATTTCTACCCACTCTTCATGCATGACGTGCTCTTCTAGATCGTCTGCTGTCACAGGCAGAAATGTTCCAAGACCCACATGCAGTGTCAGCGTGATGATTTCAACACCTTTTGATTTTAAAAATTCCAAATCCTGAGGATTAAAATGAAGGCTGGCCGTAGGCGCCGCTAAACTGCCGGGTTTTTCAGCCCAAACCGTTTGGTAGGCCGTGTTTTCACCTGCGCGATTGTGTCGCTCGTTACGCGCTTTTTGAATATAGGGCGGCAGAGGCAATTCGCCGACGGCATTGAAATAGGTTTCATCGACGGGTTCGCTCATTTTAATGGTTTGAGGAATTCCTTTTTGAACCAGTTCGGCCGTCAAACCAAGCGGCATAGGAATTTTGTCACCGAGTTTTAGTTTCTTCGAAGGAAATAGCACGGACCAGGTTTCGTACTTTTGGTCTTTGCCTAACTGCGATCGGTCGGTCGGAGAATCTAGAAATAAAATCTCGTGGCCATCTTCAGAGAAGACCCTTCGTTTTAGAACTTTCGTGTCGTTGATGACTAGGATATCGCCGGATTTAAACTGATTGAGAAAATCTGACCATTTCAGTTCTGAGTTTTGACCGTTTAAATTGCGCAGAACTCGGCTCGGATGCTGAGGATAGGTCGCTATTAATTCTTGGGGGTAGTCAAAGTTTAGTTCACAGGTTTTCACGTTGGGATGGAATAACAAAACTGAGTCCGTCTGGCAAACTAAAGACTGCTCCAGAGCTCCATTATATCCTGATACTCGCTAGGCTCCATCTCGTAGTATTCCAAACCGGCTTCATTTAAATTCATACCCAAGGTAATAAAATGTCCATCTTGATACGTTAAAACAAACTTCGTTTGTCCCCGCGGCGGTTTACCGGGAACCACCGTCGTCTTATTAAGCATTAATCCGTCGATAAACGACATTAAGCTATATAATTGGGCCGCATCAACGATAGCTTCCCAATTTTCCCCGTTCACGATTCCGGTCAGTTGTAGTTCAGAAATGAATAATGTTACATCAAAATGATCACGACCAGTTCGAACGACTCGAATTGTTTTTAAGCGACTTGCTGAAATTTTTTCTGCCATGAAAACAGCATAAGGAGAATTAAAGACAATGGCTAGTTACATTTTAGACAAAAAAAAGCGGAAGGCTTTAAGCCTTCCGCAGGAGAACTTACTCATGTCGGGGAACCACCAAACCCTCATGAGAGTTTCTCCAAAAAACCAAAGGAGAAAATGAAACACTATGAACCACAAACCTATTAAAACTTAAATCATTCCAAGGACTCTGAAAGCCATCCTAGCTTCCGTAACGAGTCCTTGTGGGCGCTGGCTTTGCTCATCCAGTCACGTTCCTCATTGAACTAGCTGCTTCCCATCCTGTCCGGCTTTCTTCATCCTTGAAGTGCCTTTCATTAGTAAGACGCTACTCCCCCCTTTAGGGGTTAATCGGTTGGACGATTTTTGTGAAATATTTTATGTTTTTTAGTCAGCTGGGCCTAAATCTTGTTATTTTACTTTAAGTTTAGATATAGAGCACCACGGTTCTTCATAATCCATATCTTTATTAAATCTGGTTTTGGTTCCAAGCTGCGACGGCCGGGGGTAATAGCGGACTCGTTATATCGACTTTGGCTAGCGAAAGGATTTCCTTAGGCGACACCGAGCCGCCCGTTTTTCTTAAAAATCGAGCCCGCACAATCGCCTCGGCGACAAGCTCCCCGCCTCGCAAAAACCTCTGCTGCAAAACAAAGGCTTTTTCGTCCCAGCCCAAAACAGTAGTTTCAATAAAAAAGCGCTCAAACAGCTTCAATGATTTTTTAAAACGGATCGATTCCGCCACAACAACCGGATACATTCCATATTTATTTAGGTCTGCCCACAGACCGGCGCGGATCATCAAATCGACGCGGGCCAAATCCATAATGGAAAGATATATCCCATTATTCATATGCCTTAGAACATCAAGATCACCGAGTGAACACCGAAACGGAGTTAGGCACGGGCCTAAAACAGAAACTTTCGATCTAAACCGCGCAAGAATAGAAACCAAAAGTAATCGAATAAACAAATTCACGGCTAACTCCGAAGGAAACTATTTAGCTCGCACCAAGGTTTTAAACTTACCGGCACTAAATCGCTTCATATCGAATAACATTTCTGGAAACTTTGATGGATCCATTCGTGGATCCGCTGCCACTTTTTTATTTACACTCGTGCAATGTGCTTTTGATTTATAAACGATGTAAGCAAAGATCAATGTTTCGTCTTTTTTCAATTTACATAATTTTGTAAATGGAATGCCCCACGGGGTATCTAATTTATCAGCAACGCATTCGTAGTAATCAAGGGCGCCATGATCCATCCATACGTTGCGGCCAACCGTCGCCATTTTTTTATAGCCATTAAGATGTTTCTTTTTTATTGGGATAACAAATCCGTCAATATATCTACCCATAGTTTCTCCTTATTATATTAGCCACAAAGCGAAGACAGGTTTTTCTTTAAAGACCATGTGTCGCCATTTTCTGATTCTTGAATTTTTTTGTTTTTGATTTGGAACACTCGAACTCCGCCTGTGTCCAGTACAAGGGTTAAAGTCAGATCACCCTTGATCTTGTCCGCACGTTTCGATTTCGCCAACTTCAATTCCTTTAAGAGTTCATGCAAGTCAGACTTTGAAATTTCGCGCGCGCTGCACCTTTTTCCACTCACGATGGCACTAGCAATGTGTTTGTATTCAATGATGTGTTTATCTGTCGCAGCTCCAGAAACTTGGGAATACACTGCCAAAATACTACAAAGGACTAATAAATTTGAAAACACACGCATACCCACCCCTTTATGTACAAGAAAACCATGAGAAAGATAAAAACAAAAGATAAAAAACAAGACACGGAGCCATTTTCCATGGTGTCATAGGTCATGGAATTTTTTGAAACGGTTAATACACGTAGAAGCGTTAGACGATACACCGAAACCACTGTCCCCGACGAAGTTGTTCGCAAGGCACTTGATTCGGCACTAAAAGCGCCAAATTCCTCGAATATGCAGGCCTGGGAATTTTATTGGGTAAAATCACCGGAAAACAAATCGGCACTTGTAAATGCCTGTTTGTTTCAAGGGACTGCGCGCACGGCGAATCATTTAATTGTTGCAGTCGCTAGAATCGACACTTGGAAACGAAACCGCGACCTACTGATTCAACAAATGCAGGCCAACGGTCCCATAAGTGGGCAAATCAAAGACTACTACTATAAAATTATTCCGTTTTTATACACTCAAGATCCGTTTGGAATTCTTGGAACATTGAAGTTTCTGATTCTAAATGTACTGGGATTGTTCCGCCCCGTATTCAGAAGACCCGCCTTTAAAACTGATCTGTTTGAAGTCGTCACTAAATCCGCCGCCCTTGCCTGCGAGAATTTTATGTTAGCTATCACAGCACAAGGCTATGGCAGTTGCCCCATGGAAGGATTTGACGAGAGACGTGTGAAAAAAATATTCAAATTGAATTCAAAATGTCGAGTCGTCATGGTTATCGGTGTCGGCGATATTGATCCGACAGGTATATTTGGTCCTCAATACCGAATTGATTCTAAACTTGTGATTCACGAAGTTTAAATTGTGAAATAATGTCGCATGGATTGCCCATGATAATTTAAAAAATAAAATGGCTAAGTTTTGTTTGCCGTATTTTGCAGAACCATGCTATCGTTAGCTACGGTTCGGGGGGACGGCATGCGTGTTTTGTTTTTCTTGCTAATTTCAAGCTTCAACACAACCTCGGCGGTCACAGCACAAACCATTAACTTAAATGGCTGCTTAGAGCAGATTTCCAAGAACGAACAGTGGATCGTTCAAGATCCAAAGCAATTCACCTGCGTCGCTAACAAACCAGAATTTAAATCGATCGCAAAAACGTTGTGTTCCGCTGATCACAGCGATCTTTCTAAGAACTACAAGAAATTTATGGAATTTTCGGAGAAAATCAAAATCGCCTGGGCCCGTTTTCAATCGGCAACGACACCTGGGGAACGAACGTTGGCAAGCGCGGAACTTCAAGATCTGCAGCGCAACCAAAGCACATTCGGTCACGCGAACGGCATTTGGGAGGCATTGGATGCTGTCAATCTGGCCAAGTATCAGTGCGAGCAAAATCCCATTTAATTTTTCCGCAGATCCGTGGAAAAAATTATTATCTATTGATAGAAATCAATTAACGTTTTCTTGTAATTAAGCTCCGTGTTCCCAGCCAGTCGCGACCTACATAGCTAGAAGGTTGACTTCAAGCCTCTACTGACTATATTTTGAAGTGTGAAATTTTGGCTGATTCTTTTGATTTATACACATACTACCGTTGCCTCGTCATCGAATGTTGAGAGAATGATTCGTCAAAGCAGTGCTTTGTCCGATGTTCAGCAACAGCTGAATGAAGCTTACTTAGCGGCAGTTGCAAAAATCGATAAAAATGAAATCATGAAGCTCAAATCTGATCACGCCACTTGGTTAAAACAGCGTGATTTGTGTAAAGATCACGATTGCATCCACACCAGCTTAATGAAACGATTGACCAAACTCGATCGCCTAAATAAACCTTAAGAACTGGCCCCTTAGCCTGCAGCTAAGGGGAGATTTAATTTCTTTAA
>TARA_B110001454_G_scaffold219192_1_pt1 | contig 129321 bp, 124 predicted proteins | sample TARA_B110001454 | Tara Oceans TARA_B110001454 (sample SAMEA4397004) | marine metagenome | biome: Polar Biome; feature: [MES] marine water layer (ENVO:01000295) within the mesopelagic zone...; material: water (ENVO:00002006), including particulate matter (ENVO:01000060) such... | reverse complement strand
TAGATAGCACGTTTTAAATTCACTTGATTTGACGATATTTTACTTGGCCGTAGCCGCAGGCTAAGGGGCCAGTTCTTACTGCATGACGCCGGTAAATCGCGTTGTATTTCCTGCTGTATCCGACACGGCAATCGCGAAAGGCCCACGCGACGCAGGCACCACCAAACGCATTAGGAATAGTCCTTTGCCGTATTGACCGGTTGTCGAAAGAACTTTGCCACTTGGAGTTTTTAGCTTTGTCACAAACACCTGACGAATATCAGGCCATTTGTTATCGGGACCCATGATTACTTTTCTAAAATCCCAAGCAAACATCTCACGAGTCTGAAATTGAATTCCAACATAGGGAGGTGTTTGAACATAGATGTTGTTATCTCGAGTTTCTGTTGTGGCGACGATAATTTGTTGCAATGGAGCCGTCGTGCCGCCGTTTATAAGTTCAACAACAGTTCCATCCGCGCGAACCCCATAAACACCATGAATTTTTGGAGCAATATGGTCCACCGGTGAAACAGTGTACGCCTCTGGATTTACAATCACGCCATCTTGACGAAAGATATTGTAATGAATGTGATCATAATTGCCGCCCCAAGGAAGAACTCGGCCGATGACGGTGCCTTCCTGAACAACAACGTTTCCTTTGTTTAATGCCTGAATCGTTTCTTTTGGTAGATTCATAGAATCCACGTGATGCATTTCAAAGCGGTAACCATCGGCGGTGACAACTGCTAATTCAAAATAGGGATCATCGTGAGTTTTGCCGTTCCATGGAATCCAATGTTTAACTTCAGAACCATCTGGACTGTCAGAGTAACTGTAATAACCAGCTTCCAAAACGCCTGTAACGGGCGCCGTCACCACGGAATTAGGTGGGGATCGCAGGTCGCAACCCTTGTGATAATAAGGCAGGGCCGAACCATACTGCTGGTAATTTACATAATTTTGCGCGATCGTGCGAGAGGCATCAACAAACTGAACGGGCCATTTTAAACCCGTCGGCAGTTCCGATCGCACTCGGCGTTGACCACGATAATGAGGAAATGAATTAAACGGACGATAACCCATTTTCTGTAGCGTTGCTATAGGTAGAACGCGTTCATCCGCCTGGGCTGGGTTTAAAATTAAAAACACTGCGAAAATCAAAAATGAAATACGGCCAATCATGGAATCCCCCTCGATGCACAAGAGAGTAGTAAAGAAGATCGGCCAGAGTCAACATTACATCGTTTTATTTATCCAAATAACGGCTTCATCCTTGTAATAAACCGGTAACGTCGACAGGAGTGGTTGCCCTTAGTGGGTGTAGAACCTTAGGCACGAAGTGGCTGCTGAATCTTGATGAACTCGCTTTGCGACTACTTTTGTAATTTCGTTGGCGTGATCGCGAGTTTCAATCATGAACGCCGATACCGCTGCTGCCAAGGCTTGCGTATCTTTTGATTTTGCAAAGCCCTCGCAATAGTATTTAGCAATTGCCGCAATGATATTAGAATCTCTGTTTGGTCGGTAGCCCACGATTTTTTTGATGGCGTCTAGGTTTTTACTTCCGGTAGCTTCGAAATAGCTTGTGATTTCCTGTCCCATTCGTTCGAAATCTTTACGAGTTAGGTTAATTCCTGATCTATTTGAACCTTTTTGATCTGGGGTTTTACCTGAAAATTGGTGGTAAGATTCAAGATCAGCGCGTTCTGATTTAGCATTATTGAACAAGACGCCTTCATGGCCGTTGGCGTAAACACCAGGGTTTTTTTTGCGCACTACATCTGTGAAGTCACCCGTATAAAACATTTGGAATCGCTCTTGTCCGCTGTGAAACGCGGCAAGTAACGTTACTTGTAATAGGGCGTCATCCCAACGAGTCGTATTTTTCTGAATACGGCGATATTGCTCTGCTGTGTGAATGGCCAAATAGTTTGTAGCCACTCGAATGGCGTCTGGTTCCAGTGTGCTGATACCTCTAGAATCGGACGAACCTAAAATATTAATTATGACTCTATAGAAGTCCGAAATTTCTTGTTCGCTGGATTTTTGAGTTACTTTAGCAAGGCTTCTTAAGTACATAGAATCAGACCAGTCACCCACTTTGCCGTGGTTCCAGCCGTAGCTTCGGCCACCCATTTCAGATTTTGGGAAATTGATGTGAATATTGTAAATCGCGGGAGCCAGATAAACCGATACACCACCACCAGTTCGCAATTTCTTTTCGTTGTCGCCACCGCGAATGGCGCCTTCTTCTTCCATGGCATGAGCAATTTTGTTGTGAACGACGTCGTAATAGGTTTGTCCGATCATATCCGTCAAAATGAAATTAGGGTGCTCGGCCTGAGGCAGAACATCCAATTCAAAATCTTTTGCCGAACTACGTATTGCTAACAATGCAGTTAACGAAATTAAAAGTAGGGATTTTAACGTATTTTTTGTTGAAATCATGGGAGGCTCCGTTTGTTTTCTGTCAAGATGGCGGTAGCTGCGAAAAGTAGGCCCGGACATAACAGAATATAATTGTTGAGCTTAGAAATTTTGTGATTAAGTCTTAGACACCGGACAATTAATGCGGTTTTAATTCTTGCCTTATGCTGTCTGCTGATAGACAAATTATTGCATACAAATAACCCCTATAAAATTGGCGTAAAAATGACGAAAATAATCGCGATGTTGTTCAGCATGTTGTTCTCTTTGGTTTCATTCGGTTGGGGTGATCTGGGTCACAGAGCCTCTGGTTTAATCGCTGATGCCCATTTAACTCCACAAGCTAAAATGGCAATTAATCAATTACTAGGTCAGCAATCATTAGCCGATGTTGCCAACTGGGCTGACAGCATCAAATCAGGCAATACCTACCAGGCAACTCACTGGTATCATTTCGAAAAAATCGCTGACGGATTTAATTATTTAAAAAATTTGCAAGCTATGCCCAAAGAACAACGGGCTTTAGGTGGTGTGGTTCAAGTGATTTTAGTTTGCCAAGATATTTTAAGATCACCTTCTGCGACGAAATGGGACAAGACCGACGCTTTGAAATTTATAACTCATTTTATTGGTGATATTCATCAGCCTCTTCACACAGGTCGCCCACAAGACAGCGGTGCGACTAAAATTCAAGTCGCTTGGTTCGGAACATCGATGAGTCTTCATGGAGTTTGGGATTACGGAATGATCGAAACAGGTCACCAAGACATTATCAAATCCGGAATGACTTTAGAGCAGGCTAGTTTAGTTTATGCTCAGTATTTAGCTCAGGGAGCCCATCGGGCTAGAATCGTATATCAACAAACAAGTTTAGAAACTTGGTTAAACGAATCGATTGCATTGCGTGCGCAAACATACGATCAAATGTACAACAAAGATCAAGCTCGCTACCAGGCATTGAATCTACCATACTTAGATGCGCGGGTTCTTTATTCAGGCTTAAGATTAGCGGATACTTTAAATCAAATCTTTGCGAACATACCGGCACCGAATGCTGACGTTTTGTTTAAACAGCAGATCGAATCGATCGTTGGCGCTATCGGCAAAATTATTAATATTAAACCGTAACTAGCTAGGTAACATTTGTTCAAAACCGAGTCGCTATGATCGGTTTTGAACTCGACTTACTTTAGAATTTATATTGTGAATACGTTGAAATGATTTTCTTAATCTTGGTAGCCATCAAGAACCAATTTCTCGATAACGATGTTCTTAGAACTTGGTTTAGCCGTAAAAACAAGAGCGCTGCCTTGAGGTGCAATGTCGTATAATGCTGGGTCAAAGTTTACGCTTTTGAAAAACGCCAACATGTGAGGTGCGCCCAAGTGAGCATCTAGGTCTGCTTTTGATTTCCAGATTTCTTTGAATACGACTTCTTTAAGGTTTTTTCGATTTGGAAGTAAAGTGTAGCCTAGGTTGCCGGCTTCTTTTACCGTTTCGATCACCACATTATGCTGAACAGCTGCATCGTAGTAACGTTTTTCTTTGCCAGCCTTTAAGGTTACTGTTGCTGTGTTGTAATAAACAGAAGCCAGTGAAGCGTGGGCGAAAACGAATCCAGAAACTAAAATTAATTTAACTAAACCTTTCATAATATCTCCTTTTGTTTTGAATTGTTAAGGTCGGGATGGAATATAAATGAGAATGCGAAGTAGGGGAATTCTTGAAATTTATATATATTCCATAGGTAAATACTATGGTTCTAAAATAGTGTATAGAAACTTTACATTATCATTGCGCCTTCAATATCAACTTCCTATTTGTTTCACGCTGCTTGTGTCGACAAAAGGGGGAAATAAGGCAACCTGGATTACCACTCCGCCAACATATTTCCCGAGCATGTCACATAGCCATTGGTCCTTAAAGCGCACGTGTACAGTGGACCAGAACCGACAGCGGCTGCTGAGCTAATTTCACTCGTTTTAAATGCGACGGGCACACTTGATGATGCTGTGGTCCCATTTCCCAATTGATAAAGAGAGTTATCACCCCAACATTTTACAGTGTTGTCTGACGTAATGGCGCATGTGGTGCCGGTGTAGCACGAAATACTTTTGACAGTACCAAGACCCGATACATCAACAGGCGTACTAGAACTTGTTGTGGTTCCATTGCCCAACATGCCTTTGCTATTATCGCCCCAGCATTTAACTTTATCATCGGAACCAATAACACAGGTGTGGTTGGTGCCTAAACACGCTGATTTTAAACCTGAAAGTGGACTGGCTGTGACAGGCACCGAGGAATCACTGCCAGACATGTGACCATTTAAATTACCCCAACATTTTAAAAGCCCACCAGAAATAGCGCATGAATACCACATCGTCGTGTAGATCGAGCTAACACCCGTGAGACCACTGACCTCAACCGGTGTTGCGGAGCTTGCCGTCGATCCATTGCCAAGTTCACCGAACGTGCTGCTGCCCCAACATCTTACTTTGTCATCTGATGTGATGGCGCACGTATGACTACCACCACTAGAAATAGCTTTGATTCCACTCAATCCCGGAACATTAACAGGAACAGAACTTTTAGCTGCTGTGCCATTTGCGATAGCGTCACCCCAACATTTTACGTCACCAGCGGAAGTCAGTGCACAACTGTGATAGTTGCCGGCGGAGACAGCCACTATATTGTTTGATAGGTTAAGAACGTCCACTGTTTTAATTCCGCCACTTTCGTAACTGTCAAAAATGCCAATACCCAGAGCTCCAAAGCCATTCCAACCTGTGCATTTTACTTTTTTATCTGATGTTAAGCCGCAGGCATGATTTCCGCCGTTGGCAATCGCTGTGTAAGTAACGGTGCTTATATCCCAAGTGTATTTCGTCGACTGGGAAACATTACCTGCTTTGTCAACAGCGCTGACTTCAAAAACATGACGGCCATCCTTTAAATCCGATAATGTTTTCGGACTTGTGCATGGGTTCCATCCGGTTACGCCATCCAGTAAGCATCGATAGCTATCAACGTTTGATCCTGAATCGAAGCCAGAAAACGTAAACGTGATACTGCTAGATCGAGATGTTCCCACAATAACGTCGGGCACTAGGCTTGGTGCGCTGGGAGGAGTAGCATCCGTCGTCCATGATTGAATGGCCTTAGCCGATTTATTGCCAACGCTGTCGACGGCCACTAAACTAAATGTCAAAGTCGCATCTTCATTTGCAGTGTAGGTATAAGGACTTGAGCAGGTAAACTCGGGTTCTGAATTTATCCGGCAAATATACCCACCGACACCGTTACTATCGTTTGAATTAAACGTTAACGTCGCTGAACGACTTGTCGTATAGACCGGGACGTTGATGCTAATCATCGGTAGCGACGGACTTGTTAGGTCGGTAATCCAATTGTAGGAAAGAACATTGGAAACGATTCCTAAGCTATTAAAACCACGAACTTCAAATGTATGTGTTTTATCTGTCAAGCCGCTTTGACTATGTGGGCTTGCGCATGCGAAGTAGGCACCACCATCAAGACGACATTCATACCTTGTTACATTGGCTCCCGAAAACGTAAAATTGACGGATGATGATGCAGAAAGTGCTGCCGGTAATTGTGTCCAGGAGATCGTCGGTGCTTGTAAATTGACCGCCCATGAATAACTGACCGGATTAGATAGCGTTCCTGCATTGCTTTTTCCACGAACAGAAAAGATGTGATTGCCAGCCGCTAAACTAGTGTAAGCTTTGGGTGATGAGCACGCCGCAAATGCAGCGCCATCGAGTTGGCATTCATAAGATACTATCCCGCTTCCTGAGAATGCAAAGGCCGCGCTGGTTGAATTAGTTATGCTGGCTGGCATTTGCGAAATTGTCAGAGTTGGAATTGAAAGATCGATTGTCCAGGAATAGCTCAGCTCGGAAGAGACTGTTCCCAAAGCATTTGTAGCTTTAACTTTAAATGTGTGGCTGCCATTAGATAGTCCAGAAAATGATTTAGGTGACGTACACGTCGTATAGGCGGCGTTATCAAGCTGACATTGATAGCTGATGGCAGAGGTTGACATAAATTCAAACGAAGCAGCTGATGTATTAGTTAGAGACGCCGGAGTTTGCGAAAAACTTAGTGTCGGTAAACTTAGATCCACCGACCAAGTTAGCGTTTTAACGTTACTTTTATTTTTTAAAACATCAAAAGCCTGAATGGACAAAGTATGGGAACCGCTTGATAAGCTATTCAAAGTCAAAGGCGATGTGCATTTGGTGAATGCAGCATTATCTAGAGAGCATTCGATTCGATCAATGCCTGACAGAGTATCGACAACATTGAATGACACTACGGTTGAAGATTCATTGCTGATGGGGTTAGGCGTATTGATGAGACTCACTTGCGGAGCCGTGGCATCTTTGCGAACAAGTTTACTGACATCGCTTTTTATGCCAGCCAACGTTTCAACCATAATTTTGATTTTGTAATCACCATCCGTAGCAAAATCGACTGTAAATGAATTGTCACTGCAGTTGACGGGCGCTGATTCATTTAACTGGCACGTTACATTTTTAATTTGCGAGGCTTCAATTCCGGAAACTTTAAAAGATACGCTGTAGAGTGAGGCACTGACCATATCCGGGGCCGATAGTAAGGAAATTTTAGGAACGGCCGTGGATAAAGATTTTCCTCCGTTACTGAGGTCATCATTATTTGCTTTGATTTCGTTTGAAGGCAATTCAGACGCTTGGTCGACATGGAAATTTTGAGTGCCACAGTTTTGAAACGATAAGGCCAAAGTTGCAAAAATAAAAGCTAATACCACACGACTCAACGTTCGTTTCGAGAAATTGATCATTCCACGCCCCCTGAATATATTGTCGGTCAATTATTTATATAGAGAAAGGGGTCATCTAAATATGAGATGAATTTAATGTTTTCCAATGGAGAACGTCTTAACTTGAGACATAGATGCACGACAACTAAATCGTATATTATTAAGACTTATGTCCCTGTGATTTTGCAGTCCAGACTTGATTTCGGTCTAAATTTCACTAGATCTACATCGAGACATACGACTGAGTGATACAATCTTGAGCATTCGCTCGCGATAATGAAATATGCAAAAAAATAAAAAGACATTGAAAACGACAGTAGTCGCGGCGTTCACGCTAACGATAAGTTTAAATTTAGTCGCATGTAATAAATTTAATTCAAACTCAAACCCGGTGTCTTCAGAAATGGGATCAATCGTTTGTCCACAAAGTTACGAAGTAACCATGGATTTTTTCAATCAACTGGTGTCGGAACAAGAAAATAAATCGACTGAAATTTCTGAACAAGATTTCTCTGAAGCCGTAAATACCGACCAAACATTTCAAGGGGCCGCAAATTCCTATTTTAAAACCGAATTGTATTCGTTATATAAAGAATTTTATCAGGACGTAAAATATCTTTCTGCCGTCGAGAAAAATTCAAATTTGCCTGAATTGATTTCATTTTTAAAAGTCGAAGATACAGATTCTGAAGCGCGAAAAAATATGGTGACCAAATACAAAACTAAGGTAAATGAAATCAGCACAAATATGAAAAGTATGGGTTATTCATGCCCGAGTGATGAGAATAATAATCAGGGCAGTGGGGGTGGTGAACCGAAACCAGTTCCTGGTTCTAATCCAACTGATCGCGAAGTTGTAACCAGCGATTTGATTGCGTCGATGAGGAAAGTTTTAGCAGTGACTTACCAAAGTTGCCAAGTGCTGGAGAAAAAACCTCTTGATAAAACGGACAAGAATGTCCAAGGAATTACCGAGGAGTGCTGCCATGAAGGGGGCGGTTTGATTCGCCATATTGCGAGTCTTAGCCAAGTGCAAGCGACTCATCCTTATTTGCAAACATCCTACGGTAGTCAGTGTGTTGATATCAGAAAGAAGCCATTAATTTATGACTTTGGTGGTCGCCCGGCATTTACTCGTGGTTCGACAGGTAAGTTGAACTTCTTTACTAATTACGGCGGATCGGAAGTATTGGGTTATGATTGTTCAGCGATGGTGTACACCGTTGTAATGGGGGCGGGATTCCGCTTAAAAGAAAATAAAATGTTTGTTGCTAGTGACGTCGTTGCCGCCCAGTCTCGTCAGTTTTTAGATCCTGAATCCAAAGGCTGGAACTGTTTAGATTCAGTGGATTTTGCAGCCGAAACTGAAGAGCCGATGCTGGCGGGTGATATTGCTTCTATGGATGGTCACACATTTATGATTTATCGTGCCGGCAAGGATCCTTACGGTATTGAAAACTTAACCGATTGTAAAATGGTAGATAGTCAGAATTTCGATTTTGACTTGATGCAATCGTCACCAAGCAAAGATGGGGTTGGCATTAACGTCTATGTTGGAAAAGATTATTTACTGACGAACAGCACGATGGAAAAAGGATTTGTCGAGTACGCAAAAAACTATTGTGAACGTAAAAAGAACGGCTCGACTAAGAAAATTAAGCTAAGCTATTTTTCATTGGTCAGATTAAGTACAAAGTCATCTTGCCGTATGCCGGCGGTTTCAATGGCAAACGAATCGTGTGTTCAAGAATGTATTAAAACTTCCACAAATTAGAATCTAACAAGTGGCTCGGTTTAATATTCTTCATCGCCGTCATCACGCTAGAGCCAACGTTAGGGATATCTACCTCTAGTTCCTTAATTAGCTTCTTCATCTTTTTGCGTTTTAATCCTTCCTGAGATCCACACAAGTTGCACGGAATGATCGGGAAGTTCCATTTGTCTTTGAGTGCAATTAGATCATCCTCTTTCACGTAACATAGCGGACGGATGACCGTGTGAGTTCCTTCGTCATTGACCAATTTAGGTGGCATTGAAGAAATGTGACCAACGTAGAACATGTTTAGGAAAAGCGTTTCTATTAAATCATCGCGGTGGTGACCTAGAGCCAATTTACTGATTCCTAGGGTGGTTGCGTGGTCATACAGAATCGCGCGGCGAAACTTAGAACATAGAGTGCAGTAGGCTTTACCTTCTGGTGTTTTTTCTTTAACGACAGAATAGGTATCCCGCTCAACTATGGTTAATGGAATTTCGTGAACTTTGTAAAAATTTATAAACGCAGAGGCATCGAATCCTGGCTGTTTTTGATCCAGACATACGCACTCGAACGAAAAATCAACTTCAGCTCGGCGCTGAATTTCTTTTAGTAGTAGGGATAGGATCGTTGAGTCTTTGCCTCCAGAAACGCAAACCATAATACGATCGTTATTTTGAATCATATCGAAATCATTCAATGCACGAACGATATCTTTGCGGATTTTTTGAGCTAATGGCAATTCGTAATCAACAGTCATGGATTGGTGATAGACTATTTTTTTTGGTAAATCTAGGGTTCTGGGCTGGGATGTTAAAATTTCCCTGTCTTTGGGATTCTATCCCCTGATTTTAATACGGATGGACTTTTTAAGTCGTGCGGGGTGGCACTGGTATGAAATCGCCTGGGGTTTTGGCTGCGTATTCGATGTAGGGGCGGGCCATGGGTAGGCCGTTGGCTTCTAGGGCTTCGAAGCCTTTGCGGTAGACCTTGTCGGCGATGACGTATTGGGAGCCGTAGTTGTCGATGTGGAAGACTAATTTGAAGGCCAGGTAGCTTTCATTTGTGTCGTTGATGAAACATAACGGGGATGGGATGCCGCGGATGTCACTGAGGCCAGCGACCGAGTTTTCTAGGACCTCTTTTACTTTTTCCGGGTCCACTCCGTGGGCCATTCGGAAAACAACCGAACGGACGATGGGTGTTTCTTTGGGTGAGAAATTATACACTTGAGCTTGAGCCATCACACGATTTGGGATCGTGATGACCTCGTCAAAGAAGCCATCCATGATTGTTGAACGCCAAGTGAGTTCTTTGACTTTGCCAACAGTTTTTTGAGTCCCTTGAACCACCTCAACCCAATCGCCGATTTCAAATGTTTTATCGACCTGCATCGCGATGCCGGCAAATAGATTTCCCAGCGTATCTTGCAGAGCCAAACCCAGAATGATCGAGAACGCGGCCGACGTTGCTAAGAGCGGCGCCAGCTGCACGCCAAAGACATGCGAGGCCGTCCAGAATACCAATATGATCGAAAGCAATAGCGAGAAGATATTTACTAGTAACAACGGAACGCCCGTTTGCATCGAGCTCATGAATAGGTATTGTAAAACGATCAAGCGGCACGTTTTTACAAACACAATCATTCCCCACAGCAAGGTCACCAAGCCCACGTAAGGGCCGATTCTGCGGAAGCTTGTCCATTCCGTATCGACTTCGTTTAATATTAAAAACGTAAAAAATAACAGACTCAGCACTAAAAAGTGACGAGTGATATTGGCAAAATGATTTTGAATGTTTTTATGTCGTTCTTCCGAAGCATCCCGCAAGAAAAAGCGGTAAAAGAGATAGGTCACAAACACAAGCAAGCCCAGCAAAGTGTACGGTTCAATTTCTAAAAGTTGGGCTAAGGCTTGTGACTGGATCAATTTATTCATTCTTACTTGATTGTAGCGTGAACTCGGTGAGTGTCATCAAATTCATCGACTTCTTCTAAAAATTCATGAACGTCTTTCAGTTGGGCCTCAGTCAGTTCAGTGATGTTTTTAGCTTTGTACGATAGCTCGGCTGTCGTGATATTCCATTTACGAGCGGCCAAGGCTTTTTTGATTGAATCTAGATTCTCTGGATTGCCATAGAACAAATAGGAATCTTCGTCTTTTTCCACATCATTGGCGCCGGCTTCGATAGCTTCCTCTTCTGGGTCAAATGAGCCTTCTTTGGTTCCTTGAATTAACGAAACGCGATCAAACATCCACGCCACCGATCCGGATTCACCCAATGCACCATCATGAGATTTAAAAAGGGTGCGAACTTCAGGAGCCGTTCTGTGTTTATTGTTTGTTTGAGTTTCAACAATAACGCCCACTCCATGGGGGCCATAACCTTCATAAGTTAACTCTTCGATCACTTCGCCATCGGCTAAAACACCAGAACCTTTTTTGATCGCACGATCGATTGTGTCGTTCGGGCAAGACGCGGCTTTGGCGGCATCGATCGCTAAACGAAGACGAGCATTGGAGCCCGGGTCAGGGCCACCGGCTTTGGTCGCGACCATAATTTCGCGTGCTAGTTTAGTGAAGATCTTACCCTTTTTTGCTGCATTTTCGGATTTACCCGCATTTTTCCATGATTTTCCCATAGGGTAAATTCATCAAATTGAGGGGGGTTTGTCTAGTTGTTCTTCGGTGCGTAGCGCGGGCGAACCGTCGAGCCGTCTGACCGTCACCGCACCGGGGCCGTGACCGTACCGGAACCGTCACCGCGACCGCGACCGTCACCGCAAACCGTGCCGTAGCCGAGGCCGTACCGTTTCCGTACCGTTGAACTTGGCTTTGGGGTTGCTTTTGTCTTTTGTTATGATTGAAAATTTTGATGCTTTTGTTGTCGCTAGTGAATTTTATGAGAAATGCAAGTGCTTAAAACTTCCTCACTTTCTAAAGGATCAGCTGTTGCGGGCTAGTTCATCGATTGCCTTAAATATAGCCGAAGGCTCCGGCAAACGAACGATGGAAGATCAAAGGCGATTTTATTCCATAGCGTTTGGAAGCGTAAGAGAATGCCAAGCTATTCTAGCGATAGAAAAAATAAATGATCCAATCTTGCTAAAATTATCAGATCGCCTAGGTGCAATGCTATACAAACTAAGCAAACCAAAAACGCTACCAAAAAGCTAACGGTACGGCCACGGAAACGGTACAGCGACGGCCACGGCACGGTTTGCGGTGACGGTCGCGGTCGCGGTCGCGGTGACGGTTCCGGTACGGTCACGGACCCGGACACGGACCCGGTGCGGTTACGGATCGACGGAAGCGTTCTACCGCTTGATCGACTTAGGATCTACAGCATCCTGCAGCCCATCTCCAATAAAGTTAAACGAAACAGTCGTGATGAAAATCATCAAGCCTGGCAGTACCGTCAACCAAACGTTTTTGTAAATCACTTCCTGGGCATTGTTTAGCATATTCCCCCAACTCGGTGTGGGAGGCATGATGCCTAGGCCAAGGAAGCTTAACGCCGATTCGTATATGATCGAACTACCTATGCCCAGTGTGATAGCCACCAGCATGGGAGCAATCACATTAGGAAACATATGGCGAATAATGATTGTAGCATCTGATGCGCCCAGTGTTCTTGCTGCCAGTACGAATTCGCGTTCTCTTAAGCTCAGGATACTGCCACGAACCAAACGTGCCACCGTCATCCATGAAAATAAACACATGACAACGAACATTTTGATAATGCTTTCGTAGCTGGGGTTCATCATTTGTTTAATCATTGGCAATTTTGATAAATCAACAGCGGAAAATACAATTAGGATGGGAATTGTTGGCAGTGATAGGAGTGCGTCTGTGGCACGCATTAAAGCCATATCGATTTTGCCGCCATAGAAACCGGCGATACCGCCGATTAACAGGCCAATCAACGCACTCGAAAATGCAACCATGATTCCCACACCGATCGATACGCGAGCGCCGTATATCAATCGAATGAAAACGTCACGGCCCACTTCATCTGTGCCAAAAATATGAAATGTACTAAATGTTTTTAAAATTGCTGCGTAGTTTGTGTAGTCAACATTTTTAAGCTGGGCCAGTGTTGCTTTGATTTCCTCAGTGGGTTTTGTCATCAATGTGAACAACGCGTCCTGATTGTTGTTTTCAGGATCCTCACTCGCAATCAGAACTTTTTGCGACCGTAGTTCTGTAGCGAGAAGTTTAGCTTCTTCGGGATGTTGATTGATGTATACCTCTACGGCAGATTCTTTAATGTCATCGGTAGCTTCTGCGCGAGTCATCGGGGCTTGATAGCGCGCGCCGACGTTTTGGCGATTTGGATCTAGACCTGTAACCTTGGTTATCAGTTCTGCTGATAAAGCTACAATCAGGAAAAATAAAATTACAAAAGCGGAATAGAACGCCATTTTATGTTCTTTGAATTGATAGAACACGATCTTCCACATCGGCAGTGCCGATTCCAGAGCTTTGCGTTCGACTTCAGTAAGTGAGCTGTGAGTTGATGACATATTGGGCTCTTTCTGGGTGTTATGTGTAGGAGATTCTTGGGTCTGCAAATCCATATAAAATATCCGCTAAAAGGTTCATCATTAAAACCATGCTCACTGAAATAATAAATGAGATCATGGCTACATTATAATCATTAGCCATTATCGAATCGTAAACCAGTTTGCCCACGCCTTGGTACGCAAATACCGTTTCCGTTAAAATTGCGCCTGAAAATAATCCCGAGAAGCTCAATGCAAAGATCGTAATTAATGGAATCAACGCATTTCTAAAACCATGTTTCCATACAACCACGGTACGAGATAAACCTTTGGCTTTGGCGGTACGGATAAAATCATTTCTCATCGCTTCCATCATCGAGGATCGAATATAACGAACAAAGACGCCGATGGACTGAACACTGAGTGAAATCACCGGTAGAATTAAATAAAGTGCGCGGTCTTTTATAAACGCCCAGGTGGATTCATGATCGACACCAATCGTTTCAGTTCCGCCGGCAGGTAAAATTCCAAGCTGGACGGAAAAGACAATGATCAGAATTAAACCCAGCCAAAACGACGGGATTGAAATTCCGCCAAACGATAGAAGGTTAACAAAGTAGTCGACTCGGCTGCCTGGTTTTAGCGCCGAGTAAATTCCAAATGGCAATGCGATCAATAGAGATGTCAATAAAGCCATGAACGATAATACGAACGTATTTTTCAAGCGAGGACCCATCAACTCTTGAACAGGTACGCGGTAGGTGCGGCTGTAACCTAGATCGCCAGATGCGATATCTTTGGCCCAGCTAAAGTAGCGAACATAAGCAGGTTGATCAAGGTTATACAACTCTCTTAAACGAGCGATGTCTTCGGAAGTGATGCGGGGATTTGACTGAATCATCAGTTCCACAGGATCGCCCGGCATCAGTGTCATCAAATAGAAGCACATATAAGAGATCAACCCGATCACCACCACCGTTTGAATCAGTCGTCTTAGGATGTATGTTCCCACGGGCTTACTCCATTGTCCAACGTTCAACATCGTTCGTTTCCGAGAACTGATGTCCTGGAATTCTAAAGTTTTTCATATTTTTAGGAATAACAGCGTTATCTGTTCGGTAGTACAAAGGTAATACCGGCACTTCATCTGTGTAGATTTTTTGCATTTCAGCGGCTAGTTCTAAACGCTTTTTAGGATTAAATTCACCTTCCATATCTTCAATGATTTTGTCCATACGGGCATTTTTAAAGCCGGGGTAGTTCTGTCCTGACCAACCGTTTTTTTCCGTCGAGATCATTCCGCTATGCAAAGTTGATCGTGGATTGTTTTCTGGGTTAGCTACCCAGGCATACATCGCCATATCGAAGCGACGTTTCTTGGTTGTTTCACCAAAGAAGACACGGCCGGGTTCATTTTTGATAATGATTTCAACGCCGACTTGTTTCCATTGATTTTGTAAATACACCTGAACAGCTTCGCGTGTTTTGTTTCCCGCGGTCGTCATGAAGTTTAGGCTTAGCTTTTTACCATCTTTGTAACGGTAACCATCTTTTTCTTCCTTCCAACCAGCTTCGTCTAACATTTTGGCCGCTTGTCGCTTAGAATAGCGATACGTTGTTACTGATTTTGGGTCATCGGTGTACCAAGGATCTTTAGGGGTGATGAAATGCAGAGAGGCCGGTTGTTTGCCTTCGAACAATGATTTTACAAGCTGTTCTTTGTCGATGGCTGTCGCCAGGGCTTTACGTACTTTTATATCTTTTAAAATAGGATTATCCAAATTTAAATCGATGTGTTCATGCACGGCGCTGGGTTCAAACACGACTGAAAAATCAACATTTTCCGTTTTGATTTTCTTATCTAGTGAGATCGCTTGATCAAACGTTAACCCCAATACTGAAATTTTATCCACAGTACCAGAACGTAAGTTCGCTTCTAGGGTTCCCGTATTTGGGATCAATTTGATAATGATTCGTTTAATTTTAGGCGCTTCACCATAGAAATGTTTGTTTGGAACCATCGTGATATGATCCCCCAGTTTTAATTCCGATACCACATAAGGTCCGTTGTATAGACCGGGGTTTGATGGGTTTTTAGTGTAGTTCGAATTTTTTTCGTAACCTTCTTTTTGGTTTTTGTATTTGTTAAATACTTTTTCTTCTAAGTGCTTTGGTAATAAATAAAACGTACCCAGTTGATTCACGTGATTCCAGATAGCTTTTTGATAGGTGAAGGTGCATTTTTTTGGATTTTTAGGATCCACATCGATTTTCTCGATTTGCTCGTAAACTTCGCGTTCCGGGATACTGACGTTGTTCGATAAGGCCACTGTACGCGAGAAAATGATATCGTCGCATGTTAACGGTGTTCCGTCGCCCCATTTTACAGCCTCTTTGATTTCCCAGTTCGTAACGATTTTCTTTTTGCCATCAACCGTTACGATTTTAGCTAATCCATTTTCAAGCGTAGGAAGTTCTTTAGCGATTTGAGGTTGCCATTTGTTATCGCTATCTAAATTGGTTAGACGGCGATTAACGATATAGCGAATGTAAGATGACGCCACCATGGATGAAAGGATCGGGTTTAGGGAGTCGAATTCTTGCGAAATGCCGATTTTTAGTTCGTTATTAGTCGCTTTGGCTGCAAAGGCAGGCATCGCGATTCCCAAACTTACAGCAACAGACAGTAGTGTTCTAGTCAGTGACATTTCTAACTCCTGGTTATTTTTTTAATTTTAAATTTTCGTCGTATAGATGGCAGGCTACGCTTTGTGTCCCTTTGCCTTGTAGCAGCGGAATTTGTTTTGAACAAATATCCATAGCCTGAGGGCAGCGAGGATGGAAGGTGCAACCAGAGGGAGGGTTGATCGGGCTAGGAACTTCACCAGAAAGAGATTTCTTCATAGCCTTTTTTCCTTCACCAACACGTGGAATTGCGGACAACAATGCTTGTGTGTAAGGATGTTTTGGTTCCGCGAACATTTCGTCGCGCGTGCCGATCTCGACAATTTTTCCTAGGTACATAACTGCGACACGATCACAGAAATATTCGATAACGGATAGATCATGCGAAATAAAAACATATGTCAGGCCCAGTTTTTCTTGAAGATCTTTTAGTAAATTTAAAATTTGGGCTTGGATCGATACATCCAGTGCGGATACGGGTTCATCGCAAATGATCAATTTTGGATTTAAGGCAATTGCGCGCGCAATACAAATACGCTGACGTTGACCGCCTGAAAATTCATGCGGGTAGCGATTAACATGAGACGCCTTTAAGCCGACTAATTCTAGAAGCTCTTTTACTCGTTTTTCACGTTCGCGACCACTGCCCACGCCATGAATGTCAAAGGGTTGCTGAATGATTTGCCCGACAGTCATACGTGGATCTAATGACGCATACGGGTCTTGGAAAATCATTTGGATGTCTTTGCGCAGATTGCGTAAACTGCGGCCACTGACATTTAAGAAGTTTTTATTTTCAAATTCGATCCCGCCTGAAGTTGGTTCATATAAACGTATCAACGTTCGACCAAGCGTCGATTTGCCGCAGCCACTTTCGCCAACAAGACCTAAGGTTTCCCCTTGGCGAACTTCAAGAGAAACGTCGTCAACGGCTTTAACTTGACCTACGGTTTTTAAAAGTAAACCTTTTTTGATGGGGAAGTATTTTTTTACATTAATGGCTTTAAGAATAATTTCGTTTGATATTTGTTTCATACGTAATCCTTAAAGTGGGTTGAAGCACGCCACCGAATGGTTAGGTGCAACTTCAACAGGCAATGGTTTTTGGTGAGAGCATTCCGACTTGGCTCGCGAACAACGATTCACAAACGGGCAACCAGCAGGTAATTCATGCGGCGCCGGGACTGAGCCTTCTATAGTTTTTAAACGCGATGATCGCTGGCCTAGTTTTGGTCGCGATTCAATTAAGGCCGCGGTGTACGGATGTTTTGGTGAAGTAAACAAAGTTTGTGTTGGCGATTTTTCACACATCTGACCACCATACATAACTAAAACTTTATCAGAAACTTCTGAAATAACGCCCAAATCATGTGTGATAAATTGAACGCTCATATGAAATTGAGATTGAACCTTTTGAATCAATTCTAAAATCTGCGCCTGGATCGTTACGTCAAGGGCGGTTGTAGGTTCATCGGCAATTAAAAATTTAGGATCACAAGATAAAGCCATAGCAATCATCGCTCGCTGCCTCATTCCTCCAGAGAGTTGGTGAGGGTAGTTGGTGTAACGTGATTCCGGGGACGGAATGCCAACCAATTTAAGCATTTCGATACTGCGATCGCGCGCTTCTTTTGGGCTGCATTTTTTGTGTTTTATAATTTGTTCGTCAATTTGGAATCCTATTGTTAAAACAGGATTCAGCGCTGTCATAGGCTCTTGAAAAATCATGGCCATGTCGCCACCACGAATTTCTTCCATTTCGGATTCGGAGGCGGCTAAAACGTCTTTGCCGTCGAGTGTGAATTTTCCGCGAGTGATTTTGCCCGGGCGTTCAATTAAACGCATTAATGAAAACGAAGTAACGGATTTTCCGCAACCGCTTTCGCCAACAATACCTAATGTTTCACCTTTGTTGATTTCATAAGATATGTTGTTTACAGCGCGGAACGGACCCGATTTTAAGTAGAATGTAGTTTCCAGATTTTCGACACGTACCAGTGACAAATTCATTCCCCCCATTTTTGATCGGATCCATCCAACCACTGTTTATGAATTATAACAAAGGGGAACACGAGTCTATCATTTAGTTTTCAGAACTAAAATTTTATCATAGTAATCGTTGAGCTGGTTCCATTTTGGCAACGATTTTTTCGAATGCTAATTCGAATGCCTGTCCCAAAATTCCAGAAAGTTTTTCTGAAAGGCCCTGTTTCTTTTCAAATTTCACTTTTAAAACAGTGCGGTCTTTAGCTGCTTCTAAGATGTAGTCATCGCTTGTTTTTATTTGATCTATTAACTTTAATTCCAAGCACTGTTCGCCGAACCAATATTCACCAGTTCCCACTTTTTCTACGTCTAGTTGAGGGCGATAGCGGGATACGAAAGATTTAAATAGCTGGTGCGTTTGTTCCAATTGATCACGAAATTTTTCTTCACCTTTAGGTGTAATTTCTCCAAAAAGAGAAACCGTTCTTTTAAAATCGCCGGCGGTGTATTCTTTGAAATCAACGTCGTACTTTTTTAACAAACGATTGAAATTGGGAACCTGAGCTACTACTCCGATGGAGCCAACAATTCCGAATGGGGCACATAGAATTTTGTTTGCCGTGCAGGCCATCAAATAACCGCCACTAGCAGCGACTTTATCAACGGCGATTGTCAATGGAATATTGCGTTCGCGAACGCGCACGAGTTCGCTGGCCGCTAGACCATAATTATTGACAACGCCGCCAGGGGATTCGACGCAAACAAGGATTTCGTCTTTGTCGTTAGCTGTGGTTAGAATGGCGGTGATTTCTTCGCGAAGGTTTTCTACTTGTGAGGCTTTGATGTCGCCATGAAAATCGACAACGAATAAACGTGACTTATTGGTTAGCTCTTTATCTTTGTCCTTTTCTTTTTTAGCTTTCTTGTCCTTCTTTTTTTCTTCTTTGAGTTGATTTTTATCTAGCAGAATTGACTTAAACGAATTTTCGTAACTAGTCATTTTTTCGTTTAATTTTTCGATTTCAAGGGCTGACTTCATTTGAGATTTCATGGCCATTACGGCGATGACAATAATAATCCCAGCAAAGAACAAGAATAGGACCAATGTTTTAATAGTAAAGACGCCAATTTCAGACCAAAATTCCATAAGGGACCTCGAAGTAGATTCAATTTGGATCTCATGATTCCTAAAATCGTTTAAAAAGTCGAGAGGAAAATAATTTAGATTCGAAAATTAAAAAAAGTGATATGATAGGGGTATGAACTCACCTTTAACCCTGTTGCTTAGTCTTATGCTTGTTTTGCCTGTTTCGGCTCGTATTCAGGAGCATGAAATGGAACAAGAGCGTCTGTCGGGGTACAAAGAATACGTTGAGGAAAGTCAGGTGTTCGACCGAGAACGACTGCGTAGTTATCGGGCGTATTTGGAAAGCGTCGAAAAAGATCTTTTTGAGAAAAACAAAGCGCTACGTGATTTTCGAAAAAGTCAGAAATTAGAAAAACAGGAAAATGACGAGGTCGACAATTACAAAGAGTATTTGGCCGAGCAGCTGAAACAAGATAAAGCCGATCGCGTGGCAATGGAAGAGTATCGTAAAAATCAGCGCAAAAGTAAAATCATTCAAAATAAACGTGATTTCACGGAAGAAGAAGAACTAGGTATTTTTGTTGAGCGCCCACGATACGATTATAAAAAACGGGCGATTTACGGGGCAAAGCCAAAATATAAAATTGCAACAAAACCAGGTGCGGGCTCAAGCGGTAGTTCAGGAGCTTCTGCGCCAGATTTTGCAACCGATTCGGGCTATATTCCACCGCCACCGCCGCCATTGCCAGCTGAGATGTCGAATGAGCCATTCTATGATGAAATTCCGCCTCCGCCACCGCCGCCGTTCCCGGCCGACTTTAATAACGGAGGAGGGGAGATGGGCGATGGCTATATTCCGCCGCCACCACCGCCACCACCCATGTTTGATGGTGAGTTTTAAGTGTGCAGTCAGTGCAGTCAGATATCGGGGATATTCGATATCGTGATATCAGATTGTACTAAGCCGCTGATTCTTTAGAGTCTTTGAACATATTGCTGAAAGTTTCGCAGAGTTCTTTGCCTCGCGCTTCCATTTGCTTTAGCGTGTTCCAGTTGTATGTATTAGACTCACCTAAGCCCATCCACATACCAACTAATTTATTGCGTACGATGAGTGGAACCATGGTGATATTTCCAGGGACTTGCCCTTGGTTCCAGAACTCAAAAAACTTTTCATTGCTTTCGTTGAGGACGATGTGGCCGTGGTAACTTTTTAATGTACTTGCCACAGTTTTAAAAATGCTAGGCTCGTTAAGATCTAATTTTTCTAAATCTTTTGATCGGGGATTGATCGCGTCGGACCATGAAACTGGTACCGCGTGTAACTCACTAGGGTCCACCGCCACAAGAATGAATTTGTTGAACAAATTTGATCCTTTAGCGAAAAATCCTTGAGTTATTGTTTCGAAATTTATTGGGTTGTCTTTTTTGATCGCGATGAAATAAGGAAGACCTTTATTAATTTCATTTTGGATCGACGCGGGCAGGTTAGTGTGGCTGATCGTTGTTAAATTTCCCACACTGGTCACATTCGTCATGCCGGAATTTGTTATACCTGTATTGCTGTCTTTGATAATTTTTTTGCCAGATCCAGAGGTCACTTCGACGTTTGTAAATTTTAAAGAAATTTCTTCCTTACCAGGGTTTGATAAGATGTCTAAGTTATCAAATGAAATTTCAGTCGGTGCGCTGGGTGTTGATGTTGACGACAAAGTAGAAAGTGAGTTTGACAGTGATGCCACAGAAGGTGCGTTCGTTGACAACGATTCAATAGAAAAATTCAATCCCTCTGGTTGTTCTTCAACTGGATTTAAATTCAGTTCTTCAGCGTCGTTATTACTTTCTTCTGCGGACGCGTCGATTAACTCAAGAGTTTCAATTTTTACAACCTGTGATGCTTGCGATTTCGCAGGTGGCGGTGTTTGGGCAACGGCCGGTTGAGGATTGATAAGTTCTTTTACTTTTTTAGCTGATTCGCTGCCTTTGTCCGAGTTTACGTAAAACTGAAAAGTACGCTGCGTATGTTTGAAGTCAGCTAATAAAAAAATAGGATAAAATGAAGCCGGGAAACGGGTAGGGGTTTCTAGACACGCCACTAGCAAGTGACCGTCCCACAATCCAATAGGTACGATTTCTTCACTCCATTGAAATTCAGTTTTCCAAGATTTCCAGTCTTCTGCAGAAGGTAAGTGAGTGTTGAAGTAATCCTCATTGATTATAGGCAGATGATACGTTGATTGTGCCCATTTCAGATATTGATTCATAGGAATGATCTTTTGGCTTAAAGCAAAACCAAGCGGACTCAATGTGGATTGAGCAGCTTTGTACTTGTTCTCAAAGTCAGCGAGATAGTTTTGGAACTGCTGAGACCATTTTAAATTCATTGCCATCAATGGAGTGATCGGAACGTATTGAAAAATCTTTATGAAATAAGCGGCTGTACCGATAAGTTTCCCTATCAGGTCCTGTAAAAAAGTAATACAGAATGATCCCTTCTCATTGGGGGCGATTTATGGTATCGAAATCCCAATGAAAATAGTTACAGCTAGTACCTTTGACGGGGTCTATTTAGATCACAACGCCACGACTCCAGTCGACCCATCGCTCTTTGAACTGGTCCCGACCTGGATGTCTCAATTTGGGAATCCAAGTTCTATTCATCAGGCGTCTCGTGGCCCGCGTACCTTAATCCGCGAAGCGCGTGTAAAAATCGCTGAATTGTTGAACGTATCGCCTTTAGAAATCGTTTTCACATCGGGTGCTAGCGAAGGCAATAACACCGTTATCAAGGCGATTTGGGATCGTCGCGGTAAAGAACGCCCAGAATTTTTATGCTCGGCGGTCGAGCATCCGAGTGTGATCAAAGCGATGCAGTCGATCGAAAAAAAGGGCGCCGTCATTCGCTGGATTCCCGTCAGCAAAGAGGGTGCCTTGGATTTAAATTTTGTGAAAATGCATTTAGGGTCAAAAACGGCGCTTGTTTCTGTCATGTCAGCTAACAATGAAACAGGAACTTTGTTTCCGGTCGCCGAAATCGTAGATCTGGCTAAAGCGGCAGGGGCCTTAGTTCACAGTGACTGCGTGCAAATGTTCGGCAAACACACATTGGATCTAAAAAAACTAGGCGTCGACTATGCGACCTTTTCAGGGCATAAGTTTTATTCGCTAAAAGGTAGCGGATTTATGTATGCCAAGAAAACCGCGCCGCTTGAAAATTTGATCGATGGTGGTGCCCAAGAGCGCTTCCGTCGTGGTGGCACAGAAAATACGGTCGGTATCGCTGCCATGGGTCACATGGCAGGCAAAATGGCAACGATGGATCTTGTGGGTAAGGTATCTGAGTTAGGTCAGTTGCGTGATGCGATGGAAGCTCGTTTAGTGGCCGAGATTCCTGAACTGTATATCACGGCCCAGAAATCACCACGATTAACAAACACAAGTCACATGATGATCGCCGGTATTGATGCTGAAACGTTGTTGATCAATTTGGATCTAGATGGATTCTGTGTTTCAACGGGCGCTGCCTGCAGTTCGGGAAATCCAGAGCCAAGTCCAGTGTTATTAGCGATGGGTTTCACTCGCTTTGAAGCGCAAACCAGTCTGCGTGTGTCGCTGGGGTGGGGCTCGAAAGCAGATGATTTAGAAAAATTTGTTCAGCGACTGGGCGAAATAGTATCGCGATTGAGACAAATGAAAAAGGAACTAGAAAATGTCACAGCCTAAAATGTCAGGCAATGTGCGGGCAAAAAAAAGAGTGCTGGTTGCGATGAGCGGCGGGGTGGATAGCTCTGTAGCCGCAGCGCTGCTGGTGGATCAGGGTTTTGAGGTTATCGGGGCTACGATGCAAGTCTGGGATTATTCTCAGTGTGATATCGACGAAGGCAACGGTACGTGTTGTTCCAGCTTGGATGTGGACGATGCACGTTCGGTGGCTGATAAAATTAAAATTCCATTCTACGTGATTAATTGTGAAACGAAATTCAAAGAAAGTGTTATTGATCCGTTCGTTGCGGATTACATGAAAGGGCAAACACCGCTTCCGTGTGTGAATTGCAATACGTACTTAAAATTTGATCACCTAATTCATAAAATGCGCGAATTGGACTGCGATTACTTAGCTACCGGTCACTATGCACAAATACAAACTGAAAACGGGAAAAGTTTTATCGCTACCTCTGTTGATGATTGGAAAGACCAAACGTATTTCTTGTTCACAACCAATTCGCAAATCATTCCTAAACTTTTATTCCCTATTGGCCATTTGCAAAAACCAGATGTTCGCAAAATAGCGGAAGAAAAAGGTTTAATTGTCGCCAAGAAAAAAGATTCGCAAGGTATATGCTTTGTAGGTAATCAGGGTTACGGTAACTTTATTGAATCGCAAGTTGGCAAAAAAGCTCTGGAAGACCTTCGTGGTTTGTTCCGTCGCTATCCAAATGGCGAAGTGATGGGTGAACACAAAGGTATTCATCACTATACGTACGGACAAAGTAAAGGCTTTGGTTTAGATCATCACGAAAAAATGTTCGTCATCAAAGTCGATGCTGATACCAAAACGGTGTGGTTAGGTGACGAGTCGCATTTGTTTGGTCATGATTTAAATTTACGTGACATGAAATTGATGGACGATCTGAATGAGGAGCAAATCTATAACGTTAAAATTCGCTACCAGCACAAAGGTGCACCCGCGAAAATTAAAAAAGATGGCAACGGATTTAAAGTTTCCTTCTTGGAAAAACAACGGGCGATCACACCAGGACAAGCGGCTGTGATATACAAGGATAAAAAGTTGATAGGTGGGGGATGGATAGTAATTTAAACCTCCAGTATCATACATTTGGTTGTAAGGTGAATACTTACGACACGGGTTTGATTCAGAAAAATTTAAAAAAACACGCTAGTCTTTTGACGGCGTCGCCATTAGTGACGTTACCAGCTGCGAAACCGGCTGTGCATATTCTAAATACATGTGCGGTAACGAAAGAAGCCACTCAACAGGCGGTTCGTTTGATCCGTAAATTGAAAGCGAAGGAGCCCTTTTCTACGATCGTAGTGACGGGTTGTGCGGCCCAAGTTGATACAGAAAGCTTTATCGATTTGCCGTCAGTCGATTTGGTCGTTGCGAATTCGCACAAGCATGAACTGCCATTTATCTTAGATAATTTTTTCCGTAAGCGTGATCTAAACAAAACGTTTAAGAGCAATATATTTAAGAAAGAAGATTTGGGCGTTGGCGGTGGCGAGGAAGATTCCCACACGCGTTCATTCTTAAAAATTCAAGATGGTTGCAATAGTTTCTGTTCTTTTTGTATCATTCCGTACGCACGTGGGACGTCTCGATCATTGAAAGTGAAAACACTGATTGAAAGAATTTGGGAGCTAGAATCGCAAAAGGTGCAAGAAGTTGTACTAGCCGGCGTTCATATAGGTGACTATTATGATACAGACGTAAATCTAGGTCTGGAAGGTTTGATTGAGGCTATTCTATCAAAAACTAAAATTCAGCGGATTCGTTTAGGCAGTCTTGAGCCGATTGAAGTTTCTGATCGACTGTTGGATGTATTTCAAGATTCCCGAGTGTGTTCGCATTTTCATATGAGCATTCAAAGTGCACAGTCTGAAGTTTTGAAAGAGATGAAGCGTAAGTACACGCGATCTGATGTTGAAACCGCATTACACAAAATCGCGGTCAAAGTTCCAAATGCCTATGTCGGCATGGATGTCATCACGGGGTTTCCGACAGAGTCTGAAAATGATTTTAAAGAAACAATGACCTCATTAAAATCAACGCCGTGGACTCGCATTCATGTATTTCCATACTCTGAACGCAAAGGTACTAAAGCCGCCGTGATGGAAACATCTGTTCCTCACAGTGTTCGTAAACAGCGTGCGGAAGAAATGCGAACGTTAAGCAATCAGCGCCTTCGCGAGCAGGCTGAAAAGCAAAAAGGCTTAGTGAAGAAGACATTAGTTCTAAAGAAAGGCCAGACTTTAAGTCGTGATTATTGGAACATAAAACTTCCTAGCGTAGATCCAGTGATGGCTGCCGGTTGGGCCGGGCAAGAAGTCGATGTACGTATTATTGGTGCGGCAGCGCAAGTGAACCAAAATGACTATCATCTAATTGGGGAAATCTATGGTTGATTCGTCTTGGGCGCAGCTTGAGCGTAGCCTTAGCTATACATTTAAAGATCATAAGAATTTGCAGAAATCACTGACTCATAAAAGTTTCGTGTCGACAGAGAAGAATTTCAATAACGAGAAGTTGGAATTCCTGGGTGATGCAGTAGTGGACTTAATTTTCTCGGAATGGTTGTTGGAGTTATTTTTTAATGAGGATGAAGGTACGTTGTCAAAAAAACGTGCATCATTGGTTAATGAAACGGTTCTATCAAGCGTGGCACTGGAATTAAAACTAGATCAGTTTTTAATTATGGGCAAAGGCGAGATTAAATCGGATGGGGCTCGTAATCCCAGGATTTTGGCGTCGGTATTCGAAGCTATTGTGGGGGCTATGTTTTTGGAATCAGGCTATGAAGTGGCCAAAAAAACATGTCGTGAGTTATTTAAGGAGCGTGTTCAGACACTGAACTCAGAAATTCCTTTTGAGAAAGATTTTAAAACGCGGATTCAGGAAATTTATCAGAAGCAACATAAACGTGTGCCTCGCTATCAATTGGTCGAAGAAGTGGGGCCACCGCATGATCGCGTGTTTATCGTAGAATTAGTTTTTGATGAAACAGTGATTAGCAGAGCAAAAGGTAAATCGAAAAAAGAAGCAGAACAACGTGCCGCTGAAGAGGCACTGAAGGTGATAAATGAAAAACGGGTATAGAGCAGGATTTGTAGGTCTGATTGGCGAACCAAATGCGGGTAAGTCAACGTTGATGAATTATTTAATTGATGAGAAAGTTTCGATTGTATCAGCGAAACCACAAACGACCCGACGTCGCGTGCATGGAATCCACAGTCATGAAGATGGTCAAATCGTATTCGTTGATTCGCCAGGGTTAGTGTATGCAAAAGAAGGTTTAAACGCGTTCTTGGAAAAAGAAGCGGCAGAAGTAATTAAAGAGAGTGATGCGTTAATCGCTGTGCTGAGCGTGGATTCATTGAAAAAAGAATCGATTGAAGAAGTAATCAATCTAGTCGCTAAAAGTAAGAAACCGTGGATGGCGATCATCACAAAAACGGACCTTGCTGATAAATCACATCGGGTAGTGACTATCCGTAAAATGCTGGAAGAACATCAGGTAGAAATTGTTGCTGTTAGTTTAAAGCAAGACGAGTACGAACAGGAAAAGCCTTTGTTGCTAGAGAAAATTCGTAAATTATTGCCAGAAGCAGAGCAAGCTCTGTATGATGAAGATATCTATACACAAGAAAGTGTTCGCGACCTGGCGTGTGAAATTGTTCGTGAGAAATGCTTTGAATTCTGCCATCAGGAAATTCCCTATAATCTGGCTGTTAGAACGATTAAGTATGATGAAGAATCTAAAACAGTTCCTCATTTATCGCTTGAAATCATCGTTGCGCGTGAAGGCCACAAAGGCATCGTAATTGGTAAAGGTGCTGAGAATTTGAAAAAGATTGGCAGTGAAGCGCGTAAAGATATCGAAAAAATGCTGGGCGAGAAAATCTTCTTAGATATTAAAGTATCGTGTCGTGAAAATTGGTTTAAAAATGATCGCATAATGAAAGAGTTGGGATATTCACATGAAAAAAATCGAAATAAAAACTAACGATGTCCCTAAAGTCGCCATTGTCGGTCGGCCAAACGTAGGTAAATCTACGCTATTTAACATCATTACAGGAACTCGCAAATCTGTCGTTAAAGATCAGCCGGGTGTCACTCGTGACATCATGATCGAACCCGTGGAAATATGGAACAAGACATTTGATTTGATCGACACGGGTGGGGTCACTGAAGCCGGTGATATATTCTCGAAAATGATTAGGGAACAGGTAATCGAATTCCTGGAATCTGTGGATTTAATTATCATGGTGGCTGATGGTCGCGCAGGGCTAATTCCGGAAGATCGCGATATTGTCACAATTGTAAAGAAAACGGGTAAGCCATTTTTATTGTTAATTAATAAAGTCGATAAAGTACAAGATGAAGAAATCGCAAAAGCTGACTTTTATGAATTTTCTGAAAATCCAATTACGGCGGCATTCGAGCAGCGAAAAGGGATCGCAGAAACATTAGAGTGGATCACAAATCTGATACCAGATAAAGCGATCGAAAAAGAGCGTGGGATTACGTTCTCGATTGTGGGTAAACCAAATGTCGGGAAAAGCTCTCTGTGTAATTCAATTTTAGGAATTTCTCGGATGATGGTCAGTCCAATTGCGGGTACGACCGTGGATGCTGTTGATTCGCAGTTTGAATACGACAAAAAGATTTTTACCTTGATCGATACCGCAGGTCTCCGTCGTAAATCTAAAGTGGACGAAGATATCGAGGTTATTGCGAACTTTAAAACTCGTGAAGCGATTCGTAAATCACAGATGGTATTGCTAGTGATTGACTGCGTGGAAGGTCCAACAGAACAAGATGCTAAAATTTTGGAACTAGTTCTGGAAGACCACCGTGGTATTATCGTGGTGGCCAACAAGTCGGATTTGGCTAGAAAAGAAAATCCTCATTACAAAGAAAAATTCCGTGAACAGATTGAGCGTCATTTTCATTTTTTCACAGATATTAATATCGTATTTACGTCAGCGCATGAAGGCAAGGGTCTTGGCGAGTTGATGAATGAAATCCAGTCTACAGTTGAAAAAATGAATTTCAGAACTACGACAAGCGAATTGAATGATTGGTTCTTTAGTGCGATTCGTAGAGCGCCGGCGCCGCGCGCGGGTACTGTTAACGTTAAATTCTACTATTTGACTCAGACGTATCAGAAACCACCTGCATTCATTGCATTTGCCAACTATCCTGATGCTGTGACGCCGTCCTATCGTCGATTCCTTGTAAATCAGATGAAAGAACATTTTAAACTGTACGGCGTTCCTATACGCATCTTCTGTATGCGTTCACGTAATCAGGGAGAATAGACGTGTCCACGGGGGCTCATCGGCAATTATTGTTTCTAATGATTTCGCTTGGGACCTCGTTTAGTTTGGGAAACCTGTGGCGATTTCCATTTGTTGTCAGTGAAAATGGTGGTGGATCGTTTGTTTTCTTGTATATTTTCTTGGGCTTTTTTGTAGGTCTGCCGGTATTGGTGCTAGAGATGTTTTTGTCTTCCGAAATGCAAAAAAGCGGGCAGAGAAAACTCTACTACCGATTTGTTCCCGTCGTTTTAAGTTTCTTCGTTCTCACCTATTATAGTGTTATCAGTGGTTGGGTCCTTTTTTTCTTAACAGACTTTTTGCTTATGATGATGATTCCCGATCGCATGCCGCAAGGTTTGTTTGTTTTGTTTAGTCAGCCTTGGCTGCAGTGGATTTTGGCCAGCGTACATATCATTGCTTTTGTTTCTATTTGGATGACTCAAAAGGAGTCTTTGCTGTGGCGATTTCGGGCTGTGGTTTTGCCGTTAATTTTGATTACACTCGGGTTGCTATTGTATCGTTCTTTGCAGTTGACCAGTATCGGAGATTCGCTACGTTATCTATTTTATCCAGACTTTGAAGAATGGAGTCGTACAAGTATCGGTCATGCGATCGGCCACGTATTTTTCACAATGAGTGTCGGTTTTGGGGTGTTTTTAACCATTCGGGAAATGTATCAATCCGACGATCATGCACCATCGATTGCGTTAAGAATGACGATTATGGATATTTTATTTTCTTTGGTTTCTTTGGTAGTGATTTTTCCTATTGTATTTTTGCAAAGAGACAAGGCTCATTCAAATCCATTCTTATTATTTGATTTTCTGCCACCCTCGTTTTTGACTTATAAATACGGGGCCATTTTTGGATTCTTGTTTTTCTTTTTTCTATACCTGTCGGCACTGAATAGTTCGCTAATTTTATTTCGTGCGGTCATAGCATTGATGAAACCCGTTGTGGCGCCAAAATCGGGCGGCGAGTGCAGTCTGAAGTTACAAAACAAGATGGGTGTTTTCACTGGTGTAGCGCTCTTTATTTTTAGCTCTCTGCCTTCTATGGGGGTTCCGTTTAATTTCTTCGTAAAGGCGAATAATATGCGGATTAATAACTTTAATTTGATCGAAAGAATGGACCACTTTTTGATTCACTGGTTGCTGCCTCTGGGGGTGTTTTGTATGCTGCTGATGACTCGTAAACAAATCCAGTCCTCAGGATTTCTTGATTTTGTTACTAAGAATGGGACGGTGACTTCGGGTTGGTTTTATTTACCGTTGAAGGTAGTTTTGCTTTATTTAATACCATTATTGATTTTATTAGATATGGTATCGCGAATTCTTTAGGTCGCTAAGGCCAGCTCGTAACAATAACGTTCAAGTTTGTGACTCTAGCAGACGATAGAAGATTATGCCTAATTCAGTATTAATTGTCGATGATGAAGATGAAATTCGTGAACTGATCAGTTTGCAATTGGAAGATGACGGACGCCAGTTTTTTTTCGCGGCCAATGGGGTTGAAGCGATCGAAATTCTTACCAAACAGAAAATTGATTTAGTTATTTCCGACATTGCAATGCCGAAAATGAACGGTTTTGAATTGTTACGAAAAATTAAACTACTGGGACTAAATACTCCGGTTATAATTTTAACTGGGCACGCTGATAGTATGGTGGCTAACCAGCTGCGAACATACAGCGTTCGTTCGTTTATCAATAAACCATGGAACCGTGTAGAGCTTGAAGAAGCGGTTGTTTCTGTTCTTAAAAAATAGATTGCACTTTTAAAAATTCGACGACACCATTTCTGTATTCAACAACATAGCGTTGGGAGAGAGGGGTTATGTTTAACGCGCTCAAGGTGTCGGTGTTTTTATTATTGTTAGTTGGTTTGGCCCACCCAGGCAGTGTTAATTTTGATTTTCGTTTCGAATGGGACTCTTCTAGCTACAATAATGCCGCTAAAGCAGCAGGATCAAAAGCATCATCCCAGTTTCTAATGCGTACAGGACGGGTGGATTTTAAAGGAAACTTGAATAAAGATATTTCCTATCGTTTACGTTGGGGAATTGATCATGATGGCGCCACCGCTCAGCACAAAACCGATAATTTTTCGACTCAGGTGGATTATGCCTATGTTCAAGATAAAGTTTCCGAAGATATTTGGATCACTTTAGGTAAATTTGCCTCTGAACTAGGTTCGATCGAAGGCAATATGTCGTCGCCCGATATATACCTGCCTTCCCAGGCTTATGCTGCTTTATCCACCAATGATTTTCTGTATGTCAGCGGTGCTAAATTAACCGCTGCCGTGCTAGGGCAAGAAGTCTCTCTGTACGTAGTGAATCAGTCGGACTCGCAATCCATCGAACAAACAAAATTAGCGTATGGTTTGGTGTACAAAGGAAAGTTTTTAAATAGTACGCTGTTCCCAAACTTGGGGTACTTTAGCGATGAAAAGCAAGGCATGTCGACGGATGTGAAAATGACGACCAATATTTCGTCGGCGGGTGTGAAGTGGGATCCAAAGCCATACTACATAAACTTGGACTATATTATTTTTGCGCAAAAAAATGTGTCGGCTGTCGATGTGAAGGACACGATTACGACTTTGTTATTCGATGCAGGTTATGATTTTGAAGACGTTATACCTAAATTTAAATACGAGATGACTACGAAAAAGAATGGTTCCGTTAAAGAACAGTATGATGGTGTCGCTGTGGGTGTCGAGTTTAAACCTTATCCTCAAGATATCTTTCGCTATCACGTGATGGTGACACAGACGACCATTAAACCAGAATCTGGTGATTCGCGTTTTGAACAGCACTTCCTTGTAGGAACGCGCATCTATGGAGATTTTTTGAAGTAAGCAAAAAATACCGTCTAATTCTATGACAGGGGTTAAATAGTCAAAGTCTGGTAAAACAACTAGGCTATGAAAAAATTCGTTTTAATTACCAGTGCCTTATTTTTAGTTAACTGCAGTCAATACGCCGAACCTCAAGGGCAGTCGGGTCGCGCCACAACCAAGCAGACCGTATCTGATGTTAACTTGGAAGCAACATTTGTGTCGATTAAAACGAACATTATCGATAAAAAATGTTTAAGCTGCCACAAGGCTGATAGCAAATCGGATGCGAAGGATATTCCATTTGAAACCGAAGCCCAAATTGTAGATGGGGCATCTGATTTGGGTGCCTTGGTGGTCCCAGGTCGTCCGGCAGAAAGTCTATTTTATAAATCGATCGTTAGTGATGAATCGATTCGTGGTAAAGCGAAAGTGATGCCGCCGAAAGATTCTCCTCACCCGTCAGTTACGCCGTCAGAACAGCATGTGGTAGCGGCATGGATTGCTGGCGTCGCTGTGAAGAAAACAGAGCCAGTACTTGAAGTTAAGCCCACTGATCAACCAGCGGACAAGGCTCAGCAGCCAGCGCCAAGCACAATGCCGGCTCCAACAGCCGTAGAGCCACAACCAACGCCACCTACGCAAGGTACTGTTGATCCGACTATAAATGCAATGACACCGCAAGGGCAAATCGCAGTGGAGCCTCCGCCAAGTGCGGCTTTACCAGAAGTTGTGGATTTTGCGTTGCTGAAATCAGAAGTACTAGAAAAAAAATGTATGATCTGCCACAAAACAGATGGCAAAGCGGATGAGCTAGTGTTTGGTACCCGTGATGAATTGTTAGCATTAACCAACTCGTTCGGCCAATCGTTTGTTGTTGTCGGTCAACCAGAGCAAAGTATCATGTACATGTCGGTCGTTAAAGACGAAAATATTCGTCAAGATATTCGTTTAATGCCGCCGAAAAAAGATGTCGTAGCGGGTAAAGTCACAGATGTGACTTTAAAAGATGTGGCATTGATTAATAAATGGATCGCTGACGGTGCGAAGTAAATTCCAAACTAATCGCGGAAAATAAAGAACACGGCGCCTAATAAACAAATGGATGCCCATAAGTAATTTAGTTTCAGCGGTTGATTCATGTAGAAATAGCCGAATCCTAAAAACACCAACAGCGTAATCACTTCTTGAATGATTTTAAGTTGTGGCAATGTAAACGATTGAATGCCATATCGATTGGCAGGAACTTGCAAGCAGTATTCAAAAAAAGCGATTCCCCAGGAGGCTAGAATCACCAGCCACAAAGGACTGTTTTGATTGTTCTTCAAGTGGCCATACCAGGCAAAAGTCATAAATATGTTAGATGCGATTAGTAAGCCGATGCTATAAAATGAATTCATGGATAGAGACTAACGTTTGGCCTGAAATCGGTCAACTAGTCGGGATTGATAGCCGAAGAGTCGCCGCCAACGCTGACATCACCCCAAGTGACAAACTGGCCGTCGGAATACACAGCAACAAACGACCACATGTTGGCGTAAAGTGCGACAACAGGTTTTGTGCCGTCAATCTTGGTCGCAACGGACGAAGAGTCGCCGCCATATCCAGATGAACCCCATGTGATGACCGAGCCATTTTCTCGAAGGGCTGCAAATGCAGCATAGCTGCCGGCAACATAGGTAGCTTTAATACTTCCATCAAGAACCCCGGCTGAAAAGGCAGGTGACCCACCACTGCTTGCCAATCCCCATGCTATGATCGAGCCATTGTCTTGAATCGCTGCGTAGGCGGTGTAGTTGTGAGCAATACTAACCGTTTTATAAGGTGATCCGGTAAGCAAGGCCGCAACGGCACTTGAGTCGCCGCCCTTATCACTTTGCCCCCATGTAATGACTGAACCGTCGATTCGTAGAGCAGAGAAGCTATAACCGTTAGAATAAATGCTACTTACGTCGATCGTTCCATCAATGGCTGAAGCGACAGCAGAAGAATTACCTCCGTGTGACGAGGATCCCCAGGTTATAACTGAGCCATCGCTACGAATAGCAGCCGCGGCATTCGGAGTAGTTTGAATATGAGTTACAGGAACGCTTCCGTTTACAGAACTAGCAATATCAGAAAAGCTGACTCCGCTAGGATAATATCCCCAGGATACCAATGATCCGTCGACTCGTTTGGCGATGAATGCCGCTGATGTTGTGTAAATTTCACTCACATCGTTAGTTCCATCTATGTCCGATGCGACCGATGTGGTATCGCCGCCACCACTAGATAAACCCCACGCGATCACAGAACCGTCAGATCGAAGAGCGGCAAAGGCGGAATTTGAAGCTTTGATATCAACTACGGGAATCGTTCCATCCAATGCTGTTCTCATACTGGCAGACACCGTTCCACCGTAATTACTATTACCCCAAGACACAACGCTTCCGTCTGATCGGCGTACCGCGAACGCAAAAGAGTTAGATATAATTTGAACAGCATCAATACTGCCGTTGAGATCGTTGGCTACGGACGACATGTCGCCGCCACTGGAGCTATTTCCCCAGGAGTAAACGGAGCCATCGCTGGCTATGGCGGCAAAAGCGTCAGTTGTTGCCGCGATATGCGTGGCTGTTAGTGAACCGGTTTTAAGCGCGGTCGGAATAGACGAGTAGTCACCACCGTACGAAGAGTCACCCCAAGCGACGACTTTGCCATTCGTCATGATGGCGGCGTACGCACCTGAATTCGACGCCAACAACGAGATAGTAGGTTTGATTCTAAAACCATCTCCTAAGGACGCAGATCCAATATTGCCAGCTATATCGACGGCGCGAATCGACACATAATAGGTACCACCACCAAAATTAAGAGCCGAGTTTGATTCAGTAATTGATGTGACCGTGCCAACATTAGACCATGTTAGTATTTCGGTACCACCTGATGTTGTTCCGATAGCAAGCTCGTAGTGATCGATTCCTGATCCAGAGCTATCATTGCCAGCACCCCAACTAACTGTTTGGGTTGAACCTGGAGACGCGTAAGTGCCATCGTCAACGGTACCCACGGTGGGAGCTGTGACATCGGGTTTCCAGCCGTCACTAACAATCACTGCGCTGTTACCAGCCATATCGATGGCTTTAACAAATGTATAGTATAAAGAGTCCTCTGTTAGGTTGCCGCCAATAAACGTGTACTGTCTGGAGGTGATTGTTCCGACGCTTTGGAAGGAGACTAAGTTAGGAGAGGCATTGTTTGAGCCGAAACCAATTTGAAATTCGTGAAAGCCGCTGCCACCAACGTCAGTAGTTGTTGACCAAGTTATAATCGGACTTTGAGTAAGGCTTGCATAATAGTTAGCATCAACGACTGTCGAGTTTGCAAAGGCTGGCGGGAGAGAATCTTTAGTCAGAGAAAGTGCTAGATAGTTAGTGGTATTACCAGCTTCATCTTCTTGTATGGCAAAAAATTTAACCAAACCTTCTGCGAAGGGAGACACGTTGAATGTGTAAGTGGCCAAATTACTGCTGGAACAGGCGACAACCGCGAATAGTTCAACAGCGTTTTTATCAATGGTTTTTAGTTTTACGTTTCTACCAATTTCAGAACAATTCACGGTGAAGGAAAATGCATTTTTGTTTAGACTATTGACATAAGTGCTGGATGTTGCGCTATCGAAACTAAGTACGGGTGGAGCTGTATCGAGTTGCCATGTGATGCTTGTGGCGTTTGCGTAGGATTGCTCGTTTTCAAATGAATCTTTGCCAATTAAGCAAAGCTTGTAGTTCCCATCGCCACTTGTAAGATTTTGTGTAGCAAAAGAATTGGTCGATGCATAGGTCGAGTAGCCACTTGCTACCGAGCAGTCAGTAGAAGACGTTAAGCCATATTTATAACTATAATATATTACACCGATAGCTGGATCGACTGAGATCATGATCGTGCTACTGTTATTCACTTGAGTCATTGCATAGCCTAACAATGCAGTTGGTGCGTCGGTATCTTTTGCAATGGATAAAGTTTTTAAAGATTTTCTAGAAGATGAATCTAAAAATTCAAAAATGACGTTACCATCTGGTATTGGGCTTACATCTATGTTGGTACGCCATTGTCCCGAAGTACAGGTAATAGAACCATAGTCTGACGCAGCACCGTTGATTTTGACTTGTGCGCTGATTAGATTTTCGCAAGTCCCAGAAAAAGCTAGGTTTGTTGAGTTGGCTTTGTTGATATATTCCGGTCTAGTTTCAACAACGATCTTGGCTGTGATTGTGTTTTGCTCATCATCTGATTTGCCTAAAGACAAACCAAACTCTGAATTCAAAGCTACATTGACTGGTGTGCAACCAATCACAAGTATATTGAGTAGGATAGCCAGGACTAGTTTCAAAACAACGTTCAAAGGTTCTCCCTTAAGGTGACATTCGTCCTTAATTGTTCGGCGAAGAATCGATTTTTCTTGAGGTTTAACATGCAAACCGTGTCAAAATAAGACACGTAATTAAGGAGTCCATGAAGTACGATTTGAAAACGCGCCGAACGCAACTAAGACGTTTGAATCAAAATGATTTTTCCAATTTGAGACAATTAGAGTCTGATCCGGATGTTGTAAGGTACACACGAATAAAAACTCCACGCACAGAGGCGCAAACGCGAGAACGTTTGAAAGATCAGCTTCAAAGAAACGATGGACAGGAACCCAATGGAGTATGGGCAGTCGAATTAAACGATACGAAAGAATTTATTGGCTGGTTTATGTTGCTGCCGAAACCTAATCGTAGTGCAGAACTTGGGTACATGATGGTAAAGAAATTTTGGGGGCAGGGTTACGCTACAGAAGTTTGCCGTTGCCTTGTGGAAGCTGCATTTCACACCCTAAACTTGTCTTCGGTTCAAGCTGTCACAGAAGATGGCAATCCAGCGTCGGCAAAAATTTTAGAAAATATTGGCTTTGAATGGCTTCGCCATGATGATGTCGAGCCAATTAATCATTTTGAACTTAAAAATCGGAATTGGCAACCGCATTTAAAAGGTGAGCTTTTACAGATCGAGCCTTTGCAGAAAGATCATTTTGAAACTTTATATAAAGTGGCCAGTGACCCGTTGATCTGGGAAGTTCATCCGAATCCGCTTCGCTATCAGCGCGATGTGTTTCAAAAATTTTTTGATTCTGGAATTAATCGCCACGGAGCTTTGCTGGTCAAAACCGCCGATGGTAGAAAAGTCATCGGTAGTTCTAGTTTCTATGAATACAACCATTATCTGCGGGAAGTGGTTGTTGGCTATACGTTCTTGGCGCGTGACTGCTGGGGTGGAAACTATAATAAAGAGCTTAAAAAACTAATGCTAGAATATGCTTATAGATTTGTAGATACTGTCTATTTCGACGTTGGTGAACATAATTTTCGTTCACAGAAAGCGCTAGATAAAATTGGCGCCGTGTTGGTGAAGAAAATTACAGAACCGAACCTGCAAGGTCAGCTAGTATTGACCTTGCGATATCAAATCCATCGGGCTGACTTTGATCAAAATTCTTATTGGAAAAACGATTAAGATTTTTTAGCGTATTTGTTTGGCTTGTGAAGATCGCCGTAAGTTTTAGATTGCGGTTTTCCTTTAGGTCTACGAGTGGGATCAAACGTTTCTTTTTTTTCTTTGATGCGCTTTTTGTTGCGTTCAGAGAAGTGGTTTGAAGGACGTGGTTCCATGAATTCAAAATCGGGTGTGACTTTAATTTCTTCAGCACCCAATATGTATTTTTTAATTTTTCCATACACATTTTTATCTGACGGACTAACAAACGTGATGGCGTGACCAGCGCGACCGGCACGAGCGGTGCGACCAATTCGGTGCAAGAAATCATCTGCTTGCGATGGCATTTCGAAGTTTATCACAGTTTCTACATTAGGCACATCCAGTCCACGAGCAAGTAAATCTGTCGTTACTAAAACGCGAATTTCACCGTCACGGAAAGCTTTGATGGCGCGATTGCGGTGCCCTTGTGAATGTCCGGCGTGGATCAAATCCATTTCATAGCCGTACTCTTTTAAATGCTGGCCGGTGCGTTCGCAGCCGCCTTGGTTTTGGCAGAACACGATGATGCTGCCTTGGGTTTTGTTTAACTCATCCAGTAAGCGATCATTTTTAGCAGCTTTATCGATGAATAGCACTGTCTGAGTTAGTGTCGAGACCGGTTTTTCAGCTTGTGCCGATCGAATCATTGTTGTGGAAGTCGGGTTCATAAATAGTTTAGCAATAGCTTCAACTTCACTCGTTAAACTAGCGGAAAACATTAGGGTTTGTTTAAGTCCTCGAAGCGTATTTTGGATGCTTTTAAGCTGTGGGGTAAAACCGCTATCTAGCATGCGATCGGCCTCGTCGATCACAATATGCTCAACACCTTGAAGTAACTGTTTGTCTTTTAGAATGTGATCATTTAGGCGCCCAGGGGTGCCTATGATCAAGCGAGGTTTACGATTTAACCCGTTGACTTGTTTAGCGCTTGGGATGCCACCGATGACAATTGACATCGTGATTGGATGGCCTGTCGTCAGTTCAATAAATACCTTTTGAATTTGCTGAGCCATTTCACGGCTGGGAACTAAAACTAAGGCGCGGGCGTTTTCATTTTTTTGCAAAGCCGCTAGGAGTGGTAGTGCATAAGCTAGAGTCTTACCGCTGCCAGTTTCGGCCACAGCTATCAAATCCGTACCCATTAAGCCCACTGGGATCGACAAAGCTTGTATTTCCGTCGGTTTTGAAATGGCCATTTTCGAAAGTGAATTCATAATGGAGGCGGGTAAATTGATATCTTGGAATGATTTCAGGCGAGACGCAGGAGTTTGATATTTCATAGAGGGTTTGTATAGCACACCCTCAGCGGATTAAAACCATTTAATAAATTTTACAGCTGATAACCAACCAGTAAGCTTCGGCAGCGTAAGAAGACGTGCTTAAAAATGTGGGCAAATGATTTGCGTTCGTCTAACGGCAGGGGACTGGAGTTTTAACTTTTTGCTCAGAGTGACAAAACTGGTTTGCATTGGTGACTTCGAAAAAATGAACCAACCGCAGTGGCTACTGTAAGTAGATGTTCGGGCTAAAAAAAGTTTCGAATATAAGTTGCAGAATCGCGCGAACAGAAAGCTAAAGAAAAAATAATATTTCCCATAAGAAAAAAACGGGTGACTTAGGTCTGGGCTGTGAGGATCATAATTTTATAAAACAATAAATAAGTCATTAATTTGGGGGGATATATGGAAATGTTTTCTAAAATTGCTATAGCTTTTGAACAAGGGGGCTTCTGGATGTGGCCAATCTTGGTCACACAATTAATTTCATTAGCTATCCTAGCGGAGCGTACGTACACGTTGTTCGTTAAAAATAAAATCAATCAAAGCGAATACGTGAATGGATTTGAAGAGTCCATCCGTCGCGGTGAACTGGATCGCGTAATGGAAACAGCAAAAGCGGCTCAAGCCCAAATGCCCGTAGCTAAAGCGATCTTGGCAGGAACTAAAGCCGCTAAAAATTTTGGTGGCAAAGAAGAAATCCAAGGCAAAATGGATGAAGTTCTGCTTTATGAAAACTCACTGGTTGAGCGCCGTATCGGTTTCTTATCTATGCTAGGTAACGTAGCGACACTAACGGGTCTACTAGGAACAATCACTGGTATGATCAAGTCCTTCGCAGCAGTGGCTAACGCTGTTCCTGCAGAGAAAGCGACATTGCTTGCTGCCGGTATCGCCGAAGCGATGAATGCGACAGCTTACGGTTTGATCACAGCGATCCCAGCCCTAGTTATGTACGCGGTTCTTCAAAATAGAGCGAATCATATCGTTGAAGATCTTAACCGTTCTGCACTTAAAGTGTTCAACTGGTTGAGCTACTCCTACGAACCAGTCGGTTTCAAAAGCTTCCGTACTGGTAAAGATGGCGCGGCTAAAGAATCTGTAAAAGAAATCAACGCTTAGTCTAAACTTTAAACTAACGAGGCATCTATGTCCCAAAGTAAAAAGCATTTAGATTTTGAATTAAACTTGATCCCATTTATCGACTTATTATCGACGTGTATCTGTTTCCTTTTGTTGACTGCCGTTTGGTTAAACGTGGGTTCGATGAATGTGAAACAAGCCGTCGGCGGTCAGCCTGCGGCTGAAACACCTAAGAAGCCTACGCTTTGGGTGTTTCTAGGTGATAAAGGTGACATGACTCTGGAAACTCGGGATGCGCAAACGCTTCCTGTAAACATGAGAAAAGTAAAATTGGGCGCGTCGGCAGATGGAAAAACGAATCTTCTGCAGCTTGCGGCTCAGCTTGATCTTATGAAAAAAGCAGAGCCTGAATTAAAAACGGCTCTTATTCAACCACGTGCTCAAACATCCTATGAAGACATTATCGATTTAATGGACCAATTCAAAAAATCGGGCATGGGTGATTTAGGCGTGGTTCCACTTTAAGGACGAGGGGAATTTATGATTAAACAGAACGTAATAGCTAATACGGCTTTAAATAGTCCGATTGCGAACGCTTCGTTTTTAAATCCTCAAGGTAAGAAATGGAAGAAAAGCTTAGCGGCGGATCTTCTGCTAACAGCCTTGATCGATGCCTTTTCTATTTTGGTGATTTTCCTTTTGATGAACTTTTCTAGTAACGGCGAAATCTTATTTATGAAAAAAGATATGGAGCTGCCTAAGGCAGCCCGTGGGGATTCTTTAGATCGTAATCCCGTTATTAAAATCGAAGAAGGCAAAGTATTCTTAGAAGAGAAAATGCTAACAGCTGAGGGTTTGATTCAAGAATTACTAGAGTTAAGAAAAGCCTTCCGCGCGTCTCACCCAGCGGGTGAAGAGATGCCAACTACGATCACGGTTCAAGCCGATCGTCGTACAAAATACGAAGCACTTAATTCTATAGTATTAGCGTGTGCGCACGCTGGTTTTAGTGACCTGAAGTTTGCGGTGATCATGAAATAGGGTCACCTAGGGTGACCTGAAGTAGGAAGCTGCCTAAGGGTAGCTACCAGTTAGTGAGAGATTCCAAGGAGGGGGAATGAAGTTATTAATCGGACTAGCTCTGTTTGTAGCTAGTGTTTCATTTGCGGCGGCAGACGATGCTACCCGCGATTTGTTGATCGATAAATTAAAAGGTGTGCACCTGAATTTATCTCCGGAAGACCCTTCCAAAGTTTCTGTCGGTTTACGATTAGCCGATTTGTACTCAGAACGCGCTCGTGTTTCTGCCATGAAAGAATTAGAATCAGGTTGTGCAGTCTGTACAGCGGGCGAAGACGATCGTAAAAAAGCTCTGACACTATATAAAGAGTCAGTAGCGAAAACTCCGGAAACTAGCCGTAGCAAAGTGATGATCCAAATTGGTCACTTGCAAGAAATTCTTGGTTATTCAGATGATGCAAAGAAATCGTACGAAACGATTTCACAAACAGCGCGCGATCCTCAAGCGCAATCAGAAGCTAACTTATCATTAGCAGAAATGCTGTTTAAGAAAAATATGTTCAAAGATGCGATTGGGTACTACTCAAAAGTAATTGCGACTCCAGTCGCGTCATCTCGTGGGTTAGCGGCTTATCGTAAATCTTGGTCACATTTTAATTTAGGACAAATCGCTGAGTCATTGGCTCAGATCAAACAAATTTTAACAGATAAATCGTTGCAAACTAAAAGCGGTGTTTCAGACGGAACTGCAGACTTGCAATTCTTAGAAGAAGTAGCGAAAGACTACGCCACATTTTTATCTAAACAGCCTTATGGCGAGACCGAAGTTAAAGAATTATACGAATTAGTTCCAGAAAAAGCGAAATTACCTACAGTAACGACTCTAGCCCTAGAGACCGAGCGTGTGGGGCGTCGTAAAGAAGCTATCATGACTTGGAACTTTGTTTTGAACAAACAAAGCCAGCCAGAGGGTCGTCTTGAAATCATGGCTCACTTGTCGCCATTGCAATGGGCAGAAGGCCAAACGGAAATCGCTCAGCAAAATTTCAAATCATCATTAGATATTTGGAATGAGTTAAAAGGTTGCGGCAAAAAAGACTGCGAAGACATTCGTAAATTATTTCGTCAGTTTGTTGTGACTTGGAATCAAGCCGAAAAAACTAAGCCATCAGCAAACTTATTGATGACTTATAAAGTATACTCTACGCAATTCCCTGAAGATTTAGAAGTAGCGGTATGGGGCGCGCAAGCGGCCCGTCAGGTTAAAGATTACTCTACATCTTTATTCCTATATGAAACGGCAGCTAAGACTTTGAATCAACCTAACCAAGATGCGGCGAAATTAGAATCGGCATTGTTAAGTCAGGTGGAAGTAGCTGAAGAGTCGGGCGATGCAGTGGCTTTAGAAAAAGCGCAAGCGGCTTACCTGGTTAATACAAAACTTAAAACTAAAGTTTATGAAGTGACTTATCAAAAAGCTCACAAGTTATATGAATCTGGCCAAACACAAGCCGGTGCGGATCAGTTGAAAGCGTTAGCTTTGAATAAAGCAGCGCCTGCGACTGTGCGTAAGCAATCGGCGGATTTAGCTCTAGATGCTTTAGTTATTTTAAAAGATGAAAAGAACATTGAAAGTTGGTCGGCCGAATTTGCCGAGCTTTTCAAAGGCACTGACGGAATGGAATTCGCTGAAATTCAGCAGAAATCTATTTTAACTCAGTCGGCAGGACTGGCGGCGACGAATCCAAAAGCGGCGTTAGAAATGCTAAATCGTTTTCAAGTGAACAAAGCGGCTGAAAAAGACCGCGTAATCTATTTGAAAAACAAAGTCGTGTTGAATGAAAAAATCGGCGACATTCAAAAAGCCAATATGGCGGCTGAAGAAATGCTGAATTTGAAAACCGTGGCGGGTGATGATCGCGAATTCGCATTATCTCGTAAAGCCTACTACTCTGAATTATTACTAGATTTCTCGGTAGCCTTGAAAACGGTAGAGAAAGTTCAAAAAGGTATGGAGCCAGAACAAAAAGCTCTGAAAATGGCTTTGTTTGCTGAGCTTTCTGGTGATTCATCTCCGAACTACTACAATCAGTTCTTAGCATTAACTAAAAATGCAGAAATGAAAGAGTTGATTGCTTTAGAGATGATTCGTAAAAGCAAACAACCTTTAAAAGACATCGCTTTCTATAGAAAGAATTTTGAGAAAAATCCAGGCTTGTTAGGTCAGGCGTACATGGAAGCGTTTGGTAAAACTAAAGATGTTAAAATCTTGCAAGCGGCTTTGAAGGACGAATGGATTCAAAAAACTCCGCAAGGTGCGATTTTGTTCCGTTACGATTTCTTAGCGGGTGTAGAAGCTCAACGTAAAGTACTTACAGCTCACAAGATCGATACTAAGAACCAAAAAACATTAGTAGCGACGATCAAAGCGCGTAATAAAGAATTAGAAAAAGCAGAAGCGTTAGCTCAGAAAGCGATTCAAAAAGGTGACTGGACGTCGCAGTTGGTAGCGCTTCAGTTATACGCGTCTGAAACATCTAGATTTTACCAAGAACTATTAAGCTTACCAATGCCAGATGGTTTGAGTGATGACGAGCAAGGTCAGTACATGAACTTGTTATCTCAGCAAGCGGCTCCGTTTAAAACGAAGTCAGAACAAGCGATGATTAAAGTCGATGAATTCTGGGCGACTCCTAATTGGAAAGAAAATCTTAAGAATGGTTTGAAATCGAATAAAGACCTATTCGTTTACCTTGATCGCGAAATCCAAGCATTATCTAGCATCGCAAAAGAGGCAGATAAGGCGGATTTGCAAGCGATCTTGACTCAGCAAACTGCGGCAGTGGCTCCTAACTTTAAAGAAGTGGAACAAGCTCGTAATGAATTACGCCAATCTCCGATGGCTAAAGCCTCGGTTGAAAAACTACTTATGTTAGAGCGTTCGACAGGTAATTTTGCGATGGTTCAGTACTTAGAAGGTCGTTTAGAAAATTTAAACAAATGGGAAAAAGAAAATGAAAAAGCTAGTAACTAGGACATTTGTATTAGCGGTTGGATTTTTAGGTTTGAGCGCGATGGCAGACGATGCGAAAGCACCGGTGGCTTCCGCGGCTACACCGGCAGTGCAAGCAGCACCGGCAGCAACACCAGCTCCTGTGGCCGCCGCTCCGGCAACTGCACCACAGGTGCAAGCCAACGGACCAGCAAAGACTGAAAAAACTGAACATAATTTCGAAGATTTATTAGTCCAAGGTAAATACCATTTTTCTGACGAAGCTGTAACTACAGTTGAGGAAGATAAAGTTTTGGATTCTTTACTTGGGATTCGTACTGATTTTAAAGATAAAATTGAACAGTCGGCTGGACGCTACTAATAAGAAGGGATGCCATGGATACTCAGTTAGTCTTACAAGATAACGAAGGCAACACAGTTAGAACATTTTCCTGGGATAAAACTCCGGCGCGTGTGATTCGTCGTTCAGACACTCGGCGAATAGAAGTGCGCAAGGAAGTAGAGTCATTGGAGCAACGTCGAATCGATTTTGAAGACCTTGGTGAAATCAGCGCAGAACAATTGCGCATGAATGGTTTTTCGGTCGGCGCCTTGGGGCATCTAAAACTGGTGACCGATGTTGGGCCAGTGGCAGGGAATATCGCGGATTCTAAAGAAAACAAAAAGCAATGGTACTTAACTATCGGTGCGGTGGTTTTGATGTTCGTTGGTGTTTTAGGTTTAATTCGCTTAGCTCCGAAAGAAACTCCAAAGTTAGAAGAAGAATTAAAACAGCATTTGGTTCAAATCGTAAAGCATATCAAAAAGCCAGAACCAGTTCGTTTGCAGAATACAACGAATATGCAACAAGAATCAGTCACAAAAACGGTCCAACAAAAAAGCAATAGCTTAAAACGTATGGGTGCTTTGTCAGCATTAGGTAGTCTAAGCAACAGTAAACAAAAAGGTGGCTTAGATTTATCAGCAACGCAAACAACGGCTGGTCCTGGTTTAGGCGGAACGGCTGGCAGCGGTGGCGTACAGACATCTTTGTATGCTAAGGGCATGGTCAGCGCACCTCTAGGTGCGGGCGGCAATGTTCAAGGTGCTGGTGGTTACGGAACTAAAGGTAAAGGCGGCGGTCAAGCGGGGTATGGAAAATTGTCGTTAACTGGTTCATCAGGGGCGATGCCAATTCCTTTGGGCCAAGAAGCGTCGGTAGCACGCGGTCTGGATAAAGACATGATCGCTGCAGTAATTCAAAAAAATATGGGTCAAATCCGTTTCTGCTACGAGCAAGGTTTGCAAAGCGATGCAAAACTCAGTGGTCGTGTGGCGATCGATTTTACTATCGGTGCCAACGGTCTTGTTAAAGCCGCGGGAATTGAGAATACGACTTTAAATTCAAAAATGATCGAAGATTGCATGGTGATGCGTTTGAAAACTTGGCAGTTTCCGTTACCAGAAGGTGGCGTGGACGTGAAAGTTTCGTATCCATTCGTGCTTCGTAGATCAGGACAGGGGTAATTTATGAAAAAGTTAAATATCATATTTAGCAGCGTTGTGCTTCTTTCGTTAGGTTGCGGTCTTAATCAAGACCCATTAGCTAACAAAGGCGATGAAGTAAAAAATGTGCAGGTTCCGCAAGAAAAAGTGAAAACTCCTGAACCTGAGAAAAGCGAAGCCATTCGTATTAACTCTGTTCCTAAATACACCTTCTCTGAAGGGCGCGAAGGTAAGTTCTCGATCTTAAGTTCGGTGTTAGCCTCTGACTATGATGTTATAACTCAAATTTCAAATGAAGCAGACTTCCCAGGAGCTACATTTGATTCGGTAACCGGTGAATTTGCATGGACTCCTCCAAAAGGGCTGGTATTTGATGGTTTAAGTAAAACGATGGAATTAAAAGTCCGCGTTTTTGCTAAGCATGCAACGGATGCCGGTGCCAAGATTTTCACAAACGAAAGAACCGTTGAAATTGTAGTTGAGCGTGCCATGGATAGGCCAATTATCACCACGGTGAGCGGTTTACCGGCAGATGGTTTCGTAGAAGGTGCGTCCTCAACGTTCACAGTTTTGGTTCATGATGAAGATGCAGGTCCAGCATCTGAAACGTATCCAAGATTAGAACTGCTGCAGCCTGACTATGCAACGATTACGCTAACTCCATTTATAAGAATTAACAAAATCACTCCCGATTTTCAAAAACGTGATTTCCTTTTTGAACTTTCTATCGAAAGTTCAAAAGGCATGGTGGAAGGTTATTCGTCTGCGGGGTTTGGCCTAAGAGCTGTTTCACGCTACAACAAACCAAGCAATCCTTATTCAGTTAACACTAAATTATTAGCTAAGTTTGGTGATTTGAAAACGTCGTGGACGGAAGAAGTTTTAATCCCGACGGGTTTAACTTACAATTACTCGTTCATCGTTTACGAATCGACGGCTCGTGCTGAATTTGAAGTGGTTGATAAATCCGAAATTCCAGCGGATGCAGAAATCAAATGCGATGAATACAGCGCAAAAGGTTTCATGACGTGTAACTTTAAATGGAAAGTATCTAAGACTGAAAATTTAGGGCCAGCAGAAATGTCATTCAAAGTAAAAGCAGTGAAGCGTTATTACACTGAAGTGACTCCGGTTGAAGAGACACTCACACTTAAATACAAAGTTGTAAAAGGTCCTGGTGATGTAGTTCCACCTGTGCAGCCAAAACCACCAGTAGATCCACCAGGTGAAGATGAAGGGGAGGAAGCTCCATGAAAACGAGTTTATTAGTAACTTCAATATTGTTGTTGTCATCACTATCATTCAGTTCACTGGCTCAGACTGTAGAAGCTGAATTTGATAATTTAGGTGGCAATCAAATTATCTTAGATAAAGCACGTGAACTGAACCCTGATACAAAAGTGGAAGTGGTTCAAGATCGTATCGTGCCAAGAAAAAATCGTTTCGAATTTGCGCCTGAGTTTTCAGGAACAATGGGCGGCGATGATACGTACACGAAATCACAAAGTATGGGTATGAATATCAACTATCATATCAATCACAGATGGTCAGTGGGTGCAAAATATAATTACACATTCAACAAGTTAACGGCTGAAGGTGAAGCAATGATTGATGCGGCTTCGGCAGATCGTTTAGCAAATCCAAGAAATCCAACGATGCCGATTCCTGAAATTGATCACCAAAAGAGTGAATCACTTGTGATGCTGAATTGGTACCCAATCTACGGAAAAATGAACATATTTGATAAAAGTATTGCTCAGTTTGACGTTTACGGTTTGCTAGGTGTTGGCCAAGTGGAACTCAAGTCGGGATCGAAACCGACGTACACAATTGGTGGTGGTATTGGTTTTTGGATGGCTCAGAATATTTCAACTCGTTTAGAATTACGTTATCAAAAATACAATGTGGAATATATCACGGGTCCTAAAAACTTGGATCTGGCGATTGCTTCTGTGCAAGTGGGATGGTTGCTGTGAAACGATATATTTTAAGTGCACTATTTTTTTTATCGGCCGCAGTTTATGCGCAAGATATGGAAGCTTTGCTCGATGGTAAAGCAGAAACGCAAACTCGCCGTAATCAAAGTTTCTTAGCGGATACAGTTCGCAGTTTGCTAGGTAACCCAACGCCAGAGCAAAACTTTTTTTTACGTCAGATCGAAGATGGTCACTGGACTGAAGCGCTCATCCAATATGGACCAGCGTTCAACAACACGTCATTTGAAGCAACGGAAAATGGGATTGCACTTAAAGGTTTGATGTTCTTTAAAGCAGGGATGCCGGTGACTGGTCTTGAAGAATTATTTATTGTTCAGGATCCTAAGAAAATTCACTTCCAGTTGATCAACGAATGGCGCGAAGCTGCGAAAGAAGATCACAAAGCGTGGTTTGTGGCTCGTATTAAATGGGCACAAGGCTGGGGCGAAATCTTTGGTCGCGTGATTGAAGTTCGCGTTCTTGCCGCCGACTTATCACTGCAAAGATCTGCGGATGAATTAAATACGTTAGCGATGAAAGCTCCGGTAAACTCTAAAGAACGCGCATTGATCGATTGGCACTTAGCTTTGTCATACGCAATGAACGATCAAGCAGATAAAGCGGCAAAAATCATGGCGGCCTTAATGAAGGCTCCGAATAATCCAGTACCGGTAGATTTAATGAATCTAACGGCGGCTCGCATGCTGTACCAAAATGGCTACCTAGATGCATCGGCCAAGTATTTCGAAAAAATTCCTAAAGCGTCAGATTATTACTTCCAAGCGCAAGAAGAGAAAACATGGGCGTTTGTTCGTAAGGGTGAACCTCAGAACGCAATTGCAGTGACTCAGACTCTTGTGAATCCAAATCTGTCTGGCCAGATCGGACCCGAGGCATGGATGGTTCGTGGGTTATCACAATTAAAAGTGTGTGACTATCCAGCTGTGCTAGAGACTCTGAAGGCGTTCCCTTTGGAATTCAAAGCTAAGTCTATATATTTAGAAAAAATTTCGACAGATGCGGATGATATCTTTGTTAAACGGGCATTAAGTGAAATGGCGTCTAAAACATTGAAAGCAAAAGATTTAGTTGCGATCAGTAAATCACTGCCAAGAAATATGGTCCGTGATGAAAAATTACGATTCTTAGTCAGCGCAGAAGGTTTATTAAAAGATGAAGCAGCGGTAGCTGAAAAAATCTACGCTAAATCGTTACAGCAAACAGGCTTGCAAGCTTTCTTTGATCGTATGAAAAACCAGACGAACCAAAGAATGCAGATGGCTCAATCGGCTTCTGTCGGTCGTGTGAAAGAACTAGCGGTATTAGAACTTGCTGAAGTTAAAAAAGTTTTGAATAAGCTTAAAATTATTGAAGTTGAAGTGATTCAACAAGTGAATGTGGCGGATCGTTTAAAAGCGAGTTTGAAAAGTGATGCGGCCGTAGTTAAAACAGGAACAACGGGTTCGCAAAAAGACGATGCTTTGAAATTCCCACTCAGTAAAGAATTTTGGTTTGATGAATTAACAAACTATAAAGTCGATATCAAAAAAGGCTGCCAAGCAAGGAAGACTCTATGATTAAATCGCAAGCGATGTTAGTTTTGTCAGTGGTTCTCGCTTTGGTGATCAGTTCCTGTTCTCCAGACAGTCCAAAGATGCAAGCTAAGCCGGATTTAACAAATGAAAAAGTCGTTAAAGATAACGACTACATGGTTAAAGATCCTAAGGTAGATATTCTTTTTGTTGTAGATAACTCGGGCAGTATGGATGCGCATCAAAAAAATTTGGCAGCGAATGTGGGTCGATTTATTTCGGCATTCTTCAACCGTGTTAGTATTGACTACCACATCGGCGTTTTATCAACTGACATGGATGGGGGAATCACGGGAAAATGCTGTGGTCGTTTGATAGGAAGTCCCCTGTTTGTTGATAGAGCAACTCCAGGACCGGAGAAAGACTTGGCGACTCGTTTGATTTTAGGGACAGTGGGTTCAGGAACAGAAAGATCGTTTGATCCGATCATCGCCGCTTTATCGCCTCCGTTAGATACGGGTGTGAATGCAGGGTTCTTGCGTCCAGATGCGCACTTGGCAGTAATTTTCATTACGGATGCCGAAGATCAAAGTAAAGAATCATCCATTTCTTTATACGATCATTTGCTAAAAATTAAAGGCAAGCGTGAAAAGATCTTAGCATACGGAGCGATCATCCCAAGCGGTTACAAGGATGATCAATGCGGTCGCGACGAGTACAATAAAGAGCCACTATTGATTGAGCAGTTTTTGTCGATGACGATCAACAAAGGAAATAACATATTTAATCTGTGCGCCCCAGATTTCGGTGACAAGTTAGCGTCGGTGGCGGAAGACTTGGCAAAGCAAGTATCGAACACTATTTACCTAAGCCGCGCCCCAATTGTTAGCACCATCCGAGTGTTCTACGGCACTCAAGAAGTCCCAAGCGACGCCGAATACGGCTGGTCTTTCGACGCCGAACTAAACGCAATCTATTTAGGCGACAAACTAGAACTAGACCCAAATCAACCCGACGGAACCAAAATTCGCGTAGATTTCGAAGCCGCATCCTACACCCAACAGTAGGGAAAAAAAAGGTACCTCCTAACATTCTGGTACCCGCGGCGTTAGACGCGCTGGGTACCAGAATGTTAGGAGGTACCCTGGGATTTCCAGAATTTGGAGTTTTTTGCTAGCTCTTGGATGTATGGGGCTATGTGTTTTTGTAGGTCTTCAGGCAAGCGGTTTACGTTTACGAAGTGTTCTCTGGGGACGTAACGGAAGGTTAGGTTGATTCGTCTTGTTTCAAAATCGCCAGTTTGAGCGTTTTTGAAAGTGAAGCCTTTGTCCTCGACGCGTTGAACGCGGTGGAAGAGTCTCTTTTTAAATTTGTCGCCGCCAAAGATTTGTACGGAACTATCCTCTAGCCATTGTTGCAAGATCACCGTGCTTTTGCTGCCTTTGTTTGGGCTGTCTACAAACTGAAATAATGCTTTTTCACCGAAGGATACTGAGCCTACAGGGCCAGGTTCGAAGTCTTTGTGTTCACCAACGCGGGCGAAGTCTTCTTTCTTTCCGTTGATCACGCGATTGCCGTAAAAATTAATCAAGCAGGTGTTCAGTTCCCAACCGCGGGGGATATCGCGACTGTCGAAATCACTTTTAACTTTACTTTCGATACGATCAACAACCTTTTGAATACATGCGGGAAAATCTTCGGCCGCGACCGCACGATTGAAAATTCCTTTCGGTGGATGGTAGTAATCTAGACAGGCAAATTGCCAATTGCCTAGCCAGTACACAGGCCTTAGCAGTTGACGGTTGTCGTCCGTTCCTTCGGGGTAGCGCATTTCCCAAATGGGTTTTAAACTATAGATGTAATCCAAGATCTCGCGTTTTTCTGACGAGGTAATATAGCCGTTTTGATAAAATAGATTCAGAGGTTTAGTCTTGGTGTTAACGGCAGAAGGTTTTTGCGAATGACGGCTGTTCATAGTCTAGTGAAAAGATTTTGCCCTAAGTCGGAACGCTAATAAACGCAAAAACTATTTCTATGTAAATTCTCTATATCCATACGGATTGTAATAGCGGTGGGAGGCATGTAAAGAATCTTGAGCCGTGTTCAAAGCGTCCAGAGCAACACTGGCCGCCGCCACATCCGAATAGAATGATTAACATTACTGTCGGAAAAAAAAGATTGAGCGGATAGCACGCTGATACGTGCTATCCGCTCACAAAGTGACATTTAATTCGTGCTAAAACCCAGGCGAAAACAATTCTAGAAATCGCCTTGGATTAAATGTATTGGTCGTCGATTCTTGGTCATCCATTTGAATAAACTCAGGGAGAAGCTTACTCTTCGGTGACTCAGATTCGGTTTCCTGACGAGATTCATTTTGATCGTTTTTAATTTCCATAATTCCTCTCGTGCCATTAAATATCTATAAATAACTATAGCAATCGGCTAGCCACGTGAATGGCATTTTATGAAACTTAAAAACGAAGTCGGGGACATCGTGCCCCGCGAGACTGGCATCAATCCACGGAAATTTTTGTAAGTGCGCGTTGTTGATGCTGCTTTGTTTTCCAGGCAAATACGCTGGCGCCAAATAATGCGACTAAACCACTAATGCGAATCGCTGTTCTAACGCCCACCCAGCTTGCCGCAACGCCGGATTCCCATTCACTTAGTTCATCCGATGCGTTCACTAAAAAATTATTTAATGCATACACGCGACCTTTGAATTGTGCAGGCGTTTCTAGTTGTAGAATACATTCACGTACCGCCAGGCTTAAGGCATCAAAAATGCCGGCGCCAAAAAGTAGTGTGTAGCTAAAATAAAACGACGACGACTCAGCTAAAAGTAAATGACAAAAACCATAACCAAGCGTCGCCAATAAAAGTTTTTCAGCCCAGCCATCTAGCGATGGCTTTTGTAGTCGTATCCATGTTCCAAAAATAACTCCGGCGGGCAGGGCGGATTTTAAAATACCGATATCAAGTGATGAATCGCGCCCAGGGTGCAGGAAAGGTAACAGCGAGGCCGCGCCGGCAAATAGAACAATAAAAAAATCCAGTGTCAGTGAGGAATACAATCTAAAGTTAGACTGCAGGAATTGAATTAGTCCATGAGTTGTTACTGCCGTAGCGTCGCTATCTGTAGAAACATCTTCTAAAAATCGAACAATGTAAATTTGGCAGAAGAACGACACGCTGATAAACGCGCAAGCCACTATCAATGACAGGACGCCAGCACCCAGTATGCCCGCAAGTAACGGGGCTATAAATGCCGCGATTTGCCACGACAATGTCGAGCGGTTCACCCAGCGATCTTTGTTGGCTTTATTTCGCAATAATTCGCCGAAAACTGTGAATTGCGAAATACTGCGAAAATTTCTAGAGACCGCAATTAGTCCCGTTGCTACTAGGATAGGTAAAAAGTTAAACGGATTTAAAATGCTCAGACTAATAACTAAAAGTAACAAAATAAAATGCGAAACTAAAATCGCAGATCTTTTATTCATGTGATCGATGATAAAACCCAAAGGAAAAGCAAAGGCGAGTGAAGCCACGGTGGCCACAAGACCTAGTTGACTCAAACTGTAGGCATCAGCACCACGTTCAACGATTCTGAAAATAAACGTGCAGGCTATGATCTGCAATCCGAAAACACTGCATGCGCGTGATATAAGAAAAGCGACCAAGGCCATTAGCGTTCAGCCTTGAGTGCCATTTGTCCGGCAATAAAGGTTAACGCCGCGTAGAAAAATAAACTTCCTGCGCTGTCAAATTTATGAGTCAGTCGTTGACCAAATCCCAAAACAATAAAAGTAACTTGCGACAAAATAACACCGTATTGAAGCAGGCGTTTGTCATTGGCTGCGTTTAATAGAAATTCCCTTTTGGCTAGTCCGCCAATTAAAACCAGGGCCGTCGACACTTCTAACACAGCAATCACAATAAACGAAATTTCCAAAGCCCCAGGAAAAGCATCTAGCAAACTACCTTCGAACTGCTCTAAGAACCAACTTGGAATTCGGCCGGCTACAATTTTATCAAGGCCGGCTAGGCCAAAGGTCATCACTAGTAACAAGTAAAATGGTACTGTCTTCATATCATCGCCCCCTTTAAAGAGGTCGCCTTGTTTACCTTGTAGCGAAGCAGAATGTCGGTACCCAGTTGTTCTTTAGAATCAACTTCAAAACGATCGACATTTTTCAATAACAAACCGGAGCTGACGCGGTGACGAGTGCCACCTAATATTAATGGCGAAATAGCCACCTCTAATCGATCAACTAAACCGGCTTTCAAAAACTCAGACAGAGTGGTAGCGCCACCTTCCACCATGAGGTTTTTCAATCGACGATTTTCAGATGATTCAAAAGTTAACGACAGTTGATGTAAAACACATATCAGCCATTGTCTGAAATCATTGAATCTGTAGTTGATGCGAATCAGTTTGCTTGAATCAAACTTCTCATCGATGTCATTGTAATCTTCTAATATATCCGTAATTAAATACGTTTTGCGCGGACCCATTTGCAGATTGATGATCAGATGGGGGTTGTGTTTCAGTGCCGCTAATACGCGTCCCCTTGGATCAATGATCACACGCGCCGGTTGCGGACCATCGTATTCAATGTCCCGCACCGTTAGTTGGCAGAGATCTTTTAGAAAGGTTTGCGCGCCCACCAAAACGGCTTGATGAGTCGATCTAAGGCGGTGAGTGTATCGGCGCTCTTCAATGCCACTAATCCATTGTGATTGATCGGCGTCGTCCGCAAGCTGTCCATCTAATGTTTGCGCCCATTTTAAAGTCACTTCAGGTAAGATTCTCGATCTATACATGAGCTAGTCCAATTCTGTGGCGAGTTTTTAAAACTTTAGTTTCCAAGTATTTACGATTAGAAGGCTTCACGAATACACCAGTCGAGACTTCATCTGTCACTGTGATGCCGTGATCTCGAAGTTGCTGAACTTTGTCTGGGTTGTTAGATAGCAATTTTATTTTTGTGATATTCAGCGCACGCAACATTTGAGCAGCGGCCGTGTAATCTCGCAGATCATCTTTTAGTCCCAATCGTTGATTCGCTTCATATGTGTCTAATCCTTTGGCTTGCAATGCGTAGGCATCTAATTTGTTATATAAACCGATACCGCGTCCTTCTTGTCGCATATAAAGAAGAATTCCGCCTACACGGTGAATCTCTTGAATAGATTCTTTTAACTGTTCACCGCAGTCACATTTACCCGAACCAAACACATCGCCAGTTAAGCATTCTGAATGAATACGAACCAGAGGCTTGGCCGTATATTTCCAATTTCCCAATCCCAGAGCAATGTGCTCTTGACCGTCGATTAATCCTTTAAATGTGATAAAGTCAGCTTCCCGATTTTCGATTGGAACCCGTACACTTTGCCGTACCGTTGCTGCTAAACCGTTATTTAATATCTTGCGTAGTAGATTCATGATTTTCATAACCACCCCTTCTTGAATTTACATATAGTAGTAAAAATCTGTGCATGTAAGCCGTTCAAATTGTCGATTAGTGTTTCCAAATTGGAATCATTGATGGTATCTCTTATGCATGAGTTTGCTTATGCCTAATGTCGGCTTGGCCGATCTAGATTTGTTTTTTCGAGCCGCCAAATTAAAATCACTACGCGAATGCGCGCGCCAGTTGGATATGACCCCAGGTGCAGTTTCCAAAGTTATCAAGCGTTTAGAGCAGAAAGTAGGTAAAAGTTTACTACGAAGATCTGTGTCAGGAATCCTGTTAACTTCAGAAGGAAACGAGTTAATGGAAATCGCTGAGAAAGTGTTAAAGTTAACGGCGCCTATGGCCCCGGCGTCTAGTAAAAAAAATTCAGGAAACAAAGTGTGGGGAATTGGATCGTTAAGTTTTATTAGCAGTCGTGTTTTGCCGCCGTTATTAGAGCCCATCTGTGATGCTCGCATGCGCACCCGATTTCGATTGGTCGAGTTTGGGAATAATTCTTTGGTAGCGCATGGCCTGAATGGTGCTTTTGAAATGGCCGTTCATATAGGTGTGCTGGAATGGACTCGCGTGTGGAGTTCCTACGAAATTGGAAACATGCGCTGGGGTTTATATGGATCTAAAAATCATCCGTTAACAAAGCTAAAAACGACGGCCTCTGCGGATGTAGTAAAATATCCATTCGTTATGCCGACGGGCTGGAGTTCGCAAGGTTTTATACGTGGTGAAGATCACTGTCCGTTGCCTTGGGGGGTTCGCATAGCTGGTCACGAAGCAACAACAGGGGAAACGGCACTTGAAATTATCATTGCATCACAACACTTAGCTTTCGTTCCCGTTGTACTCGCTCAAAGAGCCGTGGATTTCGGTTTGATTTCAGAAATTAAAGTCGAGGACTGGCCTGGGGTTGAGAAAAAAATTTATTTATCGGTACGTGATGATTTGGTTCCCTCGTCCTTATTGCAGATGGTAATTAAACGAATTAAGGAAAATTTAAAATAGGGAGGCTGAACAGCAAGAGCTCCCAAGTTCTGATTAATGCTGGTAAGTCGATCCTGGCTTAATATCATGACCTTGCATGTCGGCGGCAATAGACGATGTAAATAATAGTCGTCCTGATTTACGCTTGATCATATCGGGTAGCACTAATTTTGTTAAGTAGACTAGCGATATAATATTCAAATTGATGATTTCAAGTTCGCGATTAAAATCTGTGTGCGCAAAACTGCCGCAAACTCATTGGGAGTGGGGTAAAACAGGAACCACTTTTGGTCGTCGCTAGCTAGAAAAACGCCCCGGGAAAACCAATTTGCCATCGATCAGCTTTCAAAGACGCTTTCTATGTTGACCACAGCGTCCCCGCGTTTACGTTTTTAGTTTTGTGAATCCACATGAAAAATTCGGATCGCATCTTGCAATAATATATGAAAGTGCGAAGTTGAGCCATTAACTGGGGCGTTAACTCCATGAAAGGAATTTCAGTGGTAAATGAAAATTTGGTCCCGCACTCATTAGGTCTTAGTATCGAAAATCCAGGGCGGCATTCACAAGATTTTTTCACACGTTATAACAAAGAAGAAGCTGCACATAAACGACCGATTTCTGTGACTATCAAAAGATCTTTAGAAGATGTGGCGGCTATAGTAAGCGATATTCAAAATTTGCCTCTATTTATGGAAAATTTAGAAGCGATCGAATCCGTAGTGGAAGGTCGTTACAATTGGAGATTCCGAGATGAAGACGATTACAACCTGGAGCTTAGAATTCCAATGGTTGTTGAGTTGAATAAATTAAAAAATACTTACGTGTGGGAATCGGAAGATTCCGCTGGGTTCAAATATTCTGTGGGTTTGATTCTAGAACGGGCTGCTGCTGACCGTGGAACGGTGGCACGTATGATGGTCATGTACGAAACTACGGTCGGTGATATTGTAGGATTATTTGAAAAACTATTCGGTAACGATGCCGAGATGTTATCAAAAAGGAACTTGATACGTTTACAAGCATTTTGCGAAACCGGTCACGTACCAACGATTAAAGGGCAGTCGAGTGGTCGTGACGAAGACAAGCCTTCATCGATGAAGCATTGAAAGGAATAGTTATGAAAGCATTAACTTGGGAAGGGAAACATTCCATTTCCGTAAAAAACGTGAGAGATCCAAAAATTCTAAGGCACGATGATGTTATCATTAAAATTACTACAGCTGCTATCTGCGGTTCCGACCTGCATCTATATAATGGTTATATTCCCACCATATGGGCAAACAGTAACGGCGACGATGGATCGAGCCAAGGCCGCGTTGTTTTTAGCGACGGATAGACCCACCAAACCCACACCCAAAAATATATGAAACCTCTTTTAAAACTAATTTTAGAAGATAAAATTGATCCCTCGTTTGTTATTAGTCATCGAATCAAAATTGATCAGGGCCCAGACGCGTATAAAAACTTTAACGACAATAAAGAAGAATTTCGCAAGGTCGTTATTAAAATGCATTGATGACAAAATCGTCACTAGCATTTAAGGTTAGGACATGGAATTTGGTAGGGTCGAGAACTTAACTAAAATTAACTCTATTCAATGGAATCTGCCATCGGAAGACCCATTGACTCGACCATTTTTATCCGCGCAGGCGGCTAGTATTAAAAAAACCAAATTTTATATCGGCGCACCAGCTTGGAGCCACAAAGAATGGGTTGGGCGCATTTATCCACCCAAGACACCGGCATCAGAATACCTATTTTACTATTCAAGAAATTTCAATTGTATTGAATTGAACACGACTCACTATCGTATTCCGACGACTAAAAATGTTTCGACATGGGTAAGCAAAGTGCCTAATGATTTTCATTTTTTGCCGAAAATTCCGCAGGCGATTTCCCATGATCAGGGTGGATTGCGAGATGTACAAACTTTAGGTGCTTGGATCAAAGCGATCGATGGTTTTGGATTGAAACTGGGGCCGTGCTTTCTGCAACTGCCACCGACATTTAGTTATGCTTATAAACTGGAGCTATTTCATTTTCTAAAATCGTGGCCAGATACGTATGAATTAGCCATTGAATTGCGCCATCCAAGTTGGTTTCAAGACGGACATGTTTTTCCTCCGTTGGTTGAGTATCTTCAAGGTCGTGGAATTGGTTTAGTGATTACTGATGTAGCGGGTCGTCGTGATGTTCTTCATAGTTCAGTAAGTGCACCGTTTTCGACGTTACGATTGATTGGAAATAATTTGCACTCGACAGATTTTGATCGCGCTAAATTATGGTCGTTGAAAATTAATGAGTGGCAGGAAATGGGATTAAAACAATTTTATTTCATCGTACATCAACCGGATGACATTAAAACCCCTGAAATGACAGACTGGGTGATTGACGACCTTAACGCCGTTTGTGCGGCAGGCCTGGCTCCTTTAGTTAAACCTTTGATATGAAAAAAACCGTTTTACCAGATACAAAATTTGCGTAATTTAAAAGAAAAATAATTGAGACGTCTTGGCAGGATACCATATCTTAAGGCAAACGAAGTTCTCTGATTCGAAAAAAAATGATGAGTTTCGTTCACCAAGTTCCATCGACCTTTGATTCAAGTGCGGTGTTTAGAATCTTAGACTGATGCTTGGCATAACCACTGCATAGGTCATCTATAACAGGAGGTTCTATGGGTATTATTGGTACAATTATTATCGGTTTCTTAGTGGGATTGCTAGCGCGAATGATTAAGCCGGGTGATGATAAGTTGGGATTCTGGTTAACTACATTAGTCGGTATTGTTGGTGCATTTATCGGAACTTATTTGGGTCAAGCTTTTGGAATCTATCGTGTCGATGAGCCCGCCGGTTTTATCGGAGCAACTCTTGGTGCGGTCATCGTCTTAGCGTTAATGAAATTTCTAGGTTCCCGTCGTTCTGCATTGTCATAAAAGTATAGCACATAGAAGCAAGTGATTTACTTGCTTCTGTGTCTGTATCTTAGGGATGCGCTAAAGAAATGAAAAAAAAAATCATTCTACATGAAATAGTCTTAAACTAGAGGGAGATATATTTCTACCGGATTTGGTGACAATCCGATAGGGATGCCGCTATTGCAACCCAGCGTTTAGATTTTGAATAAGGAACTTCTTCAAGCATGTCGTGACTGTGAAACGTGTTGTATTCTGCCTTTGAATGATATCCTTCACAAAGTGATCGCTGATGGTTATCTAATTCATCAAGGGACAAGGTACATACTAGATCGACTAGTTCCCGATGGACTGCGCTTGGCCAAGCACGTGAACGACCTTTTAAGAAATTCGTGATGTGTTTTTGGTTTTTAACAGGGCTAATAGAGCCATTGTTTTCGGATCCAAAACTTTTACTTTGGTGTGCATGTGGCATTAATCCCCCTCAGTGTTGTTTGTAGGTGTCGTGTTTGGGATGAGCCCGGCGGCCTTCAGAATCATCGATCGCCTTTTCCATGGCGCGTGTGGTACGATTCATTTGTGTGAAGACATCGACGTCGCCTTGAAGAAATTCTTCGGGTTCGTCTTCCAGCGAATCCATCGAGTTTGAAATCGCGCCCATGTTTTCATCTAAACCTGTGATATCGTGTTCGTTTGTCATGTCTTGATCGGCAAGAATGCCTGATTCATCGCCGCGATTAAAGACGGCTTCTTTGTCGCTTGCTAGGTTTTCTAGTTCCGGTGTTGGGCGAGTAGAACTATCTGAGTTTTCTATCGTATTTTGTGCGTTCGGTTTAGCCATAGAGCCCCCTTTGTACAAAAGATAGGGCTTGCGAAAAATATGCCTAAATTACTCTTTAGGTGCGTCGATGGCTAGTGCGCGAGTTGTTTTCTCGATAGGCTCTAAAAGTTCCATTTCGTCATTACCATCAATCGATTTTAGTTCCTTAAATCGTCGCGCTGACACTAGGACACGAGTTTCATAGCTGGCCATTGTTTTGTTGTAGCTCTCAACGGAAGCGCTTAATTGATTGCCCAGTTTTTCAAAATGGCTGCGCATATCTAGAAGTCGCTTGTAAAGTTCTTTGCCTAACTGACTGATTTGCGTTGCGTTCTCTGTCAATGAGGCTTGTTTCCAGCCATACGATACAGCTTTTAACAAAGCGATCAAAGTCGTTGGAGTAGCTAAGATGACCTTTTCAGAGACGCCTTCTTCAATCAACATCGGAGAAACTTCAAGTGCCGAGCTGAAGAAGCTTTCGCCAGGAAGGAAAAGGACGACAAATTCAGGTGACTCTTCAAATTGTTCCCAATACGATTTTTTGCTCAATTCGGTGATACGCACGCGAATATGATTCGCATGTTGTAACAATAATTCTTTTTTTAGAGTTTCATCTTCTGTTTGAGCGGCTTCAAGGTAAGCATGAAGGACGGCCTTAGAATCGACGATGATTGATTTTTTACCCGGCAACCGGACAACCATGTCGGGACGCAGTTTGCCTTCTTCGGTGTCGACAGATTCCTGCTGATAGAAATCGCAGTGTTCTAGCATGCCGGCGATTTCAACTACGCGTTTTAATTGTAGTTCACCCCAGCGACCACGAACGTGCGGGGTGCGAAGTGCTTTGACTAAATTCGATGTTTCGTTACGTAATTTTTCTTGTGATTCTTTTAGGAAATTAAAATGTGAATACAAGTTGGTGAACGATTCGATTCTGTTTTTTTCCAGTTCGTTAATTTTGTTTTCAAACTTATTTAGAGTTTCATAAATTGGGTTAACGGTGTCTTTGATTTCCGTGCGACGCTGATCTAGTTCTTTTAGATTTAATTGGTTCAAAGTATCAAAACTAGATTTAGCTAAATGAAGGAACGATGAGTTGTTTTGATTGAGTGAATCTAAAGATAAACTTTTGAAGTTTTCTAAAAGTTTTTCTTTAGCCGATTCAACGAAAGCTAATTGTTCGTTAAAGTGTTTTTTGGTTTGCTCGATTTCAGATTCTAATTTTGAGCGAGCTTCAGTTAAGCCAATGATTTTGCTGTTTAGGTGGTTGGCTTCCGATTTAAGGTCAGTATTTTGAAGGCGAAGTTCCTTATTTTCGCTCTCTAGGACTTTGATTTGAGACAAAATTCCTTGCTGGCCTAGCTGGACCTTCAGTTCATTTTCTTTTTCCAGCTGCAAGATGCTATTTTTATGATCACCGACAGATTTCTTCCAAAGATAGAAGAAAAAACCAACAGAAACTGCCAATAAGCCAAGCAAAACCAATAAAACGGAATCAAATGCATTCATAAGCACCTCGGGAGAGAGATTCAATATAGTCTATTTCATTCATTTTTTCGATAATTTAAAGAATTTTTTTCTTTGTTGGTGGGCAGGATTATAAAGCTTGACTTTAAAACGCCAAACGCGCAAGGTGAGACAACATTTATCGCGGGGTGGAGCAGTCTGGTAGCTCGTCGGGCTCATAACCCGAAGGTCGTAGGTTCAAATCCTGCCTCCGCAACCAATCTTTTCTCTAGTTTCCACACTTTTAAAGCAAAACACTAATAGAGCTAAATACTTAGAAACACTAACATGTCTATTTCTATTTTTTAGCGAAGACCCCTTATAGACCCCCAACATGACCCATGTTCCCTTCCATTTCCCTGCCAAATAAAAAATCTTTTGTGAATATTTACCGAATTTCAAATTTCTTGAACCTCTGTAAATTTTTACACCATTTCAATTTTTGAGGAGCCTCTACATCGCAAAAGGAGGCGAAAATGAAGAACCGAGGAGTTGTCTTAAGAAAGCTTCGACTGGTTAACAAACTCAACCTTAAGCAAGCAGCCAATGTTATTGGCTGTAGTGTTGGCTGGTTGAGTGGGATCGAAAACGAATCAGCAAAGTGTCGCATTGACGATGGTGAGTACCAAAGGATACTTGCCTTATATAATAGCGATCAACACAAAAAGCTAATTCATGCGTGCTTATCTCAAACGAAATCAACAGAAATCAGAAAAGCTATTTCTTACGATGGTCCAATCCTGAAGTATCTTCGGCTGAAATCTAAAAAGACTATTTTTGCAGTTGCCATAGAGTCTGGCTACTCTGAAAGTTTGATCACTCAGATTGAGCATGGAAGAAGAAAAGCTTCTTTGGAGCTGAGAAATAGGTTGATCAAGATTTACAACTATAGTCCCGAAAGTTTCAAAAATTTTTACTCTCGGGATAAAAGGGCATTAAACGTACCGGCACGGTATTATTTGAAAGTCATCCTATCGCATTTAACAGAGGAAACGGTTTTAAAGGTATTCGATTTTGCCGTCGAACTTTATGGCAAAAGCCAAAATAATGTGAATGACAAAGGAGAGCAAAGTGGAATCAGTTAAAGAAATTTTTTTGGCTCTTATGATTTTATTTGGCAGCGGTTATGTCGCCGAGAAAATACACCGAGAGGTAAAAATCATGGTCCTAAAGCAAATACAAAAAGGCCATTCATCACTTTCTGATTACAGTCGAAAGTTAACTAGGTAGGTGATGTATGAAGCCGGTCAAATCTGTAGATGCCAGTGATCAACTTCACGTTATCATATCTAAAATGCGATTTATCAGTCACTTTTTGGAAACGCAAAATCCAGATCATTCGTTACCTCTAGATTATGATGACGTTCTATTTGGATTTTATACGATACTAAATGAAACCATAAAAGATCTTGATACAGTAAGAAAGGATCTTGAATAGTTCTGCCGCTCACGGCGGCCCTGATTCTATAGGGGCCGCCCATTTTTTTTCAAAACCTCCGTCTGACTCCATTTCTATTTCATCCAAATTTCCGCTAAGTTTTTAGCACAATTCAATACACTTCCTATAAAAAATTCACACTTAGTTCGTTAGGGCGAACTCCGCCTGCAATTCAAGAAACAGTCTAATTCTTCGAAAAGATTCGATTTAAAAGTATATTCAATGCTTTAGCTCCGGCAATCGGAACCTGGCATTGTTCTCGCTATATTAGTTAGTGTCAGGGGGGCGCAAATGAATACACTTTTGCTATTAGATGACGATCAAAATCACCTCGATCAGCTTAAGGCTGCGCTATCTGATGAGTATAAGGTAATTACAGCAAACGAAGCAGGAGTAGCCTTTAGACTGCTTGGTCAAGTTCGTCCTGATTTAATGATCGTTGATTTGAATATGCCTGAAGTTTCGGGTCTAGATGTGCTTAGAGCCGTAAAACAGCGCAGTAAAGACTTTCCGGTGATCATTCTCACAAGTGAGAGCGATCCGTCTGTAATCGTCAATATGATGAAATCTGGTGCGGACGATTACGTTGTAAAGAACTCGCCTGACCTAGTGGCGAGTTTGAAGTTTAGAGTTTCTAATTGCCTCAAAATGTCGGCGATAAAACAAGAGACATCGGATTTAGCAAAAGTTGCAGTGGCAAAAGAATCGTCACATTATCAAATTCTTGGAAATTCAACATCCACATTAAAATTAAAATCAGAAATCGCAAAATACAAAGGTACAAATGTGACGGTCCTTATTCAAGGCGAAGCTGGAACCGGGAAAGAGTTGATTGCTAGAACATTTCACCTGCAAGAAGGAAATATCAAAAGACCGTTTGTGGCAATAAACTGTGGGGCCATCCCAGAAAATTTAATTGAAAGCACGCTTTTTGGTCATAAAAAAGGTTCCTTCACTGGCGCAACAGAAAATAATCAAGGCTTATTCGTAGCGGCCAACAAAGGCGATCTTTTTTTAGATGAAATCGGAGAACTTAGTTTGTCAGCTCAGGTTCGTTTACTTAGGGCGTTGCAAGAAAAAGTGATAACTCCGGTGGGTTCAGAAAAGGAAATAGCCGTTGATGTTCGAATTATAGCTGCAACTAATCGCAACTTAGAAAAAATGGTCAACGAAGGAAAGTTCAGAGAAGACCTGTTTTACAGACTAAATAAAATAATGCTTTATACGACACCGCTGAGGGAAAAGAAAGAGGATATCCCTGTCCTGGCCGAAGCGTTTATTAAAAAATACCATCCTCTTGCAAAGCTCACGACTGACGCAAAAGAAAAATTAGAAAAGCACACTTGGCGCGGCAATATACGCGAACTTGATAATGTCATTGAACGGGCTTGTATCCATACAAAAAGCGACTCTCAGACTTGGATCAAATCTGAACATTTGAGTTTGCAAAGTCAGTCGGCGCCGACTATTGAAATTGGTATACCGAACGATCTATTTCCACAATCTGAAACCGAAATTTCTGCTGACACTTTTAACTTAGGCATCAACTGGGTTGAAAAAAATTATTTAAAACGGGCTCTGCAAATTTTAAACGGCGACAATAAAAAACTCATATCGTTACTCGGAATTGGAAAAACAAGATACTTTGAGATGAAGAAAAATCTTGGCCTTACTGAAAATCAAATTTTTGAAAGGTCCATTTAATGATAAACAAGGCTTTTCTTTTTTATTTAGGGCAGTTTCTCTCTTCCATGGGAAGTCTTGCTTTTAATCTATGCCTTGTGGCCTTCATGCCAAAAGCTGGTTTTGATCTAGGACAGATAAGTCTAATTTTGGGGCTTCAACGCTTTATACCGGTATTTATTCTTGGAGCCTGGGGGCACTTGGCAGATCAGTTCAGCGCAAAAAAGACCGTGGTTGTTCTTGAGGTGTTTGCGGGTATTTTATCTTTGTTGCTGTTTTGGGCGTGGAATGAGTCTCAGACAAATTATATTTTGTTTCTAGGTCTGTGTGTTCTAAGAGCCGTGTTAGTTAATTTCCAAACTGGTAGTCGAGTTAAACTATCAAAATTGTTAAGTGATGACAGTTATGATTCCAATGCAAAACACGCCATTTGGCAAATGAAAGCGAGCCAAGGGGCCACACTATTTGCGGGGCTAATTGGCTTAGTGCTGATTCAGTATCTTTCACTTAAAATAGCCATCTTAATTGATTTTGTATCATTTTTGATAAACGGACTCATAGTTTATTTTATGCCTGACGAAGAGAACGTGAATCAATCAAAACTAGGAACTCCATCGTGGAGTGAAAAATTTAAAGAGCATTTTGAATTCAACAAACGAGCGGCAGTGCTTGATATAGGACTTGCTGTATCCGTTGGCGGATTGATTTCATTTTTTGCCCGAGTTTCTGGAGAGAGTGCGATTTGGAACGCATTGTTTCTTACAAGCTATGGCCTGTCAGTTTGGATTGCAGGATTCATGGAAAGATCGTTTGCCAAGAAATTTAGCTCTATTCCATTTTGGTTTGTACTTGGAGGATCTTATTTACTTCTTGGTCAAATCGGTGGACCGAATACAGAGACCCTTTTTGTGATGTTTGTCAAAGATATATCCTACTGGATTATCTTACATCGAATATCAGGCCATATCCAAGCCGACACGCCGGTATCGGCTATTGGTGCTGTTTCGAGTGCTCGATTTGCAATTATGGTTGTTATATTATCCCTTGGCGAAATTTTAGTAGGATCGTGGTCAAATACCGTATCACTGAAAACGGAAACAATTCTTCGTGCCGTAGTGGCAATAAGCATTGGTATCGGATTGGTTGTATCAAGTAGTGCGAAAAAAATAGAGGTATTAAGTGATCGCCCGGCTCTTTAGAATTATTTTGGTGCTAGCGACAGTGATAGTGACCGCATGCACACAGGAGCGAAAGGAAAACATGACTTTAAATATTCATTTACCTGATGTGAATTTACAAATTGATCCTCAGCGGATGGAAGACGCGTTTTCGATGATGATCGCAATGCAACTCCATCGTGGGCTTTTTCGATATAATCAAAACGGTGATGTTCTTACGGATCTTGCCGAGTCTTGGGTTGAATCGAGCGATCAATTAAACTATACCATAAAACTTAAAGAGTTAAACTTTTCCAACGGTAAGAAAATTACTGCCACTCATGTACAGATGAGTCTTGCGCGCCTGTTTTACCTAGGTTCGTCCATGGCCGCAGATATCGATGTGATTTCAGGAGCAGCGGAGTTTAAAAAATCCTGGGATCTAAAAAAATTTGGGGTAAAAGTAAAAAATCCTTCTGAAGTCCAAATTGTGTTGTCGCACCCCTCAGCGCTATTTTTAAAACAACTGGCAGTTGTTGATTGCGCGATACTTGATATTGAGGATTTTAAATTAAACCCTAATTTATCGATAGAAGGTGGATTTAGTGGACCTTACAAACTTAAAAAAGTGGAGATTTCAAAGTATACTCTAGAGAAATGGCGTAAAGATGACATCGATAGTGAGCGCCCTCCACAAGTAATCTCATTTTTTACAACTAAAGAGAATCCAGTGGATTTAGCGATGGCTGAACGCACTGATTCTTTAGATACCGACAAAGTAGATGCTCAATCGACGGCGGCCCTGAAGAAAAAAGGCTGGTCGTCTAGTCCCACCGAATTAACCTATGAATCATTTGTTATCTTGAATCCTAAGTTTGTACCTTTTGAAGTACGGCGAGAACTTTATTATAAAATTAGTCAAAAGGACCTTGTTAAGGCATTAGGCAATGAAAAGCTGATCCCAGCGTTTGGCCTCATTCCAAACGGATTTTACGGTGCTATATTAGAAAAACCCGTTCTTGAGCAAAATGTTAATCCGTATGCTGGCAAAAAAGTTTCTTTTGTGCTTGATTATTTAGCGGGTTCTGATTTTGACAAAAAATTAGCTGAGTATCTTAAAGAAAAGTGGACCACCGATAAAATCGAAGTGGTCCTTAAAGAATTCTCTCGAGGAGAAAAACTCACCCGGATGTTTTCAAAAACCGCCGAAGCTACGGTAAGTCGCAAAGGCACTGACTATCCTGACGGCTATTCTGTGCTGACCTATTTTAAGGGAAAATACGAGTCGAATTACTTTCATTGCGATGATCCCAAAATCGATGCGATGATTGCCAGTTCGGCCAAAGAGTTCAGCCAAGAAAAAAGAGCTAGAAAGTATCAAGATATTCAAAAATTAATACTTGCTCACTACACAAATATTCCACTTTACTTTGGAACACCGGCTTCGGGTCTTTGGAGTGACAAAGTTGAAATGATTCCCGCGCATCCGCTTGGATTTCATACGATGCCATTTGAAACGATTTTGATGAGGTCAAATTGAAATTATCTAAACTGATCAACCAGAAAGTAAAAACTATTCTTACGATTAGCCTAGTGGCTGCTGTCGTTGGTATAGTGATATATGCTCTAGTGTGGAGTATGTATAACAAAGAGCAATCTAAGCGATTCATCGTATCTCATCTAAAAGAAATAATAGTCGCGCAGGTGACTAGTCAAAACACCTTTAATTTTGATGGTGAGTTAAATAGAATTGTTGATACATGGTCAAGAACTCAGGAATTTCCCGTCAGAGTAAATCTGTATTTAGATCAACGACATTGGGCTCACGCTGGATCACTTACAAGTTTTGGAATGTTATCTTCGAAAGACTCTTATTCTGAAATTTTACCGAATGGACAAATGATGAATTTGGAAATCGAAACGGATCTTAAAAGTCCCTTATTTCGTTTGCTTATCGTAATTTCGGTGTTTACGGTATTTTTTGTTTTTGTGTATTTGAGTTTAAAAAAGAGTCTATCAAGGGCAGCTAACGAAATTGCAAAGCCGCTTGAGAAGCGAGTTGAAAAGCTAATACAAGCTGAAGGTAATTTATCTGATTTTGCAAAGATCGGCTTTCAGTCTAAGGATTCACAAATAGACGAATTGAAAAGACTTGATTCGTCATTAGCACGACTTTTTTTGCGCATAAACCAACTTGAGTGTGAAGTGGCTCAAAAGAAATTCTCAGAAGGTCAGCTTGAAATGGCAAAACAAGTCAGTCATGCGCTGAATGGGTCGTTAAGTGCACTTTCAATTTATTTAAACAACTCAAGTGATAATAGGGTCATCGATAAAGAAGCTCTAAAAAAAATAGTTGATCAAATTTCGTCAGTTTCGAAAAATCTAATTAGCTCAAATTTGGCTATAGAGTCTAATAAAGAAAGTGAATTTGATTTGGTCCATGTGATCAGCCAAGTTGTTGAGCAAAAAAGAAATGAACTCAAATTTAATGGGAAAACATCGATCAAAATAGATTTTATCAATAGTGCAGGCTCAAAAATAGTTGTGCAGGGATCGGAAAGTCAGATGACGTTGGCCCTAATTAATTTAATGACTAACTCTATTGAGGCCATTTCAGATAAAGGCCAAATAGATCTTAGTCTGAACAAAAATGAAGAAAATATTTTATTTGTAATTAAAGATTCCGGCATAGGAATTCCAAAGGATGTGCTTCCTAAACTGATGAAAGAAGGCGCGACATTTGGAAAGATGAACGGTAGCGGTCTTGGGCTTTTTCACGTTAGGAAGATTGTTGAAACCTTTAAAGGTCAGGTGGAGATATCTTCTGAAGACGGTGTCGGAACAAATGTAACTTTAACGATTCCATACTCTACGATGAAAAGATTGAACAAATTCAATCAAGATCGGCTGATCAAGCTTTTTCATGGTCAGGAGTTAGTCATTGTTGATGATGATGATTTAATTCATAAAACGTGGGACCATATTATTCAACGTGATATCGATAAATTAAAAGTTGTACATTTATACTCGGATATGGAACTTGAACGTTGGTTATTGATGAATCAAAATGACGTATTTTCATCACGACTTTTTTTGATGGATTATGATTTAAAATCAAAATCAAATGGATTGGACCTTATTGAACGACATGGTCTTGCGTTTGAGAGTTTTCTTGTCACTGGCATGCATGATGACCAGACAGTCAGAAGTCGAGCACGTAATTTAAAAGTAAAAATAATCCCAAAAGATACACTTTCTGAAGTTGAATTTGATTTTGAAAATCAAATCACTTCTGCGTTTGTGCACTAAGGGAAATAACCCATCAAAGGGAGGGTATATGGAAATAGTTTACATCGACCTAGAGGCGTTAGAAGCCGAAGCAGAAGGCCACACGGCCGGACTTAGCTCTGCGGGCTAGACGTTGTGTTTTTAGCGGATAAACACAACTTCGGACAAGAGGTCAAAAGAGTTCAGCAAGGCACGGACGCCTTACCTTGCTTTTATTTTGAAAAACCCAGATCGGTATACTGGGAGTGGTTATTCTTTGGGCAATCAAGTCCACTTAGAGATATTTTTTGTTCTAAAGGGCGCGATCAATATAAGCCGCTTTCTCACTATCTTTTCAATCTTGAGGTAGAAATACTTGAAAAGTGGCGGGGGCGGTCTAGAGAAGTGGTTGAATGGCCTGGCGCGATTACCAATGAGCATTTCTACGCTTTTGGTGCCTTAGTTGCGTACTGTTATATTTTTGGCATCAGAGATTTACATAAGCAAAATTTAATTAAAACTGAAACCCATTTTCAAGCTGTCGATGTGGAAGTTGTGTTTACTCAACTTGTTTTGCCAAGTGAAACTCTTTTGCTGCCTTTCAAACATATCGGGTATGAACTCGCCGGTATTGGTGTTTTTGCAAATGGCAAATCAGAGCATACCTCTGAACAGAAACAGGAAATATTGAACGGATATTTGGATTTGTTTGATCTTGTGATTAAAAAAAAGAAGGAAATAGATGTTGTTCTTAGTAGCCAGGATTTAAGAAATCATCCAATTCGAGTGATTGTTCGAAATACCTCGGAGTATAGAAATATTTTTAATAGTCTACCTGCTAATATTCTGGAATCCGAAATTACACAACTAAGTCGCGGCGACATACCGTTTTACTTTAAATATGCTGGCAACCCCGAGTTGTTTTGGCTAAAAGAAAAAAGTTTTGAATCGACGGCTATCCCTCTTGAGGGGCTTAAAAAAGATATAGATCGCCACGCTGAATTTTACACAACTGGATGGTGCGATGCAGGTGTAACGGAAAAAATGCTAGCGTCAGGGTACTTGTATTTGAATAAATTTTTTGAAATTTCAGGCGAATCAAATGCTTTTACAGGTAAATCGGCATTATATCGTGTTTCGCTTGTTTCTAATCTTTAGAGTCATGCGTTTGATAGAAAAAGTAGAGAGCAAATAAGTATGTTTAAATTAAATCGTCAATTCATAGGTAATGCTCAGTAAACTCAACGGGGAGGGTAAGTGTTAGAGTATTCTAAGGAAATTTTGTCCGGAAGGAAAGAGAATCGGCATTCGAAGGAGAATGTCCCATTTGTAACGGATCAGGATCTAAGGGGTATTGAGGGATTTGACCCAAAATCATACCTTCGAGGAACTTTGAATACACATCATGAAACAGGAATGGAAGGTGGGTTCGCTGGGGTTGTAGCTCTTTCAGAAGGTGAAATAGAAAAGTTACCCAACAAAGAGAGACTTTCTTATGGGTTTCTTTACGATGTTACTTCCTCTGATCGATTTGCTATTTTTGATAAAAGTGGAAGAATGATCTATAACCGTGGCAGATATCTTGTGAATTATAAATGGGATCATCCGAGTGATCTTGGACCATGTCGTTCTGGTCATGGTAATATAAAAGAGAGCGACTGGGCATATTGGTGCAAAAATAATTTTATTGTGATTGTTTATCTAGATAGTCTGCTTACTTAAGCTAAAAAATGTTAGATTTGGATGGCGTCGGCAACTACCAGTCAATGAGTGCTCGTAAGATGTTTTTTGAAGGAGCCGGCATAAAGGCCGGCTCGAAAAACAAGGTTTACATGCAGATAGGATCTGATTTCGTCCTTCTTGGGGGACAATCATTATCCTTTTCCAAATAGACATCTTCTGAAAGCGCAAAATCTCCTTCCTTTCTTAAAATAGAGGAATTGTCTTCAGTATGAGTAACCGTCAGAAATCCAATTGTTTCGAAGCGACATCCTTTAGACCCAACATTTGCAGAGCCACAATACCGCTTATAAGCACGAATTTTATCGCCGACTTTGACACCCTTTTCAGAACCCTTGCGAAATTGAATGCCTTTAGAGGTTTGATCTCCGGGGCTGAATTTCTCCATTGAAGAGCAAGCTGTAAATCCAATAGACAATAGAATAATAAATACTAAATGTTTCATTTTTTTTCCTTTTCAGTAATAGTTAAGATTTAATTTTCAGATGGTAAAATTAAATCTGGATTTTTGGCGGCTGAAAAGGCCCATCTAAATCCGGTTGCATGGGAGGCAAAAAAACTACCGATTGAGGTGTCTTTTTTACTAGGGGTGAAACGTAATTATGTATAGACATGAATGCTAAATGGCAAAGGTCCCCTTGATGGCAAAAAAAGTTGAATGGTAATTTAGATTGGTTTGTTTCAGAAGAATTGCGTTCAGATAATTCGAGAATCATTACCTTGCTTCCAGAATTTGGAGGTTTATCAAGTGATCCAAGTAATGAAGTATCCATGCACCGATCAATTTCGGGTTGAATGGCAACGGTCGCAAGAACAAAAATCATGAATATCGAGAGTGTATTTAAACTATTCCGTACGATTTTGCTAAGGCAATTCATTGATTATTTACCTGTTTTGATTCCAAAAAAAAATAGAACAATTGGTATTTCTATAAACACGGTTCTCAAATTATCCATCTTCAAAGATGATAAACATGATGAGCAGTAAGGGTCAATACTATACTCGATAAATACAAGAGACTCTCTTTTAGTGATCACTACAATATTAGAACGTCCGTAGTCATAAACGAGTCGGGACACAAATTGACAATAGTATCCTGAGGCAACACTATTAAAGTGATGAAGCCGTTTTCAAACCAAATGCAGTTTTTGATTGAGGCCGTGGAAGTAAGAGTTCCAAAAGTAAGATGGAATTCCAACATCATTATTATATTTCAATGGTTTTTATCTATGGCAGTTTCGCTAATGCTACTCCTAACATATAAAAGATATGCTAGCGAAAACGGGATCATACTTGAAAAGGGATGTGAGGGGCCAGGTTTACCATTTGGAATGTTGTCAGGAATTCTTTTTCTTATGCAGCTAAAATTTTCGCTTCTTTCTGATAAGCATAAGGAATAAGATCTCATATCGAAATATAAGTATGCAATACTTCAACATCTGCCAGGCTGTTGCTGTTAGGGATAACCACAGTCTTCGAATTGCTTTTTAGTTCAAAGAAGAATCATTGATTTTTGCGGTCTTTTAATAGCAAGACCGCAAATAGGCATATAAGAATTAGTTGTGCAAACAACGTCTGATAGCTCGGGTATATTCCTAGCAAGTCAATCCGAACGGCAACGCCCGCTGGGTTAATGCCAATGAAGCCGGCTTCTTGTAGTGAATGAATTCCTTTGCCGATCAAGATTATAGCTAAAGCCATCATTGTCCAAGAGCAAACTTGAAAAAGTACTCCCAAAGGAAGTTTCCTACTTTCTCTAATGGCAAAGTATGAAAGTACAACTAGGATCACAAGTGATGCCAGAATTCCAAGCCCAGCCACATTTTGTCCTGAAGGGTCAAGATCTATCCAGATTGCGCGAAGAAATAAGACAACCTCAAATGCCTCGCGAAAGACGGCCATAAATGCTACGACCGCTAACCCAAAGGAGTTTCCTTTGGTAAGGCCCGCCTTAAGTTTGCTCTCAAGAAAAGCGCGCCATTTCTTCATTTCTGCATATCGATGTAGCCAAAACCCAACGTATACTAAAACAATGACAGCAAGAAGTGAGATGCCGCCTTCCATTAGCTCGCGACTCAGGCCGCTCATTGAAAAAAGTAATCCAGAAGCAAACCATCCACCAATTCCTACAGCGACTGCAGATGCCCAACCTACGTGAACCCATCGTATTGCCTGAGGTTGATTCATAGCTTTTAAAATGCTGATCAAAATAATAATAATCAGAACGGCTTCAAATCCTTCACGAAGAAAAATTGAAAAAGCAGCTCCGAATGCAACCCCTGGGGACATTTTCGTTTCCGCAAAAAGTTTTTTAACCTCATTAAGCTTTCCGAAAATTTCTTTTTTTTGAGATTCGATTTTAGGTATTGATTCTTTCCTGTTGAGTTGCGCGCGATATACGCTCATGAGGCTTTCAATTTCTTCCACAAAGCCGGGAAGATTCGCTTTCATCTTTGGCTCTATGGGCTCAATACCTTCTAGATAAGCCCTAAGAGCAAGCTCGTTAGCTTTATTGTAATCACCGGACTTTACCGCTTCAACACTTTCTGAAAGGAGTTTTTCAGCCGTTTCTAATGGATTGCCATTTTCAGACACCGAGCCGATTGCTCGAAGAGATGCAATTGCATGGCGAGTCTCTTTACTGTCGTCACCAAGCTGAAGCGAGATTTCTTGGTCCGTAAGGGTAGCCGTGTCTTTAAGGCTTATCTTGGCGGGACGGTGGCTATGAATATTATTTTTAAATGGAAGAGCCTTTAAATAGAAAGCCAAATCCCAAATTTCCTTATCAGACAATTGTGCGAAGGCGGCCATTCCTGTTCCGGGTACACCGAGACGGATAGTATTAAAAAACTTATAGGGAGCGCTATTCCAAACTAGGTCTAGGTCATGAAAGTTTGCAGGCTTTGGATCTAGTCCCACTCCAGCAGCTCCGTCACCGAAGCCTGTATTTCCATGGCAGGCAGAGCAACTTGTTTGATATAGTTTAGCCCCATTTGATAAATCGGGGGTGCTGCTGGGTGCAACATCAATTTTTGCAATCCTGATTGCGTCTTGCTGAAGTTTGCGGGCAAGTTTAGCAACTTTGTCTGTGGAGCCTTTTGATCGAATTATTTCCTGAAGAGATTTAACCTCTTCCAAAAAGGCACTGTCGGTATTTAGTTTTTCGGTTCCTAAAGCATTCTTCCTGACAATATCAGCAAATTCGATTTGCTCTGCATACTCTGAGGCACTAACTACTTTTCCGTCATGAACGGCGCCGCCATAATCTTTAGCCAGGTAATCAAGAAGATGAACTACTAGCTCAGGCGAGGACTTTGATTCTTGGGACTGGGCAAAAGAAGTGGAACTAAATAGTGTGAACCAGGCAATCAGAGCTAAGTTTTTCATTTAATCGTCCTATGTTATTTATTGCCAAATTAAAAGTAAAAATCAAAAAAATCACCAGAGCTGAAAACTAAATGACAAACAGTTGCATATAAACGCAAATGATGTATATGTTTATGCCCATGCATAGAATAAACATTACCCTCCATGAGATATTTCAAGCGCTTTCCGACCCTTATCGAATTCGTATTTTGAGGCTTATGCTGAGTTCGAAAACTGAGCTCTGCTTATGCGAACTGTCGGAAGCACTTAAAGAGCCTGAGTACAAGCTTTCGAGACATGTAAAAATTTTAAGAAGTTCAGGTGTTATTGCATCCGTGCGTGATGGAAAATGGATTTATCATTCACTCGTCCAAAGCGAAAAATTCCTAAAGCTTATACACAAAGCTGTGGCTGCATTTCCTGATTTCGATAGCGAAGCCGCGCATGACCTTCATAGATTTGAAAAACGTCTCAGCAAAAGAGAAGCTGGTCGTTGTCGTCAGGCGAGCCAAGTCACCGATGAAATCCGAAAATTGAGGAAGTAGTGGGAGAGATAAAGCGGTCAAAATTTAATGTTCCGAAAATGGATTGTCCTTCCGAAGAGAAGTTGATTCGAATGGCATTAAGTAGCCAGGCTGGAATTTCACATCTTCAATTTGATCTGGCGGGAAGAATATTAACCGCATTTCATGAAGCAGACGAAAAAGAAATTCTAAAAAAGCTAGAACCTTTGAATTTTGGTGCTGTACACGTTGAAACCAATGAGCTTTCAGAGGTTGAGGAAAACCTTCTTCAGCTCGAAAAAGCGAAGGCCAGCGGCGCTGAGGGCTCTGAAGCAAGGGTGCTCAAAATCCTACTTGGTATCAATGCAGCTATGTTCGTTTTTGAAATTATCTTAGGAGTGATTGCGCAAAGTACTGGGCTTATTGCCGATTCAATGGATATGTTCGCAGATGCCGCGGTATATGGGGTGAGTCTCTATGCCGTTGGCAAGTCGATAGTTCTACAGGACAAAGCGGCCAGGTTAAGCGGATACGCACAAATGTTTCTTGCTGCTTTTGCACTTATCGAAGTAGTTAGGCGATTTGCATTCGGAAGTGATCCGGAGGCAAGCTATATGATGTGGGTATCTTTGGTTGCACTCGCCGCAAATGTGACGTGCCTTGTATTGATATCTCGCCACAGAGATGGTGGCGTTCATATGAAGGCCAGTCAAATTTTTTCAGCTAACGATGTGATTGCTAATATTGGCGTTCTTATCGCTGGTATTCTGGTTACAGCAACAAGTTCTAGATTGCCAGATTTGATTATTGGTTTTCTAATCGCGATCGTGGTTTTTAGAGGAGCCATTGCAATTTTAAAAATCTCTAGTTCAAACGCTGGTAGTAAGTAGCAGGTCCTCCCAAATCTACAGAATTGGGAGGGGTTGCCGCTTAGCTGTTACTCTTTTGATTCACGAGTTTTTTCATACTGCTCGTTCACTTCCCAGCACTTAGATTTTCGAAATTCTTTGTTAAGTCGCCCGATTTTTTCTGCACATTTATGTGCTTCTTCATTATTTTTAGCTTTGGGGCAATCTTTCTTACATACCGAAACCAAGTCGAATTTTTCTTCTGCAAATGCAGAAGGGCTTAATGTGAGCATCATTGCAGCGATAACAAGACCACGTAAAATTGAAAAAGACATATTTTAACCTCCAAAAAGTATTTCTTGAATTTTTAACATACTTGCATTAGTATGCAAGTATGTATTCTATAAATATTGATCCAATCACGATACTTCAAGCTCTATCTGATAGAACACGATTGCGAATTTTGCGTGTGCTTTTAAAAAATCCAAAAGAAGAAGCTTGCTTATGTGAGTTTTCAGACAGTTTGCAAGAACCTGAGTACAACGTTTCACGTCATTTGAAAATTCTAAGGCAGTCCGGTCTTTTAAGCGCTCAAAAGGATGGCAGATGGGTTTATCACCGCCTTATAAACGATGTCAGGTTAAAGCCATACTATCGCTTGGTTGAAGACCTTCAAGGTTTTGAACAGATTTTTAAAGAAGACGAAAAGAGGTTTCGGGAAGAAACCGAAAAACGAACAGGTAGCCGCTGTAAAAAAGAGGGTCCAAGCTTTGTACAAAGTGAAAAAAAAGTCAAAGGTAGAGGTATGGGATGAACAAGGTCCTAGTTATCATTTTTTTCGCGTTAGTTTTTGAGACAACTCTGGCGTCTTCCTGTCCAGAGGTTTTAAAGTCATCTAGGGAAGCGCTTGTTTGCATAGTTAAGAATCATCCAGAGCTTAAGGTTTTAGAAACACGGGCTACGGAGTTCGAAGCCCGCAAGTCGTTAGCAAGCCAGCTTCCAAATCCAGAACTTGATGCGAAAACTAATTTATCAGGAGAGAAAAAAGTAGAAATTGATCTTGTTCAAAAACTCGAACTCGGTGGAAAAAGATCAGCCCGCATTGAAGTTGCTAAAAGTGAAAATGAAACTATTAGTGCTGAAGATGAAATTACGCGGGTTCAAATTTTGACTGATTCAATTGAGGCTTTAGCACGCCTGCATCACCTTAGGGAACAGGAGCAAATTTTAATTGAAACAACTTCGGCAATAGAGAAAATCACTTCAGTTTTAAAACGAAAGGTAGCACTTCCTCCTGATCAAAAAGCGTCGCTTCGCCTTTTTACACTTTATCTCGGAACGATCGATTTTAAAAAGATGGAGCTCGAAAAAGATATTCAGAAAGTAACTAAGGCTATTGAGTTCAGTATCGGCCGTCCAATTAAGGCCTCGGACAAGCTAGGGCTTGCTCCACTAGATAAGTGGCCCAAGTTTGATGTTTTAAACATAGAAAACCTTTTAGAGATTAGATTAGCTAAAGCCCAGCAAAAATTTGCCCAGGCGGAATCGTCTCTAGCCAACAGCGAATCTTGGCCTGATTTTAAGATTGGCCCAAGTTATGAGCATGAGTCAGAAAGTAAAGAAACCTCTTGGGGCATAAAAGCAGGCGTCACGATCCCGCTTTGGAATCAAAATCAGGGCGGACGCAATCTTGCGCAGGCAAAATTAAATGCTAAAAAGCTTACAACTGAAGCTATCAAAAAAAGAATTCAGCAAGACTTCGAAATTTTACGAGCCAGTTATCATAAGGTTGTGCAAAAGCTTGAGAAGAACTTAAAATCAGAACTAATAGTGAATTCTATTAAAGAAAGTGAGAGTTCATTTTCTCGAGGATTAATTCCGCCGACATCTTTAATTGAAACTTATCGATCGTCGATGGAGCTAGTAGAGCAAACCCATCATGCAGAGTTGTCGGCTTGGCAAATGTGGGTGCGTCTTCAATATTTAACTAATTCTTCTTCAGTGGAGTTACCGTGAAAAATTTGAAATCATTTTTATTAATTTTATCCTTCTTAAGTGTTTCTCTTATAGTTAGCGCGGAAGAGGCAGAAGAGGGTGGCGGTAAAAAGGATCGTGTTGGGCCAAATAAAGCGGTATTAGCCGCGTCTGAAAAAGATGGGCTCAAGCTATCGGAAAAGGCCATTAAGAATTTTTCTCTTAGCTTTAAAAAAATAAACTCACTAGGTGAATTTACAGTTCCTACTTCAGCTTTAGTTCAGTTTCAAGACTTCATGGCCGTTTATCGCTTGCGTGATGGTTGGTTTCGCATGGTAGAAATTGAACCCCGTGTTCAAGGCGCCATGGCTGTTTTCTCAACAAAGGAACTAATACCTGGAGATCAGGTTGTTGTTGCAAATGGGGGACTAATTCGTGTTGTGGAACTTGATATTTTTGGCCCAGAAGCAGATGCCTGTGCGGACTAAACATGATTAATAAGATAATCCATTTTTCCGTTTATAATCGAAATATTGTACTATTTTTAACGCTCTTATTTGCAGGCATTGGCTGGTATGGCTTTACTCATATGTCAATTGATGCAGTTCCTGATATCACAAATAATCAGGTGCAAATTTTTACCCAGGTTCCGGGGCTATCCGCTGAAGAAATTGAAAGAACTGTTACATACCCTGTTGAAACTTCAATGTCAGGTATTGCGGGGGTCGAACAACTTCGTTCTCTGAGTCGCTTTGGATTATCTGTTGTCGTAGTTGTTTTTGAAGACGGTATGGATATTTATAGAGCTCGGCAGATGGTCTCAGAGCGTTTAATTAGTGTGCAGTCTGATTTACCTAAGGGGGCTCAACCCAAACTAGGACCTATTACGACAGGGCTTGGGGAAATATTTTTTTACACAATTGAAGCAGCAAAAATAGAAACGGGTGAAAAACGACTAGAACAACTTATGGAACTTCGCTCGATTCAAGAGTTTCTTGTAAAGCCTCGGCTTTTAACAGTTCCAGGAGTGGCGGAAGTAAATACCATTGGGGGCTTTGAAAAGCAGTTTCATATTCAACCGAATCCTCGAAAGCTTACAGAATTTGGAATTAGCTTTGAAGATATTACTGAGGCTTTGGAAAATACTAACCGCAATACTGGCGGGGGTTATATCCAGCAAACAAGTGAACAGTTTATAGTTCAAGGTAATGGGCTTTTTACCTCTGTTGAAGATATTGAAAGTACACCTGTTAAAAATATCGACTCCCTTCGATCAATTTTAATTAAAGACATTGCACAAGTTACGCTTGCCTCTGAACTTAGGACTGGTGCTGCGCTGGTGGGAGAAGAAGAAGCTGTTCTTGGAACAGCTATGATGCTTCTTGGAGAAAACTCCCGTATCGTTTCAACACGAGTTGCCGAAAGACTAAAAGAAATTCAAGAGAGTCTACCAGCGGGTTATAAAATCACGCCAGTTTATGATCGCTCGGAGCTTGTGAATGCGACCTTAAGTACGATTGAGCATAATCTTTTAATTGGGGCTACTCTTGTTATTGTCATACTGCTCTTGCTGTTAGGTAATATCAGAGCAGCCGTAATAACGGCCTTTGTAATTCCATTATCTTTACTGCTGACTTTCATTGCGATGAAGCGGTTTGGAATCTCCGGAAATCTTTTAAGTTTAGGTGCTTTAGATTTTGGGATTATTGTCGACGGAGCGGTCATTGTTCTTGATCACTGCGTGAGAAAAATAAGGGACAGGGCAAAAGATCTAAATCGATCTCTAAGTCGTGATGAAGTTCAAGCGACGGTCTACAACGCAACAGTTGAAATCAGAACGGCAGCCGGTTTTGGTGAACTGATAGTTGTAGTGGTTTTCTTGCCCGTATTAGCGCTTCAAGGAATTGAGGGAAAAATGTTTCAGCCGATGGCTGCTACGTTTGCTATTGCCGTTTTCTCTGCGTTAATCTTATCATTTTCTACCGTACCAGCCTTAGCTAGTTTATTTTTAAAAGGGGATCTTAAAGAAAAAGAGCCGTGGCTGATGCAGCTAGCGGAAAGACTTTATTCTCCATTTCTTGCGTTAGCAGTTCGATTTCGAAAAGCAACTGTAGCTGTAGGGGTTATTTCATTAATATTAGGAATCTTTTTGTTCTCACGCCTTGGAGGAGAGTTCTTACCTCAAATGGATGAAGCCTCTAGAACTTTTCAGTTTGTAAGACCCGTTAATATCGGAATTGATCAATCCGTAGTTCTTCAGAAAAAGTCGCAAAAAATCATATCTGAATTTCCTGAAGTAAAAACGGTTTTTAGTCGAATAGGGACTGCTGAAGTAGCAACAGATCCAATGGGCGTAAATTTAGCGGATACGTTTATTATGTTTAAAGATCGTTCAGAATGGCCCAAAGGAGAAGGCGCAAGTAAAACGTGGGCAGAAGTGACTTCTAAAATTCAAGCCCGTCTTGAAGAAGAAATTGCAGGGCAAAGAGTTCTTATTAGTCAGCCTATACAGATGCGTTTCAATGAGCTCTTAGAGGGAACTCGCGCAGATGTGTCAGTCAAGGTCTTCGGTGAAGAGATGGAGACCATGACTGAAATTTCAGAGCAAATTGCGAAGGCTCTACGTGAAGTAAAAGGTTCAGGGGATGTTGAAGTCGAAGTTCAAGGAACGTCTCCTATGCTTAGAATCATACCGAAAGCTAGTTTACTTTCAAACATAGGTATTCCAGGAAAAGAAGTGCTTGAAACTGTCGGCATTGCTTTGGGCGGCGAAGAAGTAGGCCATATTTTCGAAGGTGTTAGAAGATTTCCTATTATTGTACGTCTAAATGAAGCGGACCGTATGAATCTAGAGCTTGTCAGAAATCTCCCCGTGGAAGTTGGAGAAAGAGCCACAGCTCCGCTTAAACAAGTTGCTGACATTCGCTTTGATGAAACTTTTGGAGCAATTAATCGCGAACAGTCTAAACGCCGGACTGCGGTTATGATTAATCCAAGAGGAGTTGATACTGAGACTTTTGTTTTAAATGCCCAGAAAAAGGTCGCAGAAAAAGTTAAAATCCCTCCTGGATATTATCTTGAATGGGGTGGAAATTTTAAAAATCTTCAAGTGGCACGTTTAAGACTTTTGATTTTTGCTCCCATCGTTTTATTATTGGTATTAGCAATGGTGTTTTGGGCTTTTAGAAGTCTTCCTCAAACAGCACTTGTATTTGTAGGCGTACCGCTTGCTTTAGTAGGTGGTGTTTTAGGATTAAAACTCAACGGGCTTCCTTTCAGTATTTCTGCGGGGATTGGTTTTATCGCGCTTTCGGGAATTTCAGTTTTAAATGGTATCGTACTCGTAAATTGTTTTAATGATTTACATTTAAAAGGGTTGCGTGGTGTTGGGCTAGTTAAACACGGAACACTGCTTAGGCTTCGGCCGGTTCTTATGACTGCCTTAGTTGCAATGTTTGGATTTCTACCAATGATGGTGTCAACCGGTGTTGGTGCGGAGGTGCAAAGGCCGCTGGCGTCCGTTGTTATCGGTGGTTTATTTTCTGCCACGGCACTTACGCTTTTGGTGTTGCCGACTTTGTATTTAATTTTCGAGCGCTATATGAAAGTGGACCCGGCAAGAACACCGTCAGTACATTAAAATTCCCAAACCTGACCGGCATCGTTTAAATTAGTGTCCCTGCGATGTACTAGGAATGCTATAGTCAAATTTTGATTTATGAAGGCGAAGAGCATTTCCTACAACTGAAACAGAACTCAAGCTCATCGCGAGACTAGCAATCATTGGGCTCAATAAAATACCAAATGCAGGATATAGAAGTCCCGCAGCTATTGGAACACCAAGTACATTGTAACCAAAAGCAAACATTAAATTCTGATGGATATTTCTCATGGTAGCTTGGCTCAAGTGATGAGCGCGAACGATGCCGGTGAGATCACCTTTAACAAGAGTGACTCCAGCGCTTTCCATCGCAACGTCAGTTCCTGTACCCATCGCGATCCCAATATCTGCTTGAGCTAAAGCAGGCGCATCGTTGATGCCATCACCTGCCATAGCGACGATTTTTCCTTCAGATTTAAGTCTTTTGATAATTTCATTCTTTTGCTGAGGAAGAACTTCGGCCTCAACCTGGTCAATTCCCATTTCTTTTGCGACGACTTCAGCGGTATGCCTGTTGTCGCCTGTGACCATAACGACTTGAATGCCTTTTGAATGGAAGTATTCAATCGCAGGTTTTGCAGATTCTTTGATAGGATCTTTCACTGCAATGACGGCGGCAGGCTTTCCATCAATTGCCGCTAACATTGCTCCGTGGCCGCTGCTCTGAAGTTCTTTTGCTATTTGAGAGAGTTCGGTAGAATCAATTCCGAACTTCTCAAGAAGCTTTTTGTTTCCGACCAAGAGAGTTCGGCCTTGAATTTTACCTTTCACTCCCATGCCAGTGATAGATTCAAAATCTGTGACATTTTCGAGTTTTAGATTTCGCTCAATTGCTCCCTGAACAATGGCCTCAGCTAGAGGATGTTCACTTGATTTTTCAAGGGAAGCAACGGCTGCAAGAGCATCAGATTCGGAAAAGCCATTTAAAGTTTTCACATCGGCTAATTTTGGTTTGCCGAGAGTGAGGGTTCCTGTTTTATCCACAACGAGTGTCGTGATTTTCTCTAGGCCTTCAAGTGCTTCCGCGTTTTTAATCAAGACGCCAAGATTTGCGCCCTTACCAGTGCCGACCATGATCGACATAGGAGTAGCAAGCCCCAAAGCACAAGGACAAGCAATGATAAGTACTGCGACTGCATTCACAATAGCATGAGTGAATTGTGGCTCAGGTCCTACGAAGTACCAAACAAGAGCCGTCAAAATCGCAATCAAGACAACGGCAGGAACAAAATATCCTGAAACAGTATCGGCAAGTTTTTGGATAGGAGCGCGGCTTCGCTGGGCTTGAGAGACCATCTTCACGATTTGAGAGAGCAGTGTATCTGACCCAACCTTTGTAGCACGCATAACAAAAGAACCCGTGCCATTGACGGTTCCTCCGGTGACTTTATCACCTAAATCCTTTTCGACTGGAATAGGTTCGCCCGTAATCATTGATTCATCTATGAGACTACGTCCCTCAGTAACTTCACCATCAACAGGAATTTTTTCGCCCGGGCGCACGCGAAGCAAATCTCCGACATGAATATGTTCAACCGGAACATCTTCCTCTGTACCATCAGGCTTAACTCTTCGAGCTGTTTTCGGGGCAAGGCCTAAAAGCGCTCGAATCGCATTTCCAGTTTTATTTCTTGCTCTAAGTTCCAGAACTTGTCCGAGAAGAACCAGGGCCGTGATAACTGCGGCAGCCTCATAATAGAGCGGCACCATTCCGCCATGAACTTTCAAACTATCTGGAAAAACCGAAGGAAAAAATGTGCCGACTAGACTGAACAGATAAGCAACGCCAGTTCCTAGTGCGATCAGCGTGAACATATTAAAGTTTCGGGATTTCAGAGACGCCCAGCCTCTTTCAAAGAACGGGAATCCAGCCCAAAGCACGACAGGAGTTGCGAACAGAAATTGGACTCCAGCATTTATCCAGTTAGGGATTGCGTGCTGTACGGGTTGCCCTGGAATAAGATCCGACATAGCAAGTAGCAAAAGAGGAATAGTTAGAGGGATACTGACTTTGAGTCTCTTAGTAAAATCGACAAGTTCTGGATTTTCAACTTCACCTAAAGACACTTCTTCGGGCTCAAGTGCCATCCCGCAAATAGGACAATTGCCAGGTCCCTTCTGTCTGATTTCAGGGTGCATCGGGCAAGTGTAGATCGCCTCAGAGTCAGCTTTTGAAAGCGGTTCCACTTTTGGTGAGAGATATTTCAATGGCTCGGCCTCAAATTTGGTTTTGCATTTGGGATTACAAAAATAAAAGGTTTCACCCTTGTACTGAGTGCTACCGCCTTTAGCTGTGGCTGGATCAATCATCATTCCGCAAACAGGATCTTTCACAAGAGTTGGAGTGGTCTTTTCCTGGGGTTTGATGGAGCAGCATGCGTGATCACCTGAATGCGAGTGTCCATGAGCGTGATTGTGGTTTTTGTGTGAATGGTCCATAGGTTCTCCTTAAAGACATCATGCGCCTTCCAATTATTGGAAGGTCAATAGAAAAAAACAATCTCTAATGCACTAGGGTAGAGATAAGTCTAAACTAGGACGTCTCTTGACCTTCCCATAGTGGGAAGCTTTATATTTGATTCTATCTTTGAGGCTCTATGTAGTCTTCAAGAAAGGATCTTATGAGTAAGTCTGTTAACATCGGAGAGGCAGCTAAAATTTCAGGCGTAAACGCTAAACTCATTCGTCATTACGAATCTATAGGTATTATTCCCAAGGCGAGCCGCAGCGATGCGGGCTACCGAACCTATTCAGAGCCAGATGTTCACATACTTTCTTTTGTGAAACGCTCGCGGAACCTTGGCTTTTCAATGAAAGAGATCAAAAAGCTCGTTAGTTTGTGGCGCAACAAGAGCCGCGCAAGCTCAGAGGTGAAGAATCTTGCAGTTAAACACATCGAAGAGATGGAACAGAAAATTTTAGAGCTACAAGAAATGGTAAATACATTGAAGCATTTGGCTAAAAATTGTCATGGTGATCATAGACCGGATTGTCCAATTTTGAGCGATCTAGGAAACCGAGAGCAAAAGTAAAGACTGATCTCCTAATCAATTGTTAGGTTAATACTTTAGGTTTAATACTCGCAATGAAAGAACTTCAAGCTCTTTGAGTAAATCAAACTTTCTCTTCTTTGATGAGTAAAGTCTTTCTGTCGCGCCGACTAAGTCGGGAGAGTTTTTAATTCCTCGTCTATACTCCGTAAGAGTCAGTTCAAAATACTTTTGAGCGCTAGTAAGACGTTTCTCATTGAGCTGATAGAGCGCCCCAAGTTCAGTTATTTTCGACTGAAGAACATTTATGTCGGCCGTAGCGTTAAGTCGCCCCTGCAGTTTTCTTTGTTCAGCCGATTGTAAAAGAAGTGCTGCTGATTTTGATTTATAATACGTATCAAAACCTGAAAATAATGGAATAGTAAGTAAGAGAGAATACTTGGATTCATTAAACTGCATCGAGGAGCTCTCTGTCGGCGTAATTCTTCCCATCATATAAGAAAAATCTACCGAAGGCATGTATTCAGACTTAACTACTGACCGTTCGTATTCGACTCTAAGTCGATTCAGCTCCGCCAATTTAAATTCAATTGTATCTTCGGCCTTAGTTTGAACTGAAGCCTTTGAAAGAGATTCAAATGAACTAAAATCAATGCTTGCAAGATCATTATCCGTAACGTTCTCTGCGAATATTTGATTTAATGCTTCATGAGCTTCATTGTGAAGTTGATTGATTTGCTTGAGCTCAATTTGAATTTCATTTTCCCGAAGGTCGAATTCGTAATTATCGACGTCGCCTGTAAGGCCAGCTGCCACTTTTCTTGCCGCCATTTGCTTTTGCGACTGGGTTAGCTTAAATTCTTCTTCTAATATTTTTTGGACTTTATGGACATAGATCATTTGACTTAAGGCTTCAGTCAGCCTGAGGCGAAGCTCTCGTTTCTTCAGTTCGTATTCCAATTTAGATGACTCAAGCTCCACACCTTTTTGATTAATTATTGAAACGTCTCTAAATCCGCTAAAGAGATTTAGTTTACCTTCTAAGTAGGTCACAGTGCCTTTTTCCGTGGCTATCAGCTCGTCCGTCTTATTTTGTTCTCGTCCAGCTACAGCATTTACGGTCGGGTAAAATGCGGATTTAGCTGCGGTTAGCAGAGCACTACTAGATTCAGTTTGTAACTTTAGGGCACTAAGTTCAGGGTTCTTTACATAAAGCTTATCTTCTATACTTGTCATTCCTTCTATAGCGTGTGAATTGAAACCACCAATCAAAATAGAAATAAAAGTAGCTAAAAATAATGCCTGTTTCATAACAATCCTTTATGATTTATTTTTCGACCTGAAATTTAAAACTGCTTTTCTTGCCTTTGTGACTAGCGTCCACATTCATTTCAACTCGGTAAGCCTCTTTAAAATCAATCTCAGTCACATACGCGCTGTCTTTGACTTCAAGTTTACTAGGGACTGCTTTTCCTTTCGGCAATTTACTTGTGGCAGTCAATTTCACTTCAGCCAGAGGCAAGTCTTGTCCCTCATGACTTAGCGGAAAGAGTTTCACTTCAGATCCAGAAACGACGTACTCTAAATTGATATCTTTACCTTTCTTCACAGTTCCACCGTGATTGGCTTTTAGTGATCCAGGCGCTTCGTCATGTCCTTCGTGCGCAAAAACATTAAGAGATACCGTCAGAACCGTCGCTAATACTATTTTTTTAAACATTTTTTTCTCCTTCAAAGATATTTGTTTCATCAGTTAATTTAATACTTCTCTCTGCAGATTCTTTACCAAAATGGTAGAACACGGCAGGAGTTACGAACATATCCAAAAGCGTCGAGCTGATTAGACCGCCGACAATAACCACGGCAACTGGGTGAAGAATTTCTTTTCCAGGTTCCCCACCTGCCATTGCAAAGGGGATCAAACCTAAGATCGCCGTTAACGCGGTCATCAACACTGGGATGAGTCGCTCTAAAGATCCACGTATCACCATGTGCTCACTAAATTTTTCACCTTCGTATTTCATTAAATGTAAGTAGTGCGAAATCATCATAATTCCATTTCTTGATGAAATACCGCATAAAGTAACAAATGCAACTAAGCTGGCTACAGAAACTGTTTTATCTGTTAAGTATATTCCAATTATCCCACCGATGAAAGCCATGGGAATATTCAGCATGACCTGTACGGAAATAAATGAAGATTTAAAATGCATATATAAAACTATAAATATTCCCAGGAGCGATAAGATAGCTAAAAATGTCATAAGACGAGCGGCTTTTTGTTGGCTTTCAAACTGGCCGCCATAGGTAACGAAATAGCCTTCTTTTAACTTTACGTTTTTATTTATTTTACTTTGAACTTCAGTCACAAGACTATCAAGATCCCTGCCCGAAGAGTTACCTAAAACAACAATTCTTCGCTGCGCATTTTCTCGGTTAATAATATTTGGCCCTGTGGATTCAAAAACGTCGGCTACTTTTTCAACCGTGACACGCGAACCGTCAGGCAGGATTTTGATCGGGGTTTTCTTGATGAGTTCAAGATCAGATCTGGATTTTTCATCAAAACGCATAAAGACGTCAATGTTTCTTTGACCCTCAAGAATTTGGCCAACAACTTCGCCCTGAAGAGCTTTTTCCATAAGTCCAGCTAAATCTCCGACGACGATTCCAAATTTTGCCGCCTCTTCGCGCATCAGTTGAATTTTCACTTGGGGAATCAGAACTTGCTGTTCAATTTGAAGATCCACAAGACCCTCGGTGCCTTCAAGAGATTTTTTTATTTCGGCGGCAGACGCTCTTAACGTTGCTAAATCAGGACCAAAAACTTTAATCGCAATTTGAGCTCGAACCCCCGATAATAAATGATCAAGACGATGGGAAATAGGCTGACCAACGTTAACAACAACGCCTTCAATTTTCGAAAGATTTGTTCGGATTTCATTTAATACGATTTCTCGAGGTCTTCCTTCTTCGTTAAAATCCACATCAATCTCAGAAGAATGTACCCCCTCAGCATGTTCATCTTGTTCGGCGCGCCCCGTACGACGTGACACAGCTTTTACTTCTGAAGACTGTAGGATAAACTTCTCGGCCTGAAGGCCAAGTTTATTTGATTCCTCCAAAGAAATTCCAGGCTGGGCCATCATTGAAATCGTTGCCGTTCCTTCGTTGAACTTCGGCAAGAAATCACGTCCCATCGTGAATGCTAATGCGACCGATGCCAAAAACAAAGCGCCTGTGAAGCCAATAATGATGTAGGGGTGCTTCAAAGATTTGTGCAAAATCTTAGTATCAATTCTTTTTAAGAAGCGAACCAAAGGGCCGTCGCTATGCTCTAGAAGCTTCCCTTTTGTTAAAAGATAAGAGCATAAAGCCGGAGTGACGGTTAATGAAACAACTAATGACGCCAGAAGTGATATTACGTAGGAAACTCCCAATGGAACGAAAAGTTTTCCTTCGATTCCGCCCATGCTGAATAATGGTAAGAAGACTAAACAAACGATAATTGTTGCAATAACGATTGAGTTACGAACCTCGCTTGACGCTTTATAAATAACTAAGAGCGAATTTTTTGGGTTTGCACTTTGTTTATTCTCTCTTAACCGCCGAAAAACGTTTTCAACATCGACAATGGCATCATCTACTAGCTCACCGATAGCAATGGCTAGCCCCCCCAGAGTCATTGTGTTTACGGACATACCAAAGATTTTAAATACGATCGCAGTAACTACAAAAGATAATGGAATTGCAGTGACCGTAATTAGAGTAGTTCGGAAATTAAGAAGAAAAATATAAAGCACAATGATAACAAGAATAATACCATCGCGTAGCGCAATCTTCACATTACCGACAGAAGATTCAATAAAATTTGCTTGCTTGAATAAATGGGGATTAAGTTCAACGTGCGCAGGCAGCGTCTTTTGCAGATCTTTTAAGGCTTTTTCAATTTCTTCAGTTAATTCAATAGTGCTTGCGCCGGGTTGTTTTTGAATACTCATAATGACGCCGGATTTAGCGTTTACGCTGGCATCCCCCCGCATAACTTGAGGCGCTTCCTTTACTTCGGCAATTTCTTTTACTAAAACGGGGCGTCCAAGATGCATTCCGACAACTGAGTTTTGAATTTCCTTTTTATCTCGAATGGCCCCAAGAACTCGAATTAAAGATTCATTTCTTTCGATGTTTATAAATCCACCAGTAGAATTTAAACTAATCATTGAAAGATTTTTCTCGATATCATCCATGGGAAGCTGAAGACGCTGCATCTTCTCAGCAGAAAGTAGGATTTGATATTGCCTTACCCCTCCACCGATTGAGATAACTTGAGCAATTCCCGGGATACTTAATAAACGAGGTCTGATTGTCCAATCGGCAATCGTTCGTAAGTCCATCGGATTAACCTTGGGATCTTTTGAAGTTAATCCGACCAGTTGGAATTCTCCCATAATTGACGAAATCGGGCCCATTATTGGAGTGATGTTTTTAGGTATCTTCTCTTTTGCTAAAGTTAATTTTTCTTGAACCAACTGCCGGTTCCTAAATATATCCGTGCCCCATTCAAATTCTACGTAAACAATGCTTAAACCAACGCCAGAACTAGAGCGTACGCGCTCAACTCCTGGTAAACCGTTAAGTGCAGTCTCAAGGGGAAAAGTTACAAGAGTTTCAACTTCCTCAGGAGCCAAACCCGGCGCTTCTGTCATTATATTTACAGTCGGGCGATTTAAGTCAGGGAAAACATCGACCGGAAGATTAATAGTGGTCCAACTGCCGTAGGCTAGAATTAGGGCTGCCAACGCAACTACGAAAACTCGGTGCGAGAGCGAAAATTTAATAATCCTATCTAACATGGTCTCTCCTGACGGTTGGGTTCTGCTAGACCCTGATCTACTTTTTCTAGTCTATTTGCGTGCAACAACGACATAATGACGGCCTATAAGCGATTTTAAGGGAAACAAATTTAAACGTTCACGAATTGATAGATCACTTTTTAATAAAATCAAGTAAGTTAAAAAAAATGGATAAACAATTAACGCTAGTGGAATTAAGGGCCAATCTTCCATATATACTGATGCATATTCAAATCGAATATTCTTAAAATTATTTCTCCTTAAATGCATAGCTAGCGCTTGAGGCGGAAGAATATTCCATATTCCTTCATTGTTATTATAAATTAACTTAAATCTTTTAAAACATCCAAAAAAAATAAAGTTCAACCTATCTCTCACAGTCATGAAGTTATCATTTGTTACAATAAGTAATCCACTTGAATTCAACGCTCCATGAAAACAAGCAAACAGATCCCTAATTTGATCAAAACACATAATTCCACTTACGCAAGTAATAACATTAAAGCTTTCAGGGCTCACATTTTTTAAATACGTATGTGCTTCCATTTGGTGAAATTCAAAATTTACATCTGGGTGCTTTATTATATCAACGCCGACAACTTTCAGACGTGGATAGCTACTTTGTAAATATCGAGCAAATTCACCAGCACCGCACGGAATATCCAGCAAAACACTTGGAACAGTAAAGTCAACGTTTTCGCTAAGTAAACGCACAACCGTCTCGTTCACCCCTTTCTGGGTGTTTCCCCTAGGAACTTTTATTTGAGTCATTTATGAAATCCTTAAAAAAATTTTTAACGTCTGCACACAAGTAATCGTGGATAATTCTCTTTATTTAATGATTCCCGTGATGTTCGGTATGTCCATCATCCACAACTTCTAGCTTTAACGGAAGGGGGTAGGAAACTTCATTTCCCTTTTGACTCTCTCTGGTTGCGTTTACCTTAAGACTTCCTTTCTTTTTCAGATTTACACTTTTTGGAAAAACACAGGTATAAAAATTTTCCTTAATTTTACAATCCGCCTTTTCTTTACTGCTGTGTACAATTTGCAAATCGGATTTGTTCACTGATGGATTCGCCCATTCTATATCTAAAAGGAATACCTTTAGAGCATTGGGGCTGGTGAGTAAAACTTCCGTGTGAAAAGCACCCGGCATTCGAATGAACCCGCCATTAGGTCCTTGTTTATCTTCGCCATGCGCCAAAGCTAATTCAGTGCATAGAAAGAGTATTGCCAAGCTAGTAGTTTTTAAAATCATCACGATATGCTCCTTTATGTAAAACTTTTAAACTCTATCAAAACAAATATTGAAATTAAAAATTAAGATACTCAATAGATAAATACGAGGGAGAAGGTCCGAATGTGACAAGTTTTACAAAAATATGTTGTTTTATTTTGATACAAAGAAAGTTTTGTATAAATATTTGACAAATAGGTATACCCCCTATACCTATGGTCTGAGTAGGTATAGGTGATGGAACTAGATAATAGTACTAAAAAGAGAAAAGATAAGTCTTCTGCGAAAAAAATCGGCCATGATCATAGCGCTGAGTTGCGTCGATTGAGCCGAATCAAAGGCCAGGTAGATGGTATTGAGCGAATGATCATAGATAGAAAATACTGTCCCGAGATAATTGTTCAAATTAAGTCCATTCGCTCAGCATTAAAAGGATTGGAGTTTAGTATCGCGGAAGGGCACATAAGGCAATGTGTAAAAGCCGCTATAAAAAGTCGGGATACCGGTGTCGCAGAAGAAAAGTTAGAAGAAATTTTATCCCTTATGAAAGGGCAAAGTTAAAAAATAGAGTTTGTATTTATTAAAAAGGAGTACTGATATGATAAAGTTAGCAATGGCAGCAATGACTGGGGTGTTATTAAGTTTAAATGCGTATTCTCATGGTGGTGTAGCGGGTGTTACTAGCGCGAAGGCAATTGAATTGGCTGCTCATAGAATCGACCGTCTTGTCGCTTTAAATAAAATTGATGGATCTTTTTTAAAAAAACTAGATAAAATTGAAGTAGAGGTTGTGCAAAATCAAGCTCCTGTTTATTACAGAGTAAGGGTATCACAAACTGTCCCAGTCCAAGGAAATCCGGTTCAGATGGATATTGCTTTTGATGATGATGGAAAACCACTCTCTTTTCAGTTATTGCCTAATGGAGTTTCAGGGCCAGATATAGGTTGGACAGAAAAGTCTGCGGGAGAGCTTACCGAAAACGCGCTTCACTATGTCCTTGAAAATGCAAAAGATCCGAAAGTTGGTTTATTTGATAAAGCAGCTACCGCTTTTACTCTAACTAAAGGAGTGTTAAAGGGCCAACCTGTTGCCAGAGGTCAAGTGACATCTTCTGCTACAACAGAAAAATTGAACATCTATTTAAAGCTGGATGGGACATTTATATCAGCAGAAATAGTTCAGTAAGATAGAGAGCTAAATAAATGAGGCAATTTATTTTTATTTTTTTCACTATGGTTTTTTTTGTTACGAGCTGTAACTATACAAAGCTCAAAGAAAAACCTGAAAATTTAAAGCAGGAATTTTCTTTACCTGCTGAAAAGTTGTCTCAGTTATCCTATAGTTTGATAGCTCAAAAAATATTTTCACCTAAATGTGTATCTTGTCATGGTTCATCTGGAAACGTGAATTTGGAAAGCTATAATGAAGTTGTAAAAAATGTAGCATTGATTAAGAAGAGCGTTTTTCTAGAAAAAACGATGCCTAAAAAAGGTGTATTGACGCAAGAAGAGCTGTCATATTTATGGAACTGGCTTGAAAAGGGAGCTCAAGAGCTACCTGAAGATGGAACGCCTCCGATAGTGATTGAGCCTATGTTACCCACCTTTGAGTCGATCAATAAAAATGTTTTTCAAGTTTCGTGCAAAGACTGTCACAACGAAACTGGAACAGGTAAGCGGATTTTATTGGATAAACAGTCTTTATTGGATTCGCCACTAGAACTTATTATTCCGGGAAACGCTGACGAATCCGGTCTAATCATAGCTCTTGAACGTACTGACGATAAGAGAATGCCTTCTGCGAAGGAGGGCTATTCACCTCTGAGTGATGAAGCTAAGAAAATTATTCGTAAATGGATTGATAATGGAGCCAAAGATTAAGGGTTCCTTCTGAAAGGTTTTTATATGAAACAAAGTAGAGTTTTTTTTCTGATATTTTTTGTATTAATTTCATCCGCTCATTCGTTGAGTATATTGTGTGAAGGTAAGACAAATGATATAAATGCGAGTGAAAATGCCAAATTCGAAGTGGAAATAAAACAAGACGAAAAAGGAATTTTTAAAAACTTTGGGCCTTTCTACCGTGCAACGATTAAATATTTTTTCTCAACGGGCACCTCTTATACGGGTATAGATTTATCAGATTCTGTTTCTACCTACCTAAACAAAATTGTATTTAAGGGTTCTTTGGCTGAAAAACGAAATTTGACTTTCGAACTCGATCAAACGGGCATGGTTAAAAATGTAGTTATGAACTACGACTCTAAAATTATTAATCAACCCGTTCAATGTGAAATTAGTGGGGATCTTCCTGCGCGTCCCGTGTGCCCGACTGAAGCCGAAAAAGAGTTGTTCTTACTAAAGGCTATTAGAGCCTCGGATTTAGATTTAGTACAAACCGCCCTTGATTGCGGAGCTAATGTTAATTTGGCAGATATAAATGGCTGTACCCCTTTGATGTTTGCCGTTGAACCAACATGCGGACAAAATACGTCTAGTTCGTATCGATCACTTTACTCAAAAACCCCAAAGGTTTTAGATTTGCTAGTCTCGAGTGGAGCCTACGTAGACACTTTGGATGCCCACAAAGAAAATGCGTTGATTAAAGCAGCAAAAATGGGTGTTGCAGATGTCTATGAAACATTTATTGCTCTTGATGCCGATTTCAATACTCAGGATGAACTAGGCAACACGGCGTTAATGTATGCAGTAAAAAATGGGGATAGTCGGGTTGTGGACCAAATTCTCGAAGGTAATCCAGATAGGAAAATTAGAAATGCACTGGGAAAAACAGCGTTTGATATTGCGGGCGAGTCTCAACGAAAAGAGATTGTCGATTTAGTAAGAATTGCAGATTTAGAAATAGTAGTAGAAGGTAAACCAGACGGGACTTGCTCGTTAAGTAAAATTGAAGTGAGGCAAGGACAAGTGGCTGATCTTAAATTAAAAGCGACAGATAAAATGTTTAAATTTACGTCTGTAGATTTAGGAATTGAGCTAATGGCAGATAGAAATGGTTTTGCAAAGAAAACCATTGCGTTTGATAAAAAAGGAAAATTTAAGTTTTCGTGTGGGTTTCACGGTGTAGGTAAGCCAACAGCCGGTTCGTTTGTAATTGAATAACTGCGAGGGAAGTATGGGAAAATATTTGTTGTGTTTTGTCTTTATTGCGGCTGGTCTGTTTGCAAAAGAGAATAAGACAGAAGCTCCAGTTATATTAAAAAAAACAATTGAAATTAAAGATCAAGAGTCACAGGTAGAGTTTATCGCTATTGGAAAACCTAGTCTTTTAAAAATTAATGGAAAGGGTGGAAAAATGACTGGATTGGTGGAAATAGATAATTCCCTAATCTCAGGCAACTTTATTGTACCATTAAGTGAAATTACGACTGGCGTGGATCTTCGTGATGAGCATATGAAAAATAAGTATTTGCAAACGGATAAATATCCAAATGCTGAATTGAAAATTTCAGAATTGAAACTAGAGAAGAGCCCCATAAACTCAACTTTCGTATATAAGGACTTACCTTTTAAAGGCAAACTTAAAATTCATGATACTGAATCTGATGTTGAAGGATTGTTTGATATCGAGTCCACCGAGAAAAAAATTCTTGTAAAGGCAAAAACAAAAACCACTATCACTTCACATAAAATTGATATTCCATCTTATATTGGTATTAAAGTTGCTGATGAAGTAGAAATTAATGTTGATTTGAAGATCGTGAAGTGAAGTCTTTTTTAATTCTAATCTCTTTTTTATGTGGTTTTAAAGCTCGTGCTTTTCCTGAAAATGTACGGCATGGGTATTTTTCATGCACGGCTTGCCATGTTTCTCCATCTGGCGGAGGAGTTCTAACTCTCTACGGAAGATCACTTTCTAACGAATTGATGAGCACCTGGGGTTCCACAAAAATCTCTGGATTTTTGTTCTCTAATCCTGAGGATGAATCAAAGATCCAATGGTTAAGACAACAGATTTTTTTTCGAGGTGTGCAAACTTTTCGAAACACTCCAAAAGTTGAAAAGGCCAAGTTTGTGCCCATGCAGGCAGACTATGAGGTTGGAGCTGATTTTGAGAAATTTGCGATCATCTCAACTTTTGGTTTTCGAGCAAATGACAGTTCTCAGGATTTAAAAGAATTTTTCTCTCGTAGGCATTACGCGCTTTACCGCTTTACTGATCAAGTCGTGGGCCGCATCGGAAAGTTTATGCAGTCATTTGGGTTAAACGGACCGGATCATGTCACTGCCACCCGCAGAGGATTAGGTTGGGACCAAGGATCTGAGTCCTACAATTTGGAGATGAACTACATTGGCGAATCGTTCAATCAAACACTGACTTTAATTTCGAATTCGCCAGAAGAAAAATCAGTCAAAAAAGATCAAGGCGTTTCTCTTAATTCAAGTTACTTTTGGAAAAACAATTCTAGGCTTGGCTTAAGTGCCTACCAAGGCAGACAAAGCGATTTCGATAGAACTGTTTTTGGTCCCTACGCGACCATAAGTATTACCGAAAAACTGTTTTTGAACACAGAAGTTTTTCTTCAAGATAAAACTCTTAAAAGTGATTCCAGTCATCAAAGAGGCTATGCCTCCTTTTCACGGCTCGGCTATGAAGCCGTCAAGGGTCTCACTCCGTTTATTCAATTTGATCGTTCTAACTTAGATAATTCTGACCGAAATTCTCAGCTTGACTCTTATGGAGTTGGTGCTCAGTGGCTTCCTTATCCGCATTTTGATTTGATGCTTTTCTTAGGAAAGGAAAAGTCTTATATGCAGGAAACTACTGACTTCGGCTGGCTAATGTTTAATATATATTTGTAGAAATGTTTCAAGTGTCCCGTCTTTCGATCTTCGCTTGGAGTCATAAACCGTGAATTCTTGAGGGAGGTTTTTTTGAGAGCTCTAATTTTTAGTCTAAACATTCTTGTAATTTTATTTTGTCAGCGGGCCACTGCTAAAGTGGTCCGTTATGAACTAAACGTGACTCAGTCTCCAGTTAATATTACCGGAAAAAAGGAAGTTGATTTTTCCATACTTGTAAATGGAGGAATACCGGCGCCGACACTTGAATTTACCGAAGGAGATGACGCCGAAATTACGGTAAAAAATAGTATACCGACGGGCGAAGATGTTTCGATTCATTGGCACGGTATTTTGCTTCCGCCCTTAGAAGATGGCGTTCCTTTTGTAAATACCCCTCCAATTTACCGGGGTCAGTCACGAACTTTTAAGTTTAAGATTCGGCAAAACGGAACCTATTGGTATCACTCGCATACAATGCTTCAAGAGCAAAAGGGCGTTTATGGTGCGATTGTCATTCACCCAAGAAAAGAAACGATTAAAACCGATAAGGAAATCGTGGCTGTTTTAAGTGATTGGTCGGATGAGAATGCGGATCAAATTCTGAGAAATCTAAAAAAAGATGGCGATTACTACACCTTTAAAAAAGGTACGATGCGCTCTTACTTTGGAGCTATTGAGTCCGGAAAACTGAAAAATCAGTTTCGGAATGAGTGGTCACGCATGGGGGGCATGGATCTTTCAGATGTCGGGTATGATGCATTTCTAATTAACGGCAAGCGTGACGTGCAGCTTCTAGAAGCTCATCCAGGAGAAAAGATTCGAATCAGAATTGTGAATGCAGCCTCTTCTACTTACTTTCGAGTGTCTCTAGGTGGACTTCCTATGAAAATTATTTCGGCCGATGGTATTGACGTAGAGCCCATAAGCGCAAATGAAGTTCTCATTGGAATGGCTGAAACTTACGACATCCTTTTTCAAGTACCAGACCATAGTAATTATGAGCTACGCGCCACTGCACAAGATGGAACCGGTTTTTCATCTGGATGGATCGGTATGGGAAAAAAAATCCTAGCGCCTGATGTTGAAAAGCCCGATTTGTATTCGGTGATGGAGCATTCAGGAATGTCTACGATGGATCATTCTTCGATGGGGAAAGAAGAGTCGTCTAAAACAAAAGAAGTTGATCATTCAAATATGAATATGGATATGAATGGTAAAGAACAAAGTTTGAAACATGGAAGTGAATCAAAATCGAAACCAAATTCTAGTCACACCATGGAAACTGAAAGCGAAATGGACAACATGCCAGGCATGAATCATTCGACCAAACCTGCTGAAGAAAAAAAGGATAGTAAAGACGCACCTGTTGAATTGCTGAATGTTGATAATTTAAAGGCGCTAAATCCTATGAGTTTACCGAAAAATGTAAAAGTTCATGAACTAAAATTAGTTCTAGATGGAGATATGAGACGCTATGTCTGGCTTATCAATGGGAAAACGATAATGGAGGATCGAACTATTATTATCAACCCAGGCGAGGTTGTTCGCATTACTTATCAAAATAACAGTATGATGCATCACCCGATGCATCTTCATGGACATTTTTTTCGGGTTATAAACGAAAATGGCGATTTCTCTCCCCTTAAGCACACAGTTGATGTTCCGCCAATGTCGTCAAGAACCATTGTTTTTTATGCGGATGAGCCTGGGCAGTGGATGTTACATTGTCATAATCTTTATCATATGGACGCTGGGATGGCGAAAGTTGTGAAATACTCAAATTTCATTTCCCCTCCTGAAATCCTTGCCCACGAAAAAATGGATCATCATCGGGTTGACCCTTGGTATACCAAGGGAAAGTTAGAACTTTCGTCTAATCACGCACAAGGTGCCTTTAGGGTTTCCCAGAGTTGGAACCAAGTTGACGCAAGGATTGAAGGGGCAAACAGAGAAGGAAAAAATTTTTCTTTCGAAAAAAATTGGGAAGCCGAAGGCGATTTACTGTATCGGAGATGGATAAGTAATTGGACTAATCTAGTATTAGGTGGAACCAGTTACGGCACAAAATATTATGGGGTCGCGGGAATAGGATACACACTACCATTCTTATTTGAGACCAACTTTCTAATTAATCACAAGGGTCAGTTTCGCTTAGACGTAAATAGAAAGTTTCAGTGGACAACGAATATACTCTCAGATGTTGAAGTAACTTGGCGACCGGGTGATCAAGGTGGAGAATCCGAACTCGAAATTGAATCTTCTCTTATGTATTCTTCTAGTTGGTCCTGGACCGCAGGTTTCATGTTTACGAGAAACAGTATCGGCGCTGGCATAGAATATCAGTTTTAATTTTCTAGCGGCAGCGTCGCAGTATTTAGTCATCAAACCAATACTTGGCTTTGAATTTGCTCCTTATATTTTAACAGTGGGAATTTAGGTTGTTCGGGGAATTATTCCCTGAATCTATTTTTTTTCGAGTTAAATTGGGGGTAACTATGCAGGGCAAAAATATGGATCACAATGATCACGGCAACATGCACTACAAGCATCTAGCCATCATGACCGTACTCTCGTTTATTTCGATGTATGTCCTGATGTACTCGATGGTTGATCGTTTTGAGAATGTCTACAGCAGTTTTAATCAGGTTTATATGGCGGCACTTATGACTGCGCCGATGGTTTTTATTGAAATGGTTTTGATGAAAATGATGTATCCAAACAAAAAGAAGAACTTAGCGATTGTAGTGTCAAGCATCCTGGCAGGGGTCTTATTCTTCGCGCTGATTCGTTTTCAATCAGGCGTCGGAGACAAACAATTTCTACGTTCTATGATTCCGCACCACGCAGGTGCGATTCTCATGTGCAAAGAAGCAAATATCAACGATGAAGAAATTAAAAATCTTTGCAGTACGATTATGCAAGGCCAGCAGAAGGAAGTTGACCAAATGAAGGCCATTCTTAATCGACTATAAATATATATTAACAAAGCCCTTGAAGGAGGATTTATGAAGTCAATTTGTACAGCGGCGGTATTTTTCTGTTTTGCAGCTTTTGCTCAGACATCTGTTCCGACCGATGCTAAATTCCTGGATCAATTCAGCGAACACCATATGGATGCGATTAAGATGGCGAAAATGGCTGAAAAAAAGGCCGAAAATCCAGAACTTAAAAAAATGGCTCGAATGATGGTGAAAGATCAATCTAAAGAAATTGATCAAATGAAATCGTGGCGCAAAGAACTGTTTTCTTCAGTGCAAAAGAGTTCTTCGGAAATGCCCATGATGGATATGAAAGATTTAGAAAGTTCAAAGGGGCACGCATTCGACGCAGCTTTTTCCGAAATGATGGCTAAGCACCACCAAGATGGGATTGATATGGTTGAAAAAATGTCGCCCGAAATAAAAAACGAAAAGATAAAACAGTTTGCTTTGCAAACGGCTCAAAAACAAGGGCAGGAAAAAGAAAAGCTAAAAAAAATGACTGAAAAACACTAAATCAAACTGCCTGCTTTGTATAGCGGGTTAGTAGGGTATATAGGTACCATTCTCTTGGAAAATTCTACAAAAGGTTTTCGATAAGCGAATTACTTAACACTCAAAACTTAAAAACAACGAGGTAAAAAATATGAATACGCAATCTACATTTCTTAAAAAGAGTTTAACGGTTATTCTAGTTTCGGTCGCTTCTATGGCTATCGATTCTCAGGCGATAGGTTCATTTGGTTCAAATTTTCCTATGGGAAAAGAATCAGGAGGTGGAATGGTGGGAAAAAGTTGCCCCGATACCCGAGTTTCTTATACCCCTAAAACAAACCTTCAATTTATCGATATGTTTCAACCCCACCATATGATGGCAGTTGAAATGGCTAAAGAAGTTGTAGCACGTGGATCAAATTCAGAACTTCGTTCACTGGCTCAGAAAATTATTTTAGCGCAAACGGAAGAATTGAGAGTTCTAAGTGCAGCCCGCAAGCAACTGACCGGAAATTCGAATAGTCCGATGATGAAAGACCCTCATATGGACAAAGACATGATGACTCTTCGTTCTTTGTCTGGAGCCGCGTTAGATATAGCATTTATCGACACCATGATTCCTCATCATGCCTCGGGAATTCCGTCGGCCCATCAGTCATTGCCACATTTAACTCGTGAGGATTTAAAGGAAATGGCAATGGATATTATAAATACGCAAGCGCGTGAAATTGGCGAAATGCAAAGGATGCGAGAGTAGCCTAAAAATATAAAGTTTGTGATAAATAGAAGACCCAGTTTTACTGCGTTTAAATAAGTAAAATAGGTTTCTTTGAACAAGTCACTAGTTGAGCTACTCGGCGCAAAAAGGAAATGAGAGATGTATATGGCGCGTGTGTAAATTGTTGCCGCCCAAGGAAGAAAGAGGGTGTCCAATTGAACCATTGTATTCTTTCTTTCCAGGGATACAAGTTGCTGGAAGTGAGGACTTCCAGCACGCTCTAAAGCTATCGTAAAAAATTGAGGTAGCCCCTTTGTAATTTTTCATTTCGTTGCTAATTTTTGTTATTTGTCCTGTTCGATCTAACAAGTTAAATTGAGCTATGTCGATAGCGCGCGCATAGGCATGCATACTCAATGCGCTAGATCCTCGACCGTTTCGGTTTGAGTATGTTCCTAGGTGCCTAACAAAAACTTGCACTGGCGCAGGGAGTTTCGCAGCCTCGGCGGCATCTTCAACGCATTCGAAAAAATACTTATTCAAGTGTTGAGCAAAAAGCGGGTGAAAGTATCCTTTTCCGCAAATTGTATCACTGTTGTATCCACCCATTACATTTGAATTTGAATCGCAGCCATTCCAAACTTGAGCAAGGCCATTGGCTAATTGCAGCGGATTCTTATTTAACGAAAAATTTGAAGATCTAGAGCTTACTTCTGGATTAGAAACTTCAGGTGCAGGAGGAATATCATCTGGCAAGCCAATCGGTTCTTCGCCAATGTGATCCATATCCGTTGAGGCCAAATCACTGACATCGATATCTGACTTTGAACAACCAAACGCAAAGAAAACTGATAAAATTAATAGAATTTTTTTCATAAATGACTAATCGGAAAAAAATCTAAAAATTTGAACTCTATCTAAAAAAAACAGCGAAGTTGGATTAATTTAAGGCGTTAGTCTTGCCTATAAGAAATGATTAACTTGTCGAATTGCAGAAAAATTTATTTTTGCTTAGTTTTTTAGTTAAATAACATTTTAAAATTAGAACCTCTCCATCTCTTTAATGGTATGGAGAGGTTCCAATAAGACTAATAACATCCTTTATCACGTGATGTGCGTTTATCTTGGCAAGTGCTATCTTTCTCAAAATAAATGTTTTCATTCAGTTTTAAATCAGAATCGGGTTTAGCAATCACTGATTTCTCACCATCTACTTTTTCAACGGTCAAGAATCCGACAGTTGTGTATCCACAGCCTTTTGATCGCCCGTCAAATGTGCAATCTTTTTCTAAGGCTCTGATTTTATCGCCTACTTTTAATCCATCCGATGCTCCTAACTCAATTTTTACTTCTTGTGTGTTTGAGTTAGTAGGGGAGTACTTAACTGTTTTGGCACCAAAAGAATTTAGTGCCAGCAATCCTACTATTGCGACTATCATGTTTTTCATAATACCTCCTTAATTAACGCAGAAATCATCTGCGGATATTACTTAATACGATGAGGATGCAAAGTTTGTGACATGTTTAGCATTAGCTGTTACTCAACAACAATGTGACCTGTAATCATATCCATACCGCAGGCAAAGCGAATGTTGCCTTTTTGAACAACCCCAAGATCAGCTGGAACCATTTTATTTTGTTCTTTTAATTCGGCCTTAATTTTCTTTTCCTTTACTTGGATGGACGTCGCACACGTGTTGTTGGTTATTCGTGTTACGTTTAGAATAACGTGAGTTCCTGGTTTAACCTTGATCTCGCTGGGTTCAAATCCATTTTCAGTTACCTTTAGTGCGATTGTCTTTGTCTCTTCCTTCGCATAGGCCATCTGTAAACCAAAAATTGCAACGAGAGCGATTAATATATTTTTCATGTTATCTCCTTAGTTTGTGTTAAAAGTTCTTTTTCTTTCCAAATATAAAATATAACTGGATAAATGAGCAGCTCTAAAATGAACGAAGTGAAAAGCCCACCAATCATCGGGGCTGCAATTCGTTTCATGACATCAGCGCCAGCGCCGATAGACCACATGATTGGGATAAGCCCCATAAATAGAGCCATAACGGTCATTAGCTTTGGTCTAACTCTATGAACCGCACCTTCAATCACAGCATCGTGAAGATCTTTTCGGGATTTCATTAAACCTCGTTTTTCGCGATCATGATAAGATAGATCTAAATACATCAGCATAAAAACACCGGTCTCAGCATCAAGGCCAAGAAGTGCAATCATTCCAACCCAGGCCGCAATGGAAAGATTGTAGTCGAGCGCCACTAAAATCCACACTGCGCCAATCAGCGAGAATGGAACGGCTAATAGAATAATTCCAGTTTTTATCCACGACTTGGTATTAAAATGCAGAAGCAGAATAATAAGGAAAAGCGTCAAAGGGATTACGATTTTAAGGCGCTCTTTAACTCGTTCCATGTTTTCGTATTGGCCGCTCCAAGCAAGCGTGTAGCCTGTCGGGAGTTTAACCTGGTCACTAACGGCTTTCTTAGCGTGTTCAACAAAACTACCAATATCGATTTTTGATGGATCAATATCGACATACACGTAACCAACAAGAGATGCGTTTTCATCACGGATCATGGAAGCGCCGTCGTTAACTTTCACTTTAGCGATTTCCCCTAAGGGAAGCTGAGCTCCCGTGGGAGCTGAAATCAAGACTCGATTGATTCGTTCGATGTCTTGGCGAAAATCAGCAGCAAAGCGAACTTGGATCGGATAGCGTTCTCGGCCCATCAAAGCGGTTGAAACGTTTTCTCCGCCAATAGCTGCCATGGCTTGGTCTTGCGCTTCTTTTAGTGAGAGGCCATAGGTTTTAAGTTTGTTACGATCAAAATCAATATCTAAAAAATAGCCGCTCGCAATTCGTTCGGCGACGACGGTTCTTGCGCCTTCTAGTTTTTGAATTACACTCTCAAGTTCGCGTCCGATCTTCTCGATTGTCTTTACATCCGAGCCAAAAACTTTCACACCAATTGGGCTTCTGATACCGGTTGAAAGCATATCGATTCGGTTTTTAATCGGCATAGTCCAGATATTTGGCATTCCAAGGAAGCTGAGCTTCTCATTCATTTCACTCACAAGTGCTTCTTCTGAAATCGTTTCTGGCCAAATTCGCGTTAACGGCGCCTTAAGAATTTCTGGCAAAGATGAATAAAAACGGTTTTCTTTTCGCCACTCAGATTTCGGTTTAAGAACAATCGTCGTTTCAATCATCGATAGCGGTGCTGTATCAGTTGAAGTTTCTGCACGTCCAGCTTTTCCAAAGACGGTATCCACTTCCGGAAAAGATTTAAGGATTTGATCTTGAACCGTTAAAATTCTTTGCGCTTCAGAAACAGAAAGCCCAGGAAGGGCGGTCGGCATATAGAGCAAGCTACCTTCATGGAGAGTTGGCATAAACTCTGTTCCCAGCATCGCAAAGCCAGGAAAAATCGAAAGAACAGCAGTAAATGCAATAGAAAGAACAAACTTCTTTCTCTCCAGAACCCAGTGCAAAACTGGCTCATAAATAGCAAAAAGTCTGCGGCTGATCGGATGCTTGTGTTCAGAATAGTATTTTCCAACAAGAAGAACATTTCCGATCGAATTGAGCCAAGTATATGGGCCTTTAAAATTATCGGGCCGAGCAAAAAGCATTCGCATCGCAGGATCTAAAGTGATAGCAAGAAGTGCAGCAATCCCCATCGCCAGGTTTTTTGAGAGTGCTAGTGGTCTAAATAGACGACCTTCTTGATCCACCAGGGTGAAAATGGGAAGAAAGGCAACCGCAATCACAAGAAGAGAGAAGAAAACCGAAGGACCTACTTCAGTCAAAGCCTCAAGCCTGACTTTAAAAAAACTCTCTTTGCGTCCGCCTTCATCCCAAAGCTGAATTTTTCGATAGGCATTTTCAACTTCCACAATCGCGCCATCGACAAGAACACCAATGGATATCGCAATACCGGCTAAGAGCATGATGTTAGCGCTTTGACCTAATAGCCAAAGAGGAAGGAAAGAGAGAAGAACTGCAATAGGAATGGTAACAATAGGAACAATCGCGGAAGGCACATGCCAAAGGAATAGAAGAATGACAAGACTCACGATAACAAGTTCTTCAATCAAAGTGCCTTTTAGAGTTTCAATGGCTCGATGAATAAGGTCTGATCGATCGTAGACAGTTTTAATTTTTACGCCTTCGGGTAAAGATTTTTGAATGTCGGCGATCCTAGTTTTAACACGATCAATAACAGAAGGAGCATCCTCTCCTTGCCTCATCACTATGATGCCGCCAACGGTATCACCTTGGCCGTTAAAGTCTGTGATGCCTCTGCGCATTTCAGGACCGATGGAAACTTGAGCTACTTGTTTAAGTAATATAGGAGCGCGGCTTTTAAGTGGATAGGTAACTACCGCATTTTCAATTTCTTCAATCGATGAAATCAATCCTTGAGATCTGACCATGGCTTCTGTTCCCGAAAACTCAATGACTCGTCCGCCAGATTCTTGATTTGTGTTTCTAACAGCATCTAAGACTTGCGACAATGTTAGTTGATAGAGCTCAAGCTTTCTTGGATCGACTTTAACTTGAAACTGCTTAACAAAACCCCCAACACTAGCGACTTCGGCAACTCCTGGAACCGATTGAAGTTGATAGCGAATGGTCCAGTCTTGCAAAGATCTTAAATCTCCAGAATTAAGCTTTGCGGTTTCATCAACAAGAGCATACTGATAGACCCAACCGACACTTGTTGCATCAGGCCCAAGTTCCGTTTGCACTCCTTGTGGTAATTGATTTGTAATTCGACTTAAATATTCAACGACTCGGCTTCGCGCCCAATAGAGATCCGTACCATCTTCAAAAATCACGTACACATAAGAATAACCATAATCAGAAAAACCGCGCACCGATTTGATTTTAGGTGCTCCAAGTAATGCGGCTACAATAGGATAAGTAACTTGTTTTTCCAAAATCTCCGGCGAGCGATCCCATTTAGAATAGATGATCACTTGCGTGTCCGATAGATCAGGAATGGCATCAAGGGGAATTTTTTGAACCGAGTAAACGCCAAGTCCCATAAACACGGCCGTAACCATCAAGATCAAAAGCCGGTTTGTAGCAGAGAACTCGATGATACGTTTGATCAATGGGCGCCTCGAATCTTGGCTTCTGAATCAATCAGGAAATTGGGGCCAGTTGAAATGACATCGCCTTCGTTTAAACCAGAAAGAATTTGATATTCCTTAGACGAGGCTCGTTTTCCTAAAGTTACGGAGACAGGTTTAAGGTTATTGTCAGAAGTAAAAACATAAACGAGACTACCTTTGCCCGTGTGTAAAACGGCGTCTTCAGGAACAGTAATTTGGTTTTTCTCTTTAGATTGAATTTCGCCATCAAAGCTTCCTTCTAGTACAAATCTTTTAGGGGTTTGAGACAAAGTTCCAATCACGCGAATGGTACGGCTGGAAGGATCAAGCATGGAATCAACAGAGCGAATCTGTCCTTTTAGTTTTTTATCCGGAGATGAAGACGGGGAGCCTGTAAATTCAAGGCCATTCTTAACAACCTGAAGATCTGATTCAAAAACCTGAAAAGCAATGTCTCTTGATGAAATCATTCTGCCAGATACGGGTACCGAAAAGATTAATTCCTTTCGAGTCACAGTGTATTTGCCGATACCAGCAAGGCTCAACTGAGTATTGGTGACAGAAATCTCAGAGTCCTCGATAGATTCTTTTTTTGCCTCTTGTTTTTTTCCAGCGGTTTTAACTAATGGCATTCCGCAAATGGGACACTTTCCTGCTTTGTGTTCATGAACCTGCGGGTGCATAGGACATGTATAGTATCCGTCGGGGTCCTCGTGATTTGAACCAATGGCAGGAGATTTCGAATTGGTGTCTTTATCTTGAGAGTAAGCCTTGGGAGCCCATGAAAAAGCCGTAATCACAAGTGATCCAAAAAAAATTATTTTTTTCATAATGTATCTGCTTTTGAATCAGCTCCCGTGAGTTTTAAAATTTCTTTAAAGGTGTTTTCATATTCAAGTCTAAGATCAATGGCTTTCATTTTTAAATCTAATAACCCGATCACAACTGATTTATGTTCATCCAAGCCTTCCATGGTGCGAGTTGAGAGATTAGTGACAAGCTTTCTTCGTTTCTCGGCTCTAGGAATCAGTTTCTCTTTTAAATTTGTAAGCTGGGCTTTTAGAGATTCCATCTTTTTCGTGAGTGTGGAAAATCGCGTATCAAATGCAGTTTTTGTCTTCTGAAGTTCTGCTTGGGCTTTCATTCTCTGCGCTGAGGCTTCAGCCACTTCTGCGTTTGGCTGCCAGAAATATAGAAACGGTAGGGTGATTCCAACCATGATCTCTTGATTGCTTGAAGCTGTTTCACTCCCGTCAAAGGATCGCAGTCTTAGAAAAAGATCAGGAATATAGCTCTGCTTTTTAAGATTCTCTTGAGCTTCTAAAGTAGCGACTTCTTTTTCTTTTAATGTCACCAACGATCGACTCGCTTTTTCGATCTCAATTGCAGGTAAAACTGGCTCTTTTGGAAGAGATGATTCCACGTCTAATGATGGCGCATACATTTTAAGTGCATTTCTTTTTTCTAATAGATCCGCATCAAGACTCAAAATCTCATTCTCAACAAGGTCACTATCAGACTCAACTTCTAGAAGATGAACTTGGGCCAGGCTATCTGAGCGTGTAGCGGATCTAGTTAAAGATACGTGATGTTTAAGCCAGTGATGTTTATCTTTTAAAATTTGAAGTTTTTCATAGTTACTCCAAAAACCAAGATAGGCATTTCTAGCCTCATTTAAGATGAGCGCTTTTTGGTAGCTGCTATTTTCCTTCTGGGTTTCAAGTTCAAGGTCGCGAACTTTTTTGTCTTGGGCGATTTTTGTCGGAAACGGAAGTTCTTGTGAAACTTCATATCCATTTCTTGAGTTTCCACTCTCCTTCATTTGCATTAGGCCAATCATGGGTGGATTAATTCGAATACCACTGGCTTTGGCGTTAGCGGCTTCAAGGTTTGCTTTTTCAATAATAAAATCAGGACTCTCTTTTTTTACTGACTCTAAGAATGCATCTAGAGTGAGTACCTGAGCTCTAGCCATTAATGGCGATAAAATATATAAAAGTGAGACAGACCAAAGAAACCATGTTTTCATATTTGTAGATACGATGAAAACCTCTCATTTGTGACAAAAAAACGCAACACATTGAAATAACTTGGGTTTTGACCTTTTTAATTAGCTCGTGTCACAATTACCGTATTTCGATCGTATTAACTAGCAAGAAGGGATGTCAAAAGATTTGGAAACAAAATCAGATGAAGAACTTATGGAGAATTATCAAAAGGGTATAGTAGCTGCGTTTGATATTTTATTTCACCGTCACTCGGCGCGTGTTCTTGGTTTTTTGTCTCAAAGAATAGCCAAAAAGAAAGAAGCGAATGATCTTCTTCAAGAGGTCTTTTTTAAACTGCATCGCTCAAAGCATCTGTACAATGTCACTCTTCCGTTTGCACCCTGGTTGTTTTCGATCACGCGCTCTGTGCTTTTTGATTATTCTAAAAAGAAGAATTTGGAAGACTCTGTTGATGTTAAAGACCTTGAGCAAATTTCTATTTTAGAGCCGGAAGCTGTGGATAAGAATTTAACTGAAGTTTTAGAAACTTTGCCTCAGCAACAGCAGCAGGCGATTCGACTGCGTGTCTATGATGAGGAAACGTTTGAAGAAATAGCCGCGCGACTTTCAACGTCGCCAGAAAATGCAAGACAGCTTGTTAGTCGCGGAATTAAAAAGCTGCGCCAAGCTTTTAACGGAAAAGGAGAATAATTTATGTCTAAAGAACACACAGAATGGCTTAAAGAATATACAGAATTCTCTACTATCAATACGGACCAAGTGCAGGTGCCGCGATCAACATTTACTCAAATAAAGAATCGTCTTTTTCCAAATCCATGGATTGTGTTTGGTAAAGTTACTACTATTCATGTCGTTGTTGGATTTATGTCTTTGGCTGTTTGTAATCAATTTGGACTTAATCCCTTTGATACTCAGCAATCTTTGACGAACTGGTTTATGAAAGTGGCTGGCCATAATTTTTGTATGCTCCTTTGTGGATTGTTCTTTATGGCAACGACCTATATGTTTGCGAATTTATTTTTAAGTCTCGAAGAGCTTGAGTCCATAAAGCGCTATGAATGGCTGCAAACAGGAGTCATTGGGCTTGCTTCCCTAGCAGCGTTCTATTTCTTTGGTGCTGAGCTTGTTGGAACATTTGTTGTCCTATGGATAGTCGGTGCAATGATTGGTGGTTTTGTTTCGATTGAAGGCAGCTATCGGCTAAGACGAAGCCGAGCGCATATCTAAATAGGCTCTGCGCGACTTTTTGGGGGTCACCAATGAAAATACTTTTTATGTGCGTTGCAAACTCAGCTCGTAGCCAATTGGCTGAAGGACTGGCTCGTAGTTTATTTCCAGACGCTGAAGTTCAAAGCGCAGGTTCTCATCCAGGAAAACTTACTCCCTTTGCTGTGCACGTGATGAAGGAGATCAATCTTGATATTTCAAAGCATTTTTCAAAATCGAAGAATGAGCTAAGTCCCAAATTTTTAGCTAATCTCGATTATATTATTACTTTGTGTGCGGAAGAGATATGCCCGGTTCTTCCGTCGCAAACGGCAAAAAAACTTCATTGGCCATTTCCAGACCCAGTAACGAAAGAACCTCTCTCCGAACAAGAATCACTACTCCGCTTTCGTGAAGCCCGGGACAATATTCAGGCTCGTCTTATTGAATTTAAGAAAAGCATCTAGCTGGTTATTAACAAGAGTGCCTTAGCGACTTGAGCCTACCTAAAGCAAATCAGCGACTATTTTTATTTTATGCGAACTCAAACTCCGCAAAAACGAACTTACCTGACCTAGGTATTTTTTTCAGCAGATAGAATCTGCTAGTAAATTCAATATTTTAATCTGCTGGCACAAAGTCTATCTCTTTTTGCATTAGTAATTGGTGAAAGGACATTAAAACAAGCGTCCTTTTAAAGGGGGCCAATTATGGCAATAACACAAAGATGCCCGCGCTGCGGGGGAATTTTAGAGGTTCTGCGGACGTATTCACACTGCGTGAGTTGTTTTTATTTTGAAGATTATTGGAGCGATGCTGATACAGCGAACTTGCAAGCGCTAAGAGAAGCAAAGCAAATGACTTCCTATGAAGAGAATGAAATCTGCAACAGTTTGGAGGCCGCTAATGACGATAAAGAATGCGCCTAAAGAAATGAATCAAAACATAAAAAAACTGGAAGAGAAGAAATTAAAGACAAGTTTTTGGAAGAGAATATTTAGTTATGAAATTGACGATCGTAAGATCGATGAAATCAAGCGCGAAAATGAACTTAAATTTATGCGAATGCACTTTTTAGGATAATGGGTAGTTACACATGAAAATAGAAAAACAGAAAACATGGAGTTTTCCGTTAGGCGATAAAGAAAAAATGGAGGTCAAACAAATAGCTATGGATCTACCACAGGATGAAAGGGCCATCGTGTATCTAAGATATTGGCTAGGAATGGGTCTAAAACACATTGCTCAAACGCTTGGCATGGAACTTTATGATGTGCAAGTAACTCATGCGAAAGCGCTGAGCTTAATGAGAGAAGAACTTTTAAAATTAAAAGCTGCTTAAAACAGAGTAGCTAAACAAAAAACTAGTTTCTAGGAAGGAAAAATAACTATGGAAAATAAAGTAAAAAATAAAAAATTAGATCTTGAATGGATTGATAAGGAAACCGGCAGAAAATTTCCGGCGGGAGTGGCATTTTACCACGAAGATAAGGGTGAATTTCGACTTAAAGTTGATGCCATGCCAGATGATAAGTACATTTTCTTAAGGCCAACCGGCTCCGACGGTGACACCGTCCATTACCGAGTCGATGTGAGTCTTAGAAAAGATGGTAAATTTGTTAGATCCTCACCCATTGGTATAGGAAAAAGCTCCCGTGCAGGTGGCCCATACATATACATGGAGCTAGGACCCTATACCCGAATTCTATCACTTTATGCAGAAGAGTAGAGTTTGAATAAAAATCAATCTTGGATTGTGTTGGGTACTCTTGCCTTTATCAGCATTACCTTATTTGTACCGGAACTCTCATTTGCCCAGTACGGAGGAGGAGATTTTCAGAGTAAGGTCGGCGGTGTAACAAAGGGACTTGTTAATGTGCTGCTACCGGCAGTGAGTGTTTTAGGGCTTGTGTATGCGGCGATACTCGCGGCTACCGGCGATGCTGAGGCAAAGTCTAGAATGGTGTTAGTGGCTGTTGCAAGTATTGTTGGGTTCTTGGCGCCGATGTTGATCCGCTGGCTTCAAAGTATTTCAGGGATGTAATGGAGTATAAAGAATCAACTGTCCACAGGAAGCTGGACGCTAAAATTAGAATTGGGGGCATGGAAGCCCCCGACATTTTAGCGGTTCTTATATTTGCTTCTGTAATGAACCTATTTTTTGGTCGCACCTCATTTTCATTTATTTTTGTGATTGTCTTGCCAGCACTTTTACTAAGCATTTTATATTTTGGAAAAAGAGGAAAGCCCGACGACTATCTTATCCATTTACTTAGATTCTATCTAAGCAACGGATTCTTTGCTGCGGGAGAAAATGATTTAAATCGGAAAAAAATAATAGGAGTTCGAATTGATGGCAAATCACATTAAAGACATGCTAGGGTTATGGCATCTAGACGACAATTTAGTCGTTTTTAATGACGGCTCCCTAGGTGCCGGATTTAAAATTATTGGAAATGATATTAGCTTAAAAACTCCAACCGAAGTGAACTATTTTTCGGAAAAAATAGAGGGGCTGCTAAATTCATTACCTGAAGACTACTCTTTGCAGCTATTTTACAAATTAAATCATGAGATGGAAAATATTATTCAAAAACATGAAGATGTGTCCCTAAACTGTAAAGAGAGCTATCAGCCAATTCGTAAGGCGAGAGTCCACTTTCTTAGAGACAACGCCGAGAATCGACAGTACTTTGTCCCTGAAATTTTCGTTTATGTAAGGTCTGCAAGTTATCGTTTGAAACAAAGACGATTTTGGGAAAAACGAGAATTATTTGAGATCATGACAAAGAAAGAGTACGCGCAGCATCGACAAAAATTTGAAAGAACACTCACGCTTATATATAGCGGCCTTCAATCAGCCGGACTGCTTCCATGTGAAATTGATCCAATCGAGTGGTACAAAAATATTTTCACTTATTTTAATAAACATCGAGTGGAAAACATGGGACCTCCCCATCTTCGTCCAATTTCGGTTGATCACACTCTATCTGACCAAGTTGTTTTAAGTGACATGAGTGTGGATAAAGATGCAATTTCAATCGGCGATTTGAAATTTCGGGTATTGACGCTAGCAATACTACCTGAAGGAAACACTCATGCTGCGATGATTGAGAATTTTACAAAGCTTCCATTTCATTTATGGATCAGTCAAAATTTAAAAACACTGAATCAAAAAAAGGAGCTAAGTAAGTTGGAACTGAGTCGACGAGTTGCCCGATCTATGGCCTCTGGTAGTAAAAATGTATCTGACATTGAAAGCGAAACTCAGCTTGAACATATTGAAAATCTAGCGCGTGAACTTCATGAAGGCTCTGAAAAGATTGTGTTGATGGATTTTAATGTAATCATCTGGGCAAGCAATCAAGAAGAACTTGAAACAAAAACCGATGAAGTTCTGCGGTCTTTTCGATCGTTAAATCAGGCCGAAGGAATTCAGGAAACTTACGCGGGTCTTGATGCATTTTTGGCCGCCGCACCCTCCATTTGTAAAGGGTTTAGGCTTAAGAAAATCAAAACCTCAAACGCTGCCCATCTGTTGCCCTTTTATTCCGGCTGGTCAGGTAATTCTAGGCCAGTATGTTTACTACCAAATAGGGAAAATTCACTTTTTTCATTAGACCCGTTTGCTAAGGAGCTTCCTAACTGGAATGGGCTTGTGTTTGGAGGAAGCGGTTCAGGTAAATCGTTTAGCGTTGCGCAGTTAATGCTTCAATTCTACGGGCAAGAACCAAGTCCGAAAATTATTTGGATTGATAACGGCGCTTCATCGCAACGGTTGTTAGAAGTGTTAGATGGCGAGTTTATTGATCTGACGTTAGAATCGGGAATCTCGATTAATTTATTTGACCTGGAAGACGGAGAATCGTCACCCAGTCCATCACGAATTAAAATGATGCTTGGAGTGTTAGAGCTGATTTTAAAGGATGAAGATAAAAAGGGACTTCCTAAACGGGAAAAGGCCCTTCTTGAAGAGTCCATTTTTAGAATGTACCAAAATGTAAAAGATAGAGTTCCGGTTTTATCAGATTTAAAATCAATTCTTTCAGAGCACGCTGAAACTGAAATGAGAAAATATGCTCAAATATTATTTTCTTGGACCGGTGACACTGCCTATGGACGGATGCTGGATCGGCAAAGCAACGTAAAATTAAAGTCAGATTTAATCACGATTGAAATTAAAGGTTTAGATAATCATCGAGAACTGAAGGACATTTTTTTACTTCTTTTTACAAGTTACATAAAGACAGAAGCCGCGAGAGACCTTCAAACTCCGTACTTGCTTATAATCGATGAGGCCCAGCGCCTTTTTAAAACAGAAAGTGGAAGAGATTTTGCGATAGATTGTTTTCGTACATTCAGGAAGTACAATGCCGGCATTTATTGTATTTCTCAAAATTACCGGGATTTTTTATCTGATAAAGACCTAGCGGAGAGTTTAATGCCAAACACAACAAATGTGTTTATATTGCGACAACGAAAAATTGACTGGAGTGATTTTAAATCAAGCTTTGATTTTAATGACTCTCAAGTGGAAGCGATAAAAAGCCTAGAAATCGTAAAAGGAAAGTACTCTGAATTTTATCTCATTCAAGACGAGAATCAGGCCATACTAAGACTAGTTCCCGAACCACTGAGTTACTGGATTTGCACTAGTGACGGAAATGAAAAAGCAAAAATTCAAGAAATGGAGAATAAATATCCGAATGAATCAAAAATTCAAATTCTGCAAAGACTGGCTTTTGAAAACGGAGTGGACAAGACGTGAAAGTAGCTAAATTAGAAAACGTGTCAATGCGGCTTTATTTTATGCCTATCTTAGTTGTAGTCGTTTTTGGTCTTGCGAACCCGCCCAAAGCGGCTGCTTTTACTGACGGATCTGGATGGACCCAAGTGACATACCTGATTAAAATATTGGAGGAAAATATTCGAAGGTACTATCAACTTAAAACCATGATCGAACTAGCTAAAGACCAACGGGATTACCTACGCCTAGTTAACTCTGGCCTAGATAACTCTTTGGGTCTTATCGAATCGTTGCCCATCAAGGATGAAAGAGTACTATCTGAAATACGCAATTTCAAAAAGGCGGTGGAAAAAATATCAGAAATTTACGGCGCCGTTCCTAAAAGTAAAGAAGAGTTAATGCAAAGACTGCATGACCAAACTATTTCTGAAAGTTTGAGAATGATAAATGACTTCAAGGAATACTCGGTAAAGCAAGAAGAAAACTCAATTCGAGTGGCCATTGACAGCCGTGCGGCATCGCCCAAAGGAGCCATGAGAATGCAGGCTGAAACCAGCGCGCAGATTCTGAGATCACTGTCTCAATTGATTCGTCTTAATACTCAGATGCTAAAGCTACAAAGCGAGCAATTTGGGATGCAAAATAAAATGGGTAAAGATAGTGTTTCTAACTTTCAGCGAGTGAATCAGGATCTTGGGAAAAGCTTTCAAGAACTAAATCCGAAAATGAGTCTAATAAAATTCTAGATGTTTGATTATCTAAGCGATGTGGGTCGAAGTCTGCGTACAGAGCTGGTTTCGACCTACTGGGTTCTTATTGTTCCGCTTGTTCTACTACTGCTAGTAATGGAATTTTTAAAAAGTGATGAGCCAGATGTTAAAGATATTTTTCGACGGGTCTTGGTTTCAGTTTTATTGCTATATAGTTTTGACATCACGCTAAACTCTATTGCGACAATTGGTGATAGCATTACTGAAAAAATCGACGGGCTTCAAAAACTGTGGGACGTTTTAAAAAATCTAGGGCCAAATTATAATAGTGCTAGCAATGACTGGTTTAATCTAAGAGAAACGGCACTTTATATTTTTAATATTGCCGCCTATATCATCGCCTATCTTGGTTTTTTTATTTCCAATGCGATGATCCACTTTGTGTGGACTATATTATTTGTCTGCTCGCCACTGATGATACTGGCTTATGTGGCCCGGCAAACTGAGCATGTTACGTTTAGTCTTTACAAGGGTTTAGTGCAAGTTGTGCTCTGGAAAATATTGTGGAGTCTTCTTGGGGTGTTGCTATTAAAATTAGCGATGAATCCCAAAGTCACTGGCATGGAAGATTATTTGATGTCTATAATCATTAATTTATCCATCGGTCTTAGTATGCTCTTCATTCCGATTGCGACAAGATCACTTCTTAATGATGGTATGGAAAGCGCGGCTTCCGCCATCACGGCTGTTCCCACAATGGCAACAGGGGTTGCGCTTAAAGCACAAATGGCAAAACTTGCTAAAGGTATAGCGAGCGGTGTGGTATCAGGTGGAAAGTTTGCGGCAAAGCCTATGACGAACCCCTTTGTCGGTAGAGCTGAATTGCTCAAGCGTCGAGTGAATCCAAAACTGAATGAAATGAAAAAAACATATGAAAATCTATTTTTACCTAAAGATTTAAGAAAAGGAAATAATGACAAACGAAGATAGTTTGAAAAAAGAAAATTTAAAAACAGTGAAATCATCATTAGACCACTGGATTGAGACAAATAACCAGTTACAGCTTTATAAACTAGTCGGCGCGGTCTGTGCCGGAATTGGAATGCTTTTACTATGTGTCGTGCTATTTCAGTCGCTTAAGTCACCGCTTGTGATTTATGACGATGGATTGAATAAGATACCACTCAGAAGTGAATCTAAGCCGTTTAAAATTGATGAAGATCAAATTAGTCGTTTCTTGTCGGACTATTTGTTTCTTTATTTTAAATGGGAAAAACTAGAACCCGATAAAATCGTAAAAGAAATAAGCCCTTTTACGAGCGATGCTTTAACTGAAAAAATTAAAATTCTTCTTCTTCAAAGAAGAGATCGGGATTTTAAAAACCAGGCGGTTTCTCAAGACATTGCCCATATTAAAATCAAGGTGAGTGAAAAAGAAATCACGGCGACATATGATAAAGTGCTTCGCATTGCGGGAATTCCTCTTGTTGTTCCCTGTGAGGCGTCCTTTCAAATTGTTGATGGTCCTGTTACTAACTGGAACCTTCTTGGTCTATATGTAAACGGTATCATAGAGCATGAAGGCACGAAAGGCGATTAGGTTATTGGTGCTAGCGCTTGGAATACTGGCATTGTGCAATGTTGCCTTAGCTGGTGGAGTTAGATCTGTTACAGCAGGGCCAAGTGCAATGGAATCAATTAACCTTAGCATGGGAAAGTCAACGGTCTTAAGATTTAAAGATAAGCCAAAGAAAATAGTAATTGGAAATCAAAACTATTTTGGGATCGAGTTCATTGAAAATGATATTGCGATTCAACCACACGGGCAAATCAAAACCAATATGTTTGTCTATACTGAGAGTCGCACCTATGGATTCTATCTCAAAGTGGGAAGTGTTAATCACGATGATCTTGTAAAGATAGAATGGGATTCTACAAATCGACAGCGATCAACACTTAATTTTCGATCCGCTATGGTTTCGAGGAGAAAGGAAATTCGGGGTATTGAGGTTAAACTCAAAAACGGTTTGATTGTAAGACCAGCGCATATTCAGTACCTTCCTGAAATGAAATTAAATGCTTTAGATTTATTTGTACAAAATGTAACAAAAAATAAATTGGATATCGCTGATTTAAAACTACTTGTTGTTCGAAATGGTCTGACCCTTGATAGGCAAATGATCGTAAAAGAAAAATCTCAAATTGAAAGTAAGTCTGGAGCAAAAGTACGTGTATTTTTTTCTAGTATTTTAAAACAAGATATTAAGGTGTTGATATCATTACCTAATGAAAATCAAAGTTTTTCGTTAAAAAAGGAATTTTTATGAATTCGGTACAAAAATGTAAATGGAATATTTTAAAAGGGAAAATTCCAAACATTAAAGCGTTTTTTTTGAAGCGAGACGGCGAAAAAGACGTCATAAATCTAAAGCAAGTGGGCCTCTTCGGAGGCCCTATTTTGTTTTTGCTAATTCTTACGGCTTTTGTTTTATCAAGTAATGAAGACACAAGTTTTCTGGGGCAATCAGAGAAACGACTGGTAGATGCTGCCAAAGAACCAACCAGGACTGAATCGAAATTAGATCACGATGACAAGCGAACCTATTCGGACACGGCGAGAAAAATTTTAAGTGAAGGAAAAACCGTATCAAAAAGTGGAGGCGGAGGCAGTAAAGAGCGATCGATGCAAGGCATACCCTCAGCAAAGATAAACTTTAAAGCAGGTCAAGTTATAGTCCGCGATGGAACTAGCGACCCAGAGCGAAGCATCCCAATTGGAACAAATATGATCGGAAAAACTTTAACGGCAATTGACACTCGTGAGGCGGGACAGTTGATAAAAATATTATTGCCCTATGGTGGTCGATCAAAATATGGAACTGAAATTCCGAAAGGCACTATTCTTTTTGGACAGGTTGTTTACTCTGGACGAGGACGCAAAGTCGGTATCCAAATCACTAAGGGATTATTTCCATCGGAACAGGAGTTTGATATTAATGCCCAAGTTCTGGACCCTAAAAGCTATTCCACTGGGCTGATCGGTGATACAAACTCGGAGTCTGATACTCGGGTACTTGCTGCTCTCGGACTGAGTGTTGCTTCGGGTGCTAGTGAAATAATGATTGAGCGTGAAACTATGAACTCGTTAGGCCAAACTATGCCAAAAGCAAGCCTTGAGAATGCAATAAAGAAGGGTCTATCCACTTCGGCGCAGGAAGAAGCTAGTCGACAGATCGAGTCCTACAAAGATACCGAAGACTATATTACGATTCCAGCCGGTCGTGATATAATTGTAAGCCTAACAAAAACCTATGTGGAAAAATGAGTCAGGTAAAAGCCAAAGCGAGTCATTCATCAAAAGGATTTGATGAGGTCCTGAAAGTTCTTTCATTTTTAGGTGGAATTTCAATTCGTGGAGCGGCCGAACTTTTTATTCGGTTCAGGAGTTTATATTTTATTGCCTTTTTATGGAGCTGGATAAGTTTTCTATTGGTATTTTGGAACTACAAACATCTTAAATGGTTGCACTTATTTTTTCCAAATGTTTTTACGCCAACTGTAGTTGAGATCTTAGTCGAAGAAATGCCGTTACCGATTTTGATTCATACGCTGATATTAATTCTTGGTCCAATTGCCTTTTTTGGATTTTTATTTGGAATTGTCACGAAAGATAAAAAGAAAGAAATTTCTCAGGCGTTAGCTCATCTAGGTTTAAAAACAGCACAAGGAAGAGAGCCTTTAGTTAGCAAAGTTGTAAATTTAGACGAATATCGACAGCGGGTTTTAGTATCTAGCATTGGAATTGGTGTTGAACGGTATTTAGAGAAAAAGTCTGATCTTGAAATGGCCTTAGGCGCTACAGTTGAATCTATTAGGACGACAGCGAATAACAAGTTTGTTGAAATTTTAACCACGACCAAGATTATACCTTCAATGGTTCCATACTTAGATGTGGTTCAGTCCATCAATGAACCGCTTTCATTTCCTATCGGTGAGTCGCTGGCGGGAATTCAAATTCAATATTTGTCGAGTCTTCCACATATGATGATCGCTGGGGCATCCGGTGGTGGTAAAAGTAATTTCTTTAAGCAAACACTTCTGAGTTTAATTAAAAGTACCAAAAATATTCAAGTATACATTTTGGACTTAAAAAAAGGCATCGAAGCGAAAGAATTTTCATGCTTACCTAATGTCAGCATTGCGAAAACTGAAATCGAAGCGAATCTACTTCTAGCTAAACTAAGGCAAGAAATGATTAGCCGCTTTGATCTTTTAGAAAAAAATGGACGTACTTCGATCGATCCAGAAAGGGATAAAAAGGACTATATTGTAATTGCTGTCGATGAAGCATCGGTCCTTTATGGAAAGACTAAAGTCAGCAAAGAGCGCGCAAAAAATGTGACTCAAGCGCGAGAACTAACAGACGATCTAGCAAAACTAGGTCGAGCTGCAAAAATGAATCTCATCATTGCAACTCAAAAAGTGACTACGGATACCATTGATACCAAAATTCAAGAAAATATGGGTGGTCGCATTTGCTTCAGGGCAAATACGCTTCAAGGATCACTGACCGTACTTGGAAATAAAATGGCATTTGAACTCCCTGACGTTAAAGGGCGTGCAGTATGGGCAAATGGGACCACTTTTACGGAAGTTCAAACCCCTTTTGTTAAAGAGGACGTATTGAAAGATGAAATCAATAAAATAAAGATTGAATACGAAGCTGGCGTCAGATCAAATTTTTCGTTGCCGTTTAGGGCGATCGTTGAAGCAACGAATGAAGCTGAACCTACTTTAGGTATTAAATAGAATTGGCAAAGAAACAACTTTTTACTGTTCGTGAAAGGCTTTTGCTAGAGCGCCTTGTTGAAAACAAAGTTATGACCAGAAATCAAATTCACCAGGCTATTTTTCCAAGCGTTGGGAAAAAAAGCCTTAGCCATTACCTAAAGCGGCTATTGAATGTCGGATTCATCACTGACAAAATGCAAAAGCGAATCAGCCGTAGTGACATTTTTTACGAGTTAACTGATTCGGGATTAGCTTATGCAATGAATACTATTGAGGTTGAATTCATCCAGAAGCCGACTCATTCTTACACTTTTGAACATGATGTCGGATTAGTAGATATTAGAAACCGTTTTGCAAAATCATTGATGTTGGAAGAGTATTTCACTGAAAACATGCTACAATGCTTTGGCCATTTGCATTCTGACGTAAGACTCAAACCCCTGATTGATATGAAATCCGATGCGGCAGCGTTTTTAAAAGTGAACGAAAAGTTAAAAACGGTGGCTATTGAGTATGAGCCAACTAAGAAGTGGATCGATAGATATAGGGACAAGATCCTTTATTACTATGTTAACACAGGAATAGATTTTGTCTTTTATATTTGCAGAGACGAGTCGACGGTAAGGGCCATTCAGCAGATCGAGCGAGAGCTACATCCCGAAGGTCATTCTAAAATGTATTTTATATTGTTTCAGGATGTCAGATCACTAGCTGAATCAATGACATTGGTAAATCGAAATCAGGTCAAATTCGAGATCAAATAACAAGCTGAATTTACTAGCGGCGTAGTTACGGCGCGCCGCTAGTGAACGCGCTATAAATAATTGAAATAGCGAGCAACTGACAAGCAAAAGTTAGAGTCAGTTTTAAATATAAGGAATTTAAAATTCTATAAGGAGAATTATGAAATTACGAAATCAAATAGTGGGCATTAGTGTAATATCACTAATGGGATGTGCAACAATGAAAGAATCATTATTACTAGGTACCGGTATTGGTGCCATCAGTGGAGCGGTACTTAATAGCCAAATCGATAGGGACAATGATAACGCCAAAAACAACGGTGCTATGATTGGAGCGGTCGTTGGCCTTGCCACAAGTTATTTTATTCATGGAAGTCTTGAAGACAGGGACAATCGTGTTCGTCAGGAAACATTATTAAATCTAGATCGATTCAATGTATCTCGTCCGAGTATTGCCAGCGGTGAAGATGATCCAAGCGACTACTTTGTGACTCAACCAAGGGTTGAAACGCAGTGCTTTGATTCTGACGTCAGGGGAAACAAGCTGATCGAGGCTCACTGCGAATCAGTTATTGTTGAACGACCCGAGTGGGCAAAGCGGCACAAAAAGAAACCCTCTGGTGGTAAGTAAAATCTGATGCGAGTCATATTATCGAGTGATGCCGCTAATGATTTAAAACAGATGGCCAAAGAATTAAAAACCAATAAAGGGGTGAGTGTAACCCCTTCGGAGATTACATCTTGGATTGTCCGCGAGTTTAGCTCAAATCATTTTGAATCCTCAAAACCATTTATGATTAAAGCGTTTACCAATTTATCAAAACTTGTGCGCGAGAATTTAAAAAGAAGCGCCAGCAACGATGAACTGATTGCGGCTCTTAGAGAATCGCTTGCTGCAAGCGCAATGAGTAAGCCGCCTCGCCGGAAATCAAAAGGCGATTCTGTCAGTACTGCTAAAGCGGATTTAAAAGTAGATTCCGTAGAGAAGAGTTCGCAATAGTGATGGTTAAAAATGGATTATTGGATATTACGAGCATTGCATCTGAAATTTTATTTGAAAAAATTAAAATAGATTTTTTTAATGAAATTCGATATAAATAGAACGAACAACGACGTTGATAAAAATAAATCATCGTCAGAAATGCTCTTTGAAAATTGCATATGGTTAAACACAAAAGAAGTGGCTGAGTTTTTGAGGACATCTCCAAAACAAATACGGAAATGGGTGTATCAAGGTAAACTGAAGTCATACAGGTTATTTGGGAAAAGTCTTCGTTTTAAGAAAAAAGAAATAGTCTCTTTAATCCAAGGAGGTTAAATGGCAATTTCAATTTCAAAAAAGGAAGTAAAGACTGGAATTTTTAAAACTGTGTACACGGTTATGGCTGAAGCTATTAATGAGTATACAGGCGAAAGGGTACAAAGAAAAAAAAGAGGAATAGAGTCTCGCCCTAAAGCCGAATTGATATACAAACAGCTGTGGCATCAGTGTCGTTATGAAAGACCGGATATCCCTACGATTGAGAACTGGCAGAAGCTTGTCGAGTATTACAGAGAAAAGTTGGAGCAAAATAAGCGAACACCAGAAAATATAAATGGTATGAGTCCAGCAACGATAGAAAATAAGAATGGCTGCTTAAAACATTTGGTCGATTGGAATTCTAAGAAACTGGATCTAATTACTCCGTTATTTGTTAAATCAGATATCGATGCTCGTCTTAAGGAAGGCAAGATCTCTGAGTCGAGGGCCTATGATATACAGAAAGAAGTAAAATGCATTTTTGTTTTTGCCCATGAAGCTGGTTTTTTAAAAGTCAATTCAATGGCTCATTTAAAGAATCGTCGTAGGCCAAAAAGGAAAAAGGCGGCTTTGAATCATTCAGAAGTTGAAAAACTACTGTCTGAAGCACAGCGGGAAAATCATCCTTTCTTTTTAATCTGGCTGCTAACTTTGACTTTAGGTCTCCGAAGAAGCGAGTTAGCTGGTCTTAAATGGTCGGATGTAGATTTTAATACGCGACTGGCTCACTTATGTAGGCAGAAGAAACCCAAAGAGGGAATTGTTAACAAACTGAAAAATGGGAATGATAGGATGGTTCCAATACCTATTTTCATTATGCCTTTTTTGAGCTTATATAAATTAAGAGCTAAAAGCGAATTTGTAATAGAGATTGAGAACCTGGGCTGGGAAAAAGGACGACAAGCTCAAGTTTTACGAGAGTTTTGTAAAAAAATTGGTATTCGAGAGATTCGGCACCACCAGTTAAGGTCAACTTATATTACTTTGATGTTAAACGACGGTGTATCGCTAGGAGTAACAATGGAGAGTGCTGGGCACGCTCGTATTGCTACCACAAACGAATACTTTGTTTCATCGGGTGCTGAACTCATGGGCACAACGGACAAGCTGCAAATTAAGGTTCCATCGACGAAGAATGCTGATATTTTGCCACTCGCGAGGGTGGCAAAATAAAACCCTTCCATTCCCTGCCAAAATTGTGTAACTATATGAAAAGACAAGCAGGATTTCCCTGCAACCATTTTTCCCTTTAGGCCCAGATCTGAACCCAGATCTGAATTCTGCTGAGCAAAAAAATATAGAAATTTTAAAAATTTGAAAATTTAAATGTTCCAGCGTTGCCGAAGGCAACGAGGAGGCCCTGTCATGCCCAAAATTCGACAGTAAAACCTCTTAGATGAGTGGACTTACAGGCGATGTGCTCATCGTCAGGATCGCGCGGACAATAGTATTTTTACGAGCCTTCGTCAAAGCTCATGGTGGTATAACCTAGTTATGTTAAGCGTTCGTGGGTTCAAACCCTTGTCCACTCCAAATTCAAAATCAAAAAAATATTTCCGATTCCGTATTTAGGTTTTCAAGGATCTAACTTTTATCCACAGACTGACATAGTTATGCTGTGGAGAACTGTGGGAAAATTCTTATCGGCTGTGATTCCCATGCCTCTTTTAGTCTTTGCACCTCCTTGAAATACTTTTCTGATACCTTTAGAAAGACTTGTCTGGATCTAAGCTGAATTTTTCCGGCTTGAAAAATAAAACTACGACGTAGTTTTTTTGCATAGTGCGGCTTCTCTGGTTTTGTGATCACTGAAATCCAACGAAGTAGATTAAACGCAGTGAGAAGCAATAACAAAAATGCATGGTTGGCTTTAAAGCTTAAGCACGGCAAATGATAGGCATCAAAGTTCATTTTAGCTTCTTTGATGAAGTTCTCCATATTGGCCCGCTGAGCGTAACGCTCGTAAATATCTTGATAGCTGTTTTTAGTTAAATCTTCGTTAGTCATAATAGCGTGATAGTGAAAACTTCCGCTGCCATCAAAGAATGGATCTGATTTCCATTCTTTTTTTATAATAATTGGAAACTTTAACTGCGACGCCCAGCTCGGAGACCAATGCCATCGTGCTAAGTAGCGCTCTGGTAATTCTTTATTTTTTTGGTTGTAGCGTTCCATTTCTTTAAGATTTGGCTTCCATGCGATCCACTCATTATTGATTTGCTTCCTGTATGCTTGAAAATGAATGAGGCATAAACATGTCCTTTCTTTGCATGAATTGCTTATAGAGCTTCTGAGTTCGAACGAACTATCGATGCCAAAATATTTCCAGAATTATACATCAGCGCTGAAAGACATCAGTTTTCAAGCGACAGAAGTGTTCTAAAATCTAAAACCTATTCCAATTGACATATAAAAATATAATTTTTGCATTAAATCTGATTGAGTAAAACTAATTTGGTTGTAGCTAAAGTCGGGCACATTTATTTTGTATAGTCCCATGGAACCAATGAAATCTATTTTAAATTGCTCGTTAAAAAACGAATAGGGATAGATACCATTCCAAAACAAATTTGTTATTCTAATATCATTTAGAATGATGGGGTCTATATTTTCTAAATTAAATTCAAAGCTTCCAACACCGTAATTTAATCCGGTTTCAAATCTGAAAGTCGGGTTAACACTATGCCAGTATCCTATTGCAATGCCATCATACTGATAATTGGAGGAGTACTTTCCATATTGACGACTTGTAGTTGTAAATTGAACATATTTACTGAATTCAATTCCTCTCATTACTCCAATTAAAATGCCATTATTTTCACCGTGCAAATACGAAACTTGGTATTCTTTAGTTTTTGAGCCTCCATTCCTCAATGATTCCGAATCTTTCGAAAAACCACCAAATACGGGTTGGCCGGTGTGGATAGACACCTTGTAAGCTCCGCCAAATGAAAAGTCGTAACAAGCAAGTAGTATCATAACGGCTAGTCTAGTTGCCATCATGTTTTCCTAAATACCAACATCAAATGCCCTTCAACTGTAACCACTAAGTTTTGAAAACTCGCGCTCCTGTTCTTCTAAACAAGAAAGCTAAAATCTAACTCCCACTCCAAAACTGAGATAGAGATATGTTTTTAAATTTATTTCAGGAGCGGAGTAGGATACCCCATTATAGTTAAAATCGCTGATAAAAACTTTATAATATCCTAACTTTACAAATAAATCTATATTTACATCGGGGCTTAAAAAATTAGTCGGGTATATAAAACTAAAGTGAACATCTAACTTTTTAGTATTTGGTTGTTTTGAGATTGTGGACGAAGAATCAGATATTTCGAAGGTGCCCTGGCTTATCCCCAAGCCGCCTTCTATTCTGAGAATATCGGATGGCTGCACCCAGAGGCCAAAATCAGTACCTAAACTTGAGAAACTTGATGAAAAATGTCCATACGGCCTGGCGTTTGATTCAAACTGTGTATATTCAGCTTTTTCACTGGAGTTAATTAAGCCTAAATATAAACCTTTGCCTTCGCCAAAAAAATAGTATGCACCGATCTGATCAACCTTCACAAGACCAGATTTCTGTAAATTATCTCTATTGTAGTCAGAACCCCCTATAAACGGAATAATTTTTTCAGCAGTAAATTTGACTTCAGCGGAGTAAGCCAAGGTCGCAATCAGAGTTATACCGATAATCGAAAAAAGATCGAATTTATTCACCAATAGTTTTACCTTAAGCTCAACAGATTTAAATTTTACTAAAATCTTAGGCCCAATCCGACACTAATATAAATGTAGTATTTCAACTCAAGTTCAGATTGTGTGTAAGTAATATCGTTATAGGTAAATTCTTTCAACTGAACAACATATCCTCCAAATTTAGTAAAAAAATCTAGACGTATTTGTGATCCCAAAATATCAGAAGGATGCACGGCCCCAACATGAAAATCAATTTTTAGGGGATTTTGTGAGGCTGATACTCCTAACTCAGAATTACTAAACTTAAAGCCACCTGTTCCAATACTGATTCCGGATTCTAGCACAATTAATTCTGATGGCTGTATCCATAAACCAATCTCGGGGCCAATGCTTGTGAAGGTAGAAGAAAACTCAGCGAATGGTCGAGACAGGGTTTGGGGTTGTGTGTATTTAGAATATTCTTTAGAGTAGTTAAAACCAAAATAGAAACCGTTTGTTTCCCCGAAAAAGTAGGATGCATGAAATATGTCAGAGCGTGTCCCCGAACTTTGGAGAAAATCTCTATTTGAGCTAGAACCGCCAATCAATGGAGCGTTCCGTTCAACGGCTATTTTCAAGCTATTTGCGTGAACCAACTCGAAAAATAAAACTGTCAAAAATATTGCTATAAATCTTATTTTTTTCATTTACCTCTAGAGGTTAACCTTAATCCCAATAAATTGTAACAAAGAAGACCAAAAATTTAAAGGCAAATCGATCATGATGGCCCTTGTGGAACTATAGCTTAAAAAAAGCGCGCCGCCCCCCGCGACTAGAAGTCCATCTACTGGCTTAATTGTTATAAATGCGACGCCATTCAAGAATAAATTTAAGTCACCCGCCACTCGACCTAGAGAGTAGTTAATGTGGGAACTAAAAGCTATTTCCTTAGTTGCGTAAGCTTCATCATGGCTCATACAGGCCCAGTCGAGTGAATCTTCGGGTTCTACATTCACTATTTGTCCGTACTGATTTAGCGTTTGTCCGGTTGCAGTAGCGCCACAGTAGGCGCCATGCACGTTTGTAAAATCTGACGGATCTTTTATTCTTCCAGAAGGGTCCTTATATTTTATTGGATTATTCTCAACGTATGTATATCTGTTGGAAATCGAAACAGGACTTTCAGTTTTTCCAGCGTATGAATCCTTCTGAATAAATCGCCCCAGTTCGGGGCTATAATACCTTGTCCGATAGTGCATCAAGCCTGATTCATAGTCTAATTCTCTTCCAGTAAATGTAAATGAAGAGTTAACAACCGGAGCGTCGGTGATCGCAGTATTACCTCCATCAAGTATCTTTTCAATTTTACCAAAAGCTGAGTACAAGTATTTTTGAACTACTATACCAGAACTATCAGTGACCAAATCGACTGAACCTAAGTGGTCCTTTAGATAGTAGTATTTTCCGGGATTTTTTGCCAGTCCTGAAATTTTTCCTTGGTTAGAGACTTCTAGCCCAAGTATATCATCGTTTCCAATCTCAGAATGAGTGTATGTGGCAAGTCGATTTCCAGACCCGTCAAATTCGGCAATAATCTTTTCACCGTCGTATATATAGGCTCTAGAAAAAGACTTTGAGCCGTCCACTTCGTCAATAACTGACTTGAAAACACGTCTACCTTTGGGATCATAGTAATATCTAATTGTCTTTACTAAAGATGAACCGGAATACATCTTCAATTCTTTTAGCTGATTCAATGAATTGTAAATATATTTTTCATTTTGATTTCCCGTCAGCGAAGATCTTTCAATAATATTTCCGTTGTTGTCACTAGCGTAGGCGTTACTCAATGTCCTCAATAAATTTTGCTTAGTAGAGTCGTAAGTGTAAGCGCCCACTTTATCCGAAGTTCGATTTCCAATCTCATCGTACGAAAAGATTTCACTTATGGTATTAGAATTAGCAGACACAAGTTGGCCGTTAGTGTCATATCCATAGTCGACACTTCCAGCGATTGTTCTTTTTTGAGTGGTTAGGTTCCTTTGATCGTACGAATAGACATTTTGATCAATTAAGCCACCTTGTTTAGAGTGAGCAATCGCGGCCAATGAATCGTCAGAATTATATGAAATAGCTGTAATTGTGCCTGGACGCATAATTTTGGTAAGGCGATTAGAATTGTCATATTCAAAAGCAAATTGATCGCCGCTCGAATTGTCAATTCTTACAAGGCGATTGGTTTGGTCGTATAAATAATCTAAGCCGATAACGCTTGATCTCAAAGTTTCTCGATTTCCGTTTTTATCGTACGTATATGAAATAGGAACATTTGGGTAGTTGCCGACACTCGGGGCAAGGCTCGTCGAGCTATATACTATTCGTCCCTTTGTATCAAAACTTTGCGAAATTGTGGCGGTGTTATTTGAAGCAAGAGTCAATTCTCCTTTCGCTGAGTACGCAAAGTTGTATTCATCGTCGGGCAAATTAATTTTTACAATTTGATTGAGTTCGTCAATAGTATAAGTCTTTGTAACGCCATTGGGATCGGACTCGAATACCAAGTTGCCGTTTGCATCATAGTTAAAATTGTATATTTTGTTTCCCGGTTCTACCTTATTAGTGAGCAGACCTTTTTCATTGTAGTTGAATATTGTTTCGTTGCTTAAAGGGTCTCTAATGTACGAAATTTGACCTGATTGAGTATACTTATACTCGGTTACTTCATTTTTCGGCGAGATCACTTTCACAATGCGGTTAAATTTGTCATATTGATATTTTGTGATTTCCTGTACGCTCGCATTTATTTGCAATAGTTTTTGGGTCATGTTTCCTGCGTTGTCGTAAAGATACGATTCTGATCTGCCATCTGGAAAAATGGTTCTAGATTTATTTCCAAATGAATCATATTCAAAAAGAGTGATGTTATTGACACCGACGATGGGGGCTTTGGTAGTTGAAGCGAGCTGTCCACTGTTCGTGTACGTATATTTAAAAATTTGCGAACTAGGTAGTGTTTCTTGGGTCAACAAACCTGTGCTTGGATCGTATTGTCTAGTTTGAGTAAAACCTCTTCCATCAGTTATAGAAACTATTTGTCCAAACGAATTGAATAAACGAGACTTGCTAATTCCCGTTCCAGTATCGGTCGTTTTAAGAAGATCTTTGGTTGCTGGATCATATTCTAAAGTCACTTCTGATAAATCCGGGAATACTACTTTCTTTGTGTATCCTTCGATATCTCGTTCAATTGATGTAATTTGCCCTTTTCCATCTTTTATTTTTGTTATAAGGCCGTTGAAATCTTTGGTGATTTCAGTTTCGATACTTTTTGCGTCGACCACTCTATCGTGAAGCTGAGAAGCTCCTGAACCTTGATTATTAAGTTGTCCTACATTTCCACCAGTATAGTTATTTGACATTGAGCTTGAAAGAACATCGTTTACTTCTGTTACCTGATTTTGCTCATCAGTAACCGATGCCAACCGATTAAACTGGTTATATGCATATTTTTTAGAGAATCCATTTTGATTGGTTTCTTTTGTCATAAGACCGTTGTCATCGTATTCAAAGGACTTGACTGAAGAGTCTGGAAAAGTAACGGAGGTTAATTTTCCAGAACTGACGTTAAAAGACGTAGTTCGACCAGCTGGGTCAGTGATTGATGAGAGCAAATCACCTGAGTAATTTAGTACCGTAACTTGATTTACCGCATCCGTAATTTTAGTTAGCTTTTTCTGGCTATTGTACTCATAGCTTATTGCGTTTCCGACCCTGTCGATCGTCTTAATTTCTTGGCCGTCGATATTAAAATAAGTTATAGTCCCATTTCTTAAGGTGCGAGACCATGAGCCGTCATTGTATCTATATAAATTTGAACCGTCCTTCGCTGAAGGTAAAAATGCAAGTGCTCCAGTGGTTGAGAAATTAAAATTTACTTTTCTGATTCGATTGTGCCCTGAATCGACGATAATAAGATTTTGGTTAGAATCTAAACCAATATATTTTGGACTACATAATGACGTACCTAGAGCTGGGCCGTTATCGGATACCTCAGAATCTATGCACGTTCCACCGGCAACGTTAGTAGCCATTTGGGTCTTTAGATCAATTCGCACCACTCGATGATTGTCCGTGTCGGCCACGTAAAGATACTGATTTACATTATCAAACACCATTCCGTGAGGGTGATTGAATGCCATCTGCTGCATCGGGGCTTGATCTGATCGCACGCCGCCTTGAGAAAGCGGTAAGCCGGCAAAGCTCGAAATTTTTCCTTGCGAGTTGATTTTGCGGATATAACCATTTTCAGTTAGTATGTATAAATTTTTGTTAAGGTCATACACGACACTTTGTGGGTGGAATATTCCCGATACGAGTGGGGAATCCTCGTTTATCTGATCGATATTAGAGCCATCACCCGCAATGGTCGAAATTTGGTTGTTTGTCAGATCGACTTTACGAACCATATTGTTACCAGAGTCGGCAATAACTAAAAAGCCATCTGGAGATACGACCATACCTTGTGGATTGTTAAGATCGGCTTGGGCTAGAGTACTTGCAAATGCATTTGTGAATTCTCCGCGTACTGAACCAGGTATACCTTGGGTGATAGCCTGCTGTGGTCTATAAAAGCTAATTGATCGGAAAGGAAATTCTGTATCATCAGGATTTGCACATGAGTACGTTCTCTTGACTCTAGTATCACAAGGCTGACCCGATATAGAAAGACATTCACTTTCAATCTGCGCCACTGTTTTAGCGCTATTTGTCGGCAATGCCGCAGTTCTATTTTCAATTAGATAGGTATTAACTCCGCTTTGGATTTGGTAAAGCGAATGATCTCGCTGACTAACGGCATATATCGCGCCATTTTGAAATCTAATTATGGATGTTGGGTCATTTTGAGTTTTATAGCTATAGGTTACATCGCTTATTGGACTTGAAGAGCTAGGATCAGCACTACATGCCCCAGTATAATATGGACTATAGGTAAAGTACCCAGAGTACTGTTCAATTTTCTCTAAAGTTGATAAGATCGGCGAAGAACTTGATAGATCGAGTTCAACAAAATAGTTTTCCTTTGAAGAGTTACGGTAGAGCGCCACTGCTTTTGGCCACTGAGAAAAATCTATTGCTGATTTTGTATCTACGCCTGTCGTGGATGAGTTATAAATGGTAGAGATTGTATTGCTGACGGAATAAGTTGATAGCTCTCCGCTCGCTTCTTCAACTAGAACACGATTTCCGCCTGGATTTAGAATATTTTGCGTAAGTCCAAGATGCCAACCACGTCCGGCAGGTGATTTGACTTTATTTTGCACTAACAACGGAGCCAAAACGTCGGAAGGAAATATTTGATCTAGAACTTGCGACGACTTTGTCGTAGTCGATTTATTTGTCAATATTACGTTCGATTGATTTGCTTCTCTAAATTTGTCATCAACAAATTTCACTGAGTACGCTTCGTATTCAGTAGATGAACGAATCGTAAGGTTTTTTATTTTCAATTCGTATCTAGCAAGTGACGGGTAAACCCCAGAAGGCAGATACTCGCCCGTAGTTGAATATTTCAATGGGACGGCATAGGAAATCATGGATCGATTGGGAATGCCTGTGTAGTTTGTAATGTTGGAGCCAAAACCGCCAGCAAAAAGTGATCCTGGAATATTTGATGAACCCGTATTTTCATAGTTCGGCGTTGAATTGTCGATATACTCGATAATGTTTGAGGCCAGGTCGCCAATAAAAAACTGGGACTTAATAGAATCTGGTTGATACCAAGTCGAAACTTCGGCAGTGTTTTTATACTCTACACTCAAAACGTATTCATCATAGGTATTGTAGCATTTCACCGGGACACCTAAAACGGTGTCGCAATATCGACCCTTTATCGCTTCAATTGACGAAACGGAGCCTGAATCTGCGTAGGATGCGGTGTACTCCTGTCGAGGAACATCAATATAATTTGAAACATAGGCTGTAGGGTTTGCCCAATTACTTTTGTAAATCAAGCTTGGAGCGATGCTTACGCCAAGAGATTTCCATGAAGGTAAACTGAACGAACTGCTCAACGAGCCTTGAGAAATATCAATACCTGCTTGTTTAGGATTGTCTACCGCTGCTAAAACCGGTTTTGCTGGGGCGGCATAGATCAAGCTAAAATGTGAAATTCCTTGCCCAGGTTTGGTTTCAATGGACCTTCCGTCTTCAGAAACTTTAGCCATGCCGTCGACTTCCCAAATTCCTTTTGAGCTATCCATCGAGAGAATAAACATCTCTACGCCAGCAGGAAAATCGCTATCGTTTGGCAACGTTACTGGAACTCTTTGTTGGAATTTTAATCCAGAAGGTTCTAATGCGATTACTTTATCTGGAACTACATTTGCTAAAACTGGAACAGTGGATTTGTTCGCGTCTATACTTGCAATGTTTATAGAGCCGCTGCTACCTCCACCTGGAAAAACCGTCGAATTGGCAGGAATATCTAATTGCACTCCGGCCGCTAGGGGATTTTTTACTGTCGCACTTTCTCCAGCAATGATTGTCGTTTCGCTGCCATTAAGAATTAGCGGTGCTAGATAAATTGGCCGCTCTAAAACGTTTTCTTGGCCTAGTCCGATGTTAATTTGAATTTGTGTAGTTGAAAATTTACGACTAGGTCCGGTAACTGATTGCGCAATTGTAGAACCGTCAACAGTTAGAGTCTGATCACCAGTGGCCGGGCTAGCAATGCTAAATACCCCAGAGCTATCTGATAGGACACTGCCGTCATAAGAAGAAATTCTAATAGTGGCTCCCGGAAGTGGATTTCCGTCCGTGTCTTTGATAATGCCGGACAGTCGAGTGCCGATTTCGTAAGAAAGAGTTAGAGTTGTCTCCTCGTTATTTTGCTGATCTTTAACTTTTAAAGTTGCAGTCGAAAATGGAGGTAATTTTAAAATAAAACTGCCATCTACAGTTGACGTCGTGCTATCAGAATAAAATCCCAAAAGTCCACTAGAGGCGCTCACGCTGATTTCAGATCTTACGCTCCCTGCCGCGCCTATTATATTTAAATGCAGCCGATCTGGACTAGGGCTAATAGACACAAGTTCCGGTATCAATAAACGATTGTCGATTTGAATAGTATTTCTAATTTCGGTTTTATTTCCAGCAAGATCAGTTGCGGAAAACAAAAGTTCTTCTGTACCGTTTTTAGCAGCCACATAGGTTCCCGAAAAGTTGACTCTGTTTGCATCTAAAGTTAGCGCCAGACCATTGACATTTATTTGATCCAGTTTTTCATTTGCACGGCCTGTAACTGAAAAAACAAGACGATCAATTCTGCGATTGTTCGCGGGCTGGATATTTGAAAGAACGGGTTGTGTTGAATCTTTTATAATTTTCAAAATTAGTGATTGTGAAATGTTTCCAGCGATATCGGTACTTTCAACTTGAACTTGATTTTCACCTTCTAATAAAAGACTAGCTTCGAAATCAAATT
>TARA_B110001454_G_scaffold171291_1_pt1 | contig 129741 bp, 122 predicted proteins | sample TARA_B110001454 | Tara Oceans TARA_B110001454 (sample SAMEA4397004) | marine metagenome | biome: Polar Biome; feature: [MES] marine water layer (ENVO:01000295) within the mesopelagic zone...; material: water (ENVO:00002006), including particulate matter (ENVO:01000060) such... | reverse complement strand
CCAATAGAATTTAGCTTCTTAGCCGCAAGCTAAGGAGCCAGTTCTTGAAAAATTAGGCACCTAGTTTTTCCAATCCAGAATCCTTTAAGATTTTCACGATAGTTTGGATTAGGGCATCTTTACTGAACGGCTTGTAGATTAACCCGGTAGCACCTATTCTTTGCGCGGCAGCTTCGGTCAGTTTCGAATGTCCTGTTGCAAAAAGAATTGGAGGTTGAGCGGTGCCGCTGCTTAAAAGTATGGTAATCATTTCGAAACCATCCATGATAGGCATTTGAATATCTGAAAGAATAAAGTCGACCTTTTGCTCTTTAAGTATTTCGAGCGCGTTGTGTCCGTTTGTGGCCGAAGTCGTAACCGCATTTTCTGAATTTAGAAAGTCGCAAATGATTTCGTTTAAATCGGGATCGTCTTCAACCACTAATATTTTAAACCCAGTTAACTTGTGCATATGTATCCTTTTTGTTATTGGGTTTCGGCTCCCTTAACAATTCGGATAAAAGTCCAGGTGTCTGCAATCAAGAATTCTTGAGAGCGTATGTTTCATTGTGAAACACTTTTTATTGCACTATACTTATTTAGAACCATGCTGAAAAACCTATTTAAATTTTGTCTAACGCTAATAGTGCTGCCAGGTCTGATTGGCGGTACCGTTTGGTATTTGAATCAGAAAAAATTTTTCGATTTGACTGAACTTGATTTCAAAACTGAATTCAGCCGCGAAAATAGAAGCGGCAAACCCATACTAGAAAACGAAATTAGAATTTTGTCGCAAAAACTAGATAGTTTTAAAGGCACGTCGTTGTTCGAAGTGGATTTGGAAAAAATTCAACAAACGATTGAATCTGAAAACTGGGTTAAGTCTGTTGAAATTTACAGAGAATGGCCAAATAAATTACGTATTGTAATAGACGCCTATGACGTTGTTCTTCTGTATTGGATGAACGAAAAGAAAATATTTCCAATTTTAGAAAACAATCGATTGTTAGAACCACTGACTGTAGGACAAGCTCCTGATCGTACTGTCACCGTCGAGAAAAAAATATTCGCGGAATCCAAAGTCAGAAAAAAAGCAATTGATCTGCTGAATAGTTTACCAAGCAACGGGTCCTTTTCTACCGCGAAAATTTCAGAAGTTGGTTATGATCCCAAAGAAGGATTTTGGACCGATCTGCTGAATAAAGAATTACGTGTGAAATTAGGCAGCGAAAATTTTGAAAGTAAATCACTAAGAGTTTCACAAGTTATCGATTACATCGAGAACAAACAAATTGAAGCGCGCGTCATAGATGCTAACCTTTCTCAAAAAGTTCTTGTCAGGTTGCGTAAGGAACCCTAAGCTAAAGTTATAGGACCAAAAGTATTGGGTCCTGATACTTTTTTTAAAATCTAGGATGATTTTAAAAGTTCGAAACTTATTGTTTCAACGAACTTGTCGAGCCATGTGCTCGCCAACGTAAGGACAAGGAATGACTGGTCTAAAAAGTGGACACAAATCTAAATTTCCCGTACTCGCTGGTATTGATATCGGTTCGACGAAAGTATGTTTCGTCATTGGTATCGTCAACGAAGACAATAAGATTGAAATCGTAGGGGTCGGGCGCGCGCCAAATGCCGGTATTCGACAAGGTATCGTTGTGAATATCGAAGCAACTCAAAACTCAATCAAAAAAGCAAAAGACGAAGCGGAATTGATGGCGGGATACCAAGTGGAAGAGGCTTGGGTTGGCGTCAGTGGTACGCATATAAAATCATTTGATTCTAAGGGCATGATTGCCATCAAAAACAAAGAAGTCGCTGGATCCGATATTGAACGTGTTATCGAGGCCGCCAAAGCCGTTGCTGTCCCGGCTGATCGACAAGTTTTGCACGTTTTGCCTCGCGAATACAAAGTCGACACTCAAGATGGAATTTCTGATCCTATTGGTATGTCAGGTATTCGTTTGGAAGCGAATGTTCACATTGTGACCGGCGGACAAACTGCAATCAATAATACAATAAAATGTGTGGAAAAAACTGGGGTTAAAATCAACAACCTAGTTCTAGATCCTTTGGCCGCGTCAATTGCCGTTGTTTCTGAAGATGAAAAGTCTTTAGGTGTTTGTGTTGTGGATATGGGCGGCGGAACGTGCAACTTACTTTATTACGTAAATGGCAGTGTGGCTCATACTAGTGTTATCCCAGTGGGAGGACAGCACTTTACTCATGACGTAGCTATCGGTTTAAGAACGCCGCAATTAGCAGCAGAGATGTTGAAAATAAATCACGGTTACGCGATCGGTTCTCAGGTGGAAGATACTGAAACTATCGACGTACAAGGCGTGGGTGGGCGTAAATCTCGTGAAATTCCAAAACGTGATTTGGCTGACGTGATCGAAGCTCGAGCAGAAGAAACTTTGAATTTAATTTATCACGATATGAAAATGAGTGGCTTGTTGCCAATGCTGGGTTCAGGAGTCGTCCTTACGGGTGGCGCCAGTCAGTTGGCTGGGCTAGTAGAAATGGCGGAATTTATTTTTGAAATTCCAGTTCGTCGGGGAATGCCTTCAAATGTAGGCGGACTCACAGACGTAGTTAAATCGGCAGAATATGCGACCTCTGTTGGTTTGATTCAATACGGTTACAATCAAAATAAGAACTTATACATAAAACTTGGCCAGGAAATGAAAAGCTCGGAAACTGGAGATGGGCTGACACAAAAGATTAAAGATTTTTTCGGGCAAATTTTTTAACGGGGAGAGGGCATGTTTGAACTCGAAGAGAACATAAATATTGGGGCAAATATAAAGGTAGTCGGCGTTGGTGGCGGCGGTAGTAACGCAGTGACAACAATGATCGAAGGCCAAATGTCTGGCGTTGAATTCATCGTTGCAAATACAGACATTCAAGCTTTGAACGCAAATAAAGCATCTACAAAAATTCAATTAGGTTTAGATCTTACGAAAGGATTAGGGGCAGGGGCTAATCCAGATATCGGTCGCCGAGCAGCGATTGAATCTTACAACGAGATCGTGGAAAAATTAGAAGGCGCAGACATGGTGTTCGTGACTGCGGGAATGGGCGGAGGCACTGGTACTGGTGGCGCTCCGGTAGTAGCAAAAATTGCTCGTGAGCTTGGGGCTCTGACAATCGGGGTTGTTACTAAGCCATTCATGTTCGAAGGTAAAAAACGTGGCAAGCATGCGGAAGCTGGTTTACAGGAACTACAAGACAATGTGGATACTTTAATTGTCATCCCAAACCAAAAGCTTCTTAGCATCGCTGGTGAAAAAACTCCTCTTTTAGATACATTCAAAAAAGCAGATGAAGTTTTATTACAGGCCGTAAAAGGTATTTCAGATTTAATTAACATCCGTGGTTTGATCAACTTAGACTTCGCGGATATCCGTACTGTTATGAAGGAAAAAGGTATGGCGATCATGGGTACTGGTTCTGCTAAAGGTGAGAACCGTGCAGTGGAAGCAGCAACATTCGCTATTTCATCTCCACTTCTTGAGAACATCAAGATCGATGGTGCTACGGGCATCATCATTAATGTTACGGGTGGTAGTGATCTTAGCCTTTACGAAGTTAACGAAGCTTCGACTCTTATCACTGAAGCAGCTCACGAAGATGCAGAAATTATCTTCGGTGCGGTTATCGATGATTCATTGGGTGATGAAGTACGTGTTACAGTTATTGCTACAGGTTTCTCTGACCCGGCTGAAAAGAAAAACACAGTTCAAGACGCATTCTCTGGAATGCAGAATTTTTTGAACACAGCTCCAATCCAAATGCCGGCGCTAAATATTCCGCCGCCATCAATTAATCCAGCGATGTCGTCAACATCAGGATTAAATTTTGAATTGCCACCGATCTCTGCAGTTCAGAATTCTGTGAACCAATTTACTCACGAGGCAATGCCGGTGGTTGAAGAAGTTCCGGTGATGCAACAGCCATCGGTGATTGCGACTCAACCTCTTCCGCAACCGATTCAGCACGCTCAGCCGATGCAACAACAGGCTCCGCAATTTCCAATGCAGCCGCCAGTGATTCAGCAACCTCAAATGATGACGCCAGAATCCGCACCTCAGCCGACTGCGCCGTCTGTTATTTCTCCAAATGAGTCTTTGTTGAACTCGCGTGATATGCTAGTCGCTAAAGCGCGTGCTTTCAAAGAAAGCCAAGATTTGAAAAACAAACATGTTGGCCCTGAGCAGCTGTCAATGATGATGGAAAATGAATCTGCATCTTTGGAAGAAGCACGCAAAATGGCTCGCGATGTTTTATCTTCAAGTTTCCATGGGCAAAACTTAGACGTTCCTTCTTTTATCAGAAAACGTCAAAGTATGGAATCAGACACTAAAGAGTAGTGGCTAGTTACTTTATTTCCGATTTACATTTAAAAAGCCTAGATGAGGAATCATCTAGGCTTTTGCTTTTTTTCTTTCGCGAGACTTGGCATAAGTCACCGGGCGATGTGTATTTGTTGGGTGATATTTTTGATATCTGGGTTTCTGATCATTCTGTTTTTATTAAACGATACCAGCCAATCATCGATGAGTTGAAAAAAATAAAATCGCAGGGGTACAAGATTGTTTATTTCGAAGGAAATCACGACCTTCATTTGAAAAAATATTGGCAAAAAATTTTAGGCTTTGAAGTGTATTTCGATGTTGGTTATTTCGATATCGAAGGAAAAGTATTTCGCTTAGAACACGGCGATTTGATCAACTTAGCCGATGAAAACTATCAATGGTGGAGAAAGTTTTTGCGTTCACCAATGATGGTTACTTTGGGCGCAAATCTACCAGGCGCGTTTTGGAATTTCTTGGCAGAAAAGTACAGCCATCAAAGTAGAAAAATGAGTTCCGCGTATCGTGAGCAAAGAAAAGCCGAAATCATTGAAATGATTCGTGCGCATGCTCCAAGAGCCTATCAGGAAAAAAGTTTTGACTACATTATCTCAGGCCACATGCACGTGGTCGACGATTTTGAAACCGCAGCCAACAACGGAACTAAAATCCGCTCAATAAATCTAGGCACCTGGCTAGACGGCGCTAAAATCCTAAAATACGAAGCCGACACATTTACCTGGCTCAAAGCCCCCAATTTCAAATAGAAAAGGGTACCTCCTAACATTCTGGAGCCCGCCGCATTAGACACGGCGGGCTCCAGAATGTTAGGAGGTACCCTTTTTTTTAGAAGTTAAACTGCAGGGCGAATTCGTTGAAGTTTGTTTTGGATGTGCTGATGCTGCTGTAATTTTCACCGGCTGAAGCAAAGATATGTACCCGTGAAAAATAGTAGATTCCGATGTCGATGCTGTCGACATAGTATTGAGTGTCGGAAATGATATCATCACTGTAGGTTCTTGTGATGGTTGCGTCTATCCATGAGGTGGGTAGAAAGCGCAGGGAGATGGATTGGGAAACGTCAGATAAACTGTCTAGCGTATTCGCCACGTTTGAAAATAGCGAACTTAAAACTTCGGACCGATTTAGTTTTGTTTTTATCGATTCCACGTCTTGGTTATAATTGAACCGATAGTATGAGCCCGTTAATTCAAACCAATAAATCGGAAATGCAGATAACGATATTCCTGATGAAGTTTGTTCCAAACTAAAATCAAATTTTCTACGTGCAAATGTTTTAGATTGATCCATACCAATGCGCTCGCCTTTAACTTTTACTCCGAAGTTAGGTTTAAAGCCATCAACCACCTCCTGCCCATAAAAGAACTTCTGACCAACTTCGCCATTCAAAGTTTTTGTTTTTAGTTCTTCAGAGCTATTGCTGTATTGTCCGGTTGACACGTTCAACGATAAAAAACTGGGCGTGATTATCTGTAGGCCGATATTTTTGTTATCTGAATCCGATTGATCAAGTGTATTTTTTGATTTTGTATAGCCCAGATAACCTTCAAAGAAAGTATCTTCGTCTTTAATGTAGAATTCATTGTTGAAGGCTAAATCAACACTAGAATTTTCTAATGTCGAGGTGTTGTTCTTCGTGAGTTTTATGTTATGGGCATTGCTTATTATTGAAAACAAAATTGGAAATAGAGCAACGCCCAAACGATTCATAAATTAGAAATTATAAGTGTAACCTAATACGCCTTGAATACCTGACATTGTCGTTGCCATATCGTTTTGATCGTATTCAACTTCGCGACTGTTTTGAGTTTGAGTAAAGCCAGTAAGCGTTCCACTGACGCTGTCAGCAACGTTGCGTTCAATCGGGAGATAACGAACGTTACCTTCCAGAGTCATGCAATGATTTTCAGTGAAACAGAACTCCGCGCCTAAGCCCGCTTGCGCGCCAAAATTAGATCCCGAGTAGCTTAACGAAGCATCACCTTGCTTCACTTCACCTTTTAGATAGCCAAAACCAACTCCCGCTTGCATGAAAAAGCGAATAAAGCTGTTTTCTAATGGGTAAAGTCTAAGCAACGGGAAAAATGTAAAACCGTTTAGTGTATGGTTGTAATCACCGACTGTGTTGCCCGAACCTTTACCCGATTGCATGAAGTATGATGGTCTGAAAACTAAGGCAAAAATTGAACCGCTAAAGCGATATTGATACTGAATAAAAAAATCGTAAGCTGATGTTAAACTTTTGGTGGAAACTCCACCTTGAGTTGAATTCACCGAATCGATGATTGAGTTCAGATCTTTTTGATCTGATGATATTGTTGTCAGACCTGCAGTGATCGAATGACCACCACTGCCTCCACCGCCACGAGCAGCGAATACGTCTTCAGCCGAAAGAATTATAATTGATAGTGATAAAAGAATGATAAATAAAATCCGTTTCATATAATCATCTCCAAAAAAAAAGAACCTATAAAGTTGCCTTTATAGGTTCTAATACTAATTGTTTAAGTGCAAGTCGAGCTATCGAGCTAGATTAAAGACCTGGAGCTGGTGCTGCTGGAGGCGGAGCTGGTTGGCCACCAGGGACCTTCATTGGAGCTGAAGGCGTAATACCGCGATTACCGTAAACGATAGTGCAGAATTGTGCCCAGAATCCCAGGATATTTGTATAGGATTGTTCAACATGTGAAACTTGAGTTACGTTAGCTGCTTTTGCCGCTGCTGTGATACTAGCATCACCCAAAGCAACCAAACCTAAATAACTAGATGCACACGCTTGACCGTGCATAGCACCTCTTGGAGCGCCAGTCGCATTGATAGGACCTTGAACGTCAGAGTACAACATACCGCTGATTGGTTGTCCAGAAGCACAGCCAGTTAAGTAAGCAGAAGACAACGCTAGTCCGCAAGCCAATACAAATTTAAATACTTTCATAAAATTCCTCTTTTATATGGTTAAATAGTATCTACTCTAAAAGGTTGATAGTTTCTATTTGGAATGTCAATAGTATTAGTTACGATGAAACGTGAGTGCCGAAGGTAGAAAATGAAAAAGAAGTACGCAGAAAAAGATTTAATCGAATCAAAAATTGCAACGATTGCTGAACAGAACCCTCAGTTTTTAAGAATGCAAACGGATGCTGTGCAATTAAGTAACTCACAGAAAGTAATTCGAGAATTCGTGCTTCATCCAGGTGCTGCGCTTGTTATACCCGAAGTTAAAAAAGGCGAATTGCTATTTGTTAAGCAGTTTCGCTACCCTCTGAAACAAATATTTCTAGAACTACCGGCGGGAAAAATCGACAAGGGTGAAACACCACTTGAAACCGCCAAGCGTGAATTAAAAGAAGAAGTTGGTTATGTAGCTAAGACCATGAAATACGTAACAACTATACATCCTGTTATTGGTTACAGTGATGAAGTGATACATATTTATTTAGCTCGAGAACTTAAATTCGTAGGCGATTCGCCGGATGAAGGTGAATTTTTAATTCCGCAGATTTTAACTTTGAAGCAAGCCATGATGCAAATAAAGCGACATAAGGTCACTGATGTGAAAACTCAAATCGCTTTATTTTGGTACGAGAAAATTATTAAAGGTCTTTGGTCGACAAAATAAAAGTAAACTCGACGGCTTTTTCTTTCAACTTTTCATAACGACCTGAACTACCGCCATGGCCTGATTCCATGTCAGTTTTTAATAGAATCTGCGAGTGCGAAGTGTTTAATTCACGCAGGCGTGCGACCCATTTAGCGGGCTCCCAATATTGTACCTGTGAATCATGCAAGCCGGTTGTAACCAGAATATTAGGGTAGTTAGCTTTCTTCACATTATCATAGGGCGAATATTTCAAAATATAGTCGTAGTATTGTTTTTCATTCGGATTTCCCCACTCATCATATTCGCCAGTTGTTAGTGGAATTGAATCATCCAACATAGTCGTTAGAACATCGACAAACGGAACTTGCGCTACGATGCCTTTATACAGATCGGGGCGCATATTGGTGATCGCGCCCATCAGTAAACCACCAGCACTGCCGCCCATGGCATAAACCGCCTTTTTATCCACAATTTTAAGTTTAACCAGTTCTTCAGTCGCATCGATGTAGTCATGGAATGTATTCATCTTGTGAGTCGTGCGGCCGTCGTCGTACCAGTGACGACCTAATTCAGAGCCACCGCGAACGTGAATAATGGCGTACACAAAACCACGATCAATTAATGAAAACACGCTTTGAGAAAAATACGGAGTCAGTGCCATACCGTAAGATCCATAACCATAAGTCAGAACGGGCGACGTGCCGTCGTTCGTGTGATCGGCCTTCATCAATAGCGATACGGGAACCTTCTTTCCATCTCGCGCTGTAATCCAAATGCGATCGGTTTTGTATTTAGACGGCGTGAAGTTTGGAATCACTCGCTCTTTTTTCAAATCCTTATTTTTTGTTTCTAAGTTGAAATCAAAAGTTTGTTCAGGCTGGCGCATAGACTCAAACACATATCGAAATACTTTTGATGTGTATTCGCTTTGTGCATCGGTTTCAGCCGTGTAGGCTTTGTCCGCAAAGGGAATAAAGTATTCACTGTTGTTGTGGCGGTTTCTAACAAGGATCTGATCCAAACCGTCGTGTTTTAATCCAGCTACTATGTAATCTTTGAATACGGTTATATCTTCCAAGTAGTAATCAGTTTTATGGGGTATAACTTCTTTCCAGTCTTTCTTGGCAATTTTTCCGGGCATGGCTTCGAACAAGCGATAGTTAGGTGCTTTCCAGTTGCTGCGAATATAGAATCGATCGCCGCCATCATAAACTTCGTATTCATGTTCTTTTTCACGCTTAAGAAACGTTTTAAATTCGCCAGTAGGTTGTCCCGCATCTAGATATTTAATCTCGGTAGTTAAGGTACTATTGGCTACCGTGAAGATGTAATTCTTCGCTAGGTTTTGATATATGAAAACTTCGTACGCCTCATCTTTTTCTTCCATCACCAGCGTCGACGTTTTGTTTTGAATATCGTAACGGTAAACTTGGTAGGTACGTAAGGTTTCTGGATCACTTTTCGTGTAGAAGAAATAACGATTGTCTTTTGACCAAATGATGTTGGCCTTGGCTTTTTCAATTTTAATTGGCAATAGTTCCTGAGTGCGCAGGTCTTTAACTTGGATGGTGTAAAAACGTCGCCCCTGATTGTCAAACGCATATGCCATCAAGTTATGGTCATTCGACATGATCGGGCCAGAAGATTCATAGTAGTTTTGGCCTTCTGATTCCTTATTTACATCTATCAACGTTGTTTCTTGTCCATCTTTTAAATTTCTACGTAAATAGACAGGATATTGTTTTCCCGGAATAAATTTCGAATAGTATTCATAACCTGCGCGCTGAATAGGTACGCTAGATTCATCTTCGATAACTCTGGATTTTAATTCTTCAAAGATTTGATTTTGTAATGCTTCGTGAGGTTTAAGAACAGATTCGGTGTATTCGTTTTCTTGCTCTAAGTACCTTATGACGTTTTTATCTTCACGATTTTTTAGCCAAAAAAAATTGTCGACACGAACGTGCCCGTGTTTTTCTAAACGCTTTTCTGTTTTCGTAGCAATGGGAGCTTTCGTGGGCGCTGTCATACAACCTATTTCCGTGGTTAAAATGAATAGAGCAGAACACCGAAGGAGTCGGCTAAGCACGAGCTCCTCCGAGTAATTCCTCGGCGTGGGCCAAACTTGTTTTTGTGATTTTTTCGCCGCTGATTAATCGTGCCAGTTCCTTGATCCGATCTTTGCGGTTTAGTTCATCCACAGTCATGGCTACTTTGTCGTTGATAGTATCTTTTTGAATTAAGTAATGGTGATCACCGTGAGCCGCCACTTGCGGCAAATGAGTCACGCAGATAACTTGCTGGCCTTGCGCGATCGAGTGCAGTTTGATGCCAACTTTTTCTGCCGTTTCACCAGATACGCCCGTATCTACTTCATCGAATAAATAGGTTCTTGGGAAATCAGATTTTCCCAAAACTTTTTTCAACGACAGCAAGATACGAGATAATTCTCCGCCGCTGGCAAATTTTGCAAGCGATTTTGGTGATTCCTTAGATGTCGCTTGCGTTGTGAATTCAATATGTGAATTACCGCTAATAGAAAATTCCGGGCGGACTTCGGCATTCACGCCAAACTGAACGCCCTTCATGTTTAGATCATCAAGTTCTTTATTTACCAATACTTTCAATTGCAACGAAGCCTGCACGCGTTTTTTGTGAAGATCTTGAGCTCGTTTATTTAAATCGACATTGATTTTAGAAATTTCTTTTTCGATTTCGATTTTACGTTGTTCTTGAGTCTGTAATTGGTGAATTTCATTTTCTATCGTTACCAATGACTGAAGGATTTCGCTTAAGCTTGGTCCATATTTCTTTTGTAGTTTGCGAAGGCTGTTTAATTTAGCTTCCATTGATTCCAGGTTTTCGGGATCTAAATCAATTTTATCAGTGTATGTACGCACGTCGAACAGCACATCTTCTAAAGATGACTTGATGGCTTCTAAACCCAATAACTTTTCACCTAGCTGTGGATCAATTGTCGTGATCTCGTGTCCTTTTTTCAGCACGGTTTTGATCCGCGCTAATGCTGAATCTTCATCGCTGTCCAGCATGCTTTCAATTTGGTTAGTAAACTGGATGATCTTGTTGCCGCTTTTCAAGCGTTTGATTTCTTGTTCCAAGATTTCATCTTCGCCAGGGCCCAGATCAAGTGACGCGATTTCATTTTTCTGGAAAGTTAAGTAATCTAGACGTTGTTCTTTGTTTTTGCTGTTTTCATCGATGGTGATTAATTCTTTTTCTAATTTACGAAGAGTTTCTAGCTGAGTTTGGAATTGATGACGTGATTCCCATAGGCCCGCATAGCGATCTAGCATATCTAGGTGATACGCCGGGGACATTAAATTTTTATTTTCATGCTGGCCAGTTAGTTCAACTAGCGGAGCTGATGAGCCAGTGACTTCAACTAACGGAGAAATCAAATCTTTTAACAAGTTCAAGCTAGATAGCTGGCCGTTCAAATAGACACGTGATTTATCGGCCACGATAACTCGGCGAACGATCAATAAACCTTCATCGTTCTCGATACCAAAGGAAGTCAGTTTTTGTTTAATATCTTCGCGCTCAGAGATATCGAAGCAGCCTTCAACGATGGCTTGTTCAGAACCGGCACGTATGATGTCCGCAGATGATTTACTTCCCATTAGTAGCGAAAGACTTTTAAGTAATACGGATTTACCAGAACCAGTTTCCCCAGAAATAATATTCAATCCCGATTTGAATGACAGATGAACATTCTCGATGATTGCAAAATTGGCTACTTTTAGTTCTAGTAACATATATACCCCTTTTCTGAACTTTATGATCTATCGCCGAATTTCAATTTCTCACGCAGTAAGTGGAAGAAATTGTGGGATGGCGAACGTACGACCCAGTGAAATTGATGACTTTTTTCGATAACGACTTCGTTCTCGCTAGAAATTTCAATTTTATGCTGACCATCTACAATGAAATGAGCACGCGTTTCTTTACCTTCTAATTTAAAACTCATGTTCCTGTCTTCAGGAAAAATGATTGGGCGTGAATTTAAGCTGTGCGGTGCGATTGGAGTCAATACAACCGCTTTAGAGTCAGGGTAAATCAAAGGACCGCCCGCTGCCAAGTTATAGGCTGTCGAGCCAGTCGGAGTTGCGATAATCAATCCATCGGCCTTGACTTGCGATACAAAGAATTTTTCGCTGTAGATCGATGTATTAATCAAATGAGAAAAACTACCACGTTCGATTACTATGTCATTTAAAGCTAAGAATGTTTTTATCTTCTTTTGATTTTTGAAAATACTGGCCTCAAGTAATGTGCGTGGATGCATTTCCATTTCGCCTTGAAGAGTTTTTTCTAAAGTCGGAAATACTTGGTCCGCGGAAAAGTTAGTCAGGAAACCCAGCGAACCCATGTTGAAACCAATGACCGGAATTTTTCGGCCATGGATGTACGAAGCTGCTCGTAAGTAGGTTCCATCACCGCCCAGAACCACGATCAATCCAATTTTCTTCCAAGCTTGAGGTGTTTTTAGCAATAACGTGTTTGGAACTAATTTTTGATCGGGCAATGTGTACACGGTGTGCTTGCGTTCGCGCAGCCAGTTAGTGACTTCGATTGCGGCTTGAATCGCTTTCTCTGTGTGTTCGCGATAAACGATTCCAATACATGTAGATGACGGTTTTCTTTTTCTAGTTGTCGCCATTAAATTAAACCATCTCTTCGCAATAATGCATCCGCATCGGGTTCGCGTCCTCTGAATTTTTTGTATAGTTCCATTGGGTGTTCGCTGCCACCTTTAGAAAGAACATTGTCGCGGAAACGAGCCGCGACCTCTTTGTTGAAAATACCTTTTTCTTTAAAGTACTCAAACGCATCAGCATCTAAAACTTCCGCCCACTTGTACGAGTAATATCCAGCCGAATAGCCGCCTGCAAAAATGTGACTAAAGCTGCATGATGTATTCATCCCATCAATTTTTGGTAGAAGACGAAATGCGGAAATAGCGGTGTCTTCAAAACGTTCAACATCTGTAATCGTCTTTGGATCGGTCGTGTGCCAAGCCATATCTAAAGTTCCTAACTGAACTTGGCGAAGACTTGCCCAGCCAGCTAGGTATTTTTGTGAACGAACCAATTTGTCGACTAGGTCTTTAGGGATCAATTGGTTAGTTTCATAATGACGAGCATATAAATCTAGGCTTTCTTTTTCGTTCACCCAGTTTTCCATGATCTGACTTGGCAATTCAACGAAATCCCAATACACATTCGGTCCAGATAGCGATCGGTGACGGCAATCAGACAAAATCCCATGCAAAGCATGACCGAATTCATGGAATAAGGTTCTAACTTCATCATACGTCAACAAGCTTGGTTTTGTTGATGTCGGTTTCGTAAAATTACAAACGATACTAACGTGAGGTCTGCGGACATCGCCATCAAAGTATCCTTGTTCACGGAACAAAGTCATCCAAGCACCGCCTTTTTTAGTTTGGCGAGGGAAAAAATCTGTATAAAACAAGCCCATATAGACGTTGTTATCTTCACGATAAATTTCGTACGTTTTTACATCAGGATGATACACCGGAAGTTTTGAATTTTCTTTGAATATAATGCCGTAGAGTCTGCGGGCATGTTCAAATACACCGTTCACTACATTTTCCAATTTGAAATATGGACGAAGGTCTTCTTCGTTGAACGAATATTTTTTCTCTTTCAATTTTTCAGAATAATAAGCAAAGTCCCATGATTTGAAATCATTTAGTTTATCTGTTTCGTAAGCGAAGTCAGAAACTTCTTTCAGATCGCGTTCAGCTGCCACAAGTGAAACATCTTGAAGACGTTTTAAGAACGACGTCACTTGCGTCGATGTTTGCGCCATACGTTCTTGTAAAACAAAATCAGCATGATCTTTAAAACCCAATATCTGAGCGCGTTCGCGTTTTAGAAGCAGGATTTTTTTAATTAGCTCTTGATTGCTTTGTTCACCTTGAAATGCGCGTGAATTATAAGCACGGAAAACTTTTTCACGCAGGTCACGGCGTTTAGAATACGTCATCATCGGCATGTAACTTGGGATTTGTAAGTTGAAAACGTATTTGCCCTGTAGGTTCTTGCTTAAGGCAAGATCTTTAGCCGCTTCAATCGCCGATTCTGGCAATCCGTCTAAATCTTTTTCCTCAAGAACCATTTCAAATGCATTCGTTGCTTTCAGTACGTTCTCAGAAAACTGTGGACCTAACGTCGATAACTCTTGGTCGATTTTACGTAATGCTTCTTTGCGTTCGTTTTCAAGGAGAGCGCCATTACGAGTGAAGCTTAAATAGGTTTTTTCTAAAAGGCGAGACTCTTCAACCGTCAATTTAAAATTCTTGCGATTCTCGTACACAGATTTAATTTTTGCAAACAAAGCGGCGTTGAGTGTGATGTCGGAACTAAAGCTGGCTAGCAGTGGATATAGTTTTTTTCCCACTTCGTGAATTTTTTCATCGCCGTTGGCGACTTCTAAGTTTCCAAAAGCTAGCGAAGCTTGATCTAAACGTTCTGAACTTTTTTCCAATGCAAAGATCACATTCTCAAACGTTGGTGTTTGAGGGTTATCTAAAATTTGTTGAATGTTTTTCTTAGCATCCGCAATCCAATACTCAACCGCGGGAACAAAATGCTCCGCTTTAATTTGGTCGAAGGGCAGTGCTTTGTCGAAGTTTTTTAGTGGCTCAATTAACGGATTTTGTGACATAATGATATCCTTTGATTTCAAAGAATATCAGGTCAAATCACTGAGGCAACATCTAACTTAAGCTGTTATTGACGGCGGCAAATTCCCATACGTGAACTAGTTGCTGTAGGTTGGCAAACCAGGCCACTGCCACAACTCCCCGGTGTGTCGATGAAGCACGATAGAGCAACTTGTTGATAGCAATTATTTAAACTGCTTGCCGTATTTGGAATATTAGAAACCTGTGTCCAATTAACCCACTGATAGTTATTAGCGGATAGGGAATAGTAGTACACGCCAACCGCGATGGGATCAAAATATTGAATTCTTAAGCAGCCCATTCCAATGGTGCCACCGTAAACAGGGCGAGATCCTGATGGGCAATCGCATAAAGGCATCGTCGAGTAGCCAGAATAACTGTAATTATAGAAGTTAGTGTACGGGTAAGGGCTAAAACCATAGGCAGCGTATTGATTATAAACCTGAGGGTTACATGTGCCATTAGTACCATATGGATTATAAGGATTATAAACATTTGTAGTTTGAATGCATTGGTTGCTGACCGCGGGAGGAGCTGCCGTCGTGCTGTTGTTGGACTGGTTGCAGGCCACCATAAACAATGACGTGATTACGAATGCATAAAATAGTGTTTTCATAAAAATCCTTTGTTCACACTAGGGTGTATTACCAGAATGATGCCTAATTTTCTGGCTTTAACCGTGTTTGGGAGCAGCTGGACGATTGGGTCTGCCAAGTGGGCCTAAATCGAATAACACATGTACAATTTTTAGACACTTTTATCCCGGGGTAAGTGGGCCAAAAGATCGAGAAAAATTGAACCAGTGTCTGATCCAGTTTAGGAGTCGCCTATACCTAGGTTTATTAAGTTTAGTCTGTTAAATGACGAGCTAACACGTGATGGAATCTGTTCCAAAAACGATAAAAAACAAACCTATGATTTGCGTTGTTGATGACGACGATATGTTTCGTGAAGTGCTGTCTTGCACTTTGGAAACTAATGGTTATGATGTGATTGTTTTTAGCTCGGCCTCTATGTTTTTAGTATCTGACGCTTTTGCAAAAAAGAGTTTTGACCTAGTTATAACCGATATCAATATGCCAGGTGCGACAGGATATGAACTGTGTCGATCGGTTCGCGAAAAATATTCGCAAGATCGCATTCCCATAGTCATGGTCACCGGAAATGATGCTTTAAAAGAAAAAACGAAGGGACTTGAAGTCGGTGCAGATGACTTTATCCAAAAGCCATTTCGTAATGAAGAATTGTTAGCAAAGTTAGCTTCACTATTGAAAATCAGATTCCAAGCTTTGGAACGTCTGGGTCGATTGACTCGATTCATTTCGCCAAATATTGCCGAGATGATGGCGGATGATCCCCAACAACTATCGCTGAAACTTCACCGCGCGCAGGTGACGGTGTTATTTTCAGATCTGCGTGGATTCACTGCATTTTCAGAAACAGCAGAGCCCGAAGAAGTACTAGAAATATTGAATCACTACTATAAAGCAGTGGGTGCCAGCGCTGCTAAATACAAAGCAACTCTGGGACATTTAGCCGGCGACGGCATTATGTTATTTTTAAATGATCCTTTGCCAATCTCTAATCATCAAGAAGTGGGGTTGAAGTTAGCGATGGATATTCGTTCTGCATTGAACGAACAAAAAGTAATTTGGAAAACAAAAGGCTACAATATTGATTTTGGAATTGGCCTGGCTGAGGGTTTCGCCACGATGGGCGGTATCGGTTTTGACCAATTCTGGCAATATTCGGTGATTGGTCCAGTAGCGAACTTTGCATCTCGCATGTGCCACTATGCGAACAACGGACAAATTTTAGTTTCACACAGATTTTTAGCTCGTATGAGCGGTGCAGACACGTTTACGACCGAAAGCATTGGTTCGATTACGTTAAAAGGTATCGAAAAAACCGTAAAAGCATTTAACGTTGTTGATTACGCCGAAGAAGTTAAGCTCAGCAAAGCTGGCTAGTTCCTGTTTAGTACGGATTTAGAATCCACTCAAAACGTCTTTCGATAAATCGCTGTAAGTATTAGGGACAGTAGAACTGCGGATTTAGCCGGTGCGTTTTAGTGGTTGATTTTCTGCTTTGCGTTCTTTTAAGTTTAGCAAGAATAGAATTTCCTCGTGGAAGTCATATTCGAAATTTTTTAATAAACTGATCAGAATCGTCGTATTGATATCTAGGTGGCGTCCGTTGACGACTAAGCTATATAGAATTTTGATTCGGTCACGCGGATTAAAGTAGACGAACAAGTTGACAAGTTCGCGATGGAAACTTTGATCCTTCAACAAGTTTTTAATTAAGACGATTTGTTCTTTCTTAAGTGATTCATCTATGCGGTACATATACCAAGACTGAAAAATAATATTGGATTTGTTTTTGACTTTGATGCCACGAACAGTTGATAACCAGCGGTCGTCGCGCACCTCACCCAAGACAAAGCAGGCGATGCCGAACATTGGGTTTTCAGGTTCGCGGATCAGTTCGTTGATTTTTTCTGTGAAAGCCAAACGATTCGTCGATGATTTGTATAAACCGATCAGTGCGAATTTAATTATATCCGGGCGGGCGTCATCTAAGTTGCTTAAGAATGTGTGGAACAGTTCTGGGTTTTGAATTTCACTTAAGCCTTCGATGATAATTCTGCGGTCTTCTTTTTCAGCCGTTTCTAAGTGGTTCAGGAAGACAGAAACCAAATGGCTCTTCATACGTCTGTGCAATAGTTTGATGGCTTTTTGACGTACGCGAAATGATTCACCTTTGTTAAGTGCAACGCCAATTAAAAAGGAAATCGATTGCGGTTTGTTTATGTGATTCAATGCTTCGCAAATTGCAAATTTAATTTCTTCCTTTGGATTTGAGAATTGCGATGTAATCAGCTTAATAGATCGCTTAGTCGGATAGAATGCTAAAGACTCAATAATGGTTTTGATCAACAGAGTCTTTGGTTTTTGTGCTAATATATCTTTGAACCACTGGTCGTATCCTTTTGGTCGCAAGAAACTTAACAGCATGGCGCCGTTAACTCGACGAACCCGATCATGGCTGTGTAAAAACAAATACATCAGATCAGTTAGATGGCCAATGTAGCTTTTCACAAAGTAGAGCGATGCGATCAGTAGTCCACCCAATGCAATCGCTAATGCTAAAAGTTTTGAATCTGGTGCTAGCCGGTGAACCAGGAATGACAATCCAAATACAGGTACCAAAGGTATAATAAAGAGCGACATTTGCGATAGCTTTCTAAAATCACTTCGTGTTTTATCGTCAAATGACGACATCAAATTTGTATTAGCCGCAATAAAAAAATTACGGAACGTCGCCGAGGCCACGATTCCCAAAAACACGGCACCCATGATCGACTGAGTCACCGAGAAAACTAGCAATCCAATCGCACTCGTTAGAATAAAATAGTGGATGATTTTTTCTGGCGAAATCCGTGTACGACGGGTGGCCTGAGCCGCATACCAGCCGCTGAGGACTCCCAGTAAATTCGACCCAATAACGTAAACGGTAGTGTAAAATACATAGTCGGCTTTATCCGTTACCATTTCTTGCAGATTCGAACGCCATACATATTCTTGGATGGCATAGAAGAAACCTATCAACAAGCACAACGAGATGTAGGAATTCACAACGCGACGTTTGAAGAACGGTTCTTGCGAGCTGCCTGGGTGTTCCTCAGAAGCCAGTTTGATTTCAAACGATTCATGTTTGCTAAATAAATACCAAGTGAAAAGAAATAGGCTGCTCCATAGTGCGCCGACGATCATTAAATTTGTGACCGTCGAAACTTTTACGATCATCGTTGATCCGACAGCAAAGATAGATCCCAAATCAAGCGCTGCGGAAACAAAATAAGATAGTTCGTTGGCTTTCGAGCGCCCCATATGAAGTAATGAAATTTCAGTCAGCATCCAGCGTACTAAATTTCTAATCAAACCCGTAATGACAAAGAAAATCAGTGAGGCCGAAATTGCGTGTGGATTAAATCCATTGAAAAAGAAAATTAGAGAAAAGAACAAACCCACTGTGGCGATGGAGGGTGCCAATCGTTCATTATTTCGCGGAGCACGAATGATCGGTAAATAAATGAGTTCACTTAGCAAGAGAGCCGGCAGTGTCCAAATCGCATCAATATGTATTAGAAAATCTGAGTAAGATTGTGCTCTTGAAACCCCAATGGCGGCACCAAAGAGTAGACCGAGGAAGATGAATTTTGTTTCTATCGAGTTAAGTTTAAAAACCCAACTTTTTAACTTTGCTGGCACGTATAAATATTCGGAAGTTCGCCAAAAAACTCGAGGGATTGGATTTTTTTATTGATCTTCTGGCTTTAGACCATAGTCTAGTTGGATACAAGGATGGGGACCATGAGAAAACACTTATTAAAAATAGTTATTGGAAGTATTTTGTTTGCAACGTCGTTCGTACATGCGCACGTTGTTAGCTCGAACACAACTGTACCAGTTTTAGCCGATTTGCATTTGCTTAAGGCAATCGGAGTTCCGGTATTTGTTCAAGATCCACAAATCAATCTTGGGTTTGCCTATTTGAGTCCGGATGCTCAAATAAAGTTGAGTTTGCTAGCCCATCGTTATGGTAAATGTGGTGGTTACGAAGTCGTTCAGGATTTTAATCCCGCAGACACACGAAATGTTAATATTCGTATGAGCTACATTAAAGAACGTTTGCGTCGTGATAGCCAATGGGCGACCGGTCCAACCAGCAAAGTTCAAATTCCATTCCGCCAAGACATCGCCGCGGCAACTCAGGCTGCCAGCAAAGAGCAATTGATGAAATGGGTGAACTGGCTAAGTGCATTTCCAAATCGTTATAATAAATCTTCAGAACCAAATGCCCACGTTGTTCAATTAAAAGCATTAATCGAACAAATGCGTATGCGTGCAAAACGCCAAGTGATGGTGACGTTGATCGACCATAAACAAACAAAACAAAAATCGTTGCGAGTGACTCTGCCGGGTACAACTCGCGCGGATGAAATCGTTGTTCTCGGTGGACATTTAGATTCGATCAGTTTCGATGGCGATCGCGCTCCGGGATCTGATGATAATGCATCGGGTTCTTCTAACTTGTTAGATGCATTGCGCGTATTAATGGCGCAAAAACAATCAACGCGTACAATTGAAATCTTCTGGTACGCTGGTGAAGAATCCGGTTTGTTGGGCTCTGCTGAAATCGCAGCGGAATACAAAAAAGCAAACAAGAAAGTAGTAGGTGTGCTACAACTTGATATGACGTTATTCCCCGGTGATGGTCCTCGCGTTATTAGCAGCATGACTGACTACACTAGCGCATGGATGAGATCAATTTTGACTGAATTAAACAATCACTACGTAAAAGCACAATTGATCGAAGACAAATGTGGCTATGGTTGTTCAGATCACGCCTCTTGGTTTCGCCAAGGTTACCATACGTTGATTCCATTTGAATCATCGATGAGAAAAATGAACCCATCGATTCATTCTAAAAACGATGCGGTATCTCCAAAATTGAACTTTGATCATTCGTTATTATTCACTCAGTATGCAATCGCGATTGCGATGGAATTGGGTAACAATACGTCGTTAGTTCCGCCTGCGTACTAACAAAATTCCAAGTGCGCTGGAAACGTAAATCCAGCGCAATCGAAGCCCCGCCCTTCTAATTGAAGCTATTTTTCGCACATAAGATAGAACCTTCGGGAATAGGTTTGTCGAATCCCATTCTGACATTAGATTGGCCGGAATGAACGGTATCTACGGCATGTCCGTTGAACTCGATATCTACAATTTTAACATTCATTGTGGAAATACCTTTGTCTTTGGGGACCAATGCTTGAATGACTTCATTCTTATTGATTTTTGATTTTGGTTGGACTGCCTGCAGACTTTCGGTCGCTGTCGATTGAACCACTATACCTAAAAATGTCGATGTGCGATTGGCTTGGTCATTGGTGTAGTTCTGTCCAGTTGATCCGGGATCTCCCTTGAAGAAACCTTTGTGAAATCCTTTGTGGGAAAGGTTATCAAGTTCGGCCAACAGAGTTTTTCGGAACGGTTTGTTTTCGATCATATCGTCGATGGCTTGCCTGTATATTTTGGCCACGATTGCCGCATAAAAAACTGATTTAGTTCGACCTTCAATTTTAAATGAACAAACCCCGGCATCCCGCAATTCTTTTAGATGCTCTATCAGGCAAAGATCCTTGGCGTTGAATAAATAGCTGCCATGTTCATCTTCATCCAATCGGTAGAGAGACCCTGGTTCACGTGTATCTTCAAGCCACAATTCCTTTGGTGTTTCTTCGGCATGCACCCGATAAGGGTATCGACACGAGTTATCGCAAACCCCCTGGTTGGCGTCCCTATAGCTCATATAATGGGACATCAGGCATCGTCCAGAATAGGCAATACAAATGGATCCGTGGACGAAGGCTTCTAGCTCTATTTCTGGAACTCGTTGTTTCATTTCTTGAATTTCTTCTAATCGCAATTCACGGCTCAGAATAACTCGAGTCACGCCTTGGGACTGCCAAAATTTAATAGCTTCCCAGTTCATGCAATTGGCTTGTACAGAGAGATGAATGGGAATGTCTGGATGGATAGATTTAGCAATGTTCATTAAGCCAGGATCGCTCATGATCAATCCGTCAGGTTTTACGACGGATAACAACTCGCTAAAGTGCTGTCTGAACGGTGATAGTTTTAAATTACGCGCAAAAATGTTTGCTGTTAAATATATTTTTTTTCCTTGGCTATGTACCCAGTCTACATTGCTTTTTATATTGGACAGCGAGAATTCATTTTCCCTGGCGCGAAGACTAAATAGTGGCAAACCCGCATAGACAGCATCAGCGCCGAAGTTTATCGCGTACTTCAGTTTTTCAGGACTTCCTGCGGGCATAAGTAGTTCAACCATATTTAACTCCGACTTTTAGAAAACTCTTTTTCGTGTAGCCACTGGGACTGTCGTGGTGGGCGTTTGGTGTGGCTCCATTCTTCAAGCATTGCCGGAGCTATTTTTTTTAATTCGCGCATTTCTGACTCGGTTCCTGTCACACAGGTTAGTTCTATACGATGTCCGTTAGGGTCGAAGAAGTATATAGAGCGTATGATTCCGTGTTCGGTGATACCTATTACGTCAAGACCACGTTTGATGAGTTCATTTTTCGCGTCCTGTAGGGCTTCACTGTTTTTAACTTGGAAAGCAATATGCTGGACCCACGTGGGAGTGTTATGGTCGCGATCCATTTCTTGATGACCTGTAATTTCAAAAAATGCCAAAATGTTTCCGTTTCCAGCATCTAAAAAAACATGCATATAGGGGTCAGGCTCTTTGGTTGAGGGGACTTTGTCCTCGGCGATGCAGACAAGTAAATCCATGTTTAAATAATTTTTGTAAAACTCGACGGTTTGTTTTGCATCTTTGCAACGGTAAGCGACATGATGAATTTTTTGAATAGCGATCATTGTGTTCTCCGAATTTGTTTTTCAAGTTCCTCAAGGCCATCGAATAGTTGCTGAACATTTTTCAACACGAATAAAGTCGGCTGCATGATATCGATTCTAAAATCTTGATGGCGTATGGTTTCTACATCAAACGGAATTTGGTTAGGAACAGAGCCTAGCGCGTACTCGCACTCTCCAAGGGACGAGGCAATTCCAGCCCCAAAAACTTTGCGGCCGTGTTCTGTTTCAATGAGTCCAAATTCGATTGTAAACCAAAAGAACCTTTCGAACTGTCGAAATAGTTCGGGTTGGTGTGAATAGCGAATCGCAATTTCTCCAAATTTTTGGCAAAAATCAGCGTAATTCCTATCAATAAAAAATGGCAGGTGTCCATAGAGGTCATGAATTATATCCGGCGCGGGCGTGTAGCTAATGTCGTCTTTGTTGCGGATAAAATTACCCACGGGAAAAAAACGTTCAGCCAGTAATTGGTAAAATGACGATCCGTCTTCAAGGCCTTCGACAAGTAGGCCCTGAAAACCTGAAATCGATTTTAATTTTTTGTTTATCTGGTCCAAATCAGGAATTTGTTCCCCGTTCATCTGTAAGGTCGTAACACCCCGGTTGAAAAGGTCATAAATCTTTGTTTCTCGTGTTAGTTGATGGCGAGTGAAAACTGTCTTCCAGGTTTCGTTTTCATCCGCACTGAAAGTTCTAGCTCTCTGTGCCTTTGCCACTACAGAACTCCGCGTTTCATTTGGTCGCGCTCAATCGATTCAAAGAGAGCTTGAAAATTGCCTTCTCCAAAAGATAGGTGGTTTTGCCTTTGAATGAGCTCGATAAAAATGGGTCCGACTAAATTCTTGGTAAAGATTTGCAAGAGGTAGCCGTCTTCATCGCCATCCACCAATATATTAAATTGCTGAATGGACTTTTTGTCTTCTTTTACATTCGGAACTCGTTCAAAGACTTTTTGATAGTAGTTTTCGTCGATATCTAGGGTCTTAATACTGGTTCCTTGAAGCTGCTTCATTGACGAAATCAAATCGTCTGTCAAGAAGGCCAGATGTTGAACACCCGGTCCTTTGTATTCTTCTAAGTATTCATTAATTTGCGATTTTGATTCCTTGGCTTCATTGATTGGAATGCAGAATTTTCCACATGGGGATTTCAATGCGAAGGAATTTAGACCTGTTTTTTTTCCTTTGATATCAAAGTAGCGAACTTCAGTGAATCCAAAAATGTCTTTGTAAAACCGAGCCCAAGTATTCATGGTTCCGTTGTAGACATTGTTTGTAAGGTGATCTATGCGTGTAAAACCTTTCGTGGGGACAACGACGGGATCTTGCAAGTGAATAAAACCAAGTGATGAAAATAGCGAGGCAATGTCAAATTTATCGGAAGTAAAATAAATCAAACTGTCGCCGATTCCTTGGATGGCAGAAACACGCCTGCCATTTACCGAGGAATAGTCACATTGGGCGGCTGCCTTGGCTCCTTTTTTTAAACTCGTCGCAAATGCAGATTCGGGATCTGAAAAGCGCCAGCCCATTGAGGAAATGCACGGTCCATGTTGTTTCTGAAACTGGAAGCCATAGGTTTCTGGATCATAGTTAAGTAAGAAAACTATTTCATTTTGAACATACAAATCTATATTTTTATTGTTATGTCGACCTATTTTGGAAAACCCAAATTCCGTGAAAAGCCGATGTAAAGCATCCGGAGCATTTGTGCTGAATTCAACAAAAGAAATTCCGTTCATCCCAATTTGATTTTCTGTTTTCAAGGAGCCTCCAATTCCCTAAAATTATAGTTAAAAAAAGAGTTGAAATATAGATCAAAGATACGATAAACTTTGTCAAAAAAACTGACAAAGAGGATTTATGTTTATTTCTTTGGAACAAGCGGCTGCCTTTGATGCTATCGTCGAAAAAGGCACCGTTCAGAAAGCCGCCGAGAGTTTAAACAAAGGCCATTCAGCTATTCTATATTTAATTCGAACTTTGGAAAGCCAGCTAGATTTGAAACTATTTGATCGTTCTGGATACAGGAACAAATTAACGACAGAAGGACAGACGGTTCTTAAGTACTGTCGTAAGATGCTGGAGGCTCAAAATGATCTGCGCGCCGTATGTAAAAATCTTCAACAGGGTTGGGAGCCCAGCTTAAAAATTATCTACGATGGGGTGGTAGATTTTGATTCCATTGGAAACGCGCTTTTTGCTTTAAATGAATTTAAAGCTCCCACTGAAATAAAATTAGTTTCTGCGTTTTTGGGCGATGTGGAAAGTAAGTATGAAACAGAAGATGCCGACATGATGGTCACCATTTTACCAATAAAGCGAAGGGAGCTGCAGGCGATCCCGCTTCGTCAATTCCGAATGTTCCTGGTTTCACATCCTGAGCATTCTCTTGGAAAACAAAAGTCACGCAAAATTGAAATTAAAGAGTTGGAGGATCACACCTACATTCGTGTTGGAGCAGCCTCTCATCCTATCGGTTTAAGTACCGACCGTATTGATTTTAGTTCTTACTTTTATGTGAATGACTTTCATACAAAGAAACAGGCCATTCTGAAAAAATTGGGTTTTGGGTGGTTGCCAGAATATATGGTGAAAACTGAATTGAAAAATAAATCACTGAAAATCTTGACCACGGAAATTCAAAACACAGCGCTGTTTCATCCTAAACTATTTCATCGTAGAACGGAACTTGTTGGGAAAATGGGTCAACACCTGTTAAAAGCGTTTCGTTTCCAGGATAGTTGATAACTAGTAAGGCATACATAGTTTGTCTATGTTAGTTGACTATCAATTTGCTCTATCGATTCCATAAAGTTCAGAATAGTTTCTTCTAGACGGTGAACTTCATCACTGCATTCACTGAGTTCCTTGGATATTTCGTTTGCGCGTGGGCCTTTCGCGGTCAGTATTTCTAAATTTAATTCTTCCATACGCTTCGATTTAGCATTTAAGATTTCTTCTGATTTTAAAAGTTTACGCTGAAGTTCCTTTTTCTCTGCCTGTAGTTGCTTGGTGCCTTTTCTAACGGGTTGTTTTTCTTTAGGTGACTCTAGAGTCTGAGGCTTAGCACTTGTCACTGTGCCGGCCATAGCGACAGCTTCTTTATAGCGCTCCCTTAAGGCTCCTTTTTCCAAGCTCCACAAATAATCATCGTACGTGCCGGGATAAACTTCGGCTTTGCCATCACGAACTTCTAGAATTTTAGTCGCGATACGTCCGATAAAACTTCGATCATGGCTGACAACAACTAACGAGCCTGGGTATTCACGAAGAGCCTCAGTCAATGCTTCTACAGTGTCGAAATCCAAGTGATTCGTTGGCTCATCTAGCAGTAACAATGGGCTTCGTTTTAGTAAAATCTGTCCAATGGCTACGCGTGATTTTTCACCACCCGAAAGCACGCGAATTTTCTTGTGAATCGCATCGCCCGAGAACAGCAATGAGCCGGCCAGATTTAAAATATCTTGTGCCATCACTTCAGGATGAGCCATTTTCTGCAAACTTTCAAGAACGCTATCATTCGGGTCAAGATCTTCGCTTACATGCTGAGCGTAGTAAGAGAGAGTCACCTGATAGCCCATTTTCAGTTCCCCGGAAACCAATGGCAATCGGCCCGATAACGATTTTAACAATGTGGATTTACCGACTCCATTAAATCCCACAACACCTAAATGATCTCCGCGCTCCAAGCGAATATGGCAGTTGCTGACGATGGTTTTATCGCCATAACCAAGATGGCCATCCACCATCTGTAGAGTTTCTTTGCCAGTATGAATTGGCGGTGGGATTTTAATTTTTGCTTTAACGGGTAAATCTTTAACTTCGATTTTTTCCATCTTATCAAGCATCTTCATACGACTTTGCGCTTGTCTGGCTTTGGTCGCTTTCGCCCCGAAGCGATCGATGAAGTCCTGGATACTTTTTCTTTTGTTTTCTTGATTGGCGGCTTGGGCTTCTAAAATCGTACGAAGTTGAGCCTTTTGTTCAAAGTAGTCGTCGATATGTCCCGGGAATTTGGTAATGTCCGGAGATTCCACTTCTAAAGTGTGTTCGGTCGTGCGTTTTAAAAACTCACGATCATGCGAAATTAGTAAAAATGCACTTTTGTAACCTTGAAGAAATTTTTCTAACGTCAAAATACTTTCTAAATCTAAAAAGTTTGTCGGCTCATCTAGCAACATCAAGTTGGGTTGACGACCGATCAGCTGAAGAAGCTTCATACGCATGCGGTAACCACCGCTGAGCTGCTGAAACGTGGATTTAAAATGATGTTCGGACAATCCTAAATCTAACCCTAAAGCTTTTAATTCCCAGACGGGTGTGATGCACGATTCGGCTAGATATTCTTCTGCCGTCAAATCGCCCGGTTCTTTGGCTTCTTGTTCCAGGTAACCTATCACAAGTTTGTTAGATTTTATCAATTCACCAGAATCTAGAGTTTCTAAACCCGCTAAGATTTTAAACAGGGTAGTCTTGCCAGCGCCATTAGGACCGATAACGCCGACGTGATCGCCTTCGTTAATGGAAAAACGAGCGTCTTGGAATAGAATTTTTGGGCCGTATTGCTTAGAGCCCGCATAGAGTTGTAGTAAATTCATATAGCCTGTTTCATCTTCCCATAATAGATGCTAATTGGTAAAAATAACTGTTTAGGAGTCACGTTTGAATACCAATGCATTTCAGTCACTATCACTTTCTAGCGAGATTTTGTCCGTTGTGCAAGAGCTTGGTTTCGAGCAAATGACTCCGATTCAGGCCCAAAGCATTCCACTGTTGCTAGAGGGCAAAGATATCATCGGCCGTTCAAAAACGGGTAGTGGAAAAACAGCGGCATTCATCCTACCTATTCTTCAAAATTCAAATTTAAAGCAACGCACGCCTCAAGCTTTAATTTTGTGTCCAACCCGCGAACTCAGTGTTCAGGTCAGTAAAGAAGCTCGTAAATTCGGTCGTAAAATGAACGAACTGCAAGTCGTGGCGGTTTACGGAGGCGTACCCGCGCGCGAGCAGATTTTATCTTTGCAAAGCGGTCCACAAATTATCGTAGGTACGCCTGGCCGAGTTCTAGATTTAATCGATCGCAGAGCCCTGTACCTAGAAGACGTAAAGACGTTTGTTATCGATGAAGCCGACAAGATGTTAGAGATGGGATTTGAAGACGAGCTTTTAAGAGTCGTAGATATGCTGCCGAAAGATAGACAGACGTCTTTGTTTTCGGCGACATTTCCTGACACACTAAAATCTATTAGTCGCAAATATCAAAAAAAACCGATTGAAGTGAAAATCGAAGGCACCGACGAGGCCCAAATCAAAATCGAGCAAATCCAATACGACTATGAACAGGAAGAAGATAAAATTGGAATCTTGATGCGCGTATTGCAGCAGCATCCGGCCGATTCAACGCTTATATTCTGCAATCAAAAAGCAACGGTAAATGAAATCGTAGCCAAATTCACAGAACAAGGCGTGCCCTGCGGGGCTCTGCACGGCGATTTTGAACAGAGAGATCGTGATCGAGTCGTTTCGTTGTTCAGAAATAATTCCTACAGAATACTCGTAGCCACAGATGTTGCAGCCAGAGGTTTAGATATTGAAGACCTTGAGTTAGTGGTAAACTTTGATTTCCCACAACAAGCTGAAACCTATGTTCACAGAATCGGCAGAACGGGCCGAGCTGGCAAAAAAGGCCAAGCTATAATCTTAGCCAAACCAAATGAAACGCTTAGATTACTAGAACTAGAACAAGTCACAAAATCAAAATTCGAAAAGCCAAAGCTAGGTTTCAAAAATCAGCACAGCTTAAGCACCACCCACAGTGTAGCGAAGATGCAAACGATCTCAATCGGCGCAGGAAGAAAAGAAAAATTGAGAGCAGGGGACATCCTAGGTGCCTTAACAAATCCCACAGTAGGCCTTAAGGCAGCGGACGTGGGTAAGATTGAAATCATGGATCATCATTCACTAGTAGCTGTAAACGCTGACCACGCGTCGGCAGTGTTAAAGAAACTAAGAGACTCAAAGATCAAAGGGAAGAAGTTTCAGATTCGAATGATGTCATAGTTCATTCATAAAACCCCGAGGCTTTTGCGGTGAGCACATATACGTAAAAAATCGAAATACAACATCTGAGCATCTAAACCCAAAAGCGATTCAAAATTTCTTCCCAAAAAAGAAAAGCGACCACAAGCCCAAAAGAAAAGATCTAGAGATTGGGGGTACCCTTGGAGGCTTGATGGTTTTCTTAAGAAGCTGCATTTCAAGTTCGGTCTTCTTGTTGGATGAGATTTCTGTTTTTAGGCGGCTCAGCTGCTGCATGGATGCGGTATTGTTCGCGAAGCGAACCGGCTGCTTGAGCCACGATGGCGTCCGCCTAAAAACAGAAATCTCATCCAACAAGAAGATACTCGCCCTAAAGGGAACCAAAGCTTCTTAAGAGAACCATCAAGCCTTCAAGGGTTTCGAACCTCGCCCCGATCTGCATCAACGCCCAGCGCTCGCCCCGAACCCAGCGCTCGCCCCGAACCCAGCGCTGCAAACCCGCTCCCAACCGTTTTCTCAAATTGAGACTGTCTAAAATCACGACACACACAGAACTCAAATTGTCCCCGCATCCACCAAGTCAAATAAACTCAACAGACGGCGTGTAGAATCTTGGCCAGGTATTTGGAATTCACAAAAGTAGGAGAGAATTATGCGATTTCCAATCAGACCACTTATATTATTTGCGTTCATGTCTTATTTTTTAGGTGCATGCTCGGGCGTGAAGTTCTCTCAGAACTTAGAATGCGAGAAAAATGGAACTTGTGTAGTACAGAACGGTAAAGCTGTTTATCCCGCGCAAGATTACACAGTAGATGGTGGTAAAGTTGACGTTCTTATTGTGGATGATAACTCGGCCTCTATGTCATTTGAACAAAATCGTATGTCAGCTCGTTTCAATCAATTCATTCAAAATTTAGAAAATAAAGGTGTTAACTACCGTATCGCGTTTACAACAACAGATATTTCAAGCTCCCAAAACGCAGCTCGTGCTATTAACGGAAATGGCGCTTTACAAGATGGCAAACTAATCGCGCTATCTACAGGAAAAAAGTTTTTATCTAAAGAAGATGGCGATCTAGCGACCAAAACAGCGATCTTCAAAACAGCTATCGAGCGTAAAGAAACTTTGGCGTGTGAAACGTTCATCACAAATTGGATGAACTCTGGCAAAACAGCCTCGGATACAAATTATTCGACTGAATACTACAACAACTGTCCTTCAGGCGACGAGCGCGGTATCTACGCAGCTAACTTAGTCACGCGGAACAATCCAGATGGCTTCTTGCGTGACGACGCTGACTTTCACATTATCTTTCTATCCGACGAAGATGAGCGTAGTCAGTTGTATTTACATGGTGGACAGTACGCTTTGGAAGACATGGACACGGGTAAAAACTTAGCCGCTACCATTCGTTCAACATATCCTAGTAAAACATTCGGTATTCACCCGATCATTACTGCGGACGCGTACTGCTTGCCGATCCAAAATCAGCAAATGTCTGGTATCGTCAGTGGTTCTTATGGAACTGAATACAACAATGCTCGAAAAGAAGCTTTATCGATTGTTAATACAGAGCGATCTCAAAAAGGCTTAGCTAGTGTAAAAATGGTTCTTGGTGATATCTGTTTGAACGACTATGCAGGACAGTTAACTGAAATCTTCGATAACGTAGTTGGCCCAATTGTCGATAGTTACGCTATTAAATGTTCGACTCCAGAAGGATTGAACGTCACGGTATCAACATCAGATTCTTCAATCACGCATGAATTAGTAGGCAATGTAATTAAATTTAATAAAAAGTTGCCTGTCGGTACAAAGGTATCAATTAGTTCTTATTCTTGCCCAGCGGAATAACTTAGTAGCGCCAGTAAACATCCAAGAACATATTGTAACCATCTTTTAAATCAAAGCGGTCAGCACGAATGTCGACCGTGTTCAAACTGACATTCAAATTAAAACGATCCCAAATGGCCACATAAGACAAGTAACCCCCAATCGTTTTCTTTTCAAAGTTATAATTGGGTCCGATCAAAACGCGATCCCAGCTTTTCAAAATAAATTCGTAACCAGTCTGAATCGAGCTCGATCCAAATGATTTGATGGCCGTAGTTTCTGCGGCTCGATCGTAAGCCAAAACGGCCAAACTTAAAAAGTTATGCGTAATCATGGTGTCGTTGGAAAATGAATCCCAAAGAAAGGTTAGGTTCAAATTGCTCTGAGTCGAATCAGGAACCCGAGTAAAGGTCACTAGCGTCGATATCGTATTTTCGTTAGTAGAAAGTAGGCGGTACTTGGCCAAGAAGTTTAAACCACCGGCAGCATTAACAAGCGCTGTTGTTCCAATTGTGAATCGAGGGTACAGTCCATAGTAGACCTGACCCAAGTAATTTACCAGAAATTCGTCTTGATCCAATGTGGCTGCCGTATCGCCAACCAAGAAGCCTTGAGTGTACAACGGTTTGTAGCGGCTAGAAATATTTTCGCCGGTATTACGAATCATCAAAAGGGTGGCACCTTGATAGTTGGAATTAGCCGTCACCAAGGCCAATGGTTTTAGCCGGTGACCAGGAAAAATAATTTGGTCTTTAAATATTTTTAAAACGATGAAATTATTTTCCGTATAACCGGCCTGTGAAATCTGCGTACTGATCAATTCCGCCAGTCCTATAATTTCCTGAGTTTTATCAGAATGAATGCTGAAACGGTCGCCTACTTTTAAATGTTCTTCATATGTGATCGCGACGAATGTTTTTTCATCTTCAATACGCTTGATGGTTAAATCCGAATCTGATTTAGATACGGCTTTGGAAAGCGTCGCTAGTGTTAGAAGTAAGGTAAATAGAAAAGTACGCACCATCATTCAGACGGTATAGCGTACTTTGCAGACTTAGGCTATTTTTTTAATTTGTTCGAGCTTGTTTTTTAGGACTGAATTCTCAATTCTTAGCGTCGTTGCTTCTTGAGTTAGTTGGTTGACTTTCTTTTTAAGGAAATCATTTTCTTCTTTTAACGTGTCTAATTTATCGCTGCCTGAACTGGCGCGATTATTAGCTCCGCTAAAATCTAACGTCGTTTCTGAATTGTCACTGCTTGCTGCGGATGACGGCGTTTGTTCCACTAAAGAAATAACTGTAGAGCCTCTTTGATTGATTAGGTCCTCGATATTTTCGGGAACAGCCATATCGGGATTGAATTTTTCCAGTTTGATAATACCTTGTTGAATCAAACCACGAACTTCCATCACAATTTTCGACAAGCATGTCGCAATCTCAGCTGGATTCGGATTCGTTTCGTCGATCAAACTCAGGATTTTGCGTTTATCGCTTTGAGATAAAACGGCTAGAATTTCTTCACGTTTAGGTACTTCAAATTTGCGTAAAGCGACCGCCAAAGTTAAAGGCTGGATACGCGAGATAATTTCACTTAACGGTTCTCTAGGCCATTCGACAATTTTATCTACAGTCAGTACACGTTTTTTAAGTTCCATTTCCCAATTCACATTTTCTTGTGAAATAAGAGTTAGGAATTGTTCTTGCTTAGCTTTACTTGAGGTTTCAAGTAAATTAAGAAGTTGAATGAAGCCACCTTTTTTCTTGTAACGATCTAGCATACCCATGCAAAACGTTTCGGGAATACAGGGGATTTCTTTAAGAAAAAGAAGTGTCTCAATTTGATTTGCTACAGGATCATGGACCAGAGAATGCCGTCGCGTAAGCCCACTCTCGGAACAAAAATGCGGTGAGCATCGCATTGTCGTAAAATCATCTTAACAGTGTAGATCGCGGGCAGAATTACGTCCGCACGGTCGGGGCGTAGATTCAATTTTTCAATGCGATCCTTGATCGACATTGTAGAGAGCTTGTCATAGATTTCGATCAGCTCATTCAGTGTGATAAATGTGTTCGATGATTTTTTCAAAAGGTCCCATTTTAATCGCGCCATGCACTCTAAATTTCCACCAGTGCCGATAGCAAAATCTATTTCGTGATGGAAATCGTTTTTATCGATGAATTGAAACACAGGTTTGATAAAATCGCCGACGACCACTTTCAAATGAGTTTCGTCTAGTTTGCGTTTTTCTAGTTGGTCAATGATGCGTACTGTGCCCATTGGAAAGGATTCCGTTTGTTTCATTTTACCGTTGGCCGACAATGTAATTTCGACACTGCCGCCGCCGACATCGATTAAAACACAACGTCGGTTTTTTAATTCAACTTCCTTGCTGACAGCCAAATAAATCAGACGGGCCTCTTCTTGGCCATCTATAATTTCGATCTTAATTCCGCTTTTTTTTGCAATTTTATCAATGAATTCTAATTTGTTGGAAGCTTCACGCAAGGCGCTTGTTGCTACAGCACGGCAGGCCTGTACGCGGTACTTTTGATTGATATTGCGAAAATGTTCAAATGTCTCCACTGAATCACTTATAGTTTGCGGAGAGATGGGTTTATCTAAAAACACTTCTTTGCCTAAACGAATAGGGGAGCGTATTTTTTTAATCTCTTGCATGATGTGGGTTTTTGTCGACGAATCATAGGAAACCTCTGAAATTATCATCCGTATTCCATTTGAACCTATATCGATGGCTGAATAGACTTTACCCATGTTTGACATTGTGATTCAAATATTGTTCGATGTAAAGACTTGAGGGGGCTTTCCTATGGGAAAAATACTATCGTTCGCTGTTTTGCTTATGCTACCGTTTGTTGTAAATGCACAAATGAAAGCGGAAAACTGGCAAGTCGAAGGTGAAGTCGATGTGTTGACTCGTTTGGGGTCGCAACCAACATCGGAACGGGGACAAGTTGCGTTCTCTTTGCCGTCGTTAAAATTAGCAGCGGACTATTTGATTGAAAAAAACAATTCGGTCTATTTTCAAGTTCAGATGGCAGAAAATCGCAACAAAGATACTAAGAAATTTCAAACGGAATTGGCTCGAGCTTATTTTCAGCATATTTCAGAAAGCGATTCTTGGATTGTTCGCTATGGCTTAATTAAGAATGCTTATTTGGATGACAATGAGCTGTTGCTTGATTACGACGTTGTGCCCGAATTCCGTGCGTTTGCTTATCGTTACAACTATTTGCCGTCAGCTGATATCGGTTTGGAAATTCGTTATGTCACCAGCCCTTATTTGGATTTTTCCGTCGGCGTCTATAACGGAGAAGAAAATACTACCAAAGAAGACGGCATGCAGAAGGATACCTATATTGGGATCAATTACGATGACTCTAGTTTCCACTTTGCGGCTCTTGCCATTCGTGGTGCCTATGATGAATATGAAAGCCCATTCAATGTAAAAGAAAGAAATCTGGTTCGCATCGCATGGAAAGGCAATCTTGTCGAGCTTGGCCTAGAGGGGCTAACGTCTAAAGAATTAAGCAATGCGACTGTCGCCTATGGTCGTGCCGAAGGATGGGATGGATCAGCCTACCCAGAAACCATGGTTCAAGCCGAGGGGGCTTCGGCCTGGTTGCTATTTAAAGTCGACTCCGAGCTGCAATTCTTAGCGCGAAAAGACTATTTGGATCCCTACAAAGACGTAAAATTGGATGAAATTGAGTCTGAAAACATAGCCATGATTGTCAAAGACAACATGCGTTCGTGCATACTAGGTTATACCAAAACAGTTTACAAAGACCTGCATTCTACGAAGTCTAACGAGAAAGAATTCGGTTTCTTTGGATTACGCCAAATTTTCTAGCGTCGCGTACGTAAGTACGCTCATAATTTAAGAATCCGCCTAGATTTTCCCCAAAAGTGTGTTAGATTTTTGTTAGGGGCTTGTTGTTACGTACTACTACGTTTACAAGTCTATCAAATTTAGATAACTAACAAACATGGAGCATTCGTTGGAACGCGCTTTAGATACTCAGATTGATGAAGCTAAAAGATTAATTTTAATCATGGCTGGTAGCGTGGAATTGGCTCTATTCGAAGCCACCGAAGCTCTATTGGGACGTAACCCATCTAAGCTAAAAAACATTCATCAAATAGAAAATAAAATTAACGAAGATCACATTAAAATCGATGAATGCTGCTTGAATATTTTAGCTAAGCAAAGCCCAGTCGCTAAAGATTTGCGTATTATTTTGTCCATTTTAAAAATCAATACTGACCTTGAACGCATGGGCGATCAGTGCACGAACATTGCGTACACAACGCAAGACTATTTGTCTCGTAAGGAACTTCAGCACGTCAGCCTTATTTCTGAAATGAGTGAATTTGTTCGCGCCATGGTGAAGAAGTCTTTGGACTGTTTCGTCCGCGGTGATGCGGTCGCTGCCAAAGCCATCCTTGTGATGGATGATGAAGTGGACGAGCGTAAGAACCGCGTATTTAGAGAATTATGTGAACATATGAAGAAAAATCCGGACGACGTGGATGCGAGTTTGGATTTAATTTTAATTGCACGAAACTTTGAAAGGTTAGGTGACCATGCAACAAACATTGCAGAAGACGTCATTTTCGCCTACACGGGCAGCGATATCCGACACGGTGGTAAATCTGGATCCTAATATCCTTGTTGTCGAAGACGAAACAGAGATCAGAGAATTAATTGCTCTGCATTTGCTACGACAAGGTTTTAAAGTCACGGAATGTGATAATGTATCAGATGCCATTGAACAGCTTGGGAAAAAAAAATTCGATGTGATCCTTCTAGATTGGATGCTGCCCGGCCTTAGCGGCATGGACCTTCTCGGCTTCCTAAAAGACAAAGAAATCGACACACGCGTAGTGATGGTGACGGCTAAAACAGATCCGGCAGATATTGTTCAAGGCTTAGAAAGCGGTGCCGACGATTATTTAACAAAACCATTCGATCCGGCTATCTTAATGGCGCGTGTTCGTGCTGTCATGAGACGCGTACCTAAAAAAGATAGTGCAGATACACAAGAAGAACTAACGGTTGGGCCGCTGTACATCAATTTCCGCACGTATGATGTCATGCTGAACAATGAAAAATTGCATTTAACGCCCAGTGAATTTAAGTTATTAGGGATTATGATCCAAAACCAGGGTCGCGTGTTGACTCGGGATAACCTGATCGAGAATATTCAGGGTGAAGGTGTGAACGTTATTGGCCGCACCATTGATACTCACGTATTTGGATTAAGAAAAAAACTAGGTAGCTGGGGAGATCGCATTGAAACAATTAGGGGAGTTGGTTACCGGGTTAAGACGGAATCTAATTAGTTTTACCTTCTGGCATTTTCCTTGGCGGATATTCCTTCAGTTTTTCATCATCCAAGTCATATCGTTTAATATTTTATTTCTTGGTCTTTTCTTCACGCAACTAGGAACTATAAAATGGATTTCACTATTCTTTTTAGGTTCGGTTCTAGTTTCATTAACGACCGCATTCTTTTTCACTCAGCCGATTCATCGCATTTACATGAAGATCTTAAAACTTTCGCACAAAAAAGCGATGCGTGAATGGCAACCTGAAGCCGACGATTTGACGGAAGAAGAAATCGGTGAATTTTCCGTATTGGAAAAAGGTTTAAATAAAATTCAGAAAAAATTAAAAAAGCGCAAAGAACAATTATACCGTGAACGAGAAGAAACTCAGGCATTTATGTCGTCGGTGCAAGAAGGCCTGGTTAGTATATCAACCAATGAAAAGATCACATTTTTTAATTCACGGTTTGCGACGCTGTTTTTAGATTCAGGGCAAATGAATCAAGAGCAAATTTTTCTGACCGATGTATTTCGTGATCCCGTCATTTACAATTCATTTCGGCGTGTTTTGGTAGAGGGTCAAGTAGTGAAACTGGAATTACAGATGGAAACCAAGCTGGATGTCAGTACTCGCCATTTTCTATTGTCGTTGAGTCCATTACGAAAAGGTAAGACAAATGAAATATATGGAATGATTGGAATTTTTCATGATATTTCTGATATTAAAAAGACCGATCAAATTCGAATCGACTTTGTCGGTAATGCGTCTCATGAACTGCGAACTCCTTTGACATCAATCAAAGGCTATATTGAAACTCTTAAGCAAGATTTTGAGGCGGGCAACACCGCTCAGGCAGGAAGTTTCCTGCAAATCATATCGCGTAATGTGGATCGATTGATTGATCTAGTCACCGACTTATTGACCATTTCGACTTTAGAATCACATCAACAAGTGAAAACCGCCGTAGTTCACCCCATGCAGCTAAGTAACTTGGTCGTTTCTGATTTGATGATTTTAGCGCAAGCGAAAAATCACAAGATTTTTATAAATGTCGCAGTCGATTCTCTTCGTGGTGATGGTGAGAAAATTGATCAGGTATTAAGAAATTTAGTTACTAACGCCATTAAATATATCCCTGAAGGTAAAGAAATCCACATCTCTTGGGAATACGACAGTGACGGTGTCGTTGTTCTTAAAGTTCGTGATAATGGTCCTGGGATTCCAAAAGAACATCATGATCGTTTGTTTGAGCGGTTCTATCGCATCGATAAAGGTCGCTCTCGTGATCGCGGCGGCACAGGCTTGGGGTTGGCCATTGTTAAGCATATCGTGTTAGCTCATGGCGGTCGGGTTGAGTTAAGAAGCGAAATGGGCAAGGGTTCAGAATTTATTTGTTATTTTCCGCAGCCACAGGGGTTGGGAGCCCAAATCTAAAAAAATACCGATTTATTGTCTTGTTTAGTTTTATTCCCTTACTTTGAATCTTGGTAAGACGGGGATCTTCGTTGTGGAAGGACTTTTTAAAAAGTGGGGATTTTGTCCAGACGTAAGTCCAGGATCTAATTCTTAAGTATTCTTGAAATTCTAAATTCTTTTAGAGATTGGTAGCCATACGTCTTCTTTCTAAAGATCTCGACGATTTCTTCTTCTAGGTCAGTTAATACCTCTCTAAAGACTGGCTCTGGGATCGTATTCGACATTAACAAGTATTTAACAAACTGATCGCGTACGCGTTTTACAAACTGAGAAGTCGTTTCGTTAAGATTCGACGAATCTCTTAGGTATGTAATGATCAACTCAATTAGTACTTGTTTATCGTTCATACTAAGAGTTTCGGATTTAGATTTTGAACCTTTAAAGAAAAAAGGGCTTGTAAAAAATCAGAACAGAAATCAAGGAAAGTTTGATAGTTCAGTCAAAAGTTGTATCATTTTGAACGGGCCTAAACACGAAGGCCTAGTAGGTTTTTCGGGATTTCAAGAGAGTGGCAAAGGTGAGCTAGTGAAAAGTATGAATTTTCTAGAATTTCAGGGCGGGGTCGATCGACTTCGCAAGCTCATAGTTGGGGCGCAACTTCAGGATTTTAGTGTGCTCGAAAAAGATTTGCTGCTTCTTTTTTACGCAAGTCGATCCTTTATTCTGCGCATATCCCTACGAACGCCACCCGTATTTTTTTTAGAATCATCGACTTACAAGTTAGAAAAAAAATCACAGAAAGTGCCACTGGGGTTGTTTTTAAGTAAACATTTTTTGCGAAAATCAGTTGTTGATGTGAAGTATTTAGAGCACTGGGGACGTAAATTCGAGATTCATTTATCTGACGAAAGCGGAAATCCGTTGGTAATGGAAGTCATTTTAGTACCTGGTTTCCAAAACGTTGCTTTATCAGTGAAAGCCCTAGGGAAAACGAAAAATGTTTATTGGAATAAACCTCGTGAGTTGTCAGAATTTTCAGAGCAGAAAGCAGAGGTTGCTGATTTTCGTTCATTAGAAGTTATTCGAGAAGAGTGGTACGCGGAAAAAATTCCATCAGACAAAAAAGTTTCTGAGAGTGTTGCTCAAACCAAAGATGTCGATGCGGATTGGAAACTAGAAGTTCAAAAAAAAGTAAGAAAGAAAACGGAAGCCATCGAAAAGATAAAGCAACAAAATGCAGAAAATGAAGTCAGTGTGGCAATGCTGTATAAAATTGGCGAACTCTTGAAATACCAAACGGCAAACCAGTTGTCTGACCAGCATCAAGAATGGCTTCGCCAGTACCACCCTAAAAATATTGATCGTGAGCAAATCTTCAAAAAAGCAAAGACGTTGGCTGCAAAAAAAGATGGCATGTCGAACCGGATCGAGTTGTTGCTAAAGGAAATTGGCGAATTGACTTCGTCTTTGGATGGCCCGCCTCCTCAGCCGAAACATAAGATTTCGGCGATTAGCAAGGGTGACGTGGACACTCGCAAGTTTGAAGTTAACCCGAATGTCAGTTTGTACATGGGAAAAAATGCTAAGGATAACGTTGAACTTCTAAAAAGTTCGCAACCCTGGGAACTTTGGTTCCACTTGAAAGATTATCCCAGTGCGTATGCAATTACGCGCAGAAATAAATCGGTCACTGTAGGTCATGCTGAGCTGGTTAAGATGGCGGCTTGGTTTGCCAAAGAATGTTTCAAAAATCAAAAGGAGAAATCTCCACAACATATTGAAGTTATTTATACGGAATGCCGCTTCGTGAAGCTGCTTAAGGGTGACAAATTGGGACGCGTGACTCACACAAACACAAAGACTTTGCGCGTATCAACCACGTAAGCAACCTCTTGACTATGAAGTCAGGTATGAAGAAACTTTTTTATACGACTTCAAAGTATTAAGAGGAGTTCAATGTGATAGAAGTAAAAAATTTGACTAAGGAATATGGTTCTTTGAAAGCAATCGACAATGTTTCTTTTTCTATCAAAAAGGGCGAAGTGGTTGGATTTCTGGGACCCAATGGAGCTGGTAAATCAACGACGATGAAAATCATAACTGGGTTTATGGCTCCGTCGGATGGTTCAGCATCAGTCGCGGGATTTGATGTGTTTGAAAACCCGATCGAAGTGAAAAAACGCATTGGTTATTTGCCAGAAACCCCACCGGTCTATGCAGATCAATATGTATCGGAATATCTGCGGTACGTGGCTCAATTAAAAAAAGTTCCGAAAGATAAATTGAATACGTATGTTGAGCGTGCAATTGAGAAAACCAATTTGGGCTCAGTAAAAAATCGCTTAATTCACCATCTATCAAAAGGTTTCAAACAACGCGTGGGTATTGCTCAGGCTATAGTATCAGATCCTGAAGTTTTAATTCTGGATGAACCGACGGTTGGTTTAGACCCAAAACAAGTGGCTGAAATCCGTGATTTGATCAGTGAATTAAAAGGTCATCACACAATAATTTTATCCACTCATATTTTGCCGGAAGTTCAAGCTACATGCGAAAAAGTAGTCATTATTAGTAAAGGTAAAATTGTAGCGCAAGATACGATTGATAACTTGTCAAAATTAGAAAAAGGCCAAGGACGTATTTTTGTTCGTCTTAGAAAAGAAGTTTCAGATTTAAGAACAGTGATTTCGGGAATCGATGAAGTCCTTAGCGTCGACGTAGGAACAACCAAAAAAGAATGGCGCATAGATTACAAGGGTGATGACGAAACGATTGATAAAGTCTCGTCAAGAATCGTCAGCAACGGCCTTGGGCTGATTGAATTGACACCATCACGCGTGGATTTAGAAGATGTCTTTTTGAAACTGACTTACGGAATGGAAAAAGGAGGATAGTATGTCGGGTATTATGACTATCGCATGGAAAGAATTTAAAGGATTTGCGAAAAGTCCTACTTTCTACATCATGCTAGCAATGTTAACTTTGATTTTAAGTTTGCTTTTCACGATTCAATTGCAAAAGTTTTTTCAAGCCGGTAGCATGGCGATGATGCAGCCGGGGATGGGCGCGCAACTGAACATTCATTATACAGTTTTTTTAAATCACTTACAGATTTTGAACCTACTTTTGATTTTTATTGTACCAGCAATTACAATGAGATTATTTGCGGAAGAGAAAAAACTAAGAACATTTGATTTGCTTTTAACGTCACCATTGAAATCGTATGAAATCGTATTGGGGAAATATTTGGGCGCGTTGATGGCTTTGTTTGTAGTCTTTGCGATCGCGTTTGCATACCCACTTGGAACCGCACTGTTCGCTGACTTTAGCTGGGCTCCATTGATCATTGCGTTCTTTGGAATTTATTTGATCGCCGCCATTTATGCGGCAATGAACTTGTTCTGCTCAAGTCTGTCAGAAAGTATTTTGATTTCATACGTAATGGCCGCATTGTTGAATATTGCAGTATGGTTTGTTTCTCAAGGGGTAGAGTTTGCAGATTCGCAATGGGCGAGAAATATTCTAGAACATATTTCTCTTAGTTTCCATATATCTGGATTAATTGAAGGAACAATTAGAACTAATTCGCTGATTTACTTTTTCAGCGGTATTGGTCTGTTTCTATTTCTAAATGAACGCGTAGTCGAATCTCATCGCTGGAGGTAAATATGAGCAAATTAGGGCAACTGAGTTTATTATTTTCTGGGTTATCATTAGCGGCGTTCGGTATAACACGATTTTTCATTCGTGAATGGTATCCGTTTTACTGGGTAATCATTGGATTGGTTGTTTTCTTTTTGGCCGCAGCGTTTTTATTTGATCGTAAATTCTACACAGAATTTCTTTCAATGAAGACAACGAAGCATGGAATGAATATGGGCGTGATGATCCTTTTGGTGTTTGCCATTATTTTCATGGTGAACTTCATTGGGGCTCGAAATGTTAAAACTTTCGATTTTTCACAAGCTAAAAGAAATACATTGTCTGAGCAAAGTATAAAACTGCTTAACAATTTAAAAGAGCCACTGAGAGTTCGTTTCTTTTATCATGAAAAAGAAAAAGAATCGGAAGAAAATCGTAGAGCTTTTCGTGAGTTAATTAGAAAATACCAAGATGTAACCAGCCAAATCAGTCTTGAGTTTGTAGAGGTTAATGAACGTCCCGATTTAGCGGAAGAATACGGAGTTAAGCAAGGTAAAGGCATTGTATTTATCGAGTACAACAAGAAAAAACAAAGTATCGAAAAAATTGATGAACAAGATCTGACTCAAGCTTTAATTCGTGTGATGAGCGATAAATCTAAAAAGATATACTTTGTTGATGGCCATGGTGAGTTCTCGTTATCGGATACCAGCGGTGCAAAAGGACTTGGTCGATTGAAAACCGTTTTGGAATCTAAGAACTACCAAGTAGCTAATTTAACATTGGCTCAAACAGGGAAAGTTCCCGACGATGCAGATGCGGTTGCTATTGTAAATGCGGAACAAGGGTTTCTTGAGCATGAAATAAAAGCGTTAACTGAATATGCAAAGAACGGTGGAAATTTAATTTTGGGCCTAGAGCCGAAAAATAAATCGGGTTTAGATGCTTGGGTTAAGAATTTCGGTTTAGAATTGCAAGGTGATTACTTGATCAGCGTAAGCAATACGCCACTACCCAAAGGGATTACGTTCGCGTTCCAATACTCAGGAACAAGTGAAATCACGAAGGCATTTCCAAAAAATCAAGTAGCACTGTTTTTCCTTCCGCAATCTATCAAAAAATTGCCATCGGCCCCTACAACAATTACTTATGATGAGTTAGTGAAAGTCGGCCCTGCTGTTTCTGTTGTCGATATCAAAGCGGCCGTGCCTAAAGATGAAGGTAACTATACGTCTGTATATTACGCTAAAGGAAAGCTGACCGCCGATAGTAGTAAAGAATTCCAATTAATCTTGTTTGGTGATGCCGATATTTTTACCAACGACTTGCTTGATGCGAATATGAATAAAGACCTAGTGTCCAATTCATTTTCTCAGTTGGCAAAGGACGACAATTTAATCAGTATCAGTCCTAAGGAACTGACCAAAACTGAAATCGATCCGTCTCAATCCAAGCAAGCCTTTTTCTATTTTGGTATCGTGATCCCCTTGCCAATTATCATGTTCATTTCTGCTATCGTTATTTGGTATAGAAGGAGAAATGCGTAATGAAAAAAAATAAAGCGACCTGGATATTATTGGGTGTTGTCGTCGTATTGTCGCTTTACACTTATTTTGGTGAGTACCAAGGTAAGGAAAAGGAAAAAGTTCGTGAGGAACAACAGGCTATTATCCTAAAAGGTATCAACGCGGATCAAGTGAACTTTATTGAGATAAACAATTTAGAACAAAAAATCACTTTAAGCCGCAGTAGCGATGGTTGGAGCGTGACAGCTCCAATCAAAGACTCTGCAGACAATGCCGATATTGAATCTTGGCTAAAGCAGTTAACAGAAGAAAAAACAATGTCGGTTGCAGTCGAAGGCAATGATATAAAATGGCAGTATTTCGGATTTGACCAACCAGTTAAAACCATAACAGTAAAAACAAATTCAAATCAGCAGGTGACCGTTGAAGTTTCCGATAAGAAAAATTTTGAAGGTAATAGTTTCATTCGGTTCCCTGGCGAAAACAAAGTTATGGTGGGATCTTCCGGTTGGAGCACTTACGCAAGTAAGAAAGTATTTGATGTTCGAAATAAACACCTTTTCAGACATCAGTTATCCAATGTTCAGTCATTTCAAATCAAAAATAAATCCAACACCATCGATATCCAAAATAAGGATGCAAAATGGATCACTCCGAAACAACCCAATTTAGCCTTAGATCAAAACGTAATTCGCGAGAATATTAATAAGATCAATGAACTTAAAGCGATAGAGTTTGTGGCCGAGAATGAGGATGTGGCCCGACAAATCAAGAAATTGAATTTGGGTCCAAGTATTGCCACGATTGATGTAAAGTTGACGGAAGGGAGTTGGACGGGACATTTCTACGAGGCCAAAGATAAAACCGTGTACGCTGAAGTAGTGAGCCGTCATTTACTGGTTAAAATTGGAAACGAAATTATCACTCGTTTTTCCGGTATGAAATTAACTGATTTACTCGACTACAGATTGCCATTTGCAAGTTTTGATAAAACTAAGGTTGAAAAGTTCGCATATGAAACTACCTTAAAAAAAGCTTCGTTAGTAAAGAAAAATAGTGTTTGGGAATTGGATCCTGCCGATAGTGCTAACGAAGTTCAGCAGGATAAAGTATCTAGTTTGCTTGAAGTGATTAAAAATGTCGTGGCTAAAGAATACTTGGCGCCTAAAGCAGTTAAGAAAGATATTACAAAGCAAAAGATCGTTTTCAAAGACTCTTCCGATCAAGTGTATTTCGAATTACAGTTTTCTGAGGCGGAAACAAAAAAAATCAATAACGAAGAAAAAACATTCCGTTATGCAAAAACTAATCTTTACGACGAACCATTTTTGCTAGACGAATCAGAATTTAATAAATTGAGTTTGAACGATATTATTAAAATCAAAGTTAATAACGAAGGCAAAGCACTTCCTGTTGACGCTAAAAAAGAAGTTAAAAATGGCAAATGAAATTAAGATTTTTTCACCAACCCGCGTGGATTTGGCTGGCGGCACACTGGATATGTGGCCACTATTTAACTTTGTAGGCGGCGCTAAAACAGTGAATGTAGCAATTGATATTTATTCGCAAGTAGAGTTGACCAAGCAGGCCGGTGCTGAAGTCACAATCGATTCCAGAGATCTAAATTACACTAAGACTTTTGCCAGCTTGGATGCGTTGCTAGCTAGTGCTGATCCACAACTGACTCTTTATAAGCCAGTACTTGGTTTTTTTAGACCGGCTTCCGGTTTTAAACTAATGACGGCTTCCCAAAGCCCTGTGGGCGGAGGATTGGGTGGTAGTTCAAGTCTTGTTATTTCGATGATGAAGGCGTTTTACAAAATGCAAGGCCAGGCGATTCCTACCAGTCATGAGGTTGTAGACATTGCTCATAATATGGAGGCTCAGATATTAAATACACCGACTGGAACGCAGGATTATTACCCAGCATTTAGCGGTGGATTAAATATTTTGGATTACAGTGTGAAGGGAATTCAGCAAAAAGTAATTCCAATTAACAGCACGCCGTTAAAGGACTATTTTCTTTTAATTTATACTGGAAAGGCACATCATTCGGGAATTAATAATTTTGAAGTGATGAAGTCGGCAGTGGCGAAGGATGCAAAAGTTTTATCAGCACTGCACGGTTTAAAAGAGGTCGCGGCTAAGACGGCTCAGTATTGTCTTTCTAATGAATGGAACAAATTGCCTGATATTTTCGAACAGGAATATAAATTCCGAATTCAGCTTACAGAGAGTTTTTCAAGTCCTGAAATTCGTCAGATTAAAGAAATATCGCAGAAAACAGGGCAATCCCAGGTAAAAATTTGCGGCGCCGGAGGGGGCGGCTGCGTTCTTGTCTGGACAGCTCCGTCAGAGCGATCTAAAATTATAAAAGAATGTCAAACTCAGGGGTTTCAAATTTTGAATTCTCAACCAGTGGATCTGGCTTCCACAGATTCGTAGGGCTGTCTTTGTCGGGAGGGAAGAACGACAAGGCGTGCGTCGCCGTGATCGAATACTTCCCTAAGTACCATAAAATTTTTCTAACTAAAATATACGATCGCATTGTCGGCGATTTAAATCATTCCGCCGATCAAAAAATCATCGAGATTTTAGAATCCTACAAAGATTCGATCGAATGTATTTCTGTCGATACCCCATTTCAGCAGCCATTGTGTTTAGATTGCAAATTAAAGTGCCCAGGCTATGAACTTTGCAAAGTCGATCACATCGTTTGGATGCGTAAACAAATTCAAAAAAAACAAAAAAAGAAAAAAGTAAAAAAGCAGTTTACGCCCTATACACAGAAGGCTGTTGAATTCATTGTAAATGATGAACTGGAGGAAAACTTTCAACTACCTCACGCCATGGGCGCGAATTCAGCTCCGCTTTTGGCCCGCTGTATGTTTTTAAAACGACGTTTTGCTGGAAACTGGATCGAAGTATTTCCAAAATTATCGGTTTGGCGCATAGGCCGTTCTATGAATATTTCTAAGTCTGATTTACGGTTTCATCGGCACTCGGTTTCTGGAAATGAAGTCCGCGAGAATATTTTAGAAGAGCTTGTCGAACATAAGTTAGCGTTTGTTTATGACCAGGACAAAAAGATAATGGTTCAGAACAATCACGCATTTGAAGCGTTTGTGTGCGCTTTAACGGGCTTTTTAAAATACTTTGATCAGACCGAGGTTCGCCCAAAAGATTTTCCAGAAAATGAAAGCTGGATCGATTTTCCTAAAGAGAAAATCAAATGGGATAAAGTTTAGAAGCACTGTTGATTGTCATCTATCAAATTATGTAATTTGGCTTCGATCGAAGCAGACTCCATTTTAGTATCAATAAAAATCTTTTTATAGTTTTCCTTCAATGTCAAACCCACTTCTTGGGGTTTGCATTCAAGTATTGTCGATAAAGTATTAATTGTTTCGCCTTGGCCTTTGGCGGCCTCTGCAGACAATCGATCTTTATTGCTTTCGATAAATTCCGGCAAACTTTCAGCGTGATTAATTGTCGTTGGAATGGTGTCCATGCAGTTTGACGTACCAGAAGAAATACCAAATGCTTGCGACGACGTAATGTGATTTGAAGTGATGGCAATAAGTTGATTTTCTTTAGGTTCGAACATCATGGATCCAAAACCACAACCCGCAAAACCGAATCCACCAGTGCCTTTAAGCTGACCTTTTAGGCCATCATTTTGCACTTTAGCGAAAGTCACAGAAGTCAGGATTAACACAGTCAGAATATGTATTTTCATGAATCACCTCTGAATAAAGGTAACTTTACTTTTCACTTGAATCAACCCAGGCCGATGGGCTGGATTCAGAATTTATACGCTTATCGTCAATCTTTATAGGTCTGGATAAGTTGAGTTATGTTTTTAAACTGTTAACCTGTAGATATCATGGCAGATTGGCGTAATAAATCCGAAGTAAATGGTGACGTGGTTTTTTTTCGTTATGCTCCCGAGGGGTTGGAAAAAGGCGCTGACGAAGTCTTCATTTGGGATTTGGATAAAACATATTTAGATACGACGATTGATTCATTACGTGGGTTATTTAAAACCATTATGGAACGCGCGTTGAACAAAAAAAATGTTCCAGGAACTGATACGCTTCTAAGAAATTTGGCGCAGTATCGTACAGAACAAAAAGGAACAGAATACTTTCCTATTTATTTTATCACGGCAAGTCCACCGCAACTAGAAGATCGTATTTCTGAAAAGTTTTATATCGACAATATCAATCCTCTGGGTTGTTTCTACAAAGACAATTTAAAGAACTTAAAACCTGATCGATTTTGGCGTTTAACAAAACAAGTAGGTTACAAATTGCAAGCCTTGATGCAGTTGCGGACTCGCTTAAGTGAAAGTGTAAAACAGATTTGCTGGGGTGACGATAGTGAAAGCGATGCGATCATTTATAATTTGTATTCAGACATTTGTGCGCGAAGAATTTCTATTCAAGAAATTCGTAGTGTGCTGGAAGAACTTTACGTAACAGGCGACCAAGTGGATACGATTTTGGATTTACAGTCTCAGTGTCCAGAGCTTGATCCGGTAGAAAAAATATATATTAATTTAGCAACAGATACAGATCCGGAGTACTATTTAAAATTTGGTCGTCGGACGCTACCAACATACAACACTTTCCAAGTGGCATTAGATCTGTTGCAAGACAAGCGATTGAATTTTGATGGCTTGATGGAAGTGCTGAACGATATGGTTTATAACTACTATTACACAACCGAAGAATTAATTAAAAGTTTCGATGAACTGATTCGTCGAGGTGTTTTGTCACAGGAAACGTACCTGAATTTAAAACCTAAGTTCGTAGAAAAAGGAGTTCTGTATCCTTCCTACGAACCATCTTCTAGCAGTTTTGATAAAACGTTGTATATCGAAGAACCTTGGGTGCAAGAGCACGTGGATTATTTAAACGAGTACCGCTAACTACGGTCGGTCAAGCAATACGGTCTTCTTGCCCTCGATACGCAACGATGAATGATCGCCGATGGCGAAACCATTTTAGATCGAGGTAACTGTGGACCGTTACTGGAAGTTTACTAAGGCATTATTCGAAATTAAGTGGAATAACAGTTGATATAGGTTCACCATCGAAGGCTTTGAATTCGATGCGATTCAGAACTTCAAACAAACACGCTTTGAAACTATTGTCTGTCAGTACCGAGCTAGCCACGGTCGGGTTAATTACGCGGCCATTACGTTCGATAGTAAACGCGAGTGTCACTGAGCCAGAAACACCGGGGGTCTTTTGCAGGAGTTTATTATAGCACTGCAAGAACTTGGCTTTGTGAGTTTGAATGGTATCGCTGATAATTGTTTCTGATAATTTGTCACTAGATCCATAGGCACTGAGTGCCGCCTGTTTGTTTGGCGTGCTGAGAGCTGCAAACCACTGTTCCCATTCTTGAAGGCGAATGCGTTGGCCTTGGTAAGAAACCGAAACTTGATTTTGTGAACCATAGCTTTCGATAGAAAACGAACCTTTGGATAGTATAATCAACGTGATGTCACGTTCTTGATCAATGATAACTTTGGTTTCAGCATTTAAACGAATTTTAGTGTCGTCTTTGAACTGAATTTCAACACGGCTTTGTTTGTGTGTTTCAATTGTGTCTAAAATCATCAGTGGTTCGGAATCGCCAAGCAGATGAGATCGAGATTGGTTTTTTCGTGTTAGGGACGCATTGCCTGCCAATTTTTCAATTTGGCCCAGCACTTGAGGTTTAGACAGAGTTTTTGAACTGGGCTTACTAAGTAAATAGCCAATCGTGAGAAAGCCAACACCTAAAAATAAAAAGATATACGTATAAATGTTATCTTGAAGCGAGGCTTTCATTGATAGAATAAATTATTTCTTTTCTGCAGCTGGAGCCGCTGGCGTTGCCGGAGCTGCGGGCGCAGTAGCCGTTGGATCAGTTGATTTAGTAGGGTCTGGAGTCACTGAACCTGGCTTAGCTTCTTGCTGAACAGGCGTTGTTGGGCTGGTTTCAGGAATTGGGCTAGTCGTAGTTGTAGAATGCAATTGATCCACAACCGATTTGTTATCATGAGCTAAGAAATAAGTCAGAGCGATACAAGATGCCGCGAAAAGAATCGCCACCCATTTAGTCAGTGTCGCTGCCAATGTCTGTGCACCTGTGGCTCCTAACAATGAATTAGAACCACTGCCACCGATACCCAAAGCGCCGCCACCTTTAGAATCTTGCATAAGAACAAGTCCGCAAAGAGCGATTGTTACGATAATGTGTAATACAGATAAAAAATCAACCATGGGTAATACCTCGAGTAAAATTATGACGTAGGAATATCCAAAGGAATATCTAGGCTAAATGGATTTTTCTCAATTCATAACTCTGCGCATAAAACTAAATATGTCTTTATCTTTCAAGGCAATTACATCCATATAGCGGCATGGCTTTTATCGTATTCGAAGGGCTCGACGGCTCAGGCAAGAGCACTCTGATGAATCGGCTCTCTCAAGTTTTAAAGGATCAAAATATTGATCACGAAATGACCCGCGAACCCGGTGGTACCGAATTAGGTGACAAACTCCGGGACCTAATCCTCGCGAAGGGTCCCAATGCGCCCACACCTCGGGCCGAGCTCCTTATGTACGAAGCTTCACGGGCACAATTAGTCGAAACGTGGATTAAACCGCGTTTGCAAAAAGGCGGCTGGGTTTTATCCGATCGTTTTGCTGCAAGTTCCATCGCATTTCAAGCAGGTGGTCGTAATATCAATGAAGCCGACGTTGTTTGGTTAAATCACTTCGCCACAACGGGATTAGAACCGGATCTGTATATTTTACTCGATGTCACTGTTGAAGAATCAAAACGTCGACGTAAAAGTCGCCAAGATTCGACCAGTGTAGCTGAAGATCGTATCGAAGCGGAAAAAGATGACTTCCATAATCGTGTTCGCGACGGATTTTTAAAATTAGCTAAAAACAATCCCAAGCAGTGGTTTGTGGTTTCAGCCGAATTAAGTACCGAAAAAATGTTAGAACTTGTTCTTCAGCGTATGAGGGAACATAAATGGCTCAAATAGCAGCCCAGGTCGTAGGCCATCAAAATCAATGGGAGCAAGTTAAGAAAATTATCTCATCTGATTTGCAGTCTGGATCGTTCCTTTTTTCTGGTCCCGAAGGGATCGGTAAAAAGAAAATGGCGATGGCGGTGGCGCAATATTTTCTGTGCGAAACTCAATCGGGTTGTGGCCATTGTGGTTCATGCCGTCGCGTCGAGGCGGGAACTCATGAAGGATTATTACTTGTCGATGAAGGTGATGACATTCTGAAAATGGATGAAGTTCACAAGATAAAAGAATTTTTGAAATTAAAATCGCTCAGTGGTGCCCGTTTCATCCTGATTAACAATGCTCACCGAATGAATATCCCGACGTCAAATGCGTTGCTAAAAACGTTAGAAGAACCACCGGAAGGCGTGTATTTCTTTCTAATTTCATCGCGTATCAGCGGTTTGTTGATGACGATCAAATCCCGCTGCCGATTGATTCCATTTTCTATTTTGACTGAAAAAGACCTCGAACGCGTAAGTCTAATGAACGAGTTCACATTATTGAATTTTAAAAATAGTGGGCAGCTGCATTTAGTTGCTAAAAGTCAGGACAAAGACTTCCGTCCTATCGTCGAGTTAGCCTGTGAAATTCTAGATTGTATTGCCGAAGCTCGCTATACTCCTTTAACTGACGCGCAGAAGTCGACGGTGAAAAATAAGGATCAGTTTCAGGATTTAATTACATACTTGGAAATTATGGTTCGTGACGTGTTACTGACGCAAGCGGCGCCAAATGCGGATATGGCGACGGTGTATTTTGAAGAGTATCGAAAAGATATTCAGGCGTGGGCGCAAGTGAATAGTTTAGTTTGGTCGCAATTTTACGAAATTTTAGAGACTAAAAAAGAAGATTTATTTTTAAGCCCCGATGCCAATTTATTTATCGAATCATTGATCGTAGATAACTTAAGGAGTGTGATCTAGTGGCAAATCTATTTTGGACAGACATGCATGCCCATCTGGATAAACTTGAAGAAGGCCCAGAGAAGGCAATTGAAGCGGCATTGGCTCAAAATGTGAAACGAATTGTAACGATTGCGACAGATCCGAATGATCTAAAAACTGTGTTAGAGTACGCAAATAAATATAGCCCTCACGTTTACTGCACGTTAGGAATTCATCCTCACGAGGGTGTGACGTACACTCCGGAAGTTCGTCAGTTTATAAAACAAAATGCGACTCATCCACGTGTGATTGCCATCGGTGAAATTGGTTTGGATTACTACTACGAACAATCACCGAAAAAAGAACAATTGGCTGCGTTTCGTGATCAATTGGAGCTGGCTCAGGAATTGGGTTTGCCGATTGAAATTCACACGCGTGATGCAGAGCCGGACACGGTCAATTTGCTTAAAGAATATCAAGGTAAAGTAAAGGGAATCATCCATTGTTTTACGGGTACGCAATGGTTAGCGGATGAATGTTTGGCTTTAGGATACAATATTTCTATTTCGGGCATCGTAACATTCAAGAATGCTGCTGATTTGCGCAAAGTTGTCGAGAGCATTCCGTTAGACAGACTTCATGTGGAAACGGATTCACCGTTTTTGGCGCCCGTTCCGATGCGTGGAAAACAAAACACACCAAGCTATGTCGTGCATACGGCGCAGTTTGTGGCCGATCTTAAAAAAATATCCGTCGAAGATTTATGTTTACAAACGAACAAAAATGCGGAAAAAATGTTCCCCAAACTATTGAATTAACAGCTTTTTAGTGGAGATCTCATGATCAAATTGAATTCCCAAATATATAAAGTTATTGCCGCGATCGTGTCCGTTGTTTTTATCTCTGGTTTTGCTCATGCACAAAATGCAAAAGAGTTATCCATTGGAACTAACACTGAATTTGAAACGTTGAATCCAATCATCGCCTCTGTCGGCGCCTCTAAATACATGTTGTACCTAGCGACTCGCCCTTGGACATACATGGATGAAAAAAACGAATGGAAAACAAGTATCTTCAAACGCATTCCGAACTTAAAAGATAAATCCATGAAAATTGTTACTGAAGGTGGCAAGAAAAAATTAATCGCGACTTGGGAATTTATCGATGGATTAAAATGGGGTGATGGTCATCCGATTACATGTAAAGATGCAAAATTCACATGGGAAGTCGGTTTAAGTCCAAATACATCTTTGCCAACTAAAGAAGGTTACGAAAATATCGAATCCGTTGAATGGGATGAAAAAACGCCAACTAAGTGTAATATCAAATACAAAGTGGCTAAATGGAATTTCTACGTGGATAGTCACACGCTGTTGTTGCCTGAACATTTAGAAGGACCTATTTTCCAAAAGTGGGGTAAAGAAAAAGAAGGTTACGATCGTAATACTCTTTACCAAAAGGACCCGACGCAAAAAGGTTTATGGAACGGTCCTTACGTCGTATCGGAAGTAAAACTGGGATCCCACGTCGTATTCGCTGCAAATCCAAACTTCTACGGTTCGAAACCTAAAATTCAAAAGATCATTATTCGCATTATTCCAAATGCGGGAACGTTAGAAGCCAACTTACGTTCTAAAAATATTCAAAAGATCTGCCGAATCGGTATGACGCTGGATCAAGCCCTGGCCTTCGACAAAAAAGTTAAAGAAGAAAACTTGCCGTATAAGGTGGAATTCCAAGACGGTATTACTTATGCCCACATCGACGTAAACACAACTCATCCGATTTTGAGTGACCTGAAGGTTCGTCAGGCCTTGTCGTATGCGACTAACAAAGACGACATCAACAAATCCATTTTCGAAGGTAAAGTCACAGTAGCGAACTCGATGACGTCGCCTTTGGATTCATTATACACGGCTGATTCTAAAATCGTTAAAGTCTATAAAACGGATAAAAAACTAGCACGCAAAATGTTAGATGAGGCGGGCTGGAAGCTGGGGCCAGATGGTTTCCGTTATAAAAATGGACAGAAGCTGACATTTAAATTGGTAGGTGCTGCTGGTCTTAAGCAAATTGAAACTCTACAAGCGATTTTGCAATCGCAGTGGAAAGATGTGGGTGTGGATTTACAATTGAAAACTGATCCAACTCGCTTGCTGTTCTCTGAAACTCTACGTAAACGTAATTTTGACATGGCCGTATTTTCTTGGAGCAGTTTTCCGGGTTTAGGTAATGAATCTGTTTTACATAGCAAAAATATTCCGACGGAAAAAAATTCGTGGACTGGTCAAAACTACCACGGTTATTCGAGTCCAAAATTGGACAAGTTAACGGAAGAATATGATTACGAATTCGATTTCAAAAAACGCAAGAAAATCACGGAAGAAATCATGAAGGAATACACAGAAAATGTTCCGGTTATACCTTTGTATTTCCGTCCAGAGGTCGCTGTAATTCCTAAGAACATGAAAAATTTCAAAATGTACGGGCACTACTACTACGAGTCCCTACAGGCTGAAAATTGGGATCTAGAATAATATTTTAATTAATTTAAGGAGAAAGTCAGATGTCTAAAAAAGTAAGAGTTGGTATTAATGGTTTTGGTCGTATCGGTCGCGTCTTGTTTCGTGCTGGTTTTGAAAAACTAGACATCGTAGCCGTAAACTCATTGGATAGCGTAGCCGGTTCAGCTCACTTGCTTGAGTTCGATTCTACTCATGGTCGTTTTAACGCCGACGTTTCTCGTGACGATAAAAATATTATCGTGAACGGGAAAAAGGTTCGGTACTTTTCTAGCAAAAATCCATTAGAAATTCCTTGGAAGGATGCAGGCGTCGACGTAGTTCTTGAGTGCACGGGTGCAATGAAGAACGCAGAAGACTACCAAAAACATATCACAGCGGGCGCGAAAAAAGTTTTCATTTCGGCTCCTGCGGATGGTGTTGATTTAACAGTTGTTTTAGGCGTAAACGAAAATCAATATGACCCAACTAAGCACAAATACATTTCAAATGCGTCTTGCACGACAAATTGCTTAGCTCCGGTAGCCAAAGTATTGAACGAAACATTCGGTATTGAATTTGGTATGATGACAACAATTCATTCATACACAAATGACCAAAGAATTTTGGATGCGAATCACAAAGATGCACGTCGCGCGCGTTCAGCGGCGTTGAGCATGATTCCTACATCAACGGGTGCGGCTAAAGCGATAGGTTTAGTTTTGCCTGAGCTAAAAGGCAAGTTGGATGGTACTTCTGTACGTGTTCCAACTCCAAACGTGAGCTTAGTAGATCTTACTTTCAACTCCAAAAAAGACATGTCCGTGGCCTCCATCAATGAAGCGATTAAAGCGGCGGCAAGTGGCCCTCTAAAAGGTATCTTATTCGCAGAATCTAAAGAATTGGTATCAGTTGATTTCAATGGTAATCCTCACTCTTCCATCGTGGATTTAAAAAGCACTATGGTTATCAACCCACGCATGGGTAAAGTATTGTCTTGGTATGACAACGAAACTGGATTTTCGAATCGTATGGTCGATTTTGTACAAATCATGGGCGAGAAAGGATTATAATCGTGTCGGATCAAAAATCGGGTTTAAGAGGCATCAAGACAGTTCGCGATTTCGAAGTTGAAAATAAAGTTGTGTTTTTACGTTTGGATTTAAACGTTCCAATGGAAAAAGGCAAGATCACGGACTACACACGTATTGATGCTACTTTACCTACCGTTAAATACCTTATCGAAAAAGGGGCTAAAATAGTTATGGCGTCTCACTTGGGACGTCCAAAGACATCTAAAGACAAAGAATTTTCTTTAGAGCCAGTGGCGAAAGCAATGTCCGAGCGCTTAAATAAAGATGTGTTATTAGTTGAAGATCCAAGTGCAAAAGCAGTAAAGCAACTGCTGCATACATTAGGCAAAGACCAAATTATCTTATTAGAAAATGTTCGCTTTGAAGCGGGCGAAACCGAAGATTCAGAAGAGTTTGCCAGTCGTTTAGCTTCTTACACTGACATCTATATCAACGATGCATTTGGTGCGTCCCATCGCGCCCATGCAACGATTCATGCATTACCAGCGATGATTCCAAATCGTGGTATCGGGTTTTTGATCGAAAAAGAAATTCAAATGTTAGATGGTCTATTAGTAAATCCTAAACGCCCTTATGTGGCTATTCTGGGTGGCGCGAAAGTTTCTGATAAGATCGGTGTGATCGAAAAATTAATGGACGTAGTTGATGCGTTTATTATCGGCGGTGCAATGGCGTACACGTTTTTGAAAGCTCAGGGTCATTTTGTTGGCAAATCGCGCGTTGAAGAAGACAAAGTTAAATACGCTAAAGAATTACTAGCTAGAATCGATGCTCGTAATAAAACAATTTTATTACCTGTGGACCACTTGGTAACAACAAGTATTACAGACACAGCGAGTGCTAAAGTTAAAAAAGAATTCGGTGAAACAGAAATGGGTGTTGATATCGGTCCAGAAACATTGAAAAACTATTCGGCTTTGATCAAAGAGGCGGGAACTGTTTTCTGGAATGGTCCAATGGGCGTTTTTGAAACTCCTGAATTCTCTAAAGGTACGTTTGGCTTAGCGAAAGTTATCGCAGAAAGCAAAGGCACAACAATCATCGGTGGTGGTGACAGCGCGGCGGCAGCTGAACAAAGTGGTTTCGCAGATAAAATGACTCATATTTCTACCGGCGGTGGTGCTAGTCTTGAGTATTTACAAGGTGATAAGCTTCCTGGTTTAGAAGTACTACGATTTAAAGTTCGTTCATAATTTTTGAAAGGCGTGGGGATGAAAAATATAATTTTAGCTGCAAATTGGAAATTAAATAAATCTCCTGCCGAAACTCGTAGTTTTTTTCAAAAATTTCTTGAGGATGCAAAAACGAAGTCTTTTTATCCTCAAATTGGAAAACATTTTCAAATTGCGTTCTTTCCTTCTGCCATTTCATTGGAAGCTACAAGCCAGTCTTTAAAAGGTTCGGCAGTCCGATTTGGCGGCCAGAATATCTATTCTGAATCGCAAGGTGCTTTCACTGGAGAGAATTCAGCGAAAGTTATTAAAGAGTTAAATGGCCATTATGCTTTGATTGGCCATTCAGAGCGTCGTCAATATTTTCATGAAACGAATGCGTTGTTAAACAAGAAAATTCACCACGCTTTGAAGTCGGATTTGATACCTATGCTCTGCATTGGTGAAACATTAGAAGAGCGTGAGAGTGGAAAGACGGAAGCTGTGCTGTTGTCTCAGCTAACTGAAGGCTTGAAGGAAATAAATTCTTCTAACGGCAAAACGTTAGTAGTGGCGTATGAACCTGTTTGGGCTATCGGTACAGGTAAAATTGCAACAGCAGAGCAAGTGAAAGATACTCATGCATTCATTCATAAAACTCTAACAAAGCTGGATTTGTCAGACACACCAATTCTATACGGTGGTTCGGTCAAAGCATCCAATGCTCAGGAGTTAATTCAAATTCCAAATGTGAATGGATTTCTAGTTGGTGGGGCTTCCCTTGAGGTTCCGTCCTTTCTTGACCTAATACAAAATAGTCTGATGTAGATTGCGCGATATTTGCGTCATTTTTTCTACATCTCAAACGCCTTTTTATTCGATCAGAGTAGAGGCGGATGCAGACTTGATGCGTTGCGTGAAGTATCATTTTTGTCACTGCCGTAAGAATCCTATTTTAAGCCGATTTCGTATTTAAAAATACTAGTTAAATCAATTAGTTATGCAGATGGAATTTCCGGGTTGTTTTGAGAACTGGGATTCCAGATTGCACCATTCTCTCGTAAAATAGAGGAGTGTGGACGACTCCTCTTCTGAGAGAGGATGTTATTTATGAACGTGAAGATTCATTTTCGCCGTTGCCACTGTTGTAATGAAGCGAATGAGTGCGTTGGTGATCTTGTTACAGAGTGTTTGGTTTGCGGCAAACGCCTATTGCCATTTTTATATTTCGATGAGCGTGTTGAATACGGATTTTCGCAATTAAAATCTAAAAAAGTAAAAGTGAAAACGATATTGCCTCATTCGGTTTATCCACCACTCGTTGGCATGTCGAGCGTTTGGGAAATAGAATAATTTTTGATCACATTTTCTATTCAAAATTGAACGGTCGTCCAAAAATGCCCCGAGCTTGAAAAACTCGACGCAGAGAAGATTTTTTCCTTGAGTTCCGACTCTAAAGAAACAATGCTTAAGTAAATTCGAAGAAGAAAGATTTTATTTTTCCTCTTCACAAATAACTTAGCATAGGAGTTCGAATGAAAAAGGGTTTACTGCTACTTTTTGTTTCTACAGTAGCATTTGGTTCTGGTTATGAAAAATCAGTTCTTTGGGGTGGTAAATATGCGGGCGTTGCTGGTTCCGCATCTGCGGGTGTTAGCGGTTCTGATTCCATATTTTATAATCCGGCCGGATTGGTGAATTCTCCAGAGTTAGGCGATATCACTTTCAATCTATCTAGCGGTTCGTCTCAGTTCAAAGGACCAATCGTTCCAAGTGCGAACGTAGTTTCTCCTGGGCCTTCGATCGCGGCTTTCACAAACGCGAACAAACAAGAGTCGTCTAAAACGGCCCAAACTGTAGTTCCTGGCGTGACATACTCTATGAAACTAAATGATTCATGGTCTTATGGCTTGGGTTACTACGCAGTTGGCGGAACTCGCGCTGTGTATGAAGATGTTGATTTTGCACCAAGATCTTACAAAGCAAAAGTTGGTTCTGAAATCACTATCACTGAATTTTCTGCTGGCGTTGGTTACAAAGTAAGCGAAGCTTTCAGATTAGGTTTAGGTCTACGTTACACAATGACAGATGCAAACTTTAGCTCTGTTGGATATGTGACTTCTGGTTCTAACGTTGTTGGTATTACGAACGTAGAAATCAAAGACATCAAAACAGCAAACTTAGACAGCGTTCGTTTAGGTATGCAATATGATGTTAGCGAAAACACTAAAGTTGGTTTGACTTTAAGAACTGAAACTAAAGTGAGCAAAACAGCCAAAGCATCTGGTACAGCGAACGTGTGTGGTGGCGGTGCGACTTGCCCTGCTATTGCAAACTTAACAATCGCAGAAGCCGACGTGAAAGTGGACACTGTGTTGCCAATGGCCATCAATTTGGGTGTTGAACACAAATTGGCGGATACGTGGACTCTATACGGTGAACTTGTTCACACTGCTTACTCTACAATCGAGAAAGTTGACCTAGATGGATCTGTGACTGTTGGAACTACAACATCAGCACTTCCTGACATCGATCAAAAATGGAAAGATCAATTGAATGTGAAATTGGCTGCTCAGTGGTCAGGTATGTCATGGCCAGTACGTTTTGGATACATTCATACGTCTGATGTTTCTAACAAACAATACGCACGTGCTTCATTCACTCCTCCGGGCGCTGCCGCGACTTACACTTTAGGTACTGGTCAACAATTCAAAATCGGAGAATCACCTCTAGATTTCAATATTGCATTGGACTACACAACAGTTAAAGGTGATGGCGATGCTTCGGTTCAGCCTCTGTCAACGCCAGCAGGTTCCTACGAAGCAGCGTCTACAGCTATCCACACAGGTTTTGCTTACAAATTCTAATTTGAAAGTTAAGAATGAGTTCACTTAAAGTCGATATTTCAGATATTCAAAAAGCACACGGGCTGTTAAAGCCCGTGATCAAGCATACAGATTTAGATTTGTCATTGTCTGCGAGTGAGCTCTACGGACGTAACGTTTATTTAAAGTTTGAAAATACGCAAAGAACAGGTTCCTTTAAAATTAGAGGGGCCTACAATAAAATCATGAATCTTTCGGCTGAAGAAAAAGCACGCGGTGTCGTTGCTAGTTCGGCTGGAAATCATGCTCAAGGGGTCGCCTTGAGTTCTAAATTAGCAGGCGTGCGATCAGTTATTGTCATGCCAGAAACCGCACCTTTGAATAAAATTTCAGCCACGAAACATTACGGCGGCGAAGTTATATTGAAAGGTGAAATCTACGATGATGCGTACGAATATGCCAAAGAACTAGAAAAAAAAGAAGGCTATACGTTTGTTCATCCCTACCAAGATTCTCACGTAATCGCAGGGCAGGGTACTATAGGGCTTGAGATTTTAACTCAGTTGCCCGACGTTGACAGCGTTATTGTTCCCATTGGTGGTGGCGGACTGATAAGCGGAATTAGTCTGGCGATTAAAGCATTGAAACCCACCTGCAAAATCTTTGGGGTTCAGTCCAATCAGACTCCAGGCATGAGTCAGTTATTTAAACACCAACCAGCGGAACTGAAATTAAAGCGGATCACGACTATTGCTGACGGGATAGCCATCAAACGGCCAAGCCAGGAAATGTACAGTCAGTTTATTTCAAAATACGTGGATGATATCGTAACTGTATCCGATGATGAAATCGCCGAAGCCATCGTGTATTTGGTCGAGCGTATGAAAACGGTCACGGAAGGATCTGGGGCTGCGGGTTTTGCTGGTTTAATGAATCATAAGTTGGATTTTGGTAAAAACGTTTGTGTTTTACTGTGCGGTGGAAACATTGATTTGAATATCGTTTCTAAAGTCATAGAACGAGGTCAAATTAAACGCGGTAGACTAGCGAAAATGTCGGTAGTAGTCGAAGACATGCCAGGAAACTTGCAAAAATTAACTCAGATCATTGCGACAGAAAAAGCAAATATTCTGGAAGTAAACCATGATCGTTTAACTCATGGTTTATCATTACGTGAAACTCGAATTGATTTCTTTTTAGAAACGAACAGTTTTGATCAGATTAAACGAATTGAAGCCGGTATTGAAAAGATCGGTGGCAAAGTTCTGCGCACAATCTAATGGCCGCTGCGCGCGATCTTTTTACCCAAAGAAATTTCAGATTTTAAACTGACTTCGTAGTCTTTGATTAATATCTGCATAACCATTTTTTCTGGTATGCCCAAAATAACAATTAGTTGCCCTAAAATATTATGAGGAACTTTAGACACGCCTCTTTCGAAAAGGGAAATAAACTGTGTTGAATCGTACCCAAGCTTTCTAGCTAGGTCTAACTGGGTCATGTCTTTATCTTGGCGATAATTTCTAATTAGTGAACCAAGTTCTTGGTACGTTTCGTTCATAGAGTTTCCCTTTTAATTTTTATCAGATCAATCTATCGAGAACGTTTTTTTTAAGCTAGTGGCTAAAAACTACGCGTTTTTGGCTGTTTTTTTACCTGAAGAAATTTCAGATTTCAAGTTTACTTCGTAAGCTTTCATTAAAGTGTCTAAAACTTTTTTCTCTGGAATTCCAAGAATAACAATTAACTGACCTAAAACATTATTTGGAACTTTAGAAAGTCCACGTTCGAAAAGTGAAACGAATTGAGTTGAATCGTATCCAAGTTTTTCAGCCAGGTTGAGCTGTGTTAATTCTTTCTTAACTCTGTACTCTCTAATTAGTGCACCTAGTTCGCGACGGACTTCTTTCATATCTATACCTCAACTTGTAGTTGTTAATCCGATATCATATTCTGACATATCTATAGGCGTCAAGGGAAGTCGTTTTATCTTTAGATTGATATTTTACGGTCGGTGCCACATTTTCTGGTAAAACTTTTGTCTCAGACCAAGATCTTAACCGCAATTTAAATTGTTCCTAAGTATACGAAAGTTTAAGTTAATGTAAAGAAAATGAACGATAAACTAATGTTATTTAGGTAATTTGCCGAATAGCCCTAAGCCAAGTCCAAACGGGAGTGAATGTAATGGAAACGTTTTCAAGGGACAACGATTATTGGGAAACCTATACTCGAAATTTCTCTATTATTTCTCGAAATCAGCAAGAGGGTATAAAAAAAATGAAAATCGCTGTTGGAGGTTGTGGCTCTACTGGAGGCGCTTTCATTGATGGCTTGCTGAGGTTGGGAGTCACGAAGTACCATCTAACTGACAACGGATTATATGATCAGAGTAACCTCAATCGTCAAATGGTTAGCCGAAAAGATATTGGGAAAAATAAAGCTATAGTTTACGGTGAGCGTATAGCAGATATAAACCCCGACGCTTTAGTTAATACATGGTCTGAAGGTTTGACGGAAGCAAATATGGGTGAATTCTTAGATGATGTGGATTTTCTATTTGATGGCGTAGACGTGACTACGAGCGACGGTATGAAAGCGAAGTTAGCGCTGCATGAGATGGCTGCCGAGCGTAAGATACCTACAGGCTCTGCACTTGATTTGGGATTTACCCAGTGGATTCAAAGTTATAACTATCATACTGGTGACGCTGTTTTGCATGGTCGTTTGGATAAAGCCAAAAAAGCCACTAATCCCATTTCTTCAGTCCTAGAAGGTTTCATCAATTTAGAAGAGATACCCGACGGATTTATGAATGAGCTTTTGCGTTTTCTTAAAGAGCCTACCACGGGAGTTTCGCAAGTTTCGAGTGCCTGCTTTTTGTTATCTAGTCTTACCGCCCCTTATCTTTTATATTTTATAGAGCACAAAAAACTTCCTCCGTTAGTAGTGATTGATATCAAAAGTTTCTTTGAAACAAAAGAGCAACAAGAAGAAATTAAAGGCCAAGCGGCTAAAAGCTTGCCGTTAGTCCGACAAATTTTAGCAAAGTTATAAAAGAGCAATATGGCTAAATCAAATTTAAGGTATCTGTTTCTACATTATGGTCCCGGAGGCAACGCCGCCTTGGAACGTATATGGTTAAAAAATTGGAGCTCGAAAATTGATTTTTGGGATCAGCCCACAAACCTAGGTTCATTTTCCGATTTAGCATCACATTGTGCCGATCAATTTAAATCAGGAAACTACGACGGAATTATCGCTCACAGTTTTGGTTGCGAGATTGCGGTTAAGGTTAATGAATTGGTAGGAGAAAACATTAAATCCTATTTCATTTCTCCTCTCAGAGATATTCCGTCAGCATTTATAAATTTAGCAAATTTTCTGGCCAAATCAGCCCTATCGATTGAAAGAAAAACTCAGCTGATAGAAGTGTCAGCGCAAATGGAAAAAACGCCTAATTGGATGCCGAAAAAGAACCTCTCGTCGGAAGGGATGGCAAATTTTATTAAATTAATTTCTACTATCAGTGCAGATCCGAAATATTACCGTTGTTTTTGGAGCAAGTCAGAATGTTTAGCTCGTTACGAAAGTATTCTAACTCAGTTACCGCCATTGGATTTAACATGCTGGCAAAATGTAATGATGGATTTTCTGGGAAATCATCAAATTTCAATACAAAAAAATAACCTCCATGTCTTTGTTGGGAGTGATGATCCTTATTTAGGATTGACTCGAGACGAGCAACTATATTGGGAAAATTTGGAAGCCAAATTTTCTTTATGTGAAAAAGTGGGACACTACCCTCATCTGGAATCTGAACTAGTTAATAACCTTCTTAAATCTATTTAGCAGAATCCTTTGACTCATCTTGAAGCAGAACTTTGATTGTCTAATTGTTATTCAATTCAAGTAAATTTATTTATGTTAAGCAAAATTATGCCGATACTTTAGTCTGTGAAACCATTTTGGAACCATTAGTTTTATTTTAATGGAGTTTAACTAATTTCAAACAAGGGGTGGCAACATGAAGCAAAGTTTAGGGCGTTTTAGACTTGTTATTTTGGACTGCGTTAAGAATCAAATGATGAACCCAGCGGTGCAAAAAATTCTTAATGATGTCATTTTGTTTAAACAAACTAATTTCGAGCGTTCACGTCCTGACTATGTCACTCTCGATAAACAGGATATGATAGGCACTCACTATTTGATTTATGATATAAGTGATGTGTTTCAGCCTAAATTAGTTGTAGCCATCCGGTCGACTTATGAAGCTCGAGCCAAAGAGTACCAATTGAAAACTCCATTTCTTGATATGTTGCCAGGACTACCAGAAAAATGTCAGACCGCCTACGCTGACTTTAAAAAATTACATCCCATGGTTGCAGATTGCGGTGCGCTGGCTGTTGAAAGTAATTATACGTTCCATAACACGGGGTTAAAGCTAATACATATTTGTTATGCGATGATTTATATTCATGTTACCCGCATGGGTTACACAAGTATTCTTGGTGGCACTAACGAACGATTTAGGTCGTCGAGATGGCTCGAAGATATTGGTTCATACACCAGAGGCTTGGAGTTTATTCATCCTGTGTGGCCAGGCACCCATTTGCTAATCATGATCGAGAAATTCAATGTGCCTAGTATTAAATCGATTTGTAAAGAAAACGAAGTGTTGTTCAGAAATATTCAAGAATTTGTGCCCAAGGATGTTGGGTATCTAGATATTCATGCGGCAATAGATGATTTGATTTTCAACGACACAACGACAGCGAAACATTTAAAATTAGTCAGTTAGTGAATCTCTATTTTTTACCAAGTGCATGTGTCTGCTTTCGGCGGCGGGAAAATTGAACGTATAGTCACAGTGAATGCCGTCGGAAGTGTAATTGACTTTGTACTCGGGTAAAGATGGCGCTAAATTAGAAAGATAAGGAAACCAGCCGGCCAAAATTAAACGGTAGCGCAAAACTTTATCTACATTTTTTTTACTAAAATCAATGTGAGCATGATTGTCGTAATCTAAAAAAGTAGTCACTTTAAAGCTTGTGCGATCTAAATCCGTCGTAATTCTAAAATTATTGTCTAGATTTTTAAAATTTTTAGAAACGACTTCGTAGCACTCGTAATAGTTACGAGCTTTGCTGAACTCGGCAAGCATCTGTGGTGTTTGATCAAGACTTAAAAACATCACGCAAGCCAATTGGTCTAGGTCACTTTGTTTGAAACCATGGTCCGTTAAGATGTCCAGCAAATCGATAAAATAGTTCAGGCTAATTTTATTATTAAGATCTGAATAAATTAATGGTGAAACATTCAGTTTGCGTGCAATCATATCGCTAAAATGCTGTCCATATTTTAATGTAAGATATTTAAAAATATGGGCAGAGGAACGTAAATAGCTATATTTATTTTGAGTGTATTTCTCGGGCATGACACCATCGCCAGAAAACAAGATAGAGCGAACAAAGTTTTTGTCGTATGTCCCTTCTAGGATAGTGTCTTCATTAATATGAAGATACTGTCCTAATTGAACAAACTGAGCTTTTTTGATCACGCGCGATCGATAGCCAGACCACCAGTCTAAGAATGTAAGTGGCGATAAGCCTAAAGCCTCAGGAGCGCGATTCAGAGGCAATCCGACATCTTTAATAAAATCACGTAGTTTTTTATCTTTGGAAGAACCCATCGATTTCCCTTAAAAAATTTAGAATATTTTCCACGTGAGTGATTTTGCTCAAATTTAATATCTCGTCTTTGTCCATTTGCATTACTGTAGCGATAGTTTCAAATTCGTTTTGAGAAAGGCGTTTTCGGCCCGATTCAATCATTTTAACTTCCTTAAGTGTCAGGCCTGTTTCTTCAGCGATATTTTCCGAAGTCAAATTAAGTACACCCTTTTGGCGCTTTACATACAGGCCAAAGAGGCGCCCGAATTCACGTTTGTTAAATTGGTTTAAAGTCTCTAAAATCATTGAACCTATCCCTATCTAGGAACTTCTCTAGGTCCTAAGATAAGGGATGGGGCAAAATTCATCAATAGATTTCTACCTAAAGATAAAGGCGGGCCTCGAAAGGCGCGAGAGCCTATTAGAGCAAATTCCTTGGGTGAATGAGTACTTTTTAGACAGGAAAATTCTTTAGGCTTTGGGTCTCTACGCGGCGATCGGTTGCTCTTTGGCAGGGTTTTTGGCAAGGGTCCGTGGGTCAAAAAGAGAGGGAGCTAAATGGTGGTTTTTGTGAAAGTAGAGTCCAAATGCGATGGCATTTACAAATCGATAGAACAACTGGGTATTCAGATTTTGAATTTCGGCAGAGTTTTGCATAGGGCGGTGGGTAGAGTAGTTGAACCAAGCATAATGAAACATTTTAAATACGATCGAAGACAAAAATAGGAAAGTAAATAACTGAGGACCAAGTAGTAATAGCCAAAATAGGACTCGTGCGCACTGATCCAATTTGGCGGCTTGACCAAATTGTTTGATGGCAGCTAACGACTGGTCATTTTGACCATGAGTTTTAAAAAAGTATTTCACGTAGGCATTGATCACGGCATCACGCATACCTTTGGTGAATTCCCAATAGCTTTTGTTTAACGGGGGGTGTGGGTCTAACTGAGGATCATCCGAATATACGTGATGAATGACATGTACGATTTTCCATTGAGCAAAACCCGACAGCTGCATAACGCCGACAATTTCGCCAACGGGGCGATTCAGCCATTTTGGACTAAAACTACCGTGACTGGCGTTATGAAGAAAAGCCGTCAATGGAAATGTGACGACGATGGCAACCGGCACTGCTAAAAGATAGATGGGGTCGAAGTCGGAACGAAAAATACTGACCGCAACGGCATAAATGAAGCATCCGATGACCAATTGAATTTTAGTAGTCGACAGAATCAGAGCTAAGGGTAAGTACCAAAGTAAATCTTGGGAATTGATATCTGCGAATATACACAATGCTATGTTTAAAATGGAAACGACCACAAATGACGTGAAATGAGCACGCGCTAAAAACATTCGATCTTTACGAAAGCTAGCAATCATGGATAGGCTCCTAATATATGTTCTTGTTACCTATCGGCAGATTTCCCTTTAGGGATTAGTCGAAATTTGAGACACAAGTATATCTAGAACCAATATTTTGCTCCTCAGATGCGTTTATTCGCAGGAAGCGCGAGTTAGCCTCGTCATAGGTTGTCACAAAAAAAGTAATTGAATGGGTAAATAAATAAAGTAAACTACTTTAGTTATGGAAATGGATAAGATCGGTCACTTTTATAAAAAAGCACTCCTTGTTGAAGATAGCGAAGATATTTGCGACTTCTACAAAGATTTTTTTGAAATGGAAGAGCTTCCTTTGGATGTGTTTATGTCCATTCCCGACGATTCTTTAGAAATCAGTGGTAAATATGATTTGTTAATATGTGACTGGTTTGTCGGCCCGCAGTCGGCTGAAAAATGGTTGAAGCGATTAGATCAGAAAAAGCAGCTTCCACAGGCCACAATCATTGCGACGGGGATGCCTGATATTGAAGATAACGTTTCAAATTTACCTATTCATTTAATTTATAAACCGTTTGATTTTTACAGTTTGAAAGACCTGCTAATTAATTTTAAGCAAAATCAAGCGCACCCGACGTTATCCGTACCTGGTCTCCCGCAGATAAATCTTTAATCGCAAAAGAACTTTCTTCTAATTTTTCATTTATATTTAACAACGGTTTTACCAATGTCGATTTGACTTTACCCGCTTTGATTTTCGCTGGAAGGCACGGTTTCATAAAGGCCACTTGAACGGATTGTTTGACGACTAACTCGATAATTCCCTGAAAATCATTTATTTCTTTTGCTTTAGGCGAGCGAAACGAATACTGGCTCGATTTAACATCAACTCCCATACGGCTGAAGTCAGACAACATTGGCATCATCGTCATGCCGGGTATAGGGCGAGATGCTAATAAAGGTTCAAAATTGTAGGTCAAACCGGCCGAGCCTACTGGTTTAGAATTTTCTAAATTGAATTCCAGCAGGCTGTTTTGATTAAATAATTGGAAATAAGTTTTCTGCAATAGATATGGCTTCAAATTTGTTTTTTCTGACCAGCAATCTAAAAGTGCCTGATTAATTAGATCGGCGCCGCAGTGATCTGAGTAAATTTTATTGGTAAATGTTTTTGAGTTAACAAATGATTGAGTCGGTTTAGCAATTTGGAAATGCGAGAAAGTGGCTTCATTCATCAAATCATTGAACTGGAAATAGTCGGCAAAAAAATTAAAGCAGAGCGAGTCCGTCACTGAATCTGGCATTTGGATGGTAGTGTGATTTGTCGTGCCTTGAAAATCAACTCGGATACCTAATTCTGATGTGGACGTTTTCAATTTAAGTACAGACTGTGGGCCAAATTCATATTCAATTTGCGACGATACATAAGTTTTTGATTTGATTGTTTTTAGCGAACTGCTGGAAACGCCCCCAAGATAGTCTTTGTGAAGGTCCTTGTTGGTGAAGTTGGTATGCCCTTTTAAAATATTTTTAAAATCAAACTGAAACTTTTCAATTTTTTGAAGTGTCGTTTGGAAAAATTCGCGAACACCAGAAGGACAGTCGTTTTGGCTGGTTAAGGCATCAATCAATTGATTATTAATGCGATTGTTTTCCACGATTGGAATCGGTGGAATTTTGATCATTTTTTTGCTGAAATCCCACCGATTAGGAAAAGACTCCTCGATACAAAAGTGAAATGATTCTGCCGAGAAAATGAATTGGATTCTGTCCGATTGGCTGCACCCCAACAGTGGATCATTATGAACAATAACGTGAGAGCCATCCCATGGGAAAAAGTTTTTCAATGTCTTGGGCCCGGTCATCATTCCAACCGAGTTGTTTGAAAACGGAGTCTGGATGTGGAGACACTTAAATTCAGAATTAAAGATAGCCATGCTGGTGAAGCGTTGGCTAACAGATTTTAAAAAGAAATGAAAATCAGTTACGCGAGTGTTCATTAGTTTTCTTCCGCGCGACCGCGCATCAGGGCCAGTAAAGATTTAGGAAATTCTTTTTGTGAAATAAACACTAAGTTTTTACCCTTAAGCAAATTTTTTGCGCGGGTTTCAAAGCTTTTTGGTAAATCGCCATAAATAACAATTGTTTCATTGCCGACTAGGAAGCTAGCTTCGATCAAAATGCGGTCCCAAATGACATTGCGGAATTCGTCGAATGCTTTTTCTTGAGTATGACGTCCCGTAGACGAACGTGCTAACGCCCAAAATGAATCTTTGATTTTCTTTTGTAATTCCACTGACGCATTTTCAGAATTTAAAACATCATACACGCAAGGAATTTTACCTCGACCAAGACACATTGGACCTGGTTCAAAGCTTTCTTCGTTCGTGCCGATTTCAACTTCGTCAAAAATATTTAGAAGAAACGAGTTCGTCGGTTGGACTTTTAAGTCGATACGTTTTTTTGCGCGAATAGAAGTTTGGCCCCACGGACTGTGCCAAAAATCAGTTTCATTTAGCCAGACAGAAAAGTTTTCTAGGCCTAAATGAAGAACGTCAAATCTATCTGGTAGCGGAAATTTTGTTTTCGCGTAATCAAAGAAAGAATCTTCAAGCGCGAATAATCCGGATAGAATATTTCGGCAATTTGATGTTGCCGATTTATTTGTCACGTATTTTACATTTTCAGCCGTGACCACGGATTGCAGAGATTCCAAGATTTCACTTTTCATTTCGTTAAAAGTTCCAGCTAAAGAGGATTCAATTAAGCTTGTACGCCATGCAATAACGTCGCTTTCGGTGTTCAGCTCGCAAGCGTCGAATACTTCGAACTGGTTTTCGGCCAGTGTCGCTTTGATTTGGTCGCGGTGGACTGGGTTTTTATGCGCATTCACAAGATTTAAGCAAACGCGTTTTGCTTCTTTCTTTTTAAGGTCAGCAACGATTTCGTTAAGTTCTTCTATCGATAGTGCGGTTTGAATGGTCCCATCGCTGTTGATTTTTTCATTAATTGAAAAAACCATTTCCAATGATGACAAATCGGGTGGTGCTTTTAAAGTAAAGAAAGTTTCTTTTTTATTCTGCTGATGCAAACCTAGCCAACCTTCGTAACCTTTAGTTACGATCTGCGCCACAGATCCGCCTAGCTTGAATTTGAAAATTCTTTCCAAATAACGATAACTAACATAAACATTTTCGACTTTGATGTTTTCAAAACTTTGAAAAAGTTTAGGAAGCTTAGTTTTAAACGGGTCTTTTAAATTAAAAAATGATCCACTAAATAAAATAGAATCAGAAGGTCTTTCTGTTAAAATGACTTCGTAAAAGGATTCACCAAAAAAAATACCGACATCAACCTGTTTAGTCATAAAAAGTAATTGAATCCAGCAGATATCTGATAATATAACTGCTGTCTAGATGAAAATTCCTGATTATATAAATCACCTTACTGCTTACAAACCGGGCAAGCCAATCGAAGAAACCCAACGCGAGTACGGACTCAAGCAAGTTTACAAGTTAGCCAGCAACGAAAACCCGTTAGGTCCTAGTCCTTTAGTTCAAAAAGCATTGGTTAGTGCCATTGCGAATCAGCACCTGTATCCAGATCCTAGTCAGTATGAACTGTTGAAAGCAGGGGCGCAGTTCTGGGATATTAAGTCGGAAAATATTTCATTTGGAAATGGGACCGATGAAATTATCGATTTTTTAGTTCGTATTTTCTGTCGCACCCAAGATCAAATATTGTTCCCTCAGTATTCGTTTCAAGCCTACGAGGTCACAGCCGGTGCCTGTCAGGTAGAATGTGTGCGTGCGCCTCTTAAGAATGGTTGGGATTTTGACTTAGATAAGACTATTGAAACGTTTGAAAAAAACCGCGCTAAGACGAAAATTGTATTTATTGCTAATCCAAACAACCCAACGGGTACTTACATGAATGCGACCACAATGCGTGCTTTCTTGGATTATTTCCGCGGCCAAAAAGAGGTATTGGTTGTTTTCGATGAGGCTTACTTTGAATTCACTCGCGCTAAAGATTACGAATCAGCTGTGTCGTATTTAAAAACGACTGAAAACCTTGTGGTTTTGCGCACGTTCTCGAAAATATTTGGAATGGCGGGGCTTCGCCTAGGAGCCATGTTAGCCGGTGCCGACGTCATTCAGGCTTACAATAAAATGAGAAAACCGTTCAATGTTAGCAGTTTGGCTCAGGCCGCGGGTATTGCGGCATTGAAAGATCAGGCCTTTATTAAGCAAACTCAGCAGGTCACTTGGGCCGGATTAGACTATTTTTATAAAGAGCTGGATCGATTGAAGATTGACTACATTCCGTCCGAGGGCAATTTTGTACTGTTTGATACAAAAACCGATGCCAATCAGGTTTTTGAAAAACTATTGCGTAAGGGAATAATTCTAAGACCCGTAAAAAACTACGGACTGCCTCAGCATTTACGTATGAGTGTGGGGCTTGAGGTTGAAAACAAAGCAGCGATTAAAGCATTGGCCGAGGTATTAAACCATGGGTAAGTTTGGAATTGTGGTTACAATCGATGGACCAGCTGCTAGCGGTAAATCATCGGTCAGTCGTGAAATTGCACGAAAACATGGTTGGAAATGGGTTTCCACGGGTGCGTTCTATCGTGGGCTAGCCTATGTCGCATTAAAAAAGAATATCGATCTAGATGATACTAAAGCGCTTGAAGAGCTATGTCATAGTGATGAATGGTCTATCGAGCTGACTCAGGAAAAAACAGAAGTTGTTTTTCAAGGTGTGGACGTAACCGAGCAAATCAACCATGAAGACGTGGGTAGTTTTGCTAGCCGTATCAGTCATCATCAAGGTGTGCGAAAAGCATTACTGGCCGCTCAACGCAATTGTGCTTTAGGTCAGAAAGGTTTAGTGGCCGAAGGACGTGATTGCGGAACCGTTGTATTCCCAGATGCGCCTATTAAAGTTTATTTAACAGCTAAAAGTGAAAATAGAGCGCTTCGACGAGCTTTGGAGCAAGGTTCAGACTTATTAGAAGTTCAATCGGCCCAAAAAATCAGAGATCAGCAGGATACAACTCGAAAAGCAGCCCCTCTTCAGGTGCCCGAGAATGCTTTGGTTGTTGATACTACCGAACTGGACTTGGACGGCGTCGTTGCCGCCGTAGACAAGCATATCCAGCAAAAACTTGCGACTAAATAGATAGTCGCTAAAAACCCTTTGACTTTGATTCATCGCTCCCATTACAACCAAACGACATAAGAATTCTTATAGGTCCAATAAGAGACCTTAAGATCGGGAGGAACAATCAATTCATATGGCAAAACAATTAAATAAAACGGAAACGGAACGCGCAAAGGTACTAGCTATCCTTGATGCTGAAGACGACAAAGTACTTACAGGTGGAATTTTCGGAACAACTAAAAGTTCAGATTTCGACAAACTTTTCACTGATTCAGTAAGAGAACAAGATTTCAAAGTAGGGGACGTAGTAACCGGATCCGTAGTTGAAGTTCAGAGTGATTATGTCCTTGTGGACATCAATTACAAATCTGAAGGCCTAATTGATATTAATGAATTTAGAGTAGTAGACGGCGTTCGCGATGTAAAAGTGGGCGATAAAATCGAAGTTCTAATTGATCGTATTGAAAATGAAAATGGCATGATCGTTTTATCTAAAGATAAAGCTGACATGTTAAGAGCATGGACTGACATCACTAAAGCGGCAGAAAACGAAGAAGTGATTGAAGGTACTGTTATCGCTAAAGTTAAGGGTGGCTTACAAGTCGATATCGGCGTGAAAGCATTCTTACCTGGTTCACAAATTGATCTAAGACCTGTTCGCAACATGGACATCTTCTTAGGCAAAAAATATAAATTCAAAGTTATCAAGTTTAACAAAAAACGCGGTAACATCGTTCTTTCTCGTAGAGCATTGCTTGAAGAAGAAAGAGAAAATCTTAAAACACAAACTATCGATCAAATGCGCGAAGGTTCTATCGTAGCTGGTCTTGTTAAGAATATCACTGATTACGGTGCGTTCATTGACTTGGGCGGTATGGATGGATTGCTTCACATCACTGACATGAGCTGGGGCCGTATCAAGCACCCTTCTGAAGTGATCAACGTAGGCGACGAAATTCAAGTTAAAGTTCTTAAGTATGACCAAGAAAAACAACGTGTATCTTTGGGCTTAAAACAGCTTCAAGAAGATCCATGGGGTACAGTAGCGGCATCTTACCCAGTTGGTAAAAAAGTTAAGGGTAAAGTTGTTTCTGTTACTGAATACGGTGCATTCGTAGAATTAGCAGAAGGTGTTGAAGGTCTAATCCACGTTTCAGAAATGAGCTGGACTAAACGTGTAAAACACGCGAACCAAATCGTACAACCTACTCAAGAAGTAGAAGTACAGGTTCTTGAGATCGACAATGAAAATCGCAAGATTTCATTAGGTATGAAACAATTGATGAGCAATCCTTGGGTTGAGTTGAAAGAAACGTATCCTCCAGGAACTATCATCGAGGGCGAAGTTAAATCTGTTACAGATTTCGGTGTGTTCATCGGTATCGAAGACGGCATTGACGGTCTAGTTCATATCTCTGACTTCTCTTGGACTAAACGTGTAAATCACCCTTCAGAAATGTTTGCTAAAGGCCAAAAAGTACGCGCGGTTGTTCTAGGTGTAGATATCGAAAACGAACGTTTCAGCTTAGGTCTTAAACAGCTTGAAGCAGATCCTTGGTCAAATATCGAAACTAAATACGCTATCGGTACTCAACACGAAGTGAAAGTTACTAAAGTGGCTGACTTCGGTGCATTCGTAGAACTTGAAAGCGATATCGAAGGTTTGATCCACGTTTCTGAATTGACGACTGACAAAATCGCTAAACCAGAAGATTTCGTAAAATCGGGCGCGACTTTAAAAGCAGAAGTTATCTCTATCGATAAAGATGCTCGTAAAATCGGTCTATCTTCTAAACTAGTTAAATTGAGAGAGCAAAAAGCTGATGTTGACGATTATGTTAAAAAGGCGACGGCTTCTTCAAAAACTAGCTTCGGCGATGTATTTGCGGATGCGCTTAAAGGCGTAAAAACAGATACTAAGAACTAATTCGGTTCTGACATTCCATATAAAGACTAAAAAGGGCTCCTATCGGAGCCCTTTTTTCGTTTAAGCTTTCCTATACCGTTGGAGAGTTAAATGAAAAAGAGTTTCTTTGCTAAAGTTGTGATAGTTGCTGTTGTTTTTCTGGTTCTAGGAATGCTTTTGAAAAAGGGCGGATCGTACTTCAGTGCCGATGATGACGATGCTAAAATAGATATAGCTAAAAACAGTATCCTTCATATGGAATTAAGTGGCGTTATCATGAATGGTAAGCGCTTCATCAAAAATTTAAATAAATACAAAAAAGACAAAAACATTAAAGCGATTGTTATCAATATCAATTCGCCAGGGGGTTCGGTCGGACCGTCTCAGGAAATTTTTGCAGAAATCAAACGCGCAAAAGAAGAAACTAAAAAGCCAATTATTTGTGTGACGACGGGAATTATGGCCAGCGGTGCGTATTATTCGGCTGTAGCGTGTGACAAGATTGTTGTGGCGCCAGGCGCGTTGATTGGATCCATCGGTGTGATCATGGAATTTGCTAACTTAGAAAAATTGTATGACTGGGCAAAGATCAGCCGCTTTACGATCACTTCAGGTAAATTTAAAGATTCGGGTAACGAGTTCCGAGCGATGCGTGATGATGAAAAAGCCTTGTTCCAAAGCATGATCACGGAGGTCTATCAACAATTCCGTACGACTGTAAAAGACGCGCGTAAATTGGATGACAAGATCATGGATCAATATGCTGATGGCCGCGTGTTTACAGGTACAGCCGCTGTGAAATTAGGTTTTGCCGATCAAGAGGGTATGTTTGAAGACGCTGTGAATTTAGCTGCGTCAGAAGCAAAACTAGGAACTGATTTCGAAGTGATTGAAATTCCTAAACGTAAAAAATCAATTTTAGATTTTGGTGATACAAGCGAAGACGATCCGGTGAATTCCGTAGCGCAAGTTAAAGGTTTATTTGCGGATCAAGCGATCGGTCAGTCAGTTGAAAAAGTATTCCGTATGAAATATCTAAATCAACCAATGATGATCATGCCTGGGTTTTGGGACAGTAAATAATTTATGAAGGCAAAACTGACTAAGTTAAAGAAGACATCTAAATCGGTTAAAACGAAATCGTCGAAGAGCGATGTTCGCAATATTTCTTTGGTAAAGAATGTTTTGTTTAAACCCGCCCGCTACAAATATATTCGTAAACAAGAAGTGGTAGATGGTTGTGTGTTTTGTAATTCATCGAAAAGAGTTTCGATGGACACATTATGTGTTTATAAATCTGAATATTCGATGATTGTTTTGAATAAATTTCCCTACAATAGCGGGCACCTATTGGTGTTGCCTCTGCAACATGTCGGTGATTTGCTAAAATTATCGAATGATCAGTACGCGGATTTGATGGCCACTTTGAAATTAGCCTGCCAGGCGGTGACGGATATTTATGCTCCAGCAGCCTTTAATTTGGGCATGAACCATGGGGCTGCGGCGGGTGCTGGGATTCCAGATCATTTGCACTTTCATGTCATTCCACGTTGGGCAGGGGATTTAAATTTTTTCCCATTAATTGCTCAGACAAAAGTCGTTATTGAAACTCTTGAGCAGACATACCAGAACTATTTAGGGTATTTTAATAATAGGGTTTCATCATGAATTATCGACCATCACAAGTTTCCATGTCTATTCCTCCGTTTCCACCAGCTGTGAAATGGTTAATGATCGTTTCTGTTGCTATTTGGTTTATTGGCCAAGTTATCTTAGAGGGCTTTTTAAAAGTTCCGCTGACAGATATTTTTGCTCTTCAGCCGGGGCAAGTTCTGTTTGATTATTATATTTGGCAGTTGTTTTCCTACATGTTTTTGCATTCTCAGACTCAGGTGACTCATATCGTATTTAATATGTTGATGCTTTGGTTTATGGGGGCTGAGTTAGAAACGCGTTGGGGCAGTAAATCGTTTCTGGCGTTTTATATTATCAACGGAATTGGAGCGGCCCTAATCTATATTTTTGGAATTGCGCTTTATTCCTACTTTTCGGGATCACAAAAAGGCCTTTTGGTCCCTGTTGTGGGTGCCAGCGGGTCTTTATTCGCCCTAATGCTTGCTTATGGTTGGTTGTTTGGGGATAGAGTGATCTATTTCTTTATGGTTTTTCCGATGAAAGCTCGTTATTTCGTTATGATATTGGGCTTTATTCAGATTTCGTCGTTGTTAACGACGGGGGTAGTGGGCGGCGAAGTAGCTCATTTGGCCCATTTGGGCGGAATTTTATCTGGAATTATCTATATTTTCTTTTGGGGAATGTATAAAACCCGGGTCCAAGAGTCTAAAACCAAAAAGAAGACAAACCTACGTCTGATTGTAAACAATGAAGAGCAAGATGCCTCGAAAAAGCGCGATCCTCGCTACTGGAACTAAATCCTAGACCTTGCAACCATTTTAAGCTATTTATGGAGATCGAGTGATTAAAAAAACCTAGATCGTCGTTCGATTTAGATCTTTTTAAGCATTCGACAAGAAGTTTAAAAAAAAAGGAAAGTGTTATGTCTTTAAGTGATTCATTAAAAAAGCTAAAATACGATACTCGTCTTACAGAATGGTACATGAAGAACAATTTAATGACTCAAGACGAGCTTAAAAAATCGTTAGATGCATTGCCAGATGTGTCGGCTAATATCGATATTTCTCAAGAAGGCGATTCTGAAGTTCAGCCTGAGGAAACGCACTAGTTTTTTTGTTGTTTAGTTTGAGCTAGTGGGCGTTGATGCCGCTGGCTCTATCTGCTTCTGAGTTAACTCGAAGCCTTCTGGATTTGCTTCCTTCCACTCTTCACTGATAATTTTATATTTACTATCGATCTTCACAGCATGAATCGTTTTAATACCGAAATCCGTGTGCTTATCGCTTTGGTATTTCTGTAGTGTTTTGATGATCAGCTGTTCGTTATGAATTAAGATAAATGGCTGATCGAACGACACATTTATAAAGTCGTATTTACCAATCAGACCTTCTTTATATTTCTTCCAGCGTTTTTTCGTGTAACCCAAAGATTTAAAATCCTCGTCGTAGAAATCAATATATTTGTCTATCGATTTACTTTGCCAAGCATCGCGCCAACCGTCTATGAATGCGTGAATTTCACTTTTCTTTTTTTCGTGATCAGTGGACGGAACAAATTTTACCTGATCAAAAATTAATATAGGAGTTTCTTTCAGCTGGATATATTGAGTTAATTTTTCGATGACTTCATTTCGAACGACCACGCAGCCGCGAGAACCACGAGTCAATGGAACAGTCTCGGGGATGGAGTGAAGCCAAATACCACTGCCAGATTTCTTTGCGCGTACGTCGAAAATATTTGGATAATCTAAAGTGAACGCCATTTTTCCGTACGTCTCGAATGGAATTTGTGGTGGTTTAAGTAAGTTTTGGAAAAAGTAAATTCCTTCTGGCGTTTTGTGGTCATCACGTTTCATTTTGTTGCCGTCATTTTTTCCGATGTCGGCAGGGAATTCGCCTACTTTTTTAATTTTTGTTTCTTCACGTTCATACAAAAACAAAGTTCTTAAGCTTTTATCAACCAAGAAAACATACTTTGCGAATGCTTTTGTATCTGCAATTTGCAGAAGTTGTTCAGGCATCAATGTTTCATCTTTAGATTCAGTTTTTGATGTGGTCGTCGAAGTGTCTGACTTTGCTTCGAAACTATGAAGTGTCATAAACAATGACGAAAAAACTAGGATTGCGGAACGACTCAATTTATTCATTTCCTATAATTGAAACTCTATTTTTTGCAAAGTGCAAGTCTGGAAAGGGGACAAGTTATTGATTTTTTTGCCATTTTCCACACGACAGCAATCTTTAGTCTAGTATCTTCATTTTGGGGCTAAGGTCTTAGGACTTTATACCGAAAAAATAGTTAAGAGGTACTTATGTCCGAAGAGAAAAAAGACGGCCAAGCGGCAGCTGGTAGTGGTAAAAAAGTTGATGTGAAGAAAATCCTGACGTTAGTCTTTGCAGTTTTAAATATGGGTGTGGGTGGCTTTGGATTATTTATGACTTACAAAGGAACATTGGGTTGGTCGACTCCAAAAATTACGGAAGAGGATTTAAAACGACAAATAGCTTCTGAGGAACCAAAGGACATTATTGGACCTTTCATCTACACGATGGATAAATTCACGGTGAATTTAGGTGGCGAGCCTAAGCGCATGATTCGACTAGAAGTAAATCTAGAATTGCTGGACCACGAGGGCTTTGAAGAAATTATTAACACTGAAAATCGCGCTCGCGCCCGTGATCGCATCGTTGATCTGTTAAATTCCAAGACTTTTAGCGATGTCGAAACTCTCCAAGGTAAGCTATTTTTGAAAGAAAATATCGCATTCGAGATCAACCAAATCCTACCACGCGGTTCAATCAAAGATATTTACTTTACCGAGTTTGTAGTTCAGTAGGAACTCAAAAAGACTAGTTCAGTAGGAACTCAGAGGGGCCAGCTCAGTAACAATTCCGTAAGTACAGAAAAAGTCTCGAGTTCTTGACCCCTTATAAGTTGAGTTTTATGATGACTTAACTTATGTCGAAGAACACCTCTGTTTTCTTTTTTGCGATTACTTTCTTGGCCTCAACATTCTTGTGGGCCCAAACAAAAACTCCCGCGCGTATTCAGTTTTCGGTAGTGAAGTACACGTTGCCAAATGGGTTAACGGTCATTCTTCATTCTGATAATTCGCTACCGCTGATTAGCTACCACACCTGGTATAAGGTGGGATCCCGAGACGAATATGCTGGTGTTACTGGAGCGGCTCACATGCTTGAACATATGATGTTCAAAGGATCAAAACGATTTCCTGGTAACGACTATGATCGCATTTTGCATGAAAATGGGATCACGAACAACGCATTCACAAGTTATGACTACACTGGATTTTATCAATCACTACCAAGTTCAAAATTAGATTTGATGATGCAATTAGAAGTGGATCGTATGAGCCAGCTTTTGTTGCGGGAAGAAGACTTAAAAACGGAACGTGAAGTTGTCAAAGAAGAACGACGTTGGCGAGTCGATAACAACCCGACGATGGCTTTGTTTGAACTGACAATGGGCACTGTGTTCAGAGTTAGCAATTATAAGAATCCAGTCATTGGTACCATGGACGATATCAATAATTTCAATGTCACTACTTTACGTAAGTTTCATGAAACGTTTTATGTGCCAAACAATGCCGTTCTGGTAATTGCTGGTGATTTTAAAATTCCAGAAGTTAAAAAACTAGTCGAGAAATATTACGGCCCTTTAGAGAAAAAAGAACTTCCTGAACGAAATTATAAAAAAGAGCCACCTCAAGCAGTTCAGTACAATGCTAAATTGAAAAAAGATGTAAAGGCGAATAGTTTTAATCTGGTTTTTCAAAGTGTTCCGCAAGATCATCCTGATTCTTATGCGCTGGATTTAATTTGCACGATGCTGGGTTCTGGTTCTTCGAGTCGTTTACATAAACGTTTAGTTTATTCAAAAGAAATGGCGACGAATGCGGACTGCAGTCATTACAACCTAATGGACCAGGGTGTTTTAAATATTCATGTATCTTTAAAGCCGGGAATCGAAATCGAAAATCCATTGAATGTCGTTTACAACGAAATTTATATGCTTCGAAATTTTCCTATTAAAGAGCCTGAACTTGAGAAAGCAAAAATCCTAGCGATTAAATCGCACGTGGATTCGTTAAGAACATTGGATAATAAAGCACGTTTATTAGCGTCGGCGGAAATTTCCACGGGAAATTACGAAACCTTATTTACAGATATTGAAAAAATTCAAAATGTAACACTAGCTGATATTAAGACGGTGGCTTCTAAATATTTGAATCAGCAACAACGATCGATTGTGTCTTTGTCACCTAAGAAGTAAAGGACTAGAAAATGTTTAGATATTTAGTTGGAGTTTGTTTTATTACTTCGTCGCTTTTGATGTCGTGCCAAACGGCTAAGAAGGAAGTCGTATCGACTAGTCCTCCGCCGGCCGTGGTTGTCGCTAAGCCTACCAGTTCTACAGCTTTGAAATTGAAACCTACAAAAGAATTAGTTTTAGAAAACGGACTTAAAGTATACATATTCCGCGATCTCTCGCTTCCTAGGTTCAGTATTAACTTACTTGTTAAAGTTGGGCAAAGAAACGATACAGTTGAAAAAGTCGGGGTTAACCATTTGACTGCGTCCTTGCTAGAACAAGGAACTAATCAATATTCAGCCACGCAAATTGCAGATAAAATCGCGGCTCTGGGGTCTGATCTGTCCATCGTACCGGGGGATGAGTATACATTAGTGTCTATCGACGGTTTGTCGATGTCGGTGGATGCCATTGTGGATTTATTCGGTGAGCTTGTTTTCAGACCAACTTTTCAAAATGAAGAAATCACTAAGCTGAAAAAAGAATTCGCGGCACAACTTAAAAAAGTGCAAGATGATCCATCTCAGGTGGCTGACTTAGGATTAAATGCGTTTTTACATAAAGGTACCCCCTTGGCTTATTCTTCAATTGGAACGGAAGCGTCACTTAAAAAAATTGGAAAATCAGATTTGATTAAAAACTACTTAACAAATTATCGCCCGAACAATTCTATTTTAAGTATCGTAGGAAATATCAGCGAAGATGTAGAAAAGAAAATTCTTGAGCGTTTCAAGGCTTGGCCATCGCGCCCAATGAAACCAAATGTAGCTGCGGTTAAGCCGGCGGTTGAGGCTAAGCGCATGGAAGTACAGCTTAAGAAAGATTTGGTTCAGTCTGAAATTCGGGTGGCGATGCCTATGATTCCAAGAAAGCATCCTGACTATTTGAAACTGCGTTTGATTAACGAAATATTTGGAGGCGGCTTCGTATCGCGATTGAATTCTAAAATTCGTGATCAGTTGGGATTAACTTACGGGATCAGCAGTTCGCTAGATTTAGGGCTTGAGCAAGGTTACATGTTCGTTTCAACATTTACTAAAAATGAAACAACTCAGCAGGTGATCGAGCAGATAAATGTAGAAGTAGCCAAGCTAGTCGAAGAAGGAGTGACCGCTAAGGAGTTGTCTAGCGCTAAAAATATGGTGTTAGCTCAGTTCCCAAGAGCGTTAGAAACCGTAGATCGCGTTGCTTTTAATTTTATGTATTTGGATTTTTATGGTGTGGGCCCATCTTATCTATATGATTTTCAACGCTCGGTAGATCGATTGTCGCTAGATGAGATCAACCAAGCAATCAAAACGCATTTCAGTGTTGATAAGATGAAAATGTTTGTTTTGGCAAATCCGTCAGTTGAAAAAAGCTTAACGACGATTAAATAGATTGGTGTCCGAAATTATTTTTTCGTTTTATTGACCCTGTTGAGTTTGTTGAAGGTTTCGGCCAGGTCCTTAAAGTAGTCATTTTTTCTGAACACTACATCTTCGACTTCTTTACCGGCGATCATGTTTTCCATGTGGATTTTTAATCTATAAATGGGTCCGGCAATTCTATTCGTTAAGTATAGGCCATAGAAAATAATAGCTGTGAAAAACACGAATATCAAACCGTAGGCAACGCCGTTAGTATGTTCCGCATCTATTTCATTCAATGACTGAATAACATGGTAACCACTTAATACGGCAATTGAAAGGGTGATGGAATAACTTATGATTGCCCATTGAACTTCCTTATTTATAATAAGTTGGCGTTGTCGAAATTTTACCTTTTTAAATGGTTCGTTAGTCATAGTTTGCAAAGTCCTTATTTTGTTTTCCATCCGCTCGTTGCAAACACCGAAATGAATGGAACGCCAGGGGGTTGATTCATAATATACTGAAAGTGAGGATCATAGCGATAAGTTTCTGTCGACGGGGTTGTCCATGTACTGTCGCCGATCGAGTAGGCTTCTATAATTTCTGGATAAATAGAATAGTGGGGAAGAATTTGAGGACCGTTGATAGTAATTGTGCGTCCGCCCCAGCTTTCGTTAAGTAAAAGTTGCGGCCAGTATTTCATCAAAGCCACATTGTAGGTTGTACTGGAGGCATTGCGAGTTAAAGATCCAGTGGCTACGTCCCAGCGGGCATTGTGATCACGCCAATTATTTGAGAAATAAATGACATCATCCCCCGCCACCATTAGCGGTGACCACGGCGTCGACGTCGCTGAAGTCGTTGACGATGAGGTGTTTAAATCACCTTGAAGGTAAACGTGAAGATTCGTAATGACAGACAGGCCCTTGGGTAACACCGTTGTGGAAATATTGGCGCCGTTTATCAGTCGTAACGCCGTCGTGCGCATTCTGATTTGATCTGCTTGATTCAAATTTTTGTATTGATCGCAATTTGGAATTTTAAATGCGCCATGGGCGTCCAAATTGCCCCCGGCTAAACTTGTTGAACATAGCTGCATAGGAAGCGCTTGGCTTTGAGCTGCGTTGTAGACAGGGGTTTGATTGGCATCCGCCGATGAGCCATAAAAACGAGAGTCTAAGTCCGTGTGGGCATATGGTGGTGCAACTGGAGTGTTCAAATCTTTTAAACCATTTAGCGAACCAGCCCAAGTTCCGGAAATAAAAATAATACCGTTAAACGCCCGCCCCATCATTCCCCAGCTTTTGAAATAACAACCCAATTCTCCACGGTGATCTTGACCAGGAAGTGGGTTCGAAGGGTCATGGGTGCAGCCAAGGGCATCTTGAAATCGATTTAAGTCAAAATTCATAGGGTAGACTTTGCTGCGTGCGACTCGGGCTTCCGTGGGTTGCGGTGAATGCTGTTGCCACAGGCCAAATCGATAGCCACTTCTGGTTGCATTCACAATACGATGCGAAACATCCGAGTCACTTCCTAGGGAGCATGTGACCGGAGTATCGATACCCACAATTTTATCTTGAATTGCCCCTGAGCTGCAGTTTGTGCACATCGTATTGGTGGTAGAGAGTGTATCATAGCAAAATCCAGACTGTGTCCCCGCGGAAAGATTATTTGAAGCGTAGCCACCAGGAATTGCTGAACCCGTAAGTCCTGCTAAGTTTCCGTATGAAATAACACCTTCTGTATTGTCTTTGATTTTAGCGGCTACCGTGTCGTATTCGTAGTAAGAAAATTTTTGGGGAGTCGTATTTGTTGGCCACGCATGCTGAGGAAAATGTGTAGTCATGTAATTCGTGATGTCTGTTTGGCCGACATCACGAGTTCCTTCGGTTGTTTCTTCGTCCCAAGTTCTAAATGAACCAGGATGATCAGACCAAACAGGAATACCGGGCCAATCATTTTCATTGGCAGGGTTTTTTAAATACCAAACACCATTAATAATTCTAATATCGGCTTTGTATGCAAACTTGGCTTGTCTTACAGACGTCGGATCGGCAGTGACAATGGGATCAATCATCAGACGTTCCCGAAGATTAGCTCCTTGGCGGCCGCGCTGAACCCGCGGAGTATCTGCCGTTTTGATATGAATGGCCGGCACTCCATGATAACTATCTTGGACTCGGCCATTCCAGCGTGCCAGAGCATATTCTTTCCAAGCTAAGCCTGTTCCATCGCAGTTCGTACAACCGCTGCCAGCTGAATTTTTTAGTTCAACGAAATTAGTTCCTGAATCATCGGCCGCTATGTAACTACGTAAAGTATTTCCCCAAAACGGAGGTGCTGTCATGACATAACCTGCGGAGGTAAAATAATTGGCGGCAACGAACTCGGTTCCTTGGTTAGCATTAGCTATGTTGCCTACACTTGATCCAATGTAAATGTATCTATTCGCAAAAACACGTCCATTAATAAGAATTTTATTTACGATTGTAGTAGCAGCCCAATCATAAAACGAAAATACGCCAAATTGGGTAAAGTTGATTCCCGCAATTACGCCATCAAGTTCAGCGGAAGTTTCATAGCCTGTGGTTGATGAAATTAAAGCCACCTTTAGATTCACAACACGCGTATCGGACTGCATGCCTGCAAAGGGACCTGATGGTAAATCTTTAACTGCACTGTCTACCGATATAGTTGAAGACCAAGATCCAACCGTGTAGCCCGCAGGTGTGAGTGAGACAATGTGAGGTTCGATATAGGCAGTCAGGTTGTCGGTAGTAATCGTGTCTGTTTGGGAAACGAATTGTTTGGTAAGATTTACCATACCTTTGATAAAGCCTTCGGCCTCGTAGGTCGCTTTGATTTTATCAACGTTTTGCGAATTTTGTTTTTGATTTATTATGGCATTATTAAAAATATAAACGGAAGTAGTCATTACAGCGGCCGCAAATACGATTACGAATACGGTACTACTGCCCGAAATAAATTTTGTTTTTTTCATACTCACCCACGTCCTATAGAAAGTCTAACACGTTTCTTAAGTAAAACCTTCTTTCGACACCAAATAGATACAGGTTTGGGAACGATTTCACGGTCCCATTAAGAGTCGATACCGAGTTTCCTAGAGCACTTGCCTTGTATTGAGACGTTCCCACTATGATCCCTACTAACAGCATTTTTAAATCACTATTAGCGCCCCCAACACCCAGGCCGCCCAGTTTAGCCATGGTGTCGGCTGTATTATTGTAAAGGACCTCATCCGTATCGCTACCGTTAATCGTGAGTGATTGGTTGCGGAAACCAACATCATACCCCAGGGCAAATTGCAAATCATAAACATCGTCTGAATATATATGTATGTCCGCAGAAACCAGTGGAGATGTGTTCGCTATTTTTACCAATTTTATAATTCTAAATGTAGCCGGATCCCAGTAAATTGTTTTCAGAGTCACCGGCGAAGTAGTTCCATTTAAAAATGTTTCGGATCCAATCACGCCATGATTTAAAATTTTTCCTTGTAGATCATCTGATGTGGTTGCTTGGCAGGTTGCTATGTCAACGTTGGTAATCCGAAGAGTGCGAGTAATTGTATCAGAGGCGTTGACTAGAATAATGGATGTGTTGATCATCCCGGATTCTAGAGCACATTCGCTTGGATCAACAGCACCATTTCCATTTACATCCACAGTGGTGATTTGTAAAATCCCTGTGACGGCGGAGTAACTCGTCACCGAAATTTTGGGATAATAAGATCCGTCAGCCATTGTCCTTTCTGAAGCGATGGTTATCCGGTCGCTGCCTTGACAGTCGGGCAATCCAAGGTCAGTTAGCGGGCCACAGTTGTCTTCCACAGTGAGGGCGTCCCACGGACGAATAGTGGCTCCCCCGGCACCGCGCAAAACTTTACCCAGCAAATTTGAAATGAGCATTGTATTCCATGTGACATAAGACGTTTGCCGTACGCGTTGTTCCTCTTTTTGAGAATCGATAAAAAGTGTAGTGCCTAACAAAATGATGATCGAGGAAATACTAGCAGCTATCAGGAGTTCAGTAATGGTAAAACCATTCCGTCGCTTTATCATCGGACAATCCTCAGCGTAAAAGAACTGCCTGTGAATCCATCTTGCCACGCCACTTTTATAACGATGGTTCGGTTGCCCGCGATAGGAGCATTTTCAGTCACATCCCAACTGGCGATGTATTTAGGATTACCGGCTGATGTAACTTCAACTAAGCTTTTACTAAAGTAGCGTCTGTGACTTGCATTATAAGCTTGCAGTAGGGCCGTATCCGTAAAGCTTTTCATGGAAAGGTCTTCAGCGATATTTTCAGCAATGATATTTCCATAGATTGAGCTCGCTTGCCTAGTTATGGAACTATTAGCTGTCTGTATCTGATAAAGATACGTAAACGTTGCAATGGAGAAAATCGCCAAAGCAAAAAGAGCATCGATAATAGTAAAACCCAGGGGTTTGTTTAGTAATGGCATGCAAAAGTTAATTTCTATTTCTTCTTAAGTCGTATTAAAATAAGTAGGCCGATTGCCGCAAAAATGATGGCGCCGACAATATACAGAAACTTATTACTTTTCTTCGCGACTTGTTGTGAACCATCTGGCAATCCACCTATGTCAATGCCTGTACCGGCACCAGTGCTGATCGGTCCTAGAGTTCCACCAGCACCTTGAATGCTTGGATCTTGTAATGAATTTTTAGTAGCTATCACATTAAGTGAATTTACCGCGTTGAAAAAGTCTTGTGCATATTTGGTGTAAAATTCTTTATGGGCACTGAACGTCACAAGAACCGCAATTTTTTCTTTAATCGTAGCAATGTAGCGAGTGTAGTAATTTTGGATTTCGCTGCTGATATGGAAACCATCAACCCAAAGTAGATTGTTGATCTTTTTTTGAGTTGGCGGGGACATGACCTGCGACATCACTGTTTCACCGGTTTTAGTAGTCGTTTTGATAGGGCTCTTCATGTGACCTTCATAAATTTGAAGACTATCGCTAGGGCCGACTTCCTTAGCAGTTAGGACAATGATCGCCTCTTTTGATTCATTAGTTTCTTGGCTGCGGCAAACCCATTCAGTGGCTTCCAGGACGCAATTCCAACGTTCTGGGATTTCAAATGAGATATAGGCATTTTTAAACTGTTTAGCCTGAGCCAAGTTTGGAGTCGTCGCGATGAGAGCCGCGACGCCCAGGATTAAAAAAGTGTGGAGTCTCATGAATTCCCCTTTATTTTATTGTTCATCGAACACAAGATATGTATTTATTATAATAAGTTTTTTTAAGGTATCTCAACAAGGATTTAGAAAATGCTCAATTTATATCAACTGACCACTTTCGTTACAGTTATCAGTGAAGGGAGCATGACCGCTGCTGCGGACAAGCTGTTCCTTACTCAACCAGCCGTCAGTCAACAAATTCGGAACTTAGAGGAAGAATTAGGAGTCGAGCTACTTGTGCGAGGCGTTAGGCAAATCAAGGCAACGCCTCAAGGTGAGATTCTGTATGAGCATTCACGAAAAATTCTTCATCACGTTCAGCAAGCAGAGATCGCGATCAAATCGATGGGCGCTGAACTGAAAGGTGATGTCTACATGGGGACGTTGAACTCACTAGGCTTACACTTAATGAGTCCAATCATCAGTCGACTGCTGCGCCACAACCCTGACCTAATGGTAAAAGTAGACTACCAAAAAGGTGAAGAGCTAATTCAAAACTTTAAGGCTGGTAAAGTCGACGTTCTAATTCTACCTGAAACGAACAAAGAATTTCACTTTGAGATGGATGACACCATCGAATCTAAATTCCTTAACAAGGAAGAGATGTGGTTAGTTTGCTCGGGCAAAGATTCCAACATCCCTCAGCAGCTATCTGTAGAAGAGTTAGCCGAACACCAAATCGTTCAATTTACAGGTGAGTACCCGGAATTTGATCGTAAGGTAAAAGAGAAAATGAAAGCGACTGGTAAGAAATTTAATGTCATTTTCGAGTCATCAAATGTGGGAACTTTAAAACGAGTTATTGAAACAGGAATCGGTCTAGGATTCTTGCCTGCTCACGCCGTTAAAAAACAAGTGCGTTCAGGCCGTATGAATCGTATTCACGTAAAAGATTTATCGTACGAGATGGATTTAGTTTATTACTACAGAAAGAACTCGGATAAAAAAGTTCTTGTAGAAACTTTCTATCAGGCCCTTTCCCAGCAGGAAAAAGGCTAGTTTGTTATCCCGCTTTGGCAGCCAGTGGAGTTCCGCACTCAGAGCAGAACTTCATCTGGGCTGAAACGCCAGCTCCGCAACTTGGACATGCGTTTTCGGCTTTCTTGATTTTCTTCTCTTCTTTTTCATTAAGATCAACGAAACCTTTTTCATTCCACTTGTCGATTTCTTTTAAAACTCTCCAAGTGAATATTAAGTTCGTTAATTCTTTTACTTCAAATTCTAATTTTACCTGATCTGAAATGCTTCTGCGTTTTGTGATGCAGCCTTTTTGTTCTAGGCGAGTGAAGTGATCGTTATTTAAACTGATGCCGTGATCAGCCGCTAGACGTTCTTTGGTTTTCAGGAAGTCTAAAGATACGATCCCGAAACGATCTGGTGTTACACCAACCGCTTCTTTTAAAAAGGTATCTACCACGTTTATTACAAAATCATCCGGTTTTAAAATTTCGCTACGACCTTGTTTGAAGTAGTAGTATTGATAAAACTCGAAAAATGCTTCCAGAGGAGCCAGTGATGGAGTGATGATTTTTTGAATTTCATCTGGTCCATCGGGGTTGTCTTCCGCTTTTCCCATTTCATAGGATGCTAATTTTAATTTAACTAAGATATTGCAGGCTTGTTCTAATTTCTTAGGAGATTCGCCAAACACGCGCTGCGAATACTGTTTGAACATGTGCCAAGTCATTTCGATCGATCCATCTTTACGTCGAGTGCCTTTGTGATTGATCGTGTGAAAGAGAATACCAAAAATAATTGATGTTTGATCTTCTGGGCACGGAGATGCATCTTTTTCTAAACGGATTGATTTCAGTTCATTGAAAGATGATTTCAAACGTTCAACAAGACTCTTGATCACCATTTTGAAAAGCTGAGGACCGGCTTCGTATTGAGGTTTGATAGCGTCCGTAGCTACTTCCAGTACTTTTGTTTCCGAGGTGCAGATAGCCGAGTATAGGTGAGTCGTTTGCCCGTTAAAAAAACCTTCGCCGACGATTCCTTGGCTGCCTAATTGGTACAGATCCAATATCTTCTTTCCTCGCACTAAGCAGACATTTACGCCGCCGGATTGGATGAAATAAAGATTTGTGATTTTGTCATTTTCTTTAAAAAGATAATCGCCTTTTTTAAATGTCTTCTGATTCATGCAAAGCCTCACTTATTTCATCGGAGTCTCTAAAAGGGACATGAGTCGAGGATACGACTTCTGGATGATAGTCGAAACTATCAAAAAAGCTTGGACGTTTCAGTAGGCAGCCCATAGTGTCGCTATAAATGAAAGATGGGATCGTATTGTGAGCCGTTCGGCAGTCGATGAAAGAAATTCACGAAGAAAATCAGGATAAAGTTATTTTCGGTTTAAAAATCAGGCAGTTAGTGGTATAAGCACCCTATGAATTTTGAAGAGCTAAGTTCCGACGAACATCGCAAACGAGAGAAAGCTAAGGCCTACGAGCTCAAGCAATCGCAATGGTGGCGACAACAGGTAGGACCTGGCATCTGTCATTATTGTAAAGGTCATTTCTCATCCAAAGATCTTACAATGGATCATGTTATCCCGGTTTCACGTGGTGGCAAGTCTTCGAAAAAAAACTGTGTGCCAGCCTGCAAACAGTGCAATAACGAGAAAAAATATAAGACTACGTTTGATATGGCTCTAGAAAATTTGAACTCCCTCGAGAGTTCGAACGATTAAGAGTGCTAACGTACAAGTTGCTTTTAAAACTTGCATCGCCTAAATTTTGAACCGAGTTTGGGGTTGATTTAGGGTATTTACGCACATAGCCGCGCGATAAAAAATTTTTAACCTTGCAAACTTCCCATATTTTCTTTTTAACTAATAATAGTGTGAACTTTAATCCTGATGCTTGTATTGTGTTGAAAACACCCAAGTAATTCGCATCAGGACCAATAGCCAGCTTCAAAAAAGCTAGATTAAGGACGCGAAGTGAGTAAAATTACCAAGAGCAGTACCGCTGAATATTTTGCCAAAAACTTGCAACAGGTGGGGTTTTCGTCACCGTTGAAAGCTGTTTTGACGACATTAAAAGAAGCGATCGATAACTCCCTTGATGCCTGCGAACAAGCCGGTATTTTGCCGGATATCAAAGTTGAAATTACCAAAGTTGGCACGGGTTCAACAAAGAATACAGATCTAATCAAGATTGTTGTTGAAGATAATGGACCTGGTATTGATGCGGATGATTTAGCGAAAGTATTTGGTGAATACCTTGCCTCTTCAAAATTTGGCCGTGGACAGTGTTCTCGTGGTCAGCAAGGTATCGGTATTTCCGCTGCGACGACATGGGCGCAAATGACCAATGCTCGTGGCGCCGTAGTTATCTCTAAAACTAAAAATATGAGAAAAGCCGTCAGCGCCCAAGTTGACGTAGATATCAAAAGTAATACTGGGATTATTAAGAACAAAGAATCTATTGATTGGACAAAACCAAATGGAGTTCGTGTCGAATTCGTAATGGATGGTCGTGTTCAATTAAACGGTGACGGTGGACTTGTAACGTACGTAGAAGGTACGGTTCTAGTTAATCCTCACTTAACGATTGAATATAAATTATTAGATAATGACTGGCAAAAAGTAGAACGTGTTTCAAACGAAGTTCCCGAACTGCCACCGGCGACATTGCCTCATCCTCATACATTTAAGTTAGGTGAATTCATCACGCACGCCACGTTGTTTGGTAAAACCAGCTTATCTAAGTTTTTGAAAACAGGTTTTTCACGTATTTCTGATCCTACGATCAATGATTTCGTTAAAAACGGTTTACCGAAATCATTGGTTGAAAAACCGGTGACTTCAATTAGTGAAGAGAATTTCAAATCTATTTTCACAGCCATTCAAAATACTGAATTGATGGCGCCATCTACAAAATCGGTTCTAACAGTGGGTGAAGATGCTCTATCAAAAAGTATTCAACGTTTAGGCAAGGTTGACTTTTTCTCGGTCGTAACTCGTAAACCAAGAATTTGTGATTTCAAACCCGTCGTTGTGGAAGTCGCATTGGCTCGTTTTATTGATCGTGGTGGCGAAAATGACAGCCCAGTTCAATTACTTCGATTCGCAAACCGCGTTCCTTTACAATTTGATAAATCTGGTTGTGCCATCACGGGTGCGATTGAATCAGTAAACTGGAAATCCTACGGATTAAATCAGCCAAAAGATTCACTCCCTCTTGGTCCCTATGTATTTGCGATTAGTGTTGTATCTCCGTTCATCAAGTTTAAAAATGCGTCGAAGGAAACAATTGATGCTTCGGATGAACTAGTAGATGAAATCAGAAAAGCCGCGCAACAAGCCGGACAAAAATTATCTCGTCATATCCGCAAAGAATTTAAAGAAGCTGATTTGGAACGTAAACTGGCTCATATTGAACAGTTCGGTCCAATTCTAGTCGAGAAGTTAGCGGCTCTAAGTGGCGCTAATGAAGCTCGTCGAAAAAAAGCAGAGGACGGTTTAAGAAAAATCTTGGGTCGTGATTCTCAGGAAGCAATTTCGCAATTAGAAGATGCTGAAACCAAGTTGAATAAACAAAAACAAAGAGAAGCTAAAAAATTTGGTGTTGATTTAGACGAAACTTCAAATGAAGAGGATGTTTCTGAAGCATTTGAAGACACAGATTCCGATGTTGTAGAAAAAGGAACGACCAAAGCCACTACGGCCACGTCGACTCAAAAAGGCACTCAGGTGGGAACTCAGAAAACAACTGAGAAAACGACAGAAAAAACAACTGAAAAAGCCGCAGCTTCAACTCAAAAATCAACTACGATTGCGACGACTCAAAAGTCGACGCAAAAGAAATAGGAGTAATATATGGCCGGTGGCGGATTATTACGAATCAGAGATCTTAAACTTAACATCCCTAAAGAAGCCAAAGCTTTAGCGGATCAGATGCTAAAGGATTTAGAAAATTCAAAACGTCCTTATTTGGAAGCTGTAAAGACGTCTTTAGATAATTCTTTTTACAATTCAAAGGTTGGTTACTTAACTCCCGGAGATAAGCGGGTACGAACGGAACTAAATGTTTCTTCGGTGCAAAAATTAGCCCGTGTTGTATTTATGCTGGAAATTTTGGTGGGAAATCTAAATATCGGTGCCGTAAATACTAAAAGGGAATTGTACTACATGTGTAAGGGTCTTATCAAAGGCGATAAGCATTACAAACCGTTGGATTTCGAAGACCAAGTGGAATCAGATAGTATCATCGATTTTATCGGCGATATGTTGCAAGTGTATCGTGAAGAATTAAACTGTTTCGCCAATGATCGTGGCGGTCAGACATATTCTAACCAATTGATCGTTGAAGAAACGATGGCCGATGGATCTATTGCCAGAATCGACTTGTCGAGTTTGGGTACCTCGCCATACATGCCAAAAAATAAACCTCAGGCATTGAAACTAAAGGTGAAAAAGAAAGTCGATTTTGCTTTGGTTATCGAATCAGAAGGTACCGCAAATACATTGCACACGATGGGTTTCACAAAACGAAACAACTGTATCTTGCTGGGTGCTCAAGGGGTTCCTTCGAATGGGGTTCGTGGCTGGTGTAAACTGATCCAAGATCAATTAGACGTACCTATGTATTTCTTCGGCGATCTGGATGCTTATACATTACAAAATATCTTCCGTACATTAAAAGCAGGTTCTGCGGCGTCTTTAATTAGAAACGCGGACTTTTCGGCTCCTGAAGTAAAATTCTTGGGTGTGTTACCTGAAGATATTAAAAAGTACGATTTATTCTGCTACAACGTAAAAGAATCAGATCCTGCGGAAGCACGTTCATTGAAAAAAGCGCGCGACGTATTGGAAAACGATCCGTTCTTTATCGACAAGAAAAATAAAGGTCTGTCGGACATCTTGAAGTGGTTGTTGAAAGAAAAAATCCGTTGCGAACAGCAAAGTTATTTCTCGGTGGATCCAAAAGATCCAATCAAAACTGAGAAAATCATTCTAGAAAAAATCAAAAATAAATCTTACGTTTAGACTTAATAAGAAATGGCGAAGATAAAAAAGGAACCGAAAGGTTCCTTTTTTTATTGGCACCCTTGAGATTTTAAATAGGTTACGATCTCTTTCGCTTCTTCTTTTTCAGCGTACGTCACTAAAGATTTTATGTGCTCGAGTTTGTCAGCTTGATCGCACGGTTTGCTAACTGTAAATTTGACTTCTTTGATGCATTCAAGAAATTCATATTCGATCATAATCTGAATTGGGGTCAACTGTAGTAAGTCTTCGGAAAACGCATTGGCACCGTTCTGAACTAACAGTGTGCAGGTTTTGTTTTTAAGTTCCTGTGAAATAGGTCCATGTAGGGAATACGAAAGTGCATTATGCTTGTGTTCATCGATAAGATTCACATTCACATTTTTACTTATCAAGTTCTTGATATAGTCCAGTTGTCCATTCCTGGACGCAATCATCAGGACCGTAACGCCATTGGCACCCGTATAGTCCCAGTCACGATTGGTATTTTTTTGCAGGTTCTCTAGTGCGACCCAGTCACCCAATCGGGCACTGGCATACCAAGGATCGCCCGAGGGAGTGGAGGGGGCGCCTACTGAGTTTTTACTCTTAGTTTGGCAAGACGGGCCGGTAAGGAAGACGATGAGTATAAGTAGAGCAAAATAGAGTCGTTTCATATGGTTTTAGAGTAGTTCAACTCAAGGGTTGAAGGTACTCTATTTTTGTCAAACAGGGTCAACCTGTGCTTTTGCTTGGTAGTCGTTTAGTTTTCAGCTACAGTGGGCTGTTGATTTCACACAAGAAAGGACCAGGATATGTCATCCAAGATTGAAACCACCCCAGACATGGTTAAAAACGTCTATCAAACAACTCAAAAAAGATTAGAAGTTATTCGCAAGCGATTAAATCGCCCGCTAACTTTAGCCGAGAAAATTCTTTTTGGTCACTTGGATGATCCACAAAATCAAGAATTAGTTCGTGGTTCCAGTTTCTTATTACTTCGCCCTGACCGCGTGGCGATGCAAGATGCGACAGCGCAAATGGCATTACTTCAGTTCATGTTGGCAGGTAAAGATGAAGCAGCCGTTCCTACGACAGTTCACTGCGATCACTTAATTTTAGCTCACGTAGGTAAAGAAAAAGATTTAGCCGCTTCAAATAAAACAAATGAAGAAGTTGTTAACTTCCTTGCTTCTGCATCATCACGTTACAACATCGGATTTTGGAGACCAGGTGCTGGTATCATCCATCAAGTTATCTTGGAAAACTATGCGTTCCCGGGTGGATTAATGATCGGTACAGATTCTCACACACCGAATGCGGGTGGTTTGGGTATGTGTGCTGTGGGTGTTGGTGGATCTGATGCCTCTGACGTAATGGCGGGATTAACTTGGGAAGTTAAAAATCCAAAATTAATCGGTGTACACTTGAAAGGTAAAATGAATGGCTGGACATCAGCTAAAGACGTCATCTTAAAACTTTGCGGAATGTTAACTGTAAAAGGTGGAACAGATAAAATCGTTGAATATTTTGGTGAAGGCGCCCAATCGATTTCTTGTACTGGTAAAGCAACTATTACAAATATGGGTGCTGAGTTAGGTGCTACATGCTCTGTGTTCCCATATGATGATCGTATGGCGACCTACTTGAAAGCCACTAACCGCACTGAACTAGCTGGCGTAGCGGATGCAAATAAAGCATTGTTGAATGCAGATCCTGAAGTTCTAGCTAATCCTAAAAACTTCTTCGACGAAGTTTACGAAATTGATTTAACAACGCTAGAACCACACTTAGTAGGTCCTCACTCGCCAGATATTGCTCGCCCAATTTCTGCGTTGGCAAAAGAAGCAAAAGAAAAAGGTTGGCCTTTAAAACTATCTTCAGCGTTGATTGGTTCTTGCACGAATTCATCATACGAAGATATCGGTCGTTCGGCGTTTATCGCAGAACAAGCGATGGCTCTTGGTTTGAAAATGAATCAACCATTCTTGGTTTCTCCGGGTTCAACACAAATTCAAAATACTATCGAACGCGATGGTCAGATGAAAGTGTTCAATGAAGTGGGCGCAACGGTTCTTGCCAATGCCTGCGGACCTTGTATCGGTCAGTGGAAACGCGATGATATTAAGTCTGGTGACAAAAATACAATCGTGACTTCGTTCAACCGTAATTTCCGTGGACGTAATGACTCGAATGCAGAAACGTTAGCATTCATTGCGTCTCCTGAAGTTGTGATGGCATTAGGTTTAGCGGGGCGTATCGATTTTAATCCTTTGACTGACGAATTAGAAGGTCCAAAAGGTAAAGCTAAATTAAAAGCACCAACAGCTCCAGAATTACCAGCGCGTGGTTTCGTAGCCGATACGGAAGGTTACCAAAAGCCAGCGGGACGTACAGCTGAAGTGAAAGTTTCGCCAACATCTGATCGTCTGCAATTGCTAGCTCCATTCACTGTATGGGACGGCAAGGATTTCACGGATCAAATCATCCTTGGTAAAGCTAAAGGTAAATGTACAACAGATCATATTTCTCCGGGCGGTCCTTGGTTGAAATACCGTGGTCACTTGGACAATATTTCGAACAACATGTTACTTGGTGCTGACAACGCATTTACGGGTGAAATTGGTAAGGGTAAAAATCAGTTAACTCAAGAATCAGGTGTTGAATTCGCAAAAATCGCACGTGATTACCAAGCTAAGAAACATGGCTGGGTGATTATCGGTGATGAAAACTACGGTGAGGGTTCATCTCGTGAACACGCGGCGATGTCGCCACGTTTCTTGGGTTGTACTGCGGTTGTTGTTAAATCATTCGCACGTATCCATGAAACTAATTTGAAAAAGCAAGGTGTGTTGGCGTTAACGTTTGCTAACCCAACTGATTACGAAAAAATTCGCGACACTGACAGAGTTGATTTGATCGATCTAAATGCGCTAGCTCCAGGCAAGCCGGTAACTATGATCGTGAAGCACGCTGATGGTACTCGTGAAACGATTTCGTTGAAACACACTTACAATGCGGAACAGTTAAAATGGTTCGTAGCGGGTAGTGCGCTTAATTTGATCCGTAAGTCTTTGGCTCATTAAAGATAGCGAATAATTTAAATCTAAAAAGCCTCTGAGCAAAACTCAGGGGCTTTTTTTATTTTCTAGGTATAATAGACTGTTTGTGCTGAAATATTCAGAAAAGCGAGGTGAGTATGTTTAAGGTATTTTTCCTAATAAATTTTTTAGTTGTTAACTGCGTATTCGCAAATGCTCCGGTGGGGTGTGATATTTCTATTGCTTATTCGATGCAAAATGAAGGCAGCAAAGATGCTTACCATACGACATCGATTTCGGGAAAAATAGTTTCTGTTGGTGGCAAAGAACATAAGTACGCTGATAACATAGATTTTTTAGCAGCCCAACGAAGTCTTTTGTACTGTTCGGCTGCCATGATTCAATGTTTTATCGATAAAAAAATTTCAGATCCTGTTAATATGTCCATTTCATTTCAATTGCAAAAATCAGAAACGAAGCCCACTGGGGATTTCTCGAAAGCCTCTCAAGTAGATATAAAATGGATGACTAATAAAAAACTAACTGCAGCAGAGGGATGCTTGAAGAAGTTAGTTTCGGACATTTCATTTGGACTGGTTGTAAAGGCGCCGGCGGCTATGACCGTACCTGTAAAAATAGAAAATTAGTTTTTATAGATCGAATACTTTTCCAGGATTAATGATGTTATTTGGATCAAATATTTTTTTGATTGATTTGAATATCTGAATTTCTTCTGCTGATCGAGAATAGTTTAAAAACGGTTTTTTGGTTAACCCTACGCCATGTTCAGCCGAGATACTGCCTTCAAACTTTTTGATACATTCAAATATTTTTTTGTCTACCTTTTGGCATTCAGCGACGAAAATTTCCTTAGTCATGCCCTCTGGGCGTAAGATATTAAGATGTAAGTTACCGTCGCCAATATGACCGAACCAAACAACTACCCAGTCAGGGTACGAAGCCAAAACTATTTGATCTAATTCTTTTACGAATGGAGACACCTTAGAAACGCGTACGGCAATGTCGTTCTTGTAAGGTGAGTGAATAGCTAAAGATTCGCTAATATCTTCGCGATAGCGCCAGAATGTTTTGGCTTGGGTATCGGATTGAGCAATAACACCGTCTACTACGTATTCGTTCTCGAATGCTTTTTCGAGTACTTCACCTAAAAGAGCTTCGTCGGTATCGGATCCGTTGAGTTCAATTTCACACGTAATGTAAAACGGATATTCATTTTCAAATGGAGCGGGCAGATTCTTTTGTTCCAGAACTTCTTTAAGAGCAATATTTGAAAACATTTCGAAGGCTGTTAATGCTAGTTTTGAATTAAAGTGTGCAAATACAGCCATGACTTTATCTAATGATTCACAGGCCAATAAAACAACCTGCAGTTTTTTAGCTTTACGAGTTAGCTGGATAGTCGATTCAGTTATAAAACCAAGAGTTCCTTCGCTACCAATAAATAAATGACGAAGATCATATCCGGTTGCATTTTTAACTAAGCTTTTGTTTAAAATTAAAGTTTGGCCAGCGCCGGTGACAACTTTTAACGATGTAACCCAATCACGAGTTAATCCATAGCGAAGAACTTTAATGCCACCAGCATTAGTAGCGATATTGCCACCGATATGCGATGAACCGCGTGCTGCGAAATCTACAGGATAAAATAGGTCATGCTTTTCAGCCCACTGCTGAATTTCTTCAGTGATGACTCCAGGATCGCAAACAATAGTATTTTCTAAAGGATCAAACGTTTTAATTTTATTGAATTTTTCAAAGCTAACGACAACTTCATTTTTAGCGGCCACAGCGCCGCCAGATAGACCTGTGCGACCGCCCGAGGGAACAAGTGCTGTTTTTGTTTCATTCGCCCAGCGAACGATTTCGACTACATCTTCGTGAGATTTGGGAAATACAACGGCTTGGCAGTGAATATCAAAATACGTCGTCCAATCTTTACCGTAAACGGCAAGTTCTTTAGGGTCAGTAACGATTTGGGACGGATCTAATTTTAGTTGTTTTAAGCTCATGAAAAAATCGTATCAAATTAGAAGCGTTTAACAACCGATTTGCTGTTAAGGGTCCTGATGTTAAAAAATAAATACACTGGGCAAAGGCCCCAAGCCGCAGTGATAATAAAGTAAATACCTAAATACATCCAGCTTGGACCACCAGCTACCGCGTAGGTAACTAGCAGTACGCCCACCACAAATCGCAGACATCGGTCCCAGACAGCTGTATTACACTTCATCTGAAGAACTAAGCTTTCATCAGGTCTTGAAGTTCACCGGACTGATACATTTCCATCATGATGTCAGATCCACCTACTAATTTTTTGTTGATGTAAAGTTGAGGAATTGTCGGCCAGTTGCCATAAACTTTGATACCATTTCTGATTTCTTCGTCTTCTAGTACGTTAACATCTTTGAATTTAACGCCAAGATCTTGAAGGATCGAACACGCGCGCGCAGAGAAGCCGCACATAGGAAAATTTTGATTTCCTTTCATGAATAGAACCACTGGATTTTCATTTAAAAGCGAATCGATTCTTTCGTTTACTGTAGACATAGTTTACCTCTTATATACTTTTAGTTTTTAGTGATAGGGCGTGAACTTCGCCAGTTTTTAACTCAGCATCAAATACTTTCATAACGTGCTGGTGCTGTTCAATACGACTAAGGCCGTTGAAGGCTTTAGATTCTACAACAACGTCAAAATGTACGTTGTCATCTGAAATTACGTTAACAATGGAACCCGGATAACTATTTTTAAGTCTTTCTAACATTTCATTTGCAGTCATGCCTTGGAATTAGCACAATACAGAGCTTATAATCAAGCTATCTCATTGGAATCTATGGAAATACACAGTTTTAAAGCCTTTAAAACATTTAATACGAATAAGCTAAATGCCTGGATGGGTCTTTACTTGAAAACCTTTGTAATAAGTATAGCCGTCTATTGCGTTCTGCGGGTTAGTTTTCTGGTTTGGAACTGGGGTTTATTTAAATCTATAGGGATTTCCGATATCACGAAGGCGATTTTTATGGGACCTCGGTTTGATGCCTGCGCCATGGCGATTTTGTTTCTGCCCTTATTTTTATTCACCTGTGTATTGCCCATTTTTGTTCCGCAACGATTTATTAAGGCTATTTGGCTTGTGATGTTGGGTTTGCTGCAAATTCCATTTTTGGTCTTGAATATCATCGACATAGAATTTTTCAATTTTGCGGGGCGCCGATTTACTCTGTCTAGTCTATTTATTTTTCAAGAAGCTCAAGGTAAACTGACTGGATTTTTTACGACGTATATCCCTGGTTGTGTTGCGGGATTCGCGTTGATTGTGCTTTACATGTGGTGGGTTCGTCGCGTTGTTAAAAGTTCTGATTTGGAAGTCGGTTCAAAAACAAAACATCTGCTGGGGCATTTTGCTTGGCTCATTGTGATGGTGGTTCTTGGGCGCGGTGGTTTTCAACAAAAACCAATCGATTTCGTGGACGCCAGCTTGTTTAATGCGCCGGTGTTGAACAATTTAGTATTAAATTCTACCTTCAGCCTAATTAAAAGTTCCGACAAAGATAAATTACCGCAAGTGCAGTTTTTTTCTAAGGCCGACGAGTATATCCCTTCGCTAAATGGGTTTGGGAACAAACCGTCTGCGATGGATGGAGTTCGTTTTAAAACTAAACAGAACGTTGTGATTATTTTACTTGAAAGCTTTGCGCTTGAGTACATGGGAAAACCAAATCATCAAGAAGGCTATACTCCATTTCTGGATAACTTAGCTGATAAATCTTTGTTCTTTCGCAACGCCTACGCCAATGGACGTCGATCCATTGAAGGCGTTTCTTCCATCGTTGCGGGTATACCAGCATTGATGAATGAAGCCTTCATTACGTCTGAATTTGCTTCGAATTATTTTGTCGGCTTAGGAAGTATTTTGTCAGAACAAAATTATCATTTATCTTTCTTTCATGGTGGCAACAACGGTACAATGTACTTTGATCGATTTACCAAAAGTGCGGGGATATCGAATTATTTTGGCGCAAATGAATATACGGGTGGCAAAGAAGATAATGATCAAGTTTGGGGAATATTTGATGGGCCATTTTTTAAATTTTATGCCGGCAAACTGAGTGAATTTCATCAACCCTTTTTCTCGATGATTTTTTCTTTGAGTTCCCATCATCCGTATACGATTCCTGAAGCGTTCAAAGGTAAGTATAAAAAAGGGTCATTAGAGATTTTGGAATCTATCCAGTACGCAGACGAAGCTCTTAAGGGATTTTTTGATTTTGCGCAAAAACAACCCTGGTATGAAAACACGCTTTTTATCGTAACTGCGGACCATACACAAAAAAATATCTTACCCGAATACGATAACGAGCTGGGGCATTTTCGCGTTCCTTTAATGTTTTTTCATCCTAAACTGACTTGGCCAAAGATGGATGTCCAAGTACCTGTCCAGCACATTGATATCTTGCCTTCTATTTTGGATTTCCTGGGCTTTGAGAATAAATTCAAAATCCTTTTAGGCGAGAGTGTATTTAAATCGACACCCGATAAAACCGTACTTTTGTTTAACGATAATTTATATTATCAAGTTGGACGTCAGTACGTTTCGGTTTGGGATAAGCATGGCGAAATTAGACACTACGCGGTTGACGACTTACGGTTGGCAACCCCGCTGAATTTAGCACCTGAAATCAAGCTTTCCCTAGAGAAAAAGCTACGCGCCTCTATCCAGTACTTTAATCAAGGTATGTGGGATAATCGACTATATTTCCCGAATAAATAAGTCATAATAGTTCCATGGTCCTTTTATATGCGTTTGAAAATAAGAAAGAAAACATCAGAGTTTCGGCTGACTATCAATTGCAAGGAAATCAGCTCAGTGTTTCGTTCCTTGTTGATGATAAAGATCAGGAACTGGAAGATTTTTATCCGTTTGAATTTGGAAAATCTGTGGCTGGTTCGGTATTTCCATTAGAAAATCTATGGACGACCACGTGTTTTGAGATTTTTTTAAAGAACGAAAATAGTTCTGATTATTACGAATTTAATTTTAACTCTAAGGCTGAATGGAATGTTTTCTATTTTTCAGAGTATCGTAAACGGGTTGAAGGATATAAAAGCTCTTTAGAAATTAAAATGCAAACTCAAATGATGGCTGGTCGTCCGTTATTAACGTATTCGTTCGATATTTTGAAATTAGTAAATCTGAAACTGCCAGCGCAAATTAACTTGTCGACGGTGACAAAAGGGAAAGTCGGAATTTCTTATTGGTCGCAAAAGCACAATGGCCACAAAGCAGATTTTCATGATCCAAAAAACTTCACATTAACTTTGAACTCTAGATAGAAGGTAGAAACTTATGGGTAACCAATTCAAATTAGGACTTGAAGCGCTAGTCGGACAAAAACAATATACCGATTTATTAAAAACCAAGAGGGTCGCGCTAGTGGCTCACCCAGCTTCCGTCACGGCGGATCTTGAACACAGTATCGATTATCTAAAACGTCATCAAGTAAACGTGACATGTTGTTTTGGTCCTCAGCACGGTATGCGCGGCGAAAAGCAAGATAACATGGTTGAGAGTGAAGATTACCTAGATCCGATTCATAAAATTCCCGTATATAGTTTATACGGCGAGCATCGTCGTCCGATTAAAAAATGGATGGATCAATTTGATGTCTGTTTGTTTGATCTGCAAGATGTGGGTACTCGTATTTATACTTTTTTGACTACGCTTTTGTACATGATGGAAGCCTGTGCTCAAGAAAAGAAATTATTAATTGTTCTAGATCGACCCAATCCTGCGGGTCGTCCGGTTGAAGGTATGACATTAGTTAAAGGCTGGGAAAGCTTTGTCGGTGCTTCTGTTATTCCTATGCGCCATGGAATGACGTTGGGTGAAATGGCATTGTGGTTTAAAGAGAATCACAAAATTAATTTGGAAATGGTGATTGCGAAGATGGAGAATTATTCTAGTGTAGCACCTTGGCCAATAGGGATGCCATGGGTGAACCCAAGTCCGAATGCTGCGAATGTTTATATGGCTCGTGCGTTTCCTGGGACGGTGATGGTCGAAGGAACACATTTTTCTGAAGGCCGTGGAACGACTCGTCCTTTAGAAGTGGTAGGGGCGCCTGATATTGATGTACAAAAAGTTTTGACTCACATGGAATCTTTGAATGCTGATTGGATGAAGGGTTGCAAAATTCGAACATGCTTTTTTGAGCCGACATTTCACAAGCATCAAAAAAAGTTATGTCAGGGCTTTCAAATCCACACCGATGGTCCATTCTACGACGAGGCGCAGTTTAAGCCTTATAGATTGATGACTCTATTTTTTAAAGCCGTAAGGAATCTGTATCCCAGCTATGAAATCTGGAGAGATTTTCCGTATGAATACGAAATGGATCGATTAGCGATCGATTTGATCAATGGAAGTGATGCACTTAGAAATTGGGTGGATTCAAAATCGTCAAAAGTCGAGGATTTTGAAAACGAATGTCGACGATCTGAGAGTGCGTGGTTGATGGAAAGAAAACCGTTTTTGCTCTATCCTTAGGGCCAGTCCGTATAAGAATTATTTAGTTCGGAAACAAGCGAAATAGGTCGATAATAATAACATGAAATACATATCGATCGCCATTTTAACTGCTGCATTTATTTTTGGTTTCGGTTTGAACTTTGCCAAGGCGCAAGAGCAAGTTATAGAACAATCCTCAGAATCTGCACCCGTATCGGCGGCAGTAAGTTCGACAAAAACTCTGGTGCCGAAAGCGGAAAAATCAGATAAGAAAAATGAAGTACCAACACCGGTTCCTTCTCCTCCTGCGAAAAGTCCAACAATGATTACGCCGCCTGTGAAGCCCGCAACTTCGTCTGGTACCCCAGCAACTCCGGTTACGGTCGCAACAGATACTCCTGCTGTAAGTTTGGGTTCGTGCAATTGCAAATTAGGGAACTCAACAGAAAACCGAGTTGAATTGGAAGACGCGAATAAATGTTCCAAAGACAGATTGTATTTTCAAACAAGTTTGAAAAAGATTGATCCTCTATTTTTAAAAGCGCGCACGGAAAAAGAAGATGGGCAGTTTCCAATGGCTTGTGTTGGCTATATCATGAGAAAATTTTTAGATGCCAGCACCAGGCCGTCTCGCTTCTATTCCTACTGTTCACGACCGGTTGGGCAACCAGTTCGACCAAAGAAAACCCATTGCGTAACGGAAGAATATGTGACGTCCGTATATAACTCCTATGTTGATGTGTTAGATTGTTTGGATGTGCCTCAGCGCGATTTAATTCCTAAGCTTTACAACGAGAGTGGATTTCATATTAATACGTTAGGTTCGGGAATGGACGCGGGAGTGGGACAACTGACGGGTCCGGCCATTTCTTCAGTTCAGCAATTGGCAGTTTTTGATGGAAGAAATATGACCTGGCTTGAAAACTTCAAAGAGGAAGTGGGTAAAAGTTCTAAACCATCGTGCCAGCGTATTGCCAAGATTCCGGGGCTGTTTAGCAAAATATCGGTGGATTCATCACAACGCTGCGGTTTGATTGCCGCGCCAGAAAATCCTTTGAAAAACGTTCTGTATATGGGAATTTTCTATCACTACATGTTGCGATCACAAACAGGGGCTCGTTTTTACAAAGGCTACACTTATTTACCCAAAGGTGACAAAGGTGAAGAACTAGTTGCGATGGATTACAAAAGCAAAGATGTAGAACTCTCTGGGTATTTTGCAGAATATAGAGTGAAATCACGAATTCAGGCGTTGGGTATCGAAAAACCCAATATGCAAGCGTTAAGACAAATGATGATTACCCTGGGCTATAATTCTGGAATGGGGTCTGCGTTTATCTTTTTGGACAGATATTTAAAAGCTCGAGAGCAAAGAAAATTGAAATTACAAGAATCTGACTTCGATTTTCAGAAATACTTTTATTCGAATTATGCCAAAAAACTAAAGGATCCGAAAGAGGAAGCGCAGCGGTTAAAATATATGAAAATAATCAGGTCAGCACCTTATAAAACGCCGTTTCCGATTTTCTTACGTGTCATGCAAAGAACGGGAACTCCAGGGTACTTGTCAGCGGTGTCGAATAAATTGTTACAACTTGATCAAGAAATGGGTGAAGGAATATGTACAACTCCAGGATTTTTAAGGTTTTAATTTTATCCACGGTTTCTTTAACGTTCCTTGTGGGCTTTAAGGAGAAATTTTCTGAACAGAATCAAACCGGGTCGCCTCGAATTAAGAAAGACGTGAAAACAGACGTAGTTCCATCTAAAGAGCTGCCAATAGACGATGAAGAACCTATCGTGCTTGAAAACGGACCGGCGTCTGATGATCGCCGAAAGTTCGATGGTTGGTATGCACAGCTTGAAGACAAAATACGTAACAAAAAAACGATTCAAGAAAAAGTTGAACTATTGCATCAAGGTTTGGCACAAATTGAAAAAGACCGCGAACAGCTTCAGAACTTAAAATTTAATGAAGAAATAGAGATCGATTTTCTTATTAAACCGCTTAAGTTGATGCCGAAAGTTAGTCAGTTTAAAACTGAAAAATGTAATGACTATAAAATGGAAATTCTTTCTCATTTTGATCCCACGTCGGAAGATGAAGTTAAAGATCCCGCTTTAAAAAAAGCCCTATCTGTGTTTAAATTAATATGCACTAACTAGGGACGTGCATGAGCAAATTTTTTTATAGAACGACGGACGAAGCCAACTTCACAAATGTATTTTTTGATGGGCCGATCAACGAAACGTTCAATTCGTTCGATCTGAAGGTCAATCGTGATAAAAGTGTTCGCTTTGATTTCAACAACGTATCTACTATAAATTCTATTGGCATTCGCTATTGGATAGCCTGGATTCATAAAAATCCAGGCGTCGTGTTTCACTTTAGACACGTACCTGTTTGCATCGTTGATCAAATCAATAACGTAAGTGATTTCATGCCGTCAGGTACAACAGTTGAATCATTCTATGTTCCCTATTACAGCGAACATACCGGCGAAGAAAAACACGAGCTCTACATAGATAAAAAAGATTTCCAACGTGGTAAAGTTCCCGCCACTAAACACATCGAGGATTCTCAAGGTAGTCCGATGGAAATCGATGTGTATCCACAGAAATATTTTAAATTTCTTTTGAAATAGAGACCTATAATCGCTGTAGCTGTTTGTCCCTGCGTCAGTTACATTTGTCGTTGGCGTTTCTCGACGGCTAGCGCTGCTTCGCGAACGGCTTCACTCAAAGTCGGGTGGGCGTGGAAACTGCGTGCTAGATCTTCACTGCTGCCACCGAATTCCATGCAGACTACGATTTCATGAATCAATTCTGATACGTTTGGTCCTACAAGTGCGGCACCTAACAGACGATCTGTTTTCTTGTCGGCGATGATTTTTACAAATCCTTCAGTGTCCGCTTTCGCACGGGCACGCCCATTGGCCATGAACGGGAACTTTCCAACGTTAACTTCTATGCCGTCTTTTTTTGCTTGTTCTTCAGATAAACCAACCGTCGCGACTTCCGGGTGAGTGTAGATAACACCTGGTACTGTGTTGTAATTAACGTGTCCGGCTTGGCCAACTAACATTTCCGCTAAAGCCACGCCTTCTTCTTCGGCTTTGTGAGCTAGCATGGGGCCCACAATAACGTCACCGATTGCATAGATGCCTGGGACATTTGTTTTGAAATGACCGTCAGTTACGATGCGACCCTGAGGATCTTTTTGGATGCCGACGTCTTCACAACCTAGGCCATTTGTAAATGGACGACGTCCCGTTGATACAAGTACGACATCCGCAGTGATTTTACCTTTTTTACCGTCAGTCAGTGATTCGAATTCGATATCCACGTTTTTCGCGTTCTTTTGTGCCGCGAATACTTTTGTTGATAACATGAATTCAATACCCTGTTTTTGCATTTTTGATTTTACAACATTCATGCAGTCTTGATCAGTCGCACCGCCTAAACGGTCCGAATATTCAATGACAGTTACTTTCGTTCCTAATCGCTGCCAAACAGAACCTAATTCTAAACCGATAACACCACCGCCAACGACAACAAGACTCGCGGGCACTGATTTCAATGCTAGGGCACCTGTATTGGATACGATACGTTCTTCATCAAACTTTAAGAAAGGTAATTCAGCCGGGGCACTGCCGGTGGCGATGACAATGTTTTTAGCCGTGATCACTTTTTTAGTGCCATCGTTCGCGGTCACTTCAACGTGATTTGCTTTTAAGATTTTGCCGAAACCTTGAATGCCCGTGATTTTGTTTTTCTTGAATAGAAAACTGATACCTTCCGTATTTTGCTTAACGACTTTATCTTTTCTTGCCATCATCACATCAAGATTCAAAGTCACCGTTGGAATTTCCACGCCGTGAGCTTTTAAATCCTTTTGAGCCGCTACGTAATGTTCCGAAGATTCTAATAACGCTTTTGAAGGGATGCAGCCTACATTTAAGCATGTCCCGCCATAGGTTGGATCCTTTTCGATAACCGCAGTTTTTAAACCAAGTTGCGCGCAACGAATTGCACCGACATAACCACCAGGGCCGCTACCAATTACTACTACATCAAATTCAAAATCAGCCATAAAATCCTCGCAAGACTTTCTATAAAATATTATACACCAATTAACAGACGTTCTGGATCTTCAACGCCTTCTTTAATTTTAACCAAGAAACCAACGCTTTCCTTACCATCAATAATTCTGTGGTCGTACGAAAGAGCCAAGTACATCATCGGACGAGCCACGATTTGACCATTGATAACTACGGCGCGATCTTCCACCTTATGCATTCCTAAGATAGCACTTTGTGGTGCGTTTAAAATGGGAGTACTCATCAATGAACCAAAGACGCCACCGTTAGTGATAGAGAACGTTCCGCCATTTAAGTCATCAACGCCGATTTTTCCGTCACGCGCTTTCAAAGCGTAATTGCGAATCGCGTTTTCGATTTCAAATAGGCTCATTTGATCGGCGTCTTTGATAACTGGAACCATCAATCCACGCTCAGTGCTGACTGCGATACCGATGTTGTAATAATTGTGATATTCGATATCTGTTCCGTTAATATAGGCATTGACGTTAGGGTAGGCTTTCAAGGCTTCGATAACGGCTTTCGTGAAGAAACCCATCATTCCCAAGTTGATGCCATATTTTTCTTTGAATTTGTCTTTGTATTTTGCGCGAATATCATTCAGTTTGGTCATGTCGACTTCGTTGAATGTCGTTAGCAATGCTGTTGTATTTTTTGCTTCCACTAAACGTTCCGCAATTTTCTTGCGGATGGTTGTCATGGGAACTAACTTTTTCTCGCCCTGTCTTGAAGCTGTGTTGCCCGCAGGGAACAAAGGAGCTTGTGTTGGAGTCGCTGGTTTGCTTGACGTTGTTTCTGTCGTTTTTTGAACTGCTGGCGCGGCACTATTAGAACCTAAGCTCATCAGTACATCACCTTTAGTCAAACGGCCGTCTTTGCCAGTCCCAGACATTCCCGCAGTATTTAAATTGTTTTCAGTTACAAGTTTTTGAACGGCTGGAGACAATGGTTTACCTTCAGATGACGCCGCTGACATAGGCTGAGCTTGCTGTTGAGGCGCTTCTGCTTTTTTTGCTTCTGCTGCTGGCGCGGCTGTCGCCGTGGCTTTACCATCGGAATCAATTGTTGCTACCGTCGCGCCAATTTTAACAACTTCGCCAGCTTGAGCCGTGATATTTAAAACGCCGTCGTTTTCGGCGATGACTTCTACGCTGGCTTTGTCTGTTTCTAAAAGAAGAAGAACGTCGTTACGTTTAACAGCTTCACCATTTTTTTTGTTCCAGCTTCCAATAGTTGCTTCTGTTACGGATTCGCCTACAGCAGGAACTTTTACGTCGATTTTCATTTTAACTCCTTCTTCCTTAGTACTTCATTACAGTTTGAATAAATTCGTTTTGTTCTACTTTATGGCGATACACAGAACCTGTGGCCGGGCTTGAACGCTCTGGACGGCCAACATACTCTAGATCCCACTTTAGTTTTTCGCGTTTGAACAAGTCTTGGAACTTAAAGTAAACATGTTGATAAGCACCCATGTTTTTAGGTTCTTCTTGAGCCCAAACTACATTTTTCAAATTCGGGAACGATTTTAATGCCTCCAAAATTTGTTTTTCTGCAAATGGGTAGATTTGTTCCATACGGATAAGAACGATATTGTCTTTCTTTTGTTTCTCTTTTTCTTCTAATAATTCGTAATACAATTTACCAGAAACAAAAACCGCAGTGTTGACCTTCTTAGCATCAGCCTTGTCGACGATGACTTCTTGGAATGTACCTTGCCCAAGTTCTTCTAACGAAGAAACGGCTTTTGGATGACGGAGCAAAGATTTCGGTGACATAACGATTAATGGTTTTCTGAATTCACGTTTAATTTGTCTGCGCATAGCATGGAAAATTTGCGCTGGTGTTGTTAAGTTCACAACTTGCATATTTCCTTGAGCACATAGTTGTAACCAGCGTTCTAATCGCGCGCTTGAATGTTCAGGTCCTTGTCCTTCATAGCCGTGAGGCAATAATAGAACTAACCCTGTCATTTGCATCCATTTAGATTCACCAGATGATAGGAATTGATCGATAATAATTTGAGCACCGTTCGAGAAGTCTCCAAATTGCGCTTCCCAAATAGTTAAGAATGTAGGATCGCACGCCGCATTTCCATATTCGAAACCAAGAACTGCGTATTCAGACAAGATAGAATCGTAAACGCAGAATTCAACTTTGTCGCCGTTCACTTGATCAAGTGCTGCGTAAGGCTCACCATTTTTGAAATCGTAAAGACCTGCATGACGGTGAGTGAATGTTCCGCGAACGCAATCTTGACCTGATAAACGAACCGAAGTTCCTTCTGACAATAAAGATCCGTAAGCCAGTAATTCAGCCATACCCCAATCCAGCGGTTGCTTGCCTTCGGCCATGGCACGGCGAGTTTCAAGCAAACCTTTTACTAATTTAGGGTGCGGCGTAAAGCCAGCTGGTACTTCCGATAATTTCTTACCAAGGTCTTTTAAAACCGAAACATCAACTTGAGTGTTAACTGGTTTATCTAAATCGGCACGAGATCCTTTGCGGAATCCTTTCCAGAAGCCATCGAATTTGAATGGTTTTGCTTTCGGAGGATTCTTTTTCGTGTCGTCGTAGATTTTCTGCAAGTTATCCATCTTTTCTTGATAGAAATTTTCCATATATTTTGGATCTAAGGTATTTTCACGAGCTAACTGTTTACCGTAGATATCTTTTAATGTGGGATGACCTTTGATGATTTCATACATTAGAGGTTGAGTGTAAGCAGGTTCATCGCCCTCGTTGTGTCCAAATCGGCGGTAGCAGATCATATTGATCACGATATCGCGGCCCCATTCTTGGCGGAATTTAATAGCGATCTCAAGTGCGCGAACACAAGATTCAGCATCATCACCATTTACGTGGATCACTGGAGTTGCTAAAACTTTCGCAACATCAGATGAATAGTGGGATGATCTGTGATTTTCAGGGTTTGTTGTGAAACCAACTTGGTTATCGATCACGATGTGAAGTGTTCCGCCGACGGTGTAACCTTTAACCTGGGACATTTGGAATGTTTCAAGAACAACACCTTGGCCCGCGAACGCCGCATCCCCGTGGATTAATACCGGGATAACTTTTTTACGATCTTTAGTGTCTTTTCTGCGACGTTGAGCCGCACGCACCATACCTAAAACTACTGGATTTACTGCTTCTAGGTGAGATGGGTTGTAAGCCAAAGTCACCTGGCATGTTGGGCCATTAGCCGTTTCTTTATGAGCTACGTAACCTAAGTGATATTTGACGTCGCCATCGAAATCATCGATAGGTTCTGCTAATTCAGTAGGGCCATTGAAATCACCAAATATGTACTCAAGACCCTTACCCATAAAGTTCGCTAGAACATTCACGCGACCACGATGGGCCATACCGATAACGATCTCTTCAAATTTATACTGAGGACTTTTTTGAACCAAAGTTTCCAGCATCGGCATCAAAGCATCACCACCTTCTACCGAGAAACGTTTTGTTCCTACATAGCGAGTATGGATGAATTTTTCTAAAGCTTCCGTGCGAGCCAATGAATGAAATACTTCTTTCTTTTCGTTCGCTGTTAATTTGAATTTTGGATTTTCTAATTCAAATTCGCGAATGAACCAGTTACGAACTTCAGGCAGCGCTTCGGCGCACTGGACGGATAATTTACCGCAGTAAATTTGTCTCAAAGCCGCAATGATTTCTTTTAACGATGAATTGGGCTTACCAATCATGGAACCGATTTGAAACGTCGTATTTAAATCTTTTTCTGATAAATTAAATTTCTTAAGGGCCAACTGTTCACTAGAAGGCGCTGTGTTTGACAACGGATCTAGTGAGGCTTCAAAATGACCGTAATTTCGGTACGCTTGAATTAAGTGGTACACGTCTAATTCTTTTTCAGATAGACCAGATGTACCTGTTTGTCCAAACTCTAAGCCTTCAAAGAAGCGTCTCCATTCAATGTTAACAGCATCAGGGTTTTGTTTGTATTCTACGAAAAGTGAATCGATGTATTCTACATTCGATTGATTCACAGGACTTGAAAAACCATTGCGTTGGTTTGTGCTCATGGCGGTGGTTCCTTTCAATAAAAAGCGACGGGGCATCGTTTCGCGGGACTACATTCTCGCAAAATCCCGAAGAGTTCAATGTTGACCGCTATTTAATGCGATATTTAACAAATGACATCATAACTTTGTTTTTAGACCATTTGTACTAGTCAGGTGTCTAATTGTAGAAAAAAAGTTTCTCTTTTTAGAAAAATTGGATAATTGTACTTTAGGTCTAAGCACTGTGTGTTTTCAGAGACAAAAATCTAGGAGTAATCAATGTACCAACTTGTAGTAGTAAGGCATGGCGAAAGCATTTGGAATCAAGAGAACAGATTTACTGGTTGGTATGACGTGGGCTTAGCAGAGAAGGGTATTCAGGAGGCAAAAAATGCCGGTATAACCCTTAAAAAAGAAAAACTGACATTTGATGTGGCTTATACTTCCATGCTTAAACGCGCCATCAAGACTCTTGACTACATTTTAGATGAAATGGATTTAGTGTGGATTCCTGTCCACAAAGACTGGCGCTTAAACGAGCGGCACTATGGCAACCTCCAAGGGTTAAACAAAACCGAGATGGTTGAAAAGCATGGTGAGGAACAAGTAAAGATCTGGCGTCGAAGCTATGATACACCTCCACCGGATATGAGTCCCGATGACGCAAGACACCCTAAAAATGACGTTCGTTACAAGCACGTACCTTTGCGTGATTTGCCTAATGCAGAGTCATTAAAAGATACACTTCATAGATTCACTCCGCTTTGGAAAGACAAAATCATGACCGACCTAAAGCTAGAGAGAAAAATCTTGATCGTGGCGCACGGAAATTCATTGCGTGCTTTGATGATGATTTTGGAAGGTATTTCGCCCGAAGAAATTATGCAGGTGAATGTGCCGACAGGTATTCCACTTATGTATCAACTGGATCAAAACTTTAAAGTGACTGGCAAAAAGTACCTGGGTGATGCAGCGGAAATTGAAAAAGCGATCAATTCGGTAGCAAACCAAGCAAAGAAAAAATAACCAGCGGACCGTTTGACTTTTAAAGGAATCAAAATTCATAATTAAGCATACGCCATTGTGAAAAAGGGGCTACTTTGTCAGCAAAAAGCAGAAAAACGTTTGGTTTTATTTCTCATCCCAGAATTCAATTTAAATATGCCATCCTGAACTCGTTGTTTGTTTCAGGAGTGATTTTGCTTTCAAATTTGCTGGTTGTGTATCGCCTGCGTAACTATGCCGATAGCCAAAGCGATATTGAAATGGACACTGCGCTTTTATACAACATAACTGACTTTACAATGCAGATGGGTTTTTTAACATTTCTGATTTCGTTCTTTATCACTTTTGTTTCTACGATCGTGATTACACACAGATTCGTAGGGCCATTTATTTCCATCAATCGTTATGTGGACAGCATCATTAATGGTAAGTTTGACGAAGGTTTAAACTTGCGTACATCGGATGAAATGCACGAGATCGCCGGCAAGCTTAAAACTCTGGGCGATCGTTTAAAAGCTAAAACTTAATATTATATCTATTACGTCGTTCGCTTTATTTCGGTGCTTCTTTTTTTGGAAGCGTAGGATTTACTGGCGCTCCCGGAGCTTTTTTCGGTGTCGCGCATCTGTCAGTGTACGAATCATTTTTTGGTTTCAAGTCCGCAGTTTTAATAATATTTCCAACTTGTTGATTAAATCCCTTATAGAAAGATAAGCCGGTACCTTCCTGAATTTTAATACTAGGCGCTTTCATAAATGCATCACCAGCATTTTCTACCTTTGCTTTCTGAAACGATTTATCTGACATGTGTCTGAGCTCTTGAGTAACCGTTAACAAATCGTCTTTAGGACGCTTTTTACAATTGTCCAGCGCTGTTTCCGCGTAGCTAACAACTTTTACTCTGTAGTCTTTACTTGTTGTAGTCAGAGAGTGAAAGCAAGCTGGCAGCTTGCTGCTAGTTTTGGAAATGTTTCCGATCACAGTGTCGCCATCAGGAAATTTAATTTGAAAGTTTTCACCCTCGGTACCGTCAGGAAGAGTTTCTTTAACCAGTGAGATTTCTAAATTATCACGGATCATTACCGTAGTGCAGCTTTTGGGATTTAGAAAAAGTGTTCCCTTGTCGGACTCACTTAGTTTTATAAAAGTAGGATCGACTTTATGTCCTGACTGAGTCGGCGGTAATTTGTTGGCAAACGATAGTAACGAGATCAACGTCAATAGTGTCATGATTTGGTATTTCATAAAATCTCCCATCTATTCTTTCGGATTGCTTGATCTTGGATTGAGTCTAGGATTAGGATAAGTCTGTGATTTTAATCAAAGATGCGAAACAAATTCTGACTTTAGCGGGCGCTGCCAAGAAAGGTGCTCGACATACACTAGACCAAGATCTTACGGCTTTATCCGGCCATGCGATATTAATCGAAAAAAACAGAATCAAATGGATTGGGCCACAGAAGGAAATTCCTAAAACTTCGTATAAAAAAATCAAAAAAGAAATCTCCGCAAAAAATAAAGTCGTGATGCCAGCATTCACTGAATGTCATACGCACACGGTTTTCGCGGGTGAACGCTATACCGAGTTTGAAATGAGAAACACCGGGGTAAGCTATCAAGAAATTGCGGCCCGTGGTGGTGGAATTTTGTCGTCACGTAAGGCGGTCGCGGCTACATCGAAAACCGAATTATTGAAACTAACTCAAAAACGTGTTGATAAATTTATTCAGCAAGGTGTGGCTACGATCGAAATAAAAAGCGGCTACGGGTTAGATTTAGAAAATGAAATTAAATCGCTTGAAGTCGTGAAAAAACTTAAGGGCGCCAATTTTGTTAAAACATTTTTAGGTGCCCATGCGATTCCCAAAGAATTTGGTTCAGCGAAAGAATACCTGGCCTTTCTTGGCGAGTTCATCTATCCGGAAATCAAACGAAAAAAGTTAGCCGATCGCGTGGACATCTTTATCGAAAAAGGTTTCTTTTCGACCGAAGTGAGCCGATCGTATTTGGAATTAGGAAAAAAATTAGGACTTGATGTTGTTATTCATGCGGATCAGTTGTCACTGAGCGGTGGAACTGAACTTGCCATTGAGCTTGGTGCATTGTCTGCCGACCACATTATTCAAATTCAAGACAATGAAATTAAAAAATTAGCGAAATCAGAAGTGACGGGTGTGTTGCTACCTCTTGCAGATTTATATATGAAGTGCGCCTATCCGCCGGCTAGAAAATTGATTGATGCCGGAGCTCGAGTCGCCGTATCGACCGACTTCAATCCTGGTTCATGTCCTTCACAAGATGTGCAGATGACGGGACTACTGGCTCGGTTAGAAATGAAAATGTCGTTACCTGAAGTGATCGTGGCCTACACTCTTGGAGCTTCATATGCTTTGAAACGTCAAGCGACAGAGGGATCTCTCGAGGTCGGTAAGAGCGCACAATTAATATTTCTTGAGGATTCCTATGCGGGATTGTTTTATTCCTCGACGGAAACCTGCGTGACTCATCGGTTTTTCGATGAAACGCTGGAGAAACTCACTAAATAACGCGTGCCACTATATCTTAAATATTCTTAAAAATTTTGTGGACCCCGTTTTAATCCCTTTCTAAGCTCAAGGTACGGGCACTCTGTGCCAACAGGATAAGGTTAGCCAATTTAATAAGCCAAGGAGCGGCGAAATGAAAAACGGTTATAGTCAGCTGATACAATCTAAATATTTTGTGACTGATTTTAATTCGGCGATTTTTGATGGGCCTATCCGTATCTACTTTACCCAAACGCAAGAATCTTTGGCTCTTAAAGTTTACTTTCATATTCAAAACCGCTTCGCTGCCGAAGTTAAAAAAATAAAAGGCGTTTCTAGCGATGGCAGTTCAAGTTTGTTTATTCTCATTTATCCCACGACCGAAACGTTCCAACAATGTTTTGAATCTTGTGAAAAAATGCTAACGGCTGAATGGGAAAACGATATTGTCATCGGTATTAATGAAAGTCTAGACGGTATCGATTTTAAATTGTTCGAATCTCAATTCCAACAAGCGTATTCACAATGGGTAAGTCAGAATAAGAAAATCAAACATCATGAAGAGCTTAGTTTATAAAAATAATCGAGGTCAGTTAATTGTCGAGTATGTTTTGCTGCTTGCGATTGCCGCTGTTGTATCAGGCATCGTTGTTAGCCGGTTAGCTAGTCGTGATCCTGATTCTCCAGGAGCCATTGTTTCTGGATGGAGCAAAGTGGTTCAATCTATCGGGACAGACCCAGTCGACGATTGCCTAAAGCCTTCGTGCCCTAATTAAACTTTTAAAAGTAGATAGATCCCCGTTTTCTAATTTCAATGTTCATACGTTCTTGCATAAGTTCTTGAATGTCTGATGCTATTTCATGAATGAATGTATTGTCCTCTAAAATCGTTACATCATAAGGCAGATAGATCGGCTCAAGAAAAACAATTTTCCATTTTGCTGGGAGCGGAACCAGATTCAATGGCAAAGGCAGTTTTAAGCCTTTGAAGATGGTTTTCATCGTTAGTTGCTTGATAGTAAAATTTGTCTCTTCGGCGCCGATAATGAGAACGGGTACGATCGGGGATTGAGTTTCAATCGCCATCCGAATAAAACCCCGTTTGAATTCTTGAAGCGTGTACATCTTGCGAGATGATTTAAAGTTACCAGCTTCACCCTCTGGGAAAATCACCACGGCATTTTTTCGTTTCAGAAATTGTAGACCGTTTTCATAGGTGGCTTCGAAAAATCCCATTTTTTTTGCCGCTTTTTCGGTAAAGTCGGTTGTGAACCACAATTTGTGGGTTAATACCCTGGGAACGCGTTTAACCTCGTTCACCAGAACGTGGTTCAGCATAACAGCGTCTAAGCCTGAAAAACCAGAATGATTAGGAGCAATGATAGCTGAACCCGTCTTGGGCACAAGGTGAACGTTCTCGACTTCTAAGCGGAAATAGAGCTTTAAAAGTTTGAGAAGCTGGTTTGGGAGAGTCTTAAAATAAAAGCTCTCATTCTTGATTTTTTTTAGCTTATCATCAAACATATACTATATGTCTAAATATATAATCTCGATCGATCAAGGAACAACTTCATCAAGGGTCTGTCTTTTCAATAAAAATGGACAATTGGTGGATCAAGTGCAGAAAGAGTTTCGTCAAATTTTTCCTAAACCAGATTGGGTCGAGCATGATGCCGAAGAGATTTGGCAAACAGTCGTTTATTGCCTTAAAGAAATTTTAACCAAATACTCGGCAGCTGATATTGATTCTGTGGGTATAACAAATCAGCGCGAAACAGTTGTCCTGTGGGACAAGCAAACGGGCAAACCGGTTCACAATGCTATCGTCTGGCAAGACAAACGAACAGACAAGATTTGCTCGAAGCTGCGCAAGGCGAATGGTAAATATGTAAAAGCAGTCACTGGACTAGTGATTGATCCCTATTTCTCAGGAACAAAAATACGTTGGATGTTAGATAATGTTTTAGAAACAAAATCTTTATTGAAAGAAAAACGATTGCTAGCGGGAACAATCGATACATATCTGATTTGGAAACTAACGAAAGGGGCGGTGCACGCGACGGATGTATCGAACGCCTCAAGAACTTTATTGATGAGTTTAAAAACACGTGAATGGGATGCCAAGTGTTTAAAAATATTTGGTGTGCCAGCGTCTGTATTGCCCGAGATCAGAAAATCAAATTCCTTTTTCGGTGCTATTGAATGTAATGAAATTAGAAATCTGCTATCAAAAGCGTTGAATATTCATGGTGTGGCAGGGGATCAGCAGGCCGCCCTATTTGGACAGGTGTGTTTTGAAAAAGGCATGTCTAAATGTACGTTCGGTACCGGCAGTTTTATTTTGTACAATATTGGCAATCAAATTAAATACTCCAATTCGGGATTACTAACAACAATAGCGTGGGAACTAGAAGGCGAGAAACCATTCTATGCATTTGAAGGGGGTGCATTTGTTTGTGGCGCTGCCGTCGGATGGCTACGTGATAATCTTGGCATATTGAAGGAATCTAAAGAAATCGAAGCGATGGCCTTGCAAGTGGAAACTACCGAGGGAGTCATTTTTGTTTCCGCACTTTCGGGTTTGGGCGCGCCCTATTGGAAAGACAATGCGAAAGGCCGCATTGTTGGACTAACACGAAAATCCAACAAATACCATTTGGCTCGCGCTACGCTGGAATCCATGTCGCTTCAGAATCTAGATATCATCAAAGTGATGGAGAAAGAATCGGGTAAAAAACTTTTGGAATTAAAAACAGACGGTGGTGCAGCTAAGAACAATTTGCTGATGCAATTTCAATCCGATTTTCTTCAAAAGAAAGTTTTGCGAGCTCATGTTGTTGAAACGACGGCATTAGGTGCTGCGTTCTTGTCAGGCCTGGGCAGTGGTTTTTGGAAATCAAAATCGGAATTAAAATCCACCTGGAAATGGGACAAAGAATTCTTCCCTAAAAAGAAATCAAAGGGTATTGCGGAAACGATTCGAAATTGGGATCGTGCCGTACGCCATTTGATAGAGGAACTATAGTTGGAAAATGTTTTTAAAAAACTTTCAGACGAAGAGCGGGAAGCGATTTTACTAAAAGGCTTAAAAGAAAAAGCCTTTTTCGTTTTTAAACTGCCGGCTCGAATAATCAAGACAAAACTGTTAAGTCTTAATCGTGCTAGTTATATTATGTGTAGTCGTCCATCCAGTATTCATACGTTAAGAACTCGGCAGGAAGTGATTGTGATTATGGTTCTTAACGACGAACGATATTTTTTTAAATCGATGGCCTTTGTAGCGGAAGGAGCTTTAGTTTTTAAACGTAAAGTGGATTTTTACCACCTTATTCGCCGTCGTAATAAGCGTTTGAAGATACCGCAGGCGTATCCCGCAAATTTAATGATTAAACGTATGAATAATAGTTTAGCTTTTTTAAGAACATTGATGTTCGATTTTTCTGAATCGGGCTGTCGAGTGGGATTGAATACCGAACTGCCAAAAATTGAAATTGGGGACGAACTGGTGGGTAATTTGCGAATGGGCGACCGTAGATCGGTTGAAGTCACTGGTGTCGTTAAACATGCGACACGAACTAAATCGGGCGCGATTCGGCAAACTTTGGGTTTGGAATTTAAATTTCCAGAAGATCAATCAACAACACAGGTAAAGAATTTATTTTTGGATTTACAGCGAGAACTCTTTGTTGAATTTTATGGCAAGCGATGAAAGACGTTTTTAAAAAAGTACACCTTTCTGATAAAAAGAAAATTTTCAAACGCATTATTGAAGATCGATTGGTTTGGTTGGTTAAGACGGAATCCATTGATGTTAAACAAATTGTACCTAATCGGGCGATGGACGACAAAATTGTGGAATGCGAATTCGTTGGCTACGATGAGTTCGATTTAAAAAACGCCGAAATGGGTGTGATCAGTATTAATAAGGGTGAAGATCGCTATTTCTTTTACGGGCTTGTTACAGTAAATAACGGTCGTGTCTATGTCGAAACCCAGGGTGATTTGTTTTATCTTCAGCGCAGAAAATCGGCACGGCTTGAATTTCCGGAAAACTATTCTGCTACGTGTAGAATTGTCGATTATAAAGGAAAAGCCTTACCCTTTGAATGTAACATAGTCGACATTTCAAGTGGCGGGTGTAAACTGCATATGATGTCGCTAGAACCTCTGATTTGGCCGGGAGCTATTCTAAAAATGAAACTAACACTCGGACATCGATCGGCTTTTGATATTACGGGTGAAGTTCGGCATGTTAAGCCCGTTCGTGATCTTTCAGAATTGCCGCAGGTAATGGGAATACAGTTCATCAGCACAGACGCGATGTTTGCTGGGCGAATGCTGAATTTGTACATGGACGTGCAACGTGAAATTTTCCTAAAACAAGTCAGAAAATAGAACTTAAGACTATTGCCAGACCTTTATCCAGGTGTGGTTTTTGTTGGTGGTCTCACTTTGGTCGCTGGGCCCCGCAAATTTGACTAATAACGGTAGTTTTGGACTTCGATTTTGCCATTATTTTCCGGTACCATTATACTAGCTACATCATAATCTTTAATACCCTTACGGACGAGGCGATACGATGCAATTACGAGCTATATTTTTGCTAGCGTTATTTTTATTTTCAACGCTGGAATTAAATTCGCAGTCCGATCTTTTTTCTAAGACACGAATTTTCCTGCAAGACGGTAAATGGGATAAACTCGTTGAAGCTATTGATAACGATTTGGCTAAATCGCAAGCGTCAGAAAAAGACCTAATGTTATTCCAAAAGGCCTACGCTCTATTTCAAATGGAAAAAATGGGTGATTCCGAAGCGGTATTTGCTGAATTAAAAGGTAAAAACAAATTACTTTCTGAATATGTTTTGTTTTATTTGGGACAGATTTATCTAAATAAAAAAGACAATGCAAAAGCCAAAGAAAATTTTTCGGCGATTCTGGACGGTAAGCCGAATATTCGTTTAAAAAATGAAACAATGTTGTTCCTAAGTCGTATTCAAACGGAAGAAAAGAACTACAAAGTATCGCACGAGCTGCTTCAAAAACTAGAGAAAGCAACACGTGGAACCGAACAGCATCCATTTATTCTGCTAGATCTGGCAACGATTGAAGATCAGCTAAATATGAATGATAAAAAGTGCACGCGTTTGGTTAAACTTTACACTCAATACCCACAATTCGAAAAAATTGCAAACTGGGGTTATAATTTAACTTTGAATCAAGTGAACGCTAAAGATTCTAAATGCGCGTGGGAAATTGATGATTTTAAAAAGCGCGTACGCAATAGTTTGTGGGCAGGACAAGAAAAGAAAGCCCTAGAAGAAATTCTGAGTTTCAAAAAAGACTTCCAAGGTAAGTATGATTTCGACGCGGACAAAATTTTAGCGATGTACCATGCACAGGAAGGCGATCTTGAAAAAGCCTATGGAATTTTGAAAAAATATTTGGCTGAAAAAGAAAACGATTTTGAATTCTTAAATCAGCTGGCGCCGATTGCGGCTCGATCAGGTGATTTGAATACCGCTGTTTCGTTATATTACAAAAGTTTCCAAATGCAGAAGAAGACATCAAAAGGTCAGCAGGCCTTGTTTCAGGCCGCATTCATGTCATATCAACTGCGTGACTACGATTGGGCGACTCGCAAATTTAAAGATTTCTTAAAACTTTCTAAAAACGAAAAATTAAACAAAGAATCCCAGTGGTATCTGGCCTGGATGAAGTATCTTCGCGGTGAGTATCATCATGCTTTTAATGATTTCAAAAAATTAGCAACAGTAAAAAACAAAAAGAGATATCGTTCATTAAGTGCTGAACGTCTGAACTATTGGATGGGTATGGCGCTTTATCGTGAAGGCAAATTCGAAAAATCTAAAATTTATTTCGAACGTCTAACCGCAGATCGTAGCAAAGGCTACTATTCGGTAGCAGCCACTAAACGATTAGAAAAAATGGAAGCAGAACAGAAGGGACAAGAAAAAATTGCTAGTGTGATTGTGAAGGAAGAAAACACTAGCTCGAATCTTGTCACTCACTTCCGTAAGGGTTTTGATTCCCGCATGATGGCTTCGATCAAAGAAGCACCTGTTGAAGAGTATGTATCTACAGCGGATGCGCAAGAACCTGAAGAAGAAGCTGATCCGATGGAAATAGACAAACCAGATGAGAAAGTGGCCGAAAATGAAGAGAGTCCGTTTAAAACTCCGGACTTTGTTGAAAAATTTGAAAAATCGCGAGCTTTGGCGACATTGGGTTTAGATTTTTGGTCGAAATGGGAACTATATGAAATTGAAAAGCGCACTAAAAATAAAGAATATTTAAAAGTACTTCTTAACGAATACGCCCAAGTCGGCCAGTATCATCGTATGAGTCACATCAGCCAAATTTATTTCGGTGGACAAAAGACTCGCTTAGGAATCGAGCAAGGGCGTGGTTTGTGGGAGTATTCGTTTCCTAAAGCTTATCCCAGCTTAGTCGATCGTTATTCTAAAGAATTTCAAGTCCCACGCGAACTTGTGTGGAGTATTATGAGGGCGGAAAGCCAGTATAAAAAAGAAGCGATATCACCGGTAGGGGCGCTTGGTTTGATGCAGGTGATGCCATATACGGGAAATCGAGTGGCTGAAATTTTAGGCGATAAGACATTTACTCCAAAGCAGCTTCTAGAGCCAGACGCCGCGATAAAGATTGGTACAAAATATTTGCAACGCCTGAACCGAAAATTTAATCAAGCACTGCCACTGGTAGCGGCCAGCTACAATGCCGGGCCACATCGTGTGAAAAATTGGTTACAGCAGTTCGGTAATTTAGAAACGGATGAATTTATCGAACATATTCCGTTTTTAGAGACTCGTAATTACGTTAAGAAAGTAATCGCGAATAGTTATATCTATTCTGAATTGTACGGCGAAAGAAAAGAGAAGAAGGTTCCCGATTTAGTTCCGTACTTGGCAGAAAAAGTTCCATTTAACTATAGAGATCGCGCACCAACACGTGAGACGTGGGAAGAAATTTAAAAATAATGTTTTCCCTAGCGGGTTCATTTGTAAAACCACTATTGGATTTAGTATTTAAATTTGTTTTAAATTTTCATCTGCTATTGGTGATTATCTTTTCCATATTTTACTTTGTTCCTGGGGCTTACATCGACGATGAACACATCGTCGAGCAGGCAGCTCATAATCTACCAGAAAAGAAATATTTTTTTTTTAGTCTAAAAGAGTCGTTGATTGATTTCTATACATTAGATTTTGGAGTGACATACCATAACCACAATCTGAAGGTGACGGACCTAATTTGGAATAAGGCACTATTTAGCTTTCATTATCTTGGCATTGCCATAGCGGTACTTTTTTCATTGTCTATCTTTGTTTCTTTCCTGATTGTTAAATCAAGGCGTCGTCGCTATTTTCTTTCGATCTTGCGATTTTTGAACCAGATTCCGCAGTTGGTGATGATACCTTTGGTAATTTATATATTTTCCTATTTATTCAGTATTGTGCCTTTGAAGTTTGATCCCTATAGTGCCTCCTGCATCGTTTTTGTTGTTGCAACGTTATTGATTAAACCCCTAGGTCAGTTGATTCAGTTGACGGTCGAAAAATGGCAAAAAGAAACTTCAGAAGTTTATGTGCAATTTGCTCGATCAAAAGGGCTCAGTCGCAATCGAGTTTTTATTGTGCACATGTTTAAAAACATTGCGAATTCATTTCTGGGCTATTTTTTGACTATCGTACTGCAGTTGTTGACCGGAAATTTTATTTTGGAAAGCTTGTATTCGATCCCTGGGTTTGGCTTAGGATTCATGGACGCGGTTTCACAGCGTGATTTACCGATGGTGATTGGATATCTGTTTTTATTTTCAAGCCTCTATCTAATGTTACATTTTTTGGTTCAGATGCTGTTTCTATATTTGAATCCGCGTTTAAAGGATAACCTATGAAGCGGTATTTTCCCCTAGGATTAGTTTTGGCTCTTTGTATCTACCCATTTTTTGCGCGTGATTTTTTTATGGATATCGATTCCACTAAAATATTTCTGATGCCCGGTAGTGGTCACTGGGGTGGCATGGATTCTTTGGGTCGCGATCTTCTGCAACGTTCGTTAGTAGGTGCGGGTATTTCATTGTTGATATGTTTCTTTTCTTTGTTTCTAACGTATTCGATAGGTTTGGTGATTGGCAGTATTTTGTCGGTTTTGAACCGCAGCAATCATTTAGTTATTTTTGTTTTGGATGTTTTCGATTCTATTCCCAATTTTTTATTGGTGGCGCTGTTTTCCATTTTGATAAATCGTGGTTTATCAAGTGGTGTTTCTCCATCGGCTTCGTTTTTTGTGCTGGTTATCTCTATCGGATTGGCTGCTTGGCCGCCGATTGCTCGTAATGTAAGACTAGAAATTTTACAATTGCGTGGTCGTGAATATCTAAGCGCTGCCGTTCTGGCTGGGGGGAGTTTTGCCTACATCGTACGTGTTCACTATATAAGAGCTTTGTGGCCATGGTTGCGGACATCGATTACCCACAGTATTCCCCAATTTTTGCTTATAGAGAGCATATTGTCTTTTACTGGTTTTGGTATGGGCCCACAGCACGCAACTTTAGGGTATTTAATATATGAGGGCTGGAAAAATGCGTTGCTCTATCCACATTTGTTTTTGGTCCCCGCATCTGTCTTGTGTGTGGTTGTTTTTATACTAACCACAGGCATTCAAGAAAGTAAAACTTAAGTCCTTTAGAATCTTCACAAATATTTGTTTTAGTTGCTTTATTTCCAGATTGAACTTATTTATTTGGAACGATGAGTTTAGTTTTAGATGTTCATAACCTGACTGTGTTTCGCAATAATAAAAAAGTTTTCGATAACTTTAATTTTCAGGTTAAATCGGGAACATTAGTTACGCTGACGGGTAGCAACGGAAGTGGCAAGTCGACTTTGATAAAAAGCGTGCTTGGGTTGATTCCTTTTTCCGGTCATGTTCATCGTTATACAAATGAAATTGGCTATCTTCCCCAGTCTCACCTTATCGATCGCAGTTTTCCAGTTACAGTAAGTGAATTCATTGGATTTGGTTTTCGTACTAAGAAGAAGGATGACACTATAATTTCGAGCATCATGGACGAAATTTCTATTTCTCATTTAAAAGATCAGCTGCTGGCGGATTTATCTCAGGGCGAATTTCAAAAAGTATTGCTGTCTAGAAGTTTGGTTGAAAATCCTAAGCTATTAGTTTTGGATGAACCATTTTCTAATATCGATGAAAAGTCGGCGGAAGTTTTAAAAGAAAATCTTCTGAAGCGTAAGAGTTCTGGTACGTCCATTTTATTGTCCATCCACGATTCTAATTTTGTAAAATCATACAGTGATCAAATCATTCCATTAGGCGGGCAGAAAACCAATTTCGTAGATCATTGTTTGCATGATCACGGAGACGTCAAGTGAATCTGTTTCAATCGATTCTTCAAGATTATGATTTGTACGTCAACGCACTGGTGGCCAGTTTGTTGATCAGTTATGCGGCGGCACCCATCGGTGTATTCTTGAACCTAAAGCGTATGACTTTGATGGGCGAAGCCATCAGTCATTCGTTACTGCCAGGGTTTGCATTAGCTTTCATGCTGTATGGAATGTCGTATGCCGGATTGATTTTGGGCGGTTTATTCGCAGGTATGTTGGTTTTAGGTCTGATGATGGGTTTGAATAAATTTGTCACAATCAAAGAAGACGGTGTGCTAACGGTTGTGTATTTAACTTTCAGTGCGCTGGGTTTGTTAATTGTGCTAAAATCGGGAATAAAAATTGATCTTTCACATATACTTGTCGGAAATATTCTTCTAATAGACAATGTTTGGCTGTTGATTTTATTTGTATCTAGCTTGCTGATTCGTTTTATTTTCAGCCGCATCAGAAAAAATCTTTTGATAGTTTTAATGGATCCCGAATATGCCCAATTTCTTGGGATTCCTATTCAACAAGTAAAAAGCATTTTTTATTTCCTAGTATTGTGGATACTAGTTCTTTGTTTCTATTCTGTGGGAACTCTATTAGCACTCGGGTTGCTGTTAGTACCTGCTTTAGTTGGTAAAGTCCTTGTTAAGCCTATTCAAAAACAAATTCACTATACGCTGGCTATCGGGGTGATAATGAGTATTTTAGGTTTGATCCTGTCTGTAGGATTGGATTGGCCGACAGGACCCACCATTATTTTAGGTGGTGGAATTTTATTTATCCTTGCTGTGGCGATCCGCCCCAGTGCTATGAAAATTTTGGTATTGGGACTGCTTGCCTTAGGATTTCATCCGCGTGCAGAAGCAGGAATAGTAACGAATCTACAGCCTAAGAATCAGATCCTACTATCTAGCCCTTATTTAAAATTATTCATCAATCATCTAGTCAAAGCCGAAGATAAATTAGCCGTCGAAACATTGATCCCCGACGATCAATCGATTCACAATTATCAGCTTAAACCATCAGATCTTAAGAAAATTAAACACGCTAAAGTTTTCTTATACGTTGGAAATGGTTTAGAAGAAGGTCTTAAAGACCAAGTGGCCAAAGTAAATATCGAGGTCAAATTTGTAAATTTAACTGCGGTAGGGAAAACCACCAGTACTCAAGACGTTCATTTTTGGTTGAATCCAGAATGGACGATGACAATATTGGAATCTTTTAAAACGGCATTAATTGCAGAACGACCTGATCTTAAACCTGTAATAGAAACTCGTTTTGAACACGCGCGCAAAGAATTGTCGGATTACACCAAACAGACGCAGGATAAGTTTCAATCTTTGAAGGGGCGATCTATTTTGATCAGCCATAATTCACTTTATTTTTTGCGCAACCTTTTAGGTATCAACGTTTATTTCTACACTCAGAGCACAAGCCCGAGTGACGTGGTAAATTTGAAGAAATATTTGAAAGACAACAAAGTGCCATTGGTGAAAGAATACGGCACTGTCGATTTCCTGCTGGAAAGTCTGGTCAAAGAGTATCAACGATCGTATTCTGGTGAAGTTTTTGGTGAAATCATTCCACCTGAGTTTTACGAGTCAAAATCCTATTTAGATTTGTTAAAACAGAATCTGGACGTAATCTACGCTATTCTTAAAAAAGATGCTTAAGTGAAAAACTCTGGAGGCTGCCAACCCCCAAACGCAGATTCCAATTCATTAGCTACTTTGATTGTCAGTACGTCGTTGCCCCAGGCTCCAACAACCTGAACACCAATTGGCATATTGCTAGAATCCAGTCCCATTGGAACTTGAGTGACCGGAACTTCAAGTGCATTGAATATTCCAGCATAAATAAAATCGAATGGCGACAAGAATAGCTGATTGTGATACGGCGCTGATCGCGGCTGTGTTGGAAACAAAAGAACCGCATGTTCACCCAGCAATTGATTTATCTCTGATTTAAACAAGCGTAGTTTCTCTTGATTGCGCTCGACAGATTCCGAATCATGCACCCGACCATCAAGCTGACTTAAAATAAAAGCGGGTAACGTGTGATTTGATTTTCCCAAGATCAATTTAGATAGTTCTTCTACTGGATTTATGGTCTTGTTAGGCGAAATCAATTCGCCGAACGAGGCACGATTAGATCCACTTAGACGGCTTGACCATAACATCAAGGCGTCTCTAAAAAATCCCGATTTGATTTCAATAACAGGGTGACCCAACTGTTCAAAGTATTTAGCGGCGTTTTCAACGGCTTTTCCCACGTCATTGTTTGTGCGAGTTGTTCCGTGAATTTGTGGATCAGCAAGGACATAAACTTTTTTAAGCACTGGTTTTTTATTTAGTAATTCTGTGTGATTATTCACAGCTTGTTTGTCGATAGAATCCGCGCCGGAAATAATTTTCAGTATCGGTAGCAAATCTTCGGCTTTTCGAACCATCGGTCCAATTGTTGTCAAAGGGTATTCTGATTCATTCAAATCCGCCAATTTTGATTTTGAATTGGGGAAATGGCCAGTCAGTGGAACTAATTTGTAGGATGGCTTGTGGCCAAAGATCCCACAGAAAAATGCTGGAATACGAATGCTGCCACCGATATCGCTACCTAAGCCGATAGGGCTGGCGCCTAGTCCGATGATCGAGCCTTCGCCGCCACTGCTGCCGCCCGAAGTTTTTTTCTCGTTATACGGGTTTTTCGTACGCCCATAGATTGTGTTTTTAGTTTCAAACCAAAAGCCAAATTCAGGAACATTGGTAGTTCCAAGCATTACCATGTCTTCAGCATCAACGCGTTCGACACATGTACCTGTTTCGTCAGCGACGTCGTCTTTATGATAATGGTTGCCACCAGTACGATGAAAGCCAGTCACTGATATCATTTCTTTGCATGTATAAGGAACACCATAGTATGGTTTTGATTTTAAATCGTGTTTCTTAAGTTCGTTGTCTAATTTTTTGGCTTTGGCTAGGCCTCTGTCACGGTTGTTTTCAACAACCGCATTCAAGACAGGATTAAATCGAGAAATGAGCTGAGAGTGTATTTGGAAAACTTCCTCGACGGAAATTTTCTTACTTTTGATCAGCTCACCGATTTGTAGACCGCTTTTTTTTAATACCTCTTCCATGATACACCTGCTGCTTTTTCAAACCATGACAAAGCTAAAGTATAGTTAGTTGAATACTTATTTCTTCAACTAAACGTTAAATCTGAAAAATAAAATATCGCCGTCTTTTACAAGATATTCTTTGCCTTCAATACGGTATTTGCCTGCATCTTTGACGGCTTGTTCTGATTTATAATTAAACAAATCCTCGCAGTGGTATGTTTCTGCGCGGATGAATCCTTTTTCAAAGTCAGTATGAATTACGCCAGCTGCTTGAGGCGCCTTCATGCCTTTCTTGATCGTCCATGCACGCACTTCTTTTTCACCCGCAGTGAAATAAGTGTACAATCCTAACAAGAAATAAGCTTCGCGAATTAAGCGCGCTAAGCCGGGCTCCGTTGCCCCCATTGATTGCAGAAATTCTTTGCGATCTTCGGGTGGGAGTTGGGCAATTTCAGCTTCCATCGCAGAGCAAAGCATAACTGTTTTGTTGTTTTCTTCCGCGGCACGCTTTTCAACTGAACGAACCCAGTCGTTGCCACCCTTAGAGAAATCCACATCGGAAACGTTGCACGCATAAAGAACAGGTTTAGATGTTAACAAATGTAATTCTTTGTAAATAGTGGCTTCAGAATCGTCTGGAGTTACCGAGCGGGCAGGAAGACCTTTAGCCAATGCTTCGTGAACTTTTTTAACGATGGAATGTTCAGCTAAAACTTTTTTATCTGTAGAATTTTTTGCCAATTTTTCTACTCGTTGAAGACGTTTTTCCATAGAATCCAAATCGGCGAGCATCAATTCGGTATTAATAACTTCCATATCGCGAAGGGGATCAACGCTGCCATTTACATGGATGATATTTGGGTCGTCAAAACAACGTACCACGTGAACGATCGCATCGGTTTGACGAATATGACTTAGGAATTGATTTCCTAAACCTTCACCTTTAGAGGCACCTTTAACGATGCCGGCGATATCGACGAATTCGATTGTCGTTGGAACTACGCTTTGAGGTTTGATGAATTGAGTGATTTTCTCTAGACGGATATCAGGAACTGTAACAACCCCAACGTTTGGATCGATAGTACAGAATGGATAGTTAGCTGCTTCGGCTTTGGCTGATGTCAGCGCATTGAATAGGGTACTTTTTCCTACGTTTGGTAAACCTACGATGCCTACTTGTAATGCCATATGATCCTCTTTAAGCTAGTTAGCTTAATCTAATTAAATTTGTTGGCGGCTTTAGCATAACCGTCAATGATGATACTCTCAAGTGCTTGTGTTGATTGTGCCAAAAGTTCAGCTAGGGCGTCTTGTTGATCTTTGCCAAAGTTTTGTAACACAAAATCAGCTACATTCATTTCTGGTACGGGCGGACGTCCAACTCCCAGGCGCAGGCGAATATAATCGTTCGTGCCTAATTTAGCTGTGATATCCCTGATACCATTATGGCCGCCATGACCGCGGGCTTTCTGAACTTTGATCTTACCCATCGGTTGATCAATTTCGTCATGAACTACAATCAGTCGATCCAATGGAACTTTGAAAAAGCTAACGACTTCTTGTACAGAATCTCCGGACAGATTCATGTACGTCATTGGCTTAAGGACCAAAATATCTTCGTCTTTTGATTTTAATTTAAGAAATTCGGCCTTGAATTCTGATTTGAACGACTTCGCTTTGTCAGGCCCTACAAACGAATCAACCGCCAAAAACCCTACGTTATGGCGGTTGAATTTATATTGCGAACCTGGATTACCCAGTCCGACGATTAACCACATGAATATTATTTCTTAGCTGGAGCTTTAGCATCTTTAGCAGGAGCTGCTGCTGCTGGTGCTTTACCTGCCGCTGCTGCTGGTGCTGCTGCACCGGCTGCTGGAGCTGCCGCTGCTTCAGTTGGAGCTGCTGCCGTTTCTTCTTCGATTGTAGTTACAACCGCAAGAGTTAAATCTGCTGCAGAAATCATTTTCACGCCCGCTGGTAATTTTAAATCAGATACGTGAACTGATTCGCCAACACCAAGGTGAGAAACGTCTACAGTTAAGTTTTCAGGGATGTCAGTTGGAAGGACTTCGATTTCAACCTGACGATTCACGATACTTAATAAACCACCTTCAGAAATACCGGCTGGTTTACCTTCAGTTTTGATCTCGATAGATACGCGTACTGTTTTAGTTAAATCTAAAGCGTAAAGATCAGCGTGAACTGGGCGACGAGTTAATGGGTGAATGTCTACAGATTTGATTAGAACAACTTTACCATTAGCATCTTTGATTGAGCTTTTTAATGTGAAAAGAGCATTGTCGAATTTTCTAGAATTGAATTTGATTACGTCGTTTTCAGCCATGCTAACATTTACGTTAGTGATAGCGCCGTAGATAACTCCCGGAACTTTCATTGCTTTTCTTAATGCGCGGTTGTTGTGTTTACCGTTGCCACGTGGCTCTACAGTTAGTTCGTGTCTTTGTTTCATATCATCCTCTTTCAAGTACTTTCTATAAACAAGTTAGTTTGTTATTTTAAAAGTGTATTGTTGAATGACGAGAATTAGTCCACGACGGCCAAAAGGGCAAGAAAATTCATCGTTTTTTTGAAAAGTTCACACCTAAAAAAACTAGTCGAACAAGCTAGATACGGAATCGTTGCCGTAAATACGTTTAATCGCTTCTGCCAGAACTGGAGCCATGGAAATGACTTCGATTTTGCCGCTCTTTTTGGCTGCTTCTGTCAGTGGGATCGTATCGGCTACGATTAATTTCTCGATGGGGCTTTCTATTAGGCGCTGAATAGCTGGGCCCGATAGAACCGGATGAGTTCCCATAGCCAAAACGCGTTTTGCGCCATGCTTAAGAATAACATCAACCCCTTGAGTTAGAGTTCCTGCCGTATCGACCATGTCATCAACGATAATCGCTGTTTTATCTTTCACTTCGCCGATAAGGTTAAGGGCTTTAGCTTCATTCGGGCTTGTGCGGCGCTTGTCGATAATGGCCATTGTTGAATCAATTCGTTTAGCAAAGGCACGAGCGCGTTCCACGCCACCGGCATCGGGGCTGACCACTACAAAATCAGAACCGGAGCCGTATTTTTCGCGAAAATTGCGAGCTAACGTTGGGATCGCAAACAAGTGATCGACCGGAACATTAAAGAAACCTTGGATCTGAGCTGCATGTAAGTCTAAGCAAACAACACGGTCCGCACCCGCTGATGTTAAAAGATCAGCCATACATTTAGCCGAGATCGGAGCGCGAGGTGCAACCTTTCTGTCTTGGCGAGCGTAACCGAAATAAGGAATGACCGCCGTGATATGCGCTGCCGATGCACGTTTGATCGCATCTAACATGATGAAGAGTTCCATATAGTTTTGATTTACAGGAGGGCAGGTGCTTTGGATTAAGAACACGTGACATCCACGGACACTTTCTTGAATTTCGACTTGGATTTCGCCATCAGCGAAGGCTGATATTTTGGATTGTCCTAAAGCGACTCCGGCTTCTTGGGCAACTTTACGTGCGAGTTCGATGTTCGAGTTACCAGAGAAGATTTTCAAGTTTTCCATAGACGCCTCACGGATTTGAAAATTTATAACACTGGTAAGATTTTTTGACAAAAGCTAATCTTTAGACAGAGAAATTTTACTCAGAGCGCGAGGTAGGAAATCGCTAGGTTTTTAGGCGATCAAGAAACTTGCGTAGAGCTAGTGTTCTATGGGAGTGGGTTAATTTATAACCGGGGCCCAACTCCGCTAAGCTTTTCGTTTCACCATCAGGAATAAACACAGAATCATAGCCAAAACCATGAGTGCCTTGTGGCAGTTTTCCGATAGTGCCCCAAAGTTCACCTTCAAAGACCCATTCTTGATTGTCTGGTGTCATGATCACTAGGCAGCAGAAAAATCGGGCTTTTCTGTCGCTAACATGTCGAATGGTCATCATTTTAAGCAGTTTCGCCGTATTTTCGCTATCGCTAGCGTGAGCTCCTGCATAACGAGCCGAATGAATTCCGGGTAGGTTACCAAGTCCAACGACCTCTAAACCGGTGTCATCGCCTAAAACCCAGTCTTTGTCGCGTACTGCTTTTAAGGTTCTGGCTTTGATACGAGCATTGTCTAAATATGTTTTGCCGTCTTCAGGGCGGGGAGTGAACGCTTTCAATTCATTTTGATGATGAAGGGAAATATCTAGAATTTGAGTGCCCAGAACCTGTTTGATTTCTTTCAGTTTGCCTTCGTTTCCGGTCGCAATCCACATTTCCATACTGTTTCACCCTTATAAGCTGATGATGCCGCTGAGAACACGTTTTTGTTCAGCGATTAGTTCCTGACAACCATGGCGAGCCACCGTCATCATTTCAAGTAATTGCACTTCACTAAATGGTTCGCTTTCTGCTGTACCTTGTATTTCGATAAATTCATTTTTAGCATTGATCACAAAATTCATATCCGTGTGAATTTTTGAATCTTCGTCGTAGTTTAAATCTAATAGTGGAATACCATTATCTAATCCAACACTGACCGCTGACACGTAACTTTTTAAAGGCAATGTCGAAATCGCTTTGTTGTTTTTCATTTTGTTTAAAGCAATAGCCAATGCTACGAAACCACCAGTAATAGCGGCGGTGCGGGTACCACCGTCAGCATTAATTACATCGCAATCGATGATGATTTGTTTTTCATAGATTGCTTTTAAATCAACAGCGGCGCGAAGCGAGCGCCCAATGAGGCGCGAAATTTCTTGCGTGCGTCCGCCCGTCATTGATTTTTCACGTTTGATGCGTTGGTGGGTTGAACGTGGTAGCATGCCATATTCCGCTGTCACCCAACCAGATCCCGAACCGATGAGCCAAGGTGCCGATTTGTTTTCAACAGAAGCCGCACATAGGACGCGTGTTTTGCCAAATTCCACCATGGCAGAGCCTTCCGCGTATTCGACTACGTCAGTAGTGATTTTTACTGTGCGCATTTGGTTGTATTTGCGGCCATCTTTACGAGCCATTTTTTCAAAATCTGATTTGGTTAAGTTCATGGAGTCTCCGAGAAGACACTATCTCGGAGTCGGTGTATTTTCGTCAAGTAAATTTGCGGCAGGGTAATTCGCTCGGGTGTAGCGTTTTATTGAATCTGCTATTTTTAAAGCCAGATCATTTCTGTATTCTTCATTCATCAGCTTTTTATTATCTTTGGGGTGACTTAGAAAGCCCACTTCAATCAAAACACTTGGCATTTGCGTTTGAGTCAGAACATAGAATGGTGCTTGTTTGATATTTCCCGGCAAATCATTTTGTAGAGCGCGTGTTAACTTCAGACTTTTTTTTGATTGAATATTTTCCTTAATATCTTTCAGAATTTTTGAAATATCTTTAGTTTTTGATAACTCGATAGCGTCGTCTCCGGAAGATTCGACAGCATCCGCATCTTTGGCAATATGTTTAACCGACGCAAAACTGCGTTTGTTTGGCGTTAGGAAAAATTCAAGGCCGTAGGCACGTTGATCACTAGACGCGTTTGCATGCAAGCTCACAAACAAATCACCATCAAATTTTTTAGAAAGTTGTACGCGTTTTTTTAAACTGACGAATTCGTCTTTGGATCGAGTCAGCATGACGTTGAGCTTGTCTTGTTCTAAATACTCTTTTACTTTTTGTCCAACCATCAAAACAATTTTAGATTCCTCCGCTGAACCGTAAGAAGCCCCTTTATCAAAACCACCGTGTCCTGGATCTAAAACGACCGTCAGACACAACGCTGTTTTCGTGATGAAAAGTAACGGTAAAAAAAAATCTAAACGCATCTTTTTATTTTCGTTTATTTTATTTTTTTTGAG